>Ga0209172_10000048_pt1 | contig 354009 bp, 300 predicted proteins | sample LarsenN4metaG_FD_184113 | JGI IMG/M metagenome (GOLD analysis project Ga0209172, IMG submission 184113) | Hot spring sediment bacterial and archeal communities from British Columbia, Canada, to study Microbial Dark Matter (Phase II) - Larsen... ... | reverse complement strand
TAGCAAATCATCGCTTTGTATCATTGGAGACAACAGGGAAAAATCTTTGAGATGCACTACAGTTTACTTTCAGTCTTGATTACAACCCTTAATTTACACAACTTTGCGCCTTAACTGAACCGTATTGGCATATAAACAAGGCACTGAAGTTGTTTTAGAATACTTACGGGCAAAAGCAGAAGAACAAATAACATTAAATCAGGCCAAACTAATCTTGATTGGTGAGGGTGAAGTAGGCAAAAGTTGTCTATTGGGAGCATTGCGGGGAGATGAATGGGTAGATGGTCGCCCTACCACTCACGGAATTGAGATTAAACCTGTAATCGTCACCGATCCTAACAGTGGCACAGAAATCACGTTAAATGGTTGGGATTTTGGCGGTCAAAGGGTTTATCGACCAACGCACCAGTTGTTTTTCAGTGCGCCAGCAGTGTATTTAGTGGTGTGGAAGCCACGGGAAGGCCCCCAGCAGGGCTTTGTCAAAGAGTGGATTACGCTAATAAAAAATCGAGAACCGGATGCAAAGGTGCTGGTGGTTGCAACACACGGCGGCCCAGGACAGCGACAACCGGACATTGACAGACAAGAAATTCTAGAGCAATTTGGCAGCGATACAGTGCTTGATTTCTTCCATGTAGACAGCAAACCCAAGGACAATACAACAGATTGCACTGGGTTGGCAGAATTAAAAGAAGCTATTGCTCGTGTCGCCGCATCTCTCCCTGAAATGGGGCGTTCTGTTCCCGCAAAGTGGCAACGGGTAAGAGAAACCTTGCAGAAAAGTGATAAACCCTATCTGTCCTACGATGATGTTATTGCCATCTGCGCCGAACATGGAGTTGATGAAAAGCAGGCAGAACTGTTTCTTCGCATCTCTCATACACTAGGACATTTCATTCATTATCATTACGACCCTACACTCCGCGATATCGTCATTCTCAAACCCGACTGGCTGGCAAAAGCGATCAGTTTCGTCTTAGATGATGAAATGACACGCAAACGCAACGGTTTAGTAGAATTTGAACATCTCAGTGAGTTGTGGAGTAATCCCCCATTTGTAGGTGAGGAAGGCTACCCAAAACAATTACATCCAATTTTTCTGCGGTTGATGGAACGCTTTGATCTGTCTTACAAAGTGGTTTTCGATCCGGTAGAACCTAGCACTACCAGTCTAATTGCTCAACTTGTTCCCGATACACGCCCAGAGCAGTTACCCAACTGGGGAGAGCGACCAGAACCCGGAGACAGACAACAGATGCAAATCTGCCGTATTGTAGACAGTCGGGGACAGTTTGAAGTGGCAGAAGGCTTGTTTTATAAGTTGATTGTCCGGTTACACAAATACTCACTGGGGCGGAAGAATTATGCAGACAGCATTCACTGGCAACGGGGTTTGATGCTTGATAATGACTACAACGGTCGGGCATTGTTGGAGTATGTTGGCACTGATGTAAAAATTACAGTAAGGGCAGCTTATCCTGAACGCTTCTTGTCTTATCTCACGGAAGAGATTAAATGGTTAGTAGAAAATTTCTGGGAAGGGTTGCGTTGTAATGTGATGGTTCCCTGCATAGCATCTTGTGGCATGAATACGCCTGGACACGGACTGTTTGAGGTACATAAACTAATTGAGAGCAAAAAAAAGAACCGTCATGATTACCCGTGTCCGGTTTCAGGTTGTGATGAATGGCAAAACATCGATAAATTACTCAATAACGCCCCAATATCTCAATCCCCATCCCAAGCAATTGGCATTGAGCAGGTACAAAGCATTTTGAAAGAGGAATTAAAAGTCATCCGCAGAGATTTGGTGATTTTGGATCGTCGAGATGAAGAACGCTTTCAGAAATTGTCTCAAGAACAGCGCACCATTTTAAGCCAAGTTGATCAGGAGTTTGCCGCACTGATGCAAATGCTCACCGATGAAGCGAAAGATGGGCCGCGCCTGTTCAGCTTTAAACCTGTTGATCCGAAATTTTTTGACCGTCCCAAATGGATGAATGCTAAGTTTCAACTCACTCTTTGGTGCGAACACGCTCGTCAGCCACTTCCAGCCTTAAATCCCCACGACCAGAAAAAGGGAGTTTATGAAATAGACTTACCCCGTGAGTGGTTTACCAAAGCTGTCCCCTTTCTCAGACTGTTGACGGGAACCCTGAGTCTAGTCTTACCTGTAGCAGCTTCCGCAACTAAATACATACTTGATGACACTGCCTACAAAGCCATTGAAGAACAACTTGACCTCGGACAGAAAGCCATCGAGTCTACCTTGAAGGGAGGCGATATGGCCTTGGCTGGAGATTCTAAGAGCGATTCTCGATTTTTGGAAGGTGATGCAATTCGCGCCCAAGGTTCAATTTTGCGAGAATTACACACTTTTCTTAAAGAGAAAGACCCTAGTTTTGGTGGGCTGGTGCGGGTACAGAACAAACGCCGTGAATTTCTCTGGGTTCATCCTAATTTTGTGGGTGAGTATTAATTTTTAGGAGGAAATCTGAAATCAAAAAGGCAATCGCTCTCCGCTAAGATAAATGCGATCGCCTTTTGTATACGTTTTGAATTTGTGTATAACTTTTTTATTTGTTATACGACTTTTTTATTGTTGTACACACCCATCTAAGTATAAAATTATACTATTCTACAGTCACTGATTTTGCTAAGTTACGAGGCTGGTCAACGTCTAAACCGCGACGGGCGGCGATGTGATAAGCCAATAGTTGCAAAGGAACTACGGTAAGGATGGGTGATAGTAATTCATCGACTGATGAAACGGGGAGTAAATCGTTAAATATTTCCGCCGCTTCACCATCTTTAACAGGTGTTACCCCAATCAAACGGGAATCTCTGGCTTTGGCTTCTTGGGCGTTGGAAATGACTTTTTCATAAACATTCCCAGGAACTGCGATCGCCACTACGGGAACTTTCACATCTAACAACGCAATGGGGCCATGTTTCATTTCCCCAGCCGGATAACCTTCAGCGTGAATATAGCTGATTTCTTTTAATTTCAATGCCCCCTCTAAAGCAATGGGGAAGTTAATCCCTCTACCCAAAAAGATGAAATCTTTGGTTTCTGCAAAGTCATGGGCTAGGTGTTCGGTTAATTGTTCTTGATGTTCTAGTGTCTCCTCAATTGCTTGGGGAATCTGGCGTAAACCTTGGATAATTTCAGCGAGTTTTGACGGCGGTATCATCTGGCGGCGATCGCCTAAATCTAAAGCTAAGGCATAAAATGCCATCAGTTGGGCGGTAAAGGTTTTAGTCGCAGCTACACCAATTTCAATCCCTGCTAAGGTGTTGATGATATTAGACACCATCAAGCCGAGACTACTTTCCGGGCGATTGGTAATGCCTAAAAGTCGGGCTTGATATTGGGGTGCTTGTCCTTGGCGGCGTTCTTTTTCCATTGCTAAAGCCGCCAAGGTATCAGCTGTTTCTCCAGATTGGGTGACACCAATAATTAAGGTATTCGGTGTTAGGGGTGATGGTGCATAACGATACTCAGAGGCGTAATGTACCTGAGTCGGAATTCCGGCTAGTTGTTCGAGTAAGTATTTGCCCACTAAGGCAGCGTGCCAACTTGTGCCACAAGCAACAATATGGATTTGAGCTAAATCTGCGTAAAACTCCTCTGGTAAGCCCAGATTAACCCGATCATTATCAAAGTAAGCTTCTAAACTCGCTCTAACTACTCCTGGCTGCTCATAAATTTCTTTGAGCATGAAGTGTTTGAATCCCTGCTTCTCTACCATCGTGGGATTCAGGTTGAGCATTCGGGGCTGTTTTTTCAGCCTGTCGCCAGCAAAGTTATAAATCTCCACTCCCAAGGGTGTGAGACGGGCTATTTCGCCGTTTTCGAGGGGAAGGACGGCGCGAGTATAGGCAACGATCGCCGGCGTGTCTGAGGCGCAGAAAAACTCCCCTTGACCAAATCCGATAACTAGGGGAGCTTGTTGACGCACCACAATTAACTCATCGGGGTAATCAGCCGAAATCACAGCGATCGCAAACGCTCCTTCCAAATGATTGGCGGCTTGGCGCACTGCTTCTAAAAACAAAGAGGGAGAGAGGGGAAGCGCAGGCGAGGGCAGATTTTTTAAATATTCGGCAATTAGGTGGGGAATTACTTCTGTATCTGTCTCAGAACGGAACTGATGCCCTTTACTTTTCAGTTCCTCGCGTAACTCGCGGTAATTTTCAATAATCCCATTTTGGACAACAGCGATTCGCATAGCCGTATCCATGTGGGGATGGGCGTTATGTTCTTCTGGTTTTCCGTGTGTTGCCCAGCGCGTATGACCGATACCTATTTGGGCTGGAGTTGCTAATTGTTCAAGTTTAGAACGCAGGTTATGCAGTTTACCTTTGGCGCGAACACAATTAACCTCTCCTTCCCAAACAGTGGCAACTCCGGCGGAATCATAGCCCCGATACTCCAGTTTTTCCAACCCAGACAACAAAATTTCCGTCGCCGCTTGAGTGCCGATATACCCAACTATGCCGCACATTGCTCACACCACTTTTTGTTCAGATAATTAAATCCAGTATAGTTGTTAGCACAAAAGTCGGTTCGCCAAAAAGGCACAAAGAAAAAAGGAGCTGGTTGCTCCTTTTACCACTAGGTATATTTATAAATTTCTAGTTTGAGTTTGAAAGATGGGCGATCGCCACCCATCTTTCAAAGCTAAAGATGCTTGCTATCGAGACAATGAATGGAAAACTCCATAAAGAACGGGCAATGAGTTCCTTAGTAAGCTAAACCCATACTGCGAGTCGTTTCTGCGCCCAGGTAAACCCGGATGCTCAAAAAGTCGGTGGGGCAAGCAGTTTCACAACGCTTACAGCCTACACAGTCTTCTGTACGGGGTGAAGAGGCGACTTGAGCAGCTTTGCAGCCATCCCAAGGAACCATTTCTAGTACGTCAGTTGGGCAAGCGCGGACACATTGGGTGCAGCCAATGCAGGTATCGTAGATTTTTACGGTATGAGACATTGAAAAAACGGCTCCTTTCCAGTGTTCTTTTCTGTGAAAGAATCATAATCAAGGCATAGTTTACCGCAGTCGCTTATACGCCGTAAGTAAAAGGCTACATAACTTCAAACAATGTAATAGGCACTTTTAAAAATTTGCTTTTAGGGGATATCTCTATTTTCTTCTGAATTAGCCACATTCCAGGCGCGTATTTACCCTTATCCTTCTCCTAGCCCTCGTTTCCTTGTAAAGATATGTAAAGGTAAATGGGAGTGGCTAAAGATCATCTACCGCTAGTAACCTATTGTATTCATTGGTAATCTTCTATAGATTATTTACCGTTTTCTTCTCTAGCCTCTAGTCTCCGACTAGAATTATTCGCTACTATTGTCTCGATTTTATCGGTGGTGGAGTGTAAATGTTTGTGTGGCGTAAATTTGCTGTTATTGCTCCTGTGAGTTTGAGTATGGTGTTATTGCTCACGGGTTGTGTAGAAGACAAAAATTCCCAGTGTCAACGACTGATTCAAGTAGTCAATGAAGGAAATGCTTTAATTGATCAAAAGAAAGGAGCGCAGGTGATCACAAGCTTGCAACTATCTAAGGATTTACTAGCGATTAATAAGGCTTTAGACGAACTAAAGTTATCAGATCCTCAGTTGCAGGAAATTCAAACTGGTTTTGGTAGAGTTTTCCAAAATCTCAGTCAAGCGATCGCCAAAGCCTCACAAGCACTCAATACAGCGAAAACCGCCGAAGCATCAGCATCAGGTAGGGAAAAAATTCAACAAGCTAGAAAAGAAATTGATACCGTACTTACCAAAGCAGCGACAACTGCGGGTAAGGACTCCGATTTACTTGTCAAGCGACTCAATCAGTATTGCAGCCAGCCAAAATAGAAGTTTGACACTCCCCTTCTCAAGAATATTGCGCACTTTTAGCTTCAATCACCAGCCCCCAAAACGGCGGGTGAAACACCAAAATATCAATTTTAGGGCGGTGAGGATGTCAAGGATGACCGACTATTGATTATTGACTTTATAGAATTCTTACTTTTATCGTAATTTTTATTACTTTTATTTTAAATTTTGTCCTGAATAACACCAAGTTAGTTCGTTAAAAGAAATAACGGTGTTAGTCAAACCATATACAATGAGTGATATAAGTCTACTGATGGCTGGTGTGTTGACTGGCAAGCCACCATCCTTGACTGATAAATTACCTGTACAGTCTCCAATTCAGTCAAATCAAGTAGGGCAAAACTCAACACAGGAATCATCTCAAACGCTTCCCCATACTGACATCACACCACCTGAATTTGTACAGGTGGATAACAGTATTGCTTCTAAATCTTCAGGTACTCATCAAAAGTATCAAAATAAACTTGGGGAAGAAGAGAATAGGTTACAGGTTACAGGTTACAGGTTACAGAAGAGTGAGGAAGCCGAAGGTACTTTCAGTACAACGAATGTCACCACCAAAGATGAAATAGGTTTTTCCCCTACACACGCCAGTTTGCTCAAGTCGGGAAACCCCTTCGGGTTCACCACTTTGCTTATGCCGGGAAACCCGTCCACCGCAAGTGGTTCACCGCTTACGCAACTAGCTCCCCTACACCCTCATACTTTAGATCCAGAAGAGTCGGATATGAGAGCAGAATTCTCTCCTTATTCTTCTCTAACTCCATCTTTAGAGGATGCTAAACCTGAGTCAGATGAGGGGATGACTCAAATTGTCCCTGTGTCACAATTGGATGATGTGCAACCCACTGATTGGGCATTTGAAGCTTTGCAATCTATCGGAGAACGTTATGGTTGCACTGATTATTCAGGTAAGACTTATGACGGAAATCGTGCTATCAGTCGTTATGAATTCGCAGCTGGTTTAGAAACTTGTCTGCAACAAATTGAAGAGTTACTGACTAATAATAGAGACAACACTATTGAGCCAGAAGACTTAATTGTACTACAACGCTTACAAAACGAGGTGAAGGAAGAATTAGCGCAATTACAGCAACGTGTAGAAGTCAGCGATCGCAAAACTAACGAAATAACAGCACAGCAATTTTCTGCAACGACTAAGTTATTTGGTCAAGCAATTTTTAGCATTCAAGGAACGAATAATAACAACGTAGATTTATTTCCCAGAGATGGTGTAACCGAACGTCAAGGGAAAACCAACCTAACATTCAATAACAGCGTGCAATTAACGTTAGCAACTTCGTTTACAGGACGAGATTTATTACTAACGGGATTATCGGCGGGGAATTTGGCTTCTAATGCGTCCTCTGTATTTACGAATATGGGACGTTTGAGTTTTGAATCTAGTACAGATAACAATGTAGTTATTAACGATTTATCTTATCGATTTTTACTTGCTGATAACTTAGGGGTTGTGGTGGGGACAGCAGGAGTTAACCCGATTAATACCTTTCGCGGTATAAACCCCTTAGAAGGTTCTGGTGATGGTGCAATTTCTCTATTCGGTCAGCGTAACCCTATTTTAGCGATTGGTAACGGTGTGGGTGGTGTGGGGTTTGACTGGCAAATTAGCGATCGCATCAGCCTACAAGGAGTATACAGTAGTGAAATTCCTGGCTTTCCTGGCAATAGTAACTCAGGTGGACTATTTGGCGGAAGATTTACCACAGGCGCACAACTGACTTTAGCTCCCACCGACAATCTTGATATCGGCTTACATTATCTCTATTCTCATTCTCCTGACGACTTACTAGGAACAGGTATCGGTGATGCTCAATTAATGTCACCCTTTGCAGATAGTACCGCTTTCAATACCCATGCTGTGGGTGCAACTTTAGCATGGCGAATTAACCCAAGTTTTCAATTGGGTGGTTGGGGTGGTTATTCTATCTCTCACCCAGAAAATCTTTCAGGAAGTGTAGACATTACCAACTGGATGGTATTTGCAGCGTTTCCTAATCTCCTACGTCCTGGTAATTTGGGAGGAATTTTAGTCGGACAGCCACCCAAGATTACCTCTAGCACCTTACCTGATGGGTTCAATTTTCCTAACTTCTCCGATGGCGGTACACCAGGAGGACGGCGTGATACATCAGTCCATGTAGAAATGTTTTACCGCGCTCAGTTGAATGAGCATTTAGCTTTAACACCAGGTTTTTTTATAGTTTTCAATCCTGATCATAATGCTGCCAATGACCCTTTATTGGTTGGCACTTTGCGAGCTACCTTCCGGTTTTAATTTTAATTATCTGTAAATGTAATTACTAAGTGGTTTTGATCTACTTAGCATGAAAATTCTGTTGAAGTCTGTCAAATAACCAGCGTGTAATCTACCAGTGCAGGGATAAATCCAGCTTAAACAACTTAATTTAACCTCATGGTAGTTACATTTCCCACCTTTAATCACGCAATGGGCGAGTTTGATTAATCTCGCCTCTGCGTGTTTTTTTATTCAGCCATTAACCAGGAGCAAATTTACTATGCAATTACGCTCATCAACTACTAAATTGGGTTATGCAGTTTTAAGCAGCAGTAGTTTAGCAGCCATCTTGATAGGAGTTGGGGGAACAAGTGCTTCAGCACAATTGACAATTCAAAGCACCGGGACTTTATCAGGTAATATTCAACTTCCCAACTTTAATCCCAACTTCAACAATAGAGTGACTCGTATTGACACTGACTCTAACGGTACTTACTACCGAAATGGTTCTGCTGTTTACCAATCAAACTATGTGAAGATGGAAACACGTGCCGATGGAAGTTTGCGCTATTTTGTAGACTTTAAAGGTATCCCAGTGATTTCTTTGGATGGTGTCCTCAGTTCACCCGTACTTTCTAGTGGTGAGCTGACGGCCTACAGCTACCAAGGAAAAATCTCAGGGACAAAATTTCAGGGTGTAGTTCAAGATGAATTTGGGCTAACTAAAGCCTTTTATACTGGCATTGTTACTGATCCCAAGACCGGTAAGCAGTACCAAGGTACATTTCAGGTAAGTGGACAAGGGCCAAGATACAGCGATCGCAATGGTGGTGCAAGTCCAACAGTTTTTGATTTCCAATCTGATCTACCAGGTCAGCCAACTATTAAATCTTTACAGATGACCAATTCTCCTTTAGTGAGATTGACCATCACAGTCCCAGCTGACGCTACTGTAGTCACTCCTACGACTAATACTAGTACACCGACTTCCAATCCTACAACTAATACCAGTACAACTGCTCCCACTTCTAACGTCAGTACGCCTAAACCCAGCACTAGCGTTAGTACACCTACTCCCATTGCTAGCGTCAGTACAACCAAACCCAGTACTAACGTTAGTACAACTACTCCCATTAGTAGCGTCAGTACAACCAAACCCAGCACTAACGTTAGTACAACTACTCCCATTAGTAGCGTTACTACATCCCAAGCTAATCAAAACATCACTAAATCTAACTTGGCTGCCAGTACTAATGTTGTTACGTCCAATTTAGTTGCTAGTGATACTCAATTCAGCGAAACGATATCATCATCAGCATTGGTTCAACCGGCACCTTTTGCCGAAGCTAATATAGAATTCAGCAGTGGTAATACCTCTGTATCCAATCCAACTGCTGTAGAATTTCCTGATACTAAATCTCAAACCACCATCGGCCCTCGTAGTCGCGTTATGCTGCGTTAACTATCTACCAATTTTAGCTTTTCATCAACGCCATTCGGGCAAGTCATAAGGGAGGAATTAGGTTTTTAGTATTGCCTTTAAGCCGCAGTCTATTTGAGTCTATTGTCCCTCACTAAATCTGCGATTTGGTAGTCTTTAATTATTGGTGGGTTTGAATTGCCACACTTGTTCCTTCTGTCTTCTGCCTAGCCTTAAGGTAACGCTGCGACGGACTGTCCTCTGACTTTCTTCAATTAGTTGTGAAATAATTCAGGAATCGTAACTAGGCAGATTGTAGTTTATTTCAGAGCTAGGACAAGAGCGAGATTCAGGTGTATAAACTTATATCAAGTTCTTAGTAGTTGTTTTTACTCCTACTGAGAACTTGTTTTTTTGCTCAGGTAATTTTACATCCTTGCTCAGAGATGAGAACCACATTTTTCATCAATAACTCAGGATTCTCAAGTATCGTAATTCTGATAAATTAAATAGAAAGAATGGTGCCTGATCTGTAATTTTATCGCTATACTAGCTACTTAGAGTAAATTAAGTCCAATTGTGTAAATTGGGATTAACAATTTACACAATACACTTTTCATATATTTATCCCCAACAATCTGCTAGTTAATATTACAAATACCGTCGAAGTTAATCAAATGTTTTGTGAGTAAAAATCTATGACAGAGCAATTGATAGCGAAAATCTTACAGGTCTTAAGCATAAATATGCGATGGATGACTTGGAATTTATTCCTAGCTTTTATCCCTTTGGCACTAAGTATTTGGTTATTTCGCAATAGACGTGGACGTTCTTGGGTATGGTGGCTAGGATTTTTAGTTTTTTATGCTTTCTTACCAAATGCCCCTTATTTGTTAACTGATATTATTCACTTAATCCACGACATCCGCACAATCCAATCTGTATGGATGATTACCTTAGTACTAATTCCTGTTTATTTTGTGGTGATTGGAGCTGGCTTTGAAGCTTATGTTATATCTTTAATTAATTTAGGTTACTATTTACACCGCATTGGTAAAAGCCAATGGATTTTATGGGTTGAGTTGATTACTCATGCTCTTTGTGCTGTTGGTATTTATTGGGGTCGTTTCTTACGTTTTAATAGTTGGGATTTTATTACTCAGCCCGATGCTTTATTAACTAGAGGTGTAGAGGAACTTTTAGGAAAACAACCATTGATCATTATTCTTGTTACCTTTGCAATTCTCTCTGTTCTACATTGGCTGATGAAAAGAGTTACTCTTGGTTTTGTGAATAACCGAAGTAATAGAATGGCAATAACATCGGAAAGAACAAATAATTTTTAATCAAATTTGAGTGGTCATTGATAAATGATGCAAAAAGCGGTGTGGATTTTCTTACCGCTTTATTGTTGTTTTTTATCAGCCCTTCGGGTAAGGCAGAAGGCAGAGTATACAAGGTAAGAAAAAAGTTCTAAGGTATGCCTCTTTCCTGTGTATCGGACTGGGTTTAAGACCACTAAATCATAGATTTAGTGGTCTTAAATTTAGTGAGGGTTTATCTCTACTAACTGGAATTTTCAGAGTTATGGGAAATGGTGACTATTGACATGAAATCACCAGAATGACCATTTTTGATCGCGTCAAAAGTACCCTTAATCGTACCAGCAATCGGAACAGCTACTAGTGTTCCTAATAAACCTGCTATTTCATATCCCATCAAAATAGCAACAAAAATCCAAATAGGATTTAGTCCGATAAAATTACCAAGTAATTTTGGTGCTAAAAGATTATCTTTAATCTGCTGCATCACAATTGCAGCTAGAGCAACTTGTACAGCTAACCACCAATTTTGCAACAGTACCAAAAGGGTGACTGTTCCAATACCCAAAGTTGCCCCAATAAAAGGAATAAGTTCAGAAATACCAATGAGGATAGCAAATAATAAAGCAAAGGGTACTTTGAGAATCAAAAAAATCGGGGTGAGGACTACTATCATGAATAGTCCTAATAACAACTGACTCAGGAAAAAGTTTTGGAAATTAAGCTGCAAAGACTTAGCGAACGGGATTCTAAATTTAGATGGTAGAAGATTGATGAGACCATACCAGACGCGATCGCCATACAGTAACATATAAAATGCCAGCACTACTACCAAAACAAAATTGAGCAATCCTGAAAGCAATGTTCCCGCTACCCCCACTGCACCTGAAGCCAATTGCTGTACTACATTCTGAATGCTGGCGTTGATTTGATTACTCAACACCCTTAAATCAATAGGCAAACGCCGCTGTTTAGCAAACACCTCTAACTGCACCAGATTAGCTTGACTAGCACTTAACCAATCAGGAATTTTATTTAATAATTGAATTGTTTGGTCAATGACCATTGGTACTAGAGTTACACCCAAAATGCCAAAAATAGTCAAAGTGAAGAGCAAAACTATAATTACGGCTTGGGTGCGAGTAACTCTAGCTCGTTCAAATAATTTAACTGGATAATTAAGTAAAAACGCTAAAATCGCCGCAAAGCTCAAAATGGTAATGGGGTGCTGAAAGTAGCGAAAGAGTACAGATAACAGCCAAACATTCAGAGCGACAATTGGGCCACTCAGACCGTAGAATAATAAACTTTGAAGGGATGCCCAACGGCGTATCTGACGCAATCGATACTCCTATAGTCAATGGTCATTAGTCATTAGTCATTCTCTCCTAGCTTCTGCCTCCTGGCTTGTTACATAACATATCTGAATCATAAGGAAGTAAATTAACGATGGACAGAACCATAGCTGATCTTCGCAAAGACTATTCTTTGGAAGGTTTGAGTAAAAATGAAGTTGACCCCAATCCTTTTATACAATTTAAAAAGTGGTTTGAGCAGGCATTAGCTGCCCAACTTCCCGAACCCAATGCTATGACTCTGGCCACAGCTACACGAGATGGCAAGCCATCGGCGAGAATGGTGTTGCTCAAAGACTTTGATGAGAGGGGTTTTGTCTTCTTCACCAACTATAACAGTCGTAAAGGACAAGAACTCACAGCAAATCCCCAAGCGGCTTTGGTTTTTTGGTGGGCAGAATTGGAACGTCAAGTCAGAATTTTAGGACGTGTCGAACGAGTTTCGGAAGCTGAATCAGATTATTATTTTGAGAGTCGTCCTGCTAACAGTCGTTTGGGTGCATGGGCTTCTGAGCAAAGTGAAGTCATCCCCAGCCGAGAATTTTTAGAACAAAGAATGCAGGAGTTGCAGATTAAATACGAAAATCAAGAGATTCCTCGCCCTCCCTATTGGGGAGGGTTTCGGGTGATCCCCAATGAAATTGAGTTTTGGCAAGGACGCTCTAGTCGGTTGCACGATCGCTTGCTTTATACTTCCTTAGAGGATGGGAATTGGCAAATTGAGCGTTTATCCCCATAGGTTTAGAGATGTGATGATTGCGTTTCTACTCAGTTTTAGGAGCAAACTGTAATCGGGGATCTGGCATATAGGTATATCTCAGATATATGCCTCCCCAAACCAACAAGATAATTAATAAGCCACCGATCCCTAAAGGACTGGGTAGCCAGAATACTACTTCTATGTGGTTCATTTCACCGGGTTGGAGTTGCCATACTAATTGCTGGCCTTTTTTCTCTGGTTCGATGGCGGTTTCTGAAACTGGAATGTTTTTTGCACCCCAAGGAGTATTTAAGGCAAATTCTAAATTAAGAATAGAACCAGCATCAGCTAAAACATTACCTTTACTGCCAATTAAAGCTAGCGATCGCAAGTCTAAATCATAAATTAATTTATTCCGTACTACTAAGAGAAAGTTATTCTGGAATAAAAGTAAATTAGACTCAACTTTTGGTATGTCTGAGCTAGACTCTGTAGTTTCAGCCGCAGTATCTTGCTGATTATGGGAGTTAAAAAACTCATTAAATTTAGTTTGCAATTCCTGCCCGTTACTAAAAGGAATTGTCACCACAACTTCTTCTCTGGAAACGCGTTTAGCTTTACCTTCTAATTGACGTGCGCGTTTTTCTATACTATTTAACCACTCATAGACGTAATCACCGCTAAAACTAGTTAGCCTTTCTTCTAACCTGATATGCTGTATCAGTTCACCACCGTTAGAGTTATGAAAATTCACCCCTATATCATACTGAACACAGCCCGATAAAAGCAGTGTTGTCACTAATACCAAAGGCAAAATCTTGCGACCATTAAATTTCAGTAACCTCAATGGTTTAATTAACAATGTTAACCCTTGCAAAAAACTAGAATAGTTCATTAAATATACTCCTCCACAAATTCAATAAATAAATCCCCCTGTCCCCTTCCTGCCCTCTACCTCCTAAAACCCTTGCCAAACCAAGTAAGAAATAGTCAAACCAATCGCAATTAATGCCACCCAAATAAAACGATTATCTTTTGTATTGACCTGACTGAGATCCACAAATTCTCTTTCGGTTAGTGGTTTGCGCTGAGGAGATGTACGCGGTTTGGGAGCTATACGAATTTTGGCTTCGTTATCAGATATTGCTCCCAAATCGGGAATTTCTGTCATCCAATTACTAGGTCTTTTCAGCTTTGGTGCTTGCAGGATGTAAACTAACCTGCGTGCTTGATCGCGAGTTTCTGAGTGGGGATGGCGACGGAGTTGTTGGCAAAGCGCGATCGCATCTTCTGTACGTCCGGCTGCTTCATAGGCCGTCACTAACCAAATCTCTACTTCACCACCTAAGCGGGTATTACGTTCTAATAAATCCCTTGCTTTCTCTAGATTTTCGACAGATTCCCGGTATTTGCCATTTTCAAAGGCAATCTTACCTGCTTGGTATCTAGTTCTAGCTAGTTCTAAACTTTCTGTATTCACCACTGTTTACCCACCAATCAGCACTGCTTTCATTTTGCCAAGAGTCCTTAATCTTATTGGAATCTTTGTAAATCTCGGCAATTTTTCAGTCAATAAACTTCTAAAATTCTATCTAAGTAAATGCCGTTATTTTCTTAATAAAAATTGAGATTATCAAAATTAGGTCAGTAAATATGCTGAAAAATAAGCATTTTATCCATTTTTTGGGTACAGGATTAGCTTTAGCACTGATAAACGCTGCAATTATTCCAGCATCCGCCCAGCAAGTAATTGTGATTGATGAGAGTAATCCTTTTGGACACGCTTATCAAACCCCAGTCAATTATTTTACCTATGGCAATCCCATTCCCAACCGGATACCTGTACATCCCAGAACAATCAATGTGCATCCTAGAACTATAAATGTGCATCCCGGAAGTAGTGGTAATTATTACTCTTATCCTACAGTCCGGCAAAAAGTAATCAATGGCACTACACTTTTTAATCCTACATTGGTGAATCCCATCATCAATAATTCCACACTAGTAAACCCAGTGATCATCAATAACTCTTGGCAACGTACACCAATCAGGCGATCGCGCGTGATTATTCATCCAGGATGGAGGAGGTAGGGATTGGGGATTAGAGACTGGGGACTAGGGATAAATTACTCATTTTCCCCTACACCCCCACACCCCTACACCCTTACACCCCTTTAAATCAGAGAACCCAAAATCATCGTCCCAATCCCGACATCGGTGAAGATTTCCAGTAGTAAGGCGTGGGGGATACGTCCGTCGATGATGTGGGCTGCACGTACACCCTGAGCTAGCGATCGCACACAACAATTGACTTTGGGGATCATCCCACCACTAACTACACCACTAGCAATCAAATCTCGCGCTTCCCGAATGTCTACTTTGGGAATTAAGGTGGAGGGATCTTTATAATCTTTTAAAATTCCTCTGGTATCGGTCAATAAAATCAATTTTTCTGCGCCTAATGCAGCAGCAATTTCTCCTGCTACCGTATCCGCATTAATGTTATAAGCTTGTCCAGTTTCATCAGCAGCCACACTGGACACTACGGGAATATATCCGTTACTCGCAAGAGTTTCTAAAATTTTGATATTAACGTTACTAACTTCGCCGACAAAGCCAATACCTTCTTGACCTTGGGGACGGGCTGTGATCAAGTTCCCATCTTTACCGCACAGCCCAACAGCCAAACCACCAGCTTGGTTAATGAGTGCCACAATTTCTTTATTAACGCGACCCACTAACACCATTTCCACAACATCCATTGTGGGGGCATCTGTAACGCGTAGACCATTCTTAAATTGCGCTTCAATCCCCAATTTATCTAACCAACTGTTAATTTCCGGGCCGCCACCGTGGACTAAGATTGGTCGCAAGCCAACGCAGGATAAAAAGACAATATCACGGATCACTTGGTCTTTAAGGGTACTGTCTTTCATTGCTGCACCACCATATTTAACAACAACTGTGCGACCGGCGAATTGTTGAATATAAGGTAGTGCTTCGCTGAGAACACGCACCCGTGTGGCTTCAGTTTGCCTGATGTACTCAGTATCGTTGACCATCATGAATAGATGTTGAGACTTACATAATTTATGCAAGCCAGTGTAGAAGACTTTTTACCTAGCCACAATCTCTCATTACATATCTTTTTTAACTGGGGACTAGAGATAGGGGTGTAGGGGTGTAAGGGTGTAAGGGTGTAAGGGTATAGGGGAAAAGATTTGACTCTTGACTAATTATTGTTGGCGGTTGATTTTTTCAACACACTAGGAATCGCAGCCATTACTTTGTCAGCAATTTGTTCTGGTGTCTCTCCCTCGGTAACAGGAATTCTGAGATCGGCTTGGGCGTAAAGTGGTGTACGTTGTTCGAGGAGCGATCGCAATTTGCCTTGAGGATCAGCATCTTGTAATAGTGGTCTTGTGGTATCCTCCGCTAAACGGGTATAAAGTAGCTCAACTGGCACATCTAGCCACACAATTAAACCGTGGTGCAAGTAACTCCAGTTTTCTCGCTTGAGAACAATACCTCCACCTGTAGCGACAGTCAGTTTAGTATAAGCACAAATTTGTCCTAAAACATCACTTTCTAATTGGCGAAATGCTGCCTCTCCCGCCTCTGCAAATATCTGATTAATAGATTTTTTGGCAGATTGGGCAATCACATTATCGGTATCAATAAATCCATAACCTATTTGCTTTGCCAGTAATTGTCCTACTGTGGTTTTTCCAGCCCCCATCATGCCAATTAGGTATAGATTAACTCCTTGTAACAAGCTACTCACGCTAATTTAAAACTCCAGTTTCAGACGATTTTCTCGTGTGTGGTTTTGGTGATGTGCTGCCAAAAGAGTCTGCGTTAATAGGCTATCTTCTTTTTCAGCACTTAATTTTAAATTGTCCTCTATTATTCGCTCAATTGTATAATCAACTAAGGCTGGAGTTTGAGAAAATTTACCCGCCTGCTGTTCAATTAAAGAACGCTTTTGTAGTAAATCTACAGCTTCCAAAATTAATCTTGGTGATAGTCTTGGCGATAATCCTGGTATGATATTGGCTTGTAACTGACGTAGTGAAACCCAATCTTGATTGATAGCCAGCCAATACATCACATTTTTTTCGAGTTGCGACAAGCGATTGAATTGTTGCTCTAAAATTAAACGCAAGTCTCCAAACACTAGGGTACGCTGGCTAAGAAACTCGCTAATGTTGCCAGCAAATAATTCTTGAATAGCTGTGGCTACTAGCTTTAAAAATAATGGATTACCTGCATACCAATCAACTAGGGTTTGAGATTCTTGATCGGCTAGTTTACTCAATCCTTTGGAGTGGAGAATGGATAGGCTTTCTTGTTTACCTAATCCTGTGAGTTTCCAGGAACGAACAGGTAATTCTTCTCCTTCTAAAGCAGCAATTTCTGGTGTTTTCTCTCTGCTAGTCAAGATGAAACAACTTTGATGTTGTGATTCCCCTATACGTTGAATAAATTCTTGATAAATTTCATACCCTTGATGATACTTGATGGGTGATATTAGTGAAGAAACGGCAGAATTTTCTCCAATAGAAGTACTATGTCGTGTGTATTGGTGATTACTCACTAAAAGCGAGTCAAAACTATCTAAAACAATTAAGCAACGAGCGGAACGTAAATAATCTATCAATAGACAGATTTTATCTTCTACAGAATCAGCAACTTTATCTGGTGTATGGGCAGATAAAGCCGTGATCAGTTGATCTAATATCTGCTCTAGGGTAGGTGTAAGATGTAGCGATCGCCAGATAATATACTCAAAGTCTTGCTGAATCTCTTGGGCTAACTTAACTGAACAAGCAGTTTTCCCAATACCAGCCATGCCCAAGAGTACTACTAGCCGACAATTATCTTGTAAAATCCACTTTTTAACTTTTGCTAGTTCTGTGGTTCTACCTTGAAAATTACTGACATCAATTGCTGACCCCCAATCGATGGTAGGCGTTGATGGAATTTTTACTAAGTTATTTTCTGGTTCTTTGAAGGTTTTTCTATTACCGTTAACTGGTTGTAACTGCAACTTATCTTTTTTATACCCAGCTTTTTCTAGTAAATAAGTTACACGACTCCAGTTCTTGACTTTAATTGAGTATCCTGCCTGATTACTCAACATTTCCTCTATATATTTATAGAGTCCGTTAGACAAATAAACTCTGACTGTACTACTACTACGGCTTTGATAAACTACACTGGCAATTTCTGCGGGACTACATCCACACAACAAGCCTCTGAGGAATTTCTTTTCTACAGGAGTTAAAGCTTTACCTTTAGTTGATGCTAAATCTATGTATAGTTTTTCTAACTCCCAATTCTTTGTCGCCTCTAGAAACTCCTCTAATTGATTGGCATCAAATGTTGTCATTACTGTTTGCTATGTATTTAATATAACTTTGGCAATATATTAGCCAGTCTTCAGTAAAGCCAGAATAAATCAGAGATAAATTTATAACGAATTTCCTAACTTTTGTTAGGTGACTAAGTAGTTATTGATTAGCTATGGTTAGGCTTAATAGAAAATTTATGAAGCTTATTTGAAACTTTAAGTGAAACACTGTCGTCATTCTTAACTAGCATTACTCTACCTTTTCATCGCATGTTTCACTGGCGCATCTTACGGAGTTATTTACAGCACAAACAAGACATTTCTACCGCTAATTATGACTAATAGTTTCTGGATGTTCAAATCCTACGGATTTATCTGTAGCATTAATCCAAAATCTAAGTTGTAAAATCTCGCAGCCAAAATTATTTGACCTGCTGTAATTAATGATATTTATCATTCAAGGTGTAAAAAATGACAGATTTTCTAGAATTATCAAATAGCTTGATCAATGAACAGGTTGAGGCTTGAAAAGTACTGCATATTCTTCAGTTATTAGCCCGAATGTATTAATGTGGTGTGTAATGAGGCATCAACCATGACTCGAATTCGTGATGTTGTGCAACAAGCTTTAGTAACTGGCTATCTGACGGTTGAAGCAGAAAATCAATTACGATATCTATTAACTACTAGGTATGACCTAGAAGATTTAAATGCCTTTATGACTTTGCAAGAGGCTGCTATGAACGGTAATGTGAAGCAGGAATCTCGTGAACTTTGCAAAAGTAGGGAGTGGGGAGTGGGGAGTAGAGGCTAGTACCGCTTTGCGGAATTCAAAATTCAAAATACTCTATGTACCCTATGGGTTCGTGGTAACGTCGCATAGGGTATTTTGATTGATTTGTCTCCATTCCCTTATTTACGGGGTTTATCGTCTTCCCAGTTTTCATCTTCAAAGAAACTCCAATCATCATCTTCTTCATTGTTGACCTCATCATTAGTTAATTCGTTATGAGGGGGGATGATGACTCGGTAATCTGCATCATAAACTGATTCAGCCTTACCTGCGGCAGTATTTTTTGGCTCACGGTAACTATAGGAGTAAGTAGAACCAGAGCGAGAACCTGTTTTGGGTTTTTGTGGGCGTTCGTAACTAGTAGAATCTCGCCGCGAATCTGTTGGGGAATTAGACTGAGGGGGTGGCGTTTGCTGTTCCTCAAAATCCCAGTCATCGTTCGCACTGTTGTTTTCCCAATCATCGAAGTCTTCGTCAAATCTTTCCTGGTTAGCGGACTCTGGCTTGCTTTTTGGTGGCGGGGGACTGGATGGTTCGGATGTAAATTGCTCGCGGCTTTTAGTTTTGGTACGCCTAGCCGTTGTAGCTGATGTCAAGGGAATTTGGCTGGGTGCAAAATAATTAGATAACCTAAACAAGCTAGTTATTAATAGGGATGTGGCAGCACCAGCTACTGTGCTGAACAAAATCCACATCGCCAAGGGTAACTGCTGACTTCGTATGCCCAAAAAGACTAGCGATAGCGCGGGCGACCAATTTTGAACTAACAACAGTGTTAGTCCTCCCATAATTGCTATTAACAGAATTAAACGTATTACAGCCATAAATAAGGGGACTGGTGACTGGGGACTGGTGATTGGGGACTGGTGATTGGGTTGTCTTCAGTGGTCTTTTCCCCTATACCCTTATACCCTTATACCCCTACACCCTCTTTAAATTTTTTCCTTTTTACTTTTAACTTATTTATTGCCTTCCCAGCGTTGAATGGGTATGCAATCAATATCTAATTGATCTAAAGTACGAGCTACAACAAAATCAACTAAGTCTTCGACTGTTTGCGGGTTGTGATACCAAGCGGGAATGGCAGGGACAACACGAACTCCGGTTTCTGCCAAGGTTGTTAAATTTCGCAGGTGGATGAGGCTAAAAGGAGTTTCACGAGGGACGATAACTAATTTACGTCCTTCTTTGATGTGAACATCGGCTGCTCTCTCTAGTAAGTCGGAACTCAAACCTACAGCTAACTTAGCGACAGTACTCATACTGCACGGAATGACAATCATCCCCAAGGTACGAAAAGAACCACTAGCGATATTAGCTCCGACATTACTCCAAGGGTGACAGCGCAGCTTACCTGCAACAGCGACTCCAGCTTGTTCACGCCAGAATTGCTCTTGTTGATTTGGTTCTGCTGGCATCCGAATATCCTGTTCGGCTTGCCAAACCATGTAACTTGATTTAGAGGCGACTAATTCAACTTCATAGTCTGCGGCCAGCAGATACTTGAGGGTGCGAACGGCGTAAATCAGGCCAGATGCGCCTGATACGCCGATGATTAGGGGTTTGCTATGATATGTCACCGCTAATTAACAAAAATTTACTCTTCCTCAGCATAAACGTCTAAATCATCTGACTCAAGATCGTTAGGTAGGTAGATATCCGAAATATCACCATTTAATCCACCGACACCCAAGCCTTTGACTAAGCCATCACTACCTACGGTGACTAAATCTATTTGCTGACGATAGTAATCGACACTTTTAACTTGGACGGAGACGCGATCGCCTAATCTATAAGAAGCGCGATTTTTTCTGCCAAATAGTGCCTGTTGTCTAGCGCGGTATTCATACCAGTCATCTTTGAGGGAACTGACGTGTACTAGTCCTTCCACCCGTAAAGGTACTCCGGGATTACCCTTGACTTCAAAATCTACGGCTGGGACTTCAATTTCCACAAAGAAACCATAGGATTGCACGCCGGTAATCACCCCTTGAAACACTTGCCCAATGCGTTGTTTCATCAGTTGGGCTTTTTGCAGTCCTGCTAAATCGGCTTCAGCTTCTTGGACTTCTTTTTCCCGGTCGTTGATTTGGATAATTACCCGTGTCAAATCGCTTTGCAGTTCTTGCTGCAATTCTGGGGGCAGGACATTCCAGTTAATTTCTGTGTGGCTGGAAGAGTGGCGCAGATTCACCCGTTCTTTGACGCGGGTATTGCGGCGATCGCGCCCGTGTTCTAGTAGTTGATAGTACACCCGCTGCATCAGTAAATCTGGATAACGCCGCAAGGGAGCGGTGCAGTGAATGTATTGTGGCAGGGCTAAACCAAAGTGATTTGCCTTGGTGGTGCTGTATACCGAAGGTTTGAGGGTATCTTGCAATAGATAAGTCAACACTTGCTCGGAAGGGGAGTCTGCAAAGGCTCTAGTTAGGTGTTGATAATCTAATGGTTCAATTTCCACCTCTGGTTCTAGTGCTAATTCCACACCCAAGTTAATCGCTAACTTCAGCATTTCTTGGACATCTTCCGCATCCGGTGTGCCTTGAGTCCGCCAGATAGCGGGAACGCCTAAAGCATTCAAATGAATTGCCATTAACTCATTTACCAATAACACAAACTCGGTGAACAGCGATCGCACAGGAGAATCGTTGACGATCACAGCACCCAAAATACCTTCATCAAAATAGGGGTTTTGGGTGGAGGGGAGATTTAATTGCAAGCTACCACGGGAGAGGCGGGCTTGTTTGACACTCTGGGAGATGCTGACGAGGTTATGTAATAGTTCGATGACATCTGGAGATTCTTTTTTGACTTCTCCTTGCAAAATCGCCTCTGCTTTGTCTTTAGTCAGGGCGGTATCCACATGTATCACACTCGGTTGGATTTCCCATTCCAAAACTGCACCTGATTGGGAAGAGAAGGTGATTAAAAAGGAGATAGCCAAGCGATCGCTTTTCGGCACTAACGAACAGCGTTCTGCCACTGTATCCGGTAACATGGGCAGTACCAAATCACCTAAATACACTGATCTACCACGTTTGAGACTTTCTCTGTCTAAAGGTTCGTCAGGTTGTACGTAATGAGAAACATCGGCAATGTGAAAACCTAATTGCCAATTCCCTGCCACTGTTTTTTCTAAACTGAAGGCATTTTCTACTACCTTCGGATCATTATTGACTTCCGTAATAGCAATAGTAAATAAAGTACGTAAATCCAGTTTATTTTTCAGATCAGCCTTCAGCAGCCTTTTGGATAACTTGGAAGCTGCATCCAGAATTGACTCTGGGAAAGTCCGGGATAAATCGTGTTTACAGGTAACTAAATCTATATCAGCTGCGGCTTCTGCATCACTACCGAGGATTTGTACTACCCGACCAAGGGGCGGATATTGGGCTAAGGGATAACGCAGTACTTCCACATGGGCAAGGTGGTCGAGGGCTTCCTCTAATTTCATGCCGTTAGTTAAAATTTTCAGTTCAAACAGCAAACGGTCATCCAAGGGAACAGCCCGAAAACCCCCATCTACTTGTTTAATCCGTGCCAGTAAAGTGTGATTGGAACGTTCTAAAATTAACTTTACTTCTCCCTCAGGAGAGCGGCGACGACTCCCTTCCTTCAAAACTCTGACTAAAACGCGATCGCCATTCCAAGCATTACTTAAATGGCTTTCACGGATATAAATATCCTCAGCCCCTTCAACATCTTGAATGGCAAAGCAAAAGCCTTTACTAGAACAACGTAGTTTGGCTTCAATTAGACCTTCTTCTGTAATGCGGCGATACTTACCCCGTTCCTTGGCCAACAGCCCGATTTTTTCCAACACTTCCAAGGCAATGTGGAGTTTTTCTAAACTGTCTTCATCCTCGCAACCTAGTTTCTTTTCCAAAACTTTGCGAGCTACCAATTTATCATCGGTGAAATTGGCAAGGAGTGTAGCGATTGAAAATTCCATGCAGTGAACCGACCTTTGGTCAAAACATCATGTTGGTTTAATCTGGTTCTTTGCCGTATGCCCTCACGGACTACAGTATATTAGCTGGAAACGAATTGCCCTGAGGCGGTGTTCCCGACATTCTCATAAAGGTTCATCTACCCAGGTGGGAAGATGCTGTTTTATAAGATGATCCACGTAGCTGGTTTTTCCGGAGAGTACACTCTGACGCACTTCTCACTGCATGACAATTTCAGAGTAAGTCTAGGCTTAAGTACCTTCACCTAACCACACTTATACAAGTAAAGCTGATGAAAAGTTTTCCCGTTAGTGTTAATTACGCGACTGGTTTTGAGCTTAGGGTAGGAATGAGTCTCCACATTACCCAAAAAAAGTGCCACATAGGGGAAACTACAGGTGTTTGATGGTCTAGCTTGAGGGTACTTTTACGCCATCTGACTCTGATTTTTTACTGGAAGCAACTGCCGAATTACCCAATTTGTCCGTATGTAGAATCAGTAAAAATTAGGTAGTAGGCTAACAAGCAGTGAGGAAGAACCATTACTCCATTATTGTAGATTTAGAGCGTACCTCCAGAAAATACTTCTGGATCTTGAATTGGGTAAATAGTATAGCATTAATAGTCAAGGTACTGAGAGTGAATTAGCCGCGATCGCCAAATGCTACAGCTGCGTCACAATCACTTAGCGATCGCTTCCAAAACACCAAGTTATTAACCGTGATTCCTTTCCTAATCTTGCCTCGGCTTCTCCACCATTAAAATAGAAAAATTAGCAACACCAAGATATGGTGGTCTAATTGTATTCATATATTTTTCTACCCACAGAAAAGTTAGTAGATATAAAGTTAAAATACATCAGTATGTAAACCACTTTAAACAAGGTTAGTCACACTCACTCTGAATTTCTGATCTGAACCAAGCTTTGTTGACAACTTGAATAAAATAAAAAATTACAAAAATTAGCTAGGCTACATAAATATTATTTATTATTTAAGACGTATGAGTAATGAAACATCAAGGTTTGGCAGAAGTGTATAGGTGTTCAAAACCCTGACACACGCCAGGAAAGCTCCAGTCGGTAAACTCTTTCGGCAGTTACGCGTCGCTACCACGACACTAACACCACGCAACTAGCCACCCTTACACCCTTACCCCCTTACACTATCCCCAAGCAAAAGGTCTTTTTGTGTAAGTCTTGTTAGTTTTTACCCCATAATTTCGTAGAAGTAAATTTGGTGACAGTATTATGTTGGCTCAATTCCAGAGCTTGTATCCCAACGGTAGTTTAGTTTCTGAATTAGTAGAAATTTTTCAGGGAAAATATATTGTTCGGGCAAGTGTCCAAATAGAAGGTGTAATCCGTGCTACTGGTATGGCAGCAGCCGAAACCGTAGAAGCTGCCGAAGACCAAGCTAGAACTAGGGCATTGATGGTGTTGGGAATTTCCGACACGCCACAAACATCCGTACAAATTGTCTCAACTCGAGCACCAACACCACAGTTTCAACCTGTTAAACCTACTACCTTACATGAGCCTACCTCCCCGACTCTCCCAGAAAGTAACTTTGGCAGCAGTAATCAGTGGTCATTAACTGGCAATGAAAGCCAAGCTAAAACTGAGACAGTTATTCCCAGTCAAGACCAAGATATTAGCTACCCAGCATTAGAACTCAGTGCCACAATGGAAGACTTACCACTTATATCTTCCACCCAGTCAGAAGCTCCATCCTTAACTGATATTGCTCCCAGTAACGTCACCCCGTTTACACCACGCAATTACAGTCCCTCTGAAAATGTTGCACCGATATCGGGGACAGGAAAGAAAAAGAAAAAAGCTGAACCTGTAGATTTATCCGATGTTATAGCTAAAACTGATGTGGAATTGCAGCGACTAGGTTGGACACCAGAACAAGGAAGAGAATATTTAATTAAAACCTACGGTAAGCGCGGACGCACCTTACTCACAGAAGAAGAATTACACAGTTTTCTCAAATACCTAGAATCGCAACCAGATCCCATAGCAGGGTTTTAACTTATGTAAGGTTTGTAGGGGTTTTGAATCTACCTGTATATCATTTGCATAAAACTACTGAAATAGAAGCCAATTCTCAGTCCAAAATCCCAAATGGAAAGGGGGAAAGGAAACAATTAACTGTTCCTTTCCCCCTTCCAAGATTTGGGCAAAATTGATTAATTTCTAACCAACGATCGCCACTGGACGGCTACCAGCTGAGTGACGGTCAATCACTTGGTCAATCAATCCATATTCCCTGGCTTCCTCTGGTGACATAAAGAAATCGCGTTCAGTATCTTCGGCAATACGCTCAATTGGCTGACCTGTATGTGCCGCTAAATAATCATTGAGGCGTTTCTTGTGGTACAAAATTTCCCGTGCTTGAATTTCAATATCAGTAGCTTGACCTTGTGCGCCGCCTAGAGGTTGGTGAATCATAATCCGGGAATGGGGTAAACTCATCCGCTTACCTTTAGCACCAGCACTCAAGAGAAAAGCACCCATACTTGCCGCTAGTCCAGTACAAATAGTACAGACATCAGGGCGAATTTGGTTCATGGTATCGAAAATCCCCATACCAGCAGTCACCGAACCGCCAGGAGAATTTATATACAAATAAATGTCTTTTTCTGGGTCTTCAGCATCCAGAAATAGTAACTGAGCCACAATCAAGTTAGCCAAATTGCTATCAACCTGTTGACCCAAAAAAATAATCCGCTCACGCAACAGACGTGAGTAAATATCAAAAGCGCGTTCACCGCGACCTGATTGTTCAATGACGATAGGAATAGTCATGCAGCTTACTTGTAGCTATTTTAAATTCCATTTTATCGATGACAATGGCTGATTGTGGTCTTTAAGTAAAGCTCGGAGGTATGGATATCCGCCTCAAGCTACTAATTTTCCCGACTGGTTGCCAACACGCCTCTATGCTTGGGCAGATGCAATTCATTTCTACAGGCACTTTTTATAGTGAGAGTACGTCCAGGGAAATGTGCTGTTAAACCGTTGCACTGTAGAGTCACTTATTCAATATTCACAATTTTTTAGTGTTTTATCAGCAACGATACCGATAATTTGTAGTAAATCCGGTACAACAAGGTGAAAGGGTGTAGTTTAGATTCGCCAAGCCAATAGCAATGTTGTCAATCGAGGGAGACCTGCCATGCTAACAAAACTTGTGCAAGCCGCCATCATAACTTTCTTGCTGTATATGATTGCAGGACTTAGCCCCAATACAAAAATGCAAACAAGGGCGGGTTCTTCACCCTCACCAGAAACGCCTGGGCAGATTATTAGTATGTTGTTCCGTTCGCTGCAATAGTCAACAGTCCTTTGTTTGTCTTGCCCTAAACCCCTATACCTTCATACTCCTACACTCCTGTTTCTTAGGAGATATACACTTAGGCATTGAGGGAAACACTGACAGCAGGTAGACTGGGCAAATAAGGCAACTATCTGCATTGGAATCATGACTAATCGCCTGGCCCAAGCTCAGAGTTTATACCTCCGCAAACACGCTGAAAACCCCATTGATTGGTGGCCTTGGTGTGATGAAGCTCTTGCCACTGCTAAAACAGAAGATAAGCCGATTTTTGTTTCTATTGGCTATTCCAGTTGCCACTGGTGTACTGTCATGGAAGGTGAGGCTTTTTCTGATCAAGCTGTAGCGGAGTATCTTAATACTAATTTCTTGCCTATCAAAGTGGATAGAGAGGAAAGGCCAGACATCGATAGCATCTATATGCAAGCTTTGCAGATGATGAGTGGTCAAGGAGGTTGGCCTTTAAATGTATTTTTATCGCCGGAAGATTTAGTGCCGTTTTACGCTGGAACTTACTTTCCGTTAGAACCACGCTACAACCGTCCTGGCTTTTTGCAAGTTTTGCAAGCACTACGCCGCTATTACGATACAGAAAAAGAGGATTTGCGGCAACGTAAAGCTGTGATTATAGAGTCTCTGCTCACTTCTGCGGTTTTACAAGGTGAGGCGACACAGGAGGCGCAATTACAGGAATTGCTGCGCCGTGGTTGGGAAACTAGCACAGGTATTATTACGCCCAATCAGTATGGCAATAGTTTTCCGATGATCCCCTATGCAGAATTGGCATTGCAGGGAACGAGATTCCAGTTTGAGTCTCGCTATGATGGTCAACAAGTTTGCATTCAGCGCGGATTAGACTTAGCGTTGGGCGGGATTTATGATCATGTGGCTGGCGGCTTTCATCGTTACACTGTTGATCCTACTTGGACTGTACCCCACTTTGAAAAGATGCTCTATGACAATGGTCAAATTGTGGAGTATCTAGCTAATTTATGGAGTGCAGGTATCCAAGAACCAGCTTTTGCTAGGTCTGTATCTGGTACTATCCAATGGCTGCAACGGGAAATGACTGCACCGACTGGTTATTTCTACGCGGCTCAAGATGCTGATAGTTTTACCACTTCTGAAGAAAAAGAACCGGAAGAAGGGGCTTTTTATGTTTGGAGTTATGCGGAACTAGAACAACTGTTAACACAAACAGAACTAACGGAATTACAACAACAGTTTACAGTCACTACTAACGGTAATTTTGAAGGGAAAAACGTATTGCAGAGGCGCAATGCAGGGGAGTTGAGTTCAACTCTAGAACTGGCGTTAGGTAAACTGTTTACGGTGCGCTATGGTAGTCTGGTTGATGCACTCCTGACTTTCCCTCCAGCACGAGACAATCAAGAAGCAAAAACGACTGACTGGCCGGGACGTATTCCTCCTGTCACAGATACAAAGATGATTGTGGCTTGGAATAGTTTGATGATTTCCGGTTTAGCAAGGGCGGCGGCGGCGTTCCAAGCACTTGAGTATTGGGAGATAGCGGCTAAAGCAGCAAACTTTATTTGGGAGCATCAGTTTGTTGCTGGGCGTTTCCACAGACTGAACTATGAAGGTAAACCTGCTGTGCTGGCGCAGTCTGAAGATTATGCTTTGTTTATTAAAGCCTTGCTAGATTTACACCAAACTCAAAACTCACAGCCATCTTTGTGGTTGGAAAGAGCGATCGCTCTGCAAACTGAATTTAATCAATTTCTCTGGAGTGTAGAATTAGGTGGCTACTTCAATACAGCTAGTGATGCTAGTCAAGATTTAATTGTACGGGAACGCAGTTATGCAGATAATGCTACACCCTCAGCTAACGGTGTGGCGATCGCTAATTTAGTCCGTCTATCACTCCTTACTGATGACCTCCATTATCTAGATTTAGCCGAGCAAGGTTTAAAAGCTTTTAACAGTGTGATGCAGCAAGCACCCCAAGCTTGTCCCAGTCTATTTACAGCTTTAGATTGGTATCTGAATTCCACTTTGATTCGCAGCACCAGTGAGCAAATTAATTTATTGCTTCCGAAATATTTACCAACCGTTGCTCTGAATGTGGTGGCTAATTTACCCGCAGATAGCATGGGTTTAGTTTGTCAAGGTTTGAAATGTCTTCCCTCAGCCGGGAGTTTGGAGCAGTTGTTAGAGCAAGTGCGGCAGAGTCAGACTAGGAGTGTAGGGGAGGCAAGGTAGAGTGACTAAGTAATGAGACAAAATTAATTACACAAATTTTTTCTGTAACCTGTAAGCTTTCCCTGATCTTCATTCATGAATTTCATTGTGTCCGACTACTTAATGATCAATGACTAATGACTCAACACTCATCACAGCTATTGTCTTAGCTGGTGGTCAAAGTTCTCGGATGGGTGAGGATAAGGCTTTGATCCCCATCCAAGGTATGCCATTGTTGCAAAGGGTGTGTAGAATTGCGGCCAGTTGCGCTAATACTGTTTATGTTGTGACTCCCTGGCCAGAACGCTATCAAAATTTAGATTTACCTAGTTGCCAGTTTATTCGAGAGTCCCCCAATTCCCAAGGGCCTTTGGTGGGGTTTGCTCAAGGTTTGACACTAGTAGATACTGGGTGGGTTTTATTACTAGCTTGTGATTTGCCAAAGTTGCAACTTGATTTATTACAAGATTGGATAGCAAGACTTGATAGTGTAGATGATGATGCGATCGCAGCTTTAGCTCATCATGCCAAAGGCTGGGAAGTTTTGTGTGGTTTTTATCGTCGTCGCTGTTTGCCGCAACTATTAGAGTTTATCAAGCAAGGTGGGCGATCGTTCCAACACTGGTTGCAAAATTATCCTGTAGAAATCCTCCCTTTACCTAATCCAGAAATACTCTTTAACTGCAATACACCGCAAGATTTGTCCGTACTTGACGACGGCAACTCAAAGGTTTAATTTTTATTTTTTAAAGTAAAAAAGTTTACTGACGGTAATTTTAAAGAAACTGTGATTTGTGATCTATCCAACATTAGTTTCTCAGTCTATTCTTGTATATTAGGTAAAGCTTTTCTCAAATACCTTGTATACCTCCTGGCGAGTAACACAATCATCTGAATTTTAGGGGATTTTGGCTGGTGTGTGTACCCGCCTTTTTTTTCACGTTTAAGTTATTCTGAATTATGAAACGAGGAATGATTTAGTTACTTTCTTGAAGTTTGTATTATGTTGCGTCCTTGGCTATCATCTATATTAGCAATTGTATTGAGCATAACTATCAGTGCTTGTGCAACTGCAACTACTCAACCCAAAGCACAGACATCTAATAATCCACAACAGGTAGCAACACCTACCGCTAAAAGAGTCGTTACTCTTTCTTCTTTAACTACTGATATTATCTATGAACTTGATCAAACAAAACTGGTAGGGATTACTGGTAGTACATTATTTAAAAATGACCCACGCTTCCAAAATCTTCCTCGTGTCAGTGAAGGTCAAACTCCCCCAAACATAGAAAAAATTGTAGCTCTCAAACCAGATTTAGTGATTGGTGCAGAAGGTTTTTCCAATCAAGTAACTCAAAGGCTAGAAAAATTAGGAATTCGTACTTTATTGACCCAAGTAAATAGTTGGCAATCTTTAGAAGAACTAACGAAACAAATCGCCCAATTAATTGATGTCAATCCTCAGCCATTGTTAGACCGTTATCAAAGTTTTTTACCAGATAAAATTAATCAGAGTCTATCGACTTTAGTGTTAGTGAGTGTTCAGCCTATCCTATCACCCAATAAAAATAGTTGGGCTGGGGATTTACTAGAAAAATTTCAAACAAAAAATTTAGCCGCACAATTGCAAGGTAAAAGTCCCATTGCTGGTTATGTCACACTCTCAGCAGAAAAAGTGATAGAAGCAAATCCAGAGGTAATTCTGATAGTTAGTCCACCCGGAAGTTCTCCAACATCTGTATTAGATGGTTTGAAAAAACAATCTTTTTGGCAGAAATTGCAAGCTACTAAAAATAATCGAGTTTATGTTTTTAACTACTATGGATTAGTCAATCCCGGTAGTATAGATGCTATCGAACGGGCTTGTCAGCAACTCCAGCAAGATTTATTGAAATAATTAAGTCTTGAGAAACCATATTATTTTTTCTGGCTAATAGGAGAATGTTCTACTTACATTGACTTTTAACTAATTTTTGGTTTTTTAATCTTTTACAGGCTTAACTGATTTTTGCTCAATTGAGATATTATGATTGGCTTTGAGCGCACCACCAGTTAAACTGCGGAAATATAAACCACCCACAGTTAATAAAAATGTTAGATATCCTACTGCTTGAACAAGGTAAAGATTTTCTCTATAACCAAATAAAGATTTGAGAACTATACCAGGAAATTCTTGATCGGGCAAAATTTGACTGGTATTCCAAACCATTGGCCCCAAAATACAAGAATGGATTCTAGTAAAGTGTTCGTAATAAAAACATAGACTTTCTGAGGCGCGGTTGCTGAGGGCTAAGTTAGCTATAGCATCATCAAAATGTTTTAATGCAGAAACCACTAACCCAGCAACAATTAATACTAATAAAACACCCATCACTTGGAAGAATTGACGGATATTAATTTTGACCCCTAATTTAAATAAAAATACACCGATCGCAGCGGCTGTGGCTAAACCTGCGAGTGCGCCAATTGTGGGTATTAGTCCTTGTTGAAAATTCGCGGCGATAAATAGAACTGTTTCAAAGCCTTCACGCACAACAGCAATCAAAATTAAGCTAAATACACCCCAAGCTGCTTGGGAATTTTTTCCTAAAGCCTGGTTGACTGCACCTTCAACTTGCGCTTTCATGAATCTGGCTTGCTTCGTCATCCAGATTAGCATCCAACTGAGCATGGCGATCGCCAACACACTGAACACACCCTCTAGCATCGGTTCAATTACCGGGGTGTATTGTGGATTTGCTGCGCCGATAACTTTAATTAACCAACTGAACAGTACGCCAATTAGCGCACTGACGATGATCCCAACGCCAATACCAGCATATACCCAAATATTTAAGCGTGATTGTTTAGCTTTTTTCAATAATGCTAAAACAATACCAACCACTAAAGCGGCTTCTACTCCTTCACGGAGTGTAATGACAAAAGTAGGTAGAGCAGTGCTAAAGTTCATTGTTATTTTAGTCCAAAGTCAACAGTATAAAGTCCATAGTCTCAAGTCCATAGTTCAAAGTTCAAAGTCAAAAAAATGACTATGCACTACTGACTATTGACTGGTGACTATGGACTATTAACCATTAGCTGAAATCGCGCAGCATTTTCTTCAATTCTAGGTTATGCAGTTCTTCTTGCCCAATCATCGTCCGGGCAAATTCTTCGAGATAAATACTAGCATCGGCAACAGTATTAAGTAGATTTTTATACATTTCCAATGCTTTTCTTTCGTGATTTAAGCTTTCTTCCAAGATATCTTTCACAGAATGCTTGAAAGTTTCTTCCATAGGCGCAATTCTCAAGGTGGGATGTCCATCTAAGCCTGTGAGAATTTCTCCTACTTGTTGAGCATGAAGTAAGGATTCGCTAGCCTGAGCTTTGAAGAAAGCCACAATAGGAATACGATTAGGGCCTGTCACCATCAGGGAATAGTGTGTGTAGCGCACTACTCCTGCGAGTTCAAATTCCATGATGGCGTTTAATAGGTCGATGGTCTTTTTTTGATCAAGCTCTTGCATTAGTCGTTAATTACAATTACGAAGGGAGTGTTATGAGTAAGGAGTTTTAGCAATTCAAAATTCAAAATTCAGAAAGCCACATATTAACAAGGATTTCTCAGTTTGAATCTGTTGCTGAATTTTAGAGAATTGGTATTACAGGTTTAAAATACCTCACTGCTCACTCATTTTAAACTCCTAAGTTTGTTGTGTATGGTACTTGACAATACTATCTTTGGTACTAACTTTGTGCTTGGGTGCTGGATTTGTCAATCACTTTTTGTGAATTGAGTTCAATAGTTTTCACCAGCTGAGTGACTTCATTGGGTGTTTTTACGGGTTGAGTTGGTGGAATCACGCTAGGCCAAACCTTTGTCAGTTCAGCAAAACTAGCCTCAATGGCTTTGTGCGCTTCAGGATTACTTTGTGAGACTTGGGTAGCAATTCCTTTGTAGAGTTCGTCAGCGTAGATGACAAAGCCACGAGAGTCTTGATATTCAATCGCTTCTGCTACTTTACCATTGGCGATCGCTGCCCCATATTCGGAGTTTGCTGCGTCTAATAAGCTGTTAATCACTTGTAAGACAAAACTAGGTTTGCTACGTTGCGCTTCTGGTAGAGCAGCGATCGCTCCATCTACTGATTGCACGGAAGCAGTAAAATCAGTTTTAACTTTGGTACTTTTGGGGCTAGATTTCACTAAGTCTTGCAAACTCACCAAAGTTGTCTTGAACTCTTTGACTTTACGTTCGTTGAGTTGCTCTTCGACATCAATATAAATCTCTTCTACTGGGTGTCCAATATGGGGTTCAGCTTGCTTTGGCTGATCTTTATCCAGGAGTTCTTGTGCTACGAAAAGATGACCTTTCATCAACCCCATTTTGGTCATATAGTCAACGTCTTTGGCTTCGCCAGTTAACTCTACTTCCTGAACAGACACCATATCTTTAATTTGGTCGAACTGTTCCTGAGTAATGACTTTTTTCGTGACTAGATCCTCTGGACTACCGTAGGGACGATTGGCTTGGATTTTGTTGGATAAGGCTGGAACACCTAATTTAGCTTCAAATTTATCTAACTCTGACAGGATAGCAGTATTAATATTGATTTGAGGTTTCCCACCGTGATTGCTGTGAGTGATGGCTGCGGTTGTCTGGTTAGTAGCTGGTTGTTGTGTGTTATCTGCTGTTTGTGTACCTCCAGTACAAGAACTGAGAGAAACTATGATGCAACTAGCGATCGCTAGACAGATATAGCGGGGTTTAATCATAACTTGAGATTTAAATTGATTTAACTAGGTAAACTTTGAGAATTATTAGCGATAACTTCAAACTGACCCATGCAGCCATTTTCAGCGATCGCATCTTGGTGAGGATGGAACATATACTTACCGGGATAGCGAAACGCAAACTCTAGAATATGTCTCTCCGCGACTCCCATCGTGATCACATCGGTTTTCTCACTGGGAGTCATCGTCATCCCAGAACGATAGACATCGAAGAAATTGGCGTGGAGATGAAACGTTACCGCCGGATCGAATTCAATAATGTTGAGGACATACAAACGAATTAACTGATTTTGATAAATCTTGATGGGATGGTGCATATAGTGATGCGGTAGCCCATTAAAGGCATAATATTCATTGCGGTTATCGTCATTTACGTCGTAACCAGCCATCACTAGCACTATCTCATCAGCCGCCGGACGAGGTGTTGGCGGATCAATGATGAACATCCCATATAACCCTTTGGCGATGTGACGAGTCACTGGTTCAATGTGACAGTGGTAGAGGTGAACACCGTAGGGTTCAGCATCAAATTCATAAATAGTTGCACTCCCATTGCTGACTGGACGCACACCATCCATTTGAGCCGGATGCACTCCATGAAAATGTAAAGAGTGGGAATGTCCAGCCTGATTGAGAAATAGGATACGGATGCGATCGCCTTGTTTGGCTCTGAGTGTCGGCCCCGGAATGTGACCATTGAGATCCCACACGTTGTAAGCTACTGCACTATTGAGTTGAATAACAGAAGTACCCGCAGTTAATTGGAATTCTCGGATAGTACGCCCATTTTCTTGCTTGACCGTACCATAATCAAACTCTCTGAGCATTTGCATGGGATGAGTCACATTGTCACCCGCATCCATTTCCATCAATGGTATTTTGACAATTGACTTACTTTCTCTGTTGAGGCTATGCACCAGCGCAGCTGCACCTACTACACCAGCACCAGATAAACCCAGTTTCAAAAGTTGGCGACGACTCCAAAGTTCTCCCTTACCCAGAGTGAAGTTATTGGGCATGAAATTCAACCACAGTTAAGCACAGTAACTAAACTTGCAAATTATTTGCAACTACCGCTCTGTATATTATAGGAATTAAGATTTAGTGTCAATAATTAGTAGGGGTTGCTAATTTAAGGTCAGTGTTGTCATCCCAAAGTCTGTAGAGAATATGTTGCAAATCTTTATAGAAAACCTGTTGGAGTAATTTAATGATGAATCAATATGCGTAAAATTATTTAGTTTTTAGCATTAATTAATGCGAGTAATCAAAGCTGTTGCAGTTAAATGTTTGATGGTGCGACGTTATCTATAGTTCCAGTAAGGTTAACAGAAATATGTAAATCTATCAGCATGAGAAATAATAGGTAAGTTTTAATGCAATGATTTTTATTAGATGTTTCTCTGGATGAAATCAGAAATTGTCTGGAATTTTTAATTTTTAGTTTTGAGTAGTTGGCTCAGGGAAATGCTGAGTTAAACTAATTCCTTGAACTAAAATTTCTGAGGTATAAAGTGTGTTGAGAATAATTCTCACTTCAAAGCGCGCCTCACTGTTGCTAATGGGAGTTTTGAGTTTTTATGTAGTTGTGAGTGCAGCCGCACCAGCCTATGGTATGCACATTATGGAGGGTTACTTACCACCAGCATGGGCGGCTTTTTGGTGGTTAGTAGCTTTACCATTTATGATTTTAGGGGTGCGATCGCTAACTCGCATCACCAAAGCTAACCCAGAATTAAAATTACTCCTAGCTTTAGCAGGAGCTTTTACATTTGTCTTATCAGCGTTAAAATTACCGTCTGTCACTGGTAGTTGCTCTCATCCCACAGGTACAGGTTTGGGTGCGGTGTTATTTGGCCCTTTGGCGATGTCGGTGTTAGGAACGCTGGTGTTAGTATTTCAAGCCTTACTATTAGCGCATGGTGGTTTAACCACATTGGGAGCAAATGCTTTTTCGATGGCGATCGCTGGGCCTTTTGCAGCTTACTGGATTTATCATTGGACAATGCAGTTAACAGGTAAGCAAAAAACTGCCATTTTTCTAGCCGCTACTTTAGCAGATTTACTCACCTACGTTATTACTTCTGTACAACTTGCACTCGCTTTCCCTGCACCTGTAGGTGGATTTATCGCCTCTTTTGCCAAGTTTGCGGGAATTTTCGCCATTACACAAGTTCCCTTAGCTATTAGTGAAGGATTACTAACTGTATTGGTGTGGAACTGGTTACAATCCTACAGCCCCCAAGAATTAGAAATATTGCAATCAATCAAAGGTAAACCCCAAACCCATGAATCAATCTAGCAAAGGAATAAGTAACTGGCTCTTATTGTTGGGAGTCATTGTTTTATCAGTCACGCCTTTAATATTTCTCAAAGGTGCAGAGTTTACCGGTGCAGATGGACAAGCCGCAGAGGTAATTGGGAAAGTGAAACCCGAATATCAACCTTGGTTTAAACCTTTATTTGAGCCACCTAGCAAAGAAATAGAAAGTTTATTATTTAGTTCACAAGCGGCTTTGGGTGCAGGAATTATCGGTTATGCAATTGGTTTATATAAAGGACGTTCCCAGCAGCAAAGGAATAAGGAATGAGCCTGCAAATCGATACACTGGCTTACACAAATAAATTACGGCGATTAGCACCAGCGCAGAAATTATTGTTTGCGATCGCCTTACTGCTCATCTCAAATTTTTCTCATCCCCCAGTGCAAATTTTAATTGCAGCATGGATGAGTATCTGGACAATATTTTATGCAGGTATTCCCGCTAAAATTTATCTAAAACTTGTGTATATCCCGATTTTATTTTGGTTAACAAGCTTACCAGCTTTAGTAATTAACGGTGTTACGATTAATCACTTAAGTTTTATTCAAAATGATATTGTAAATGGTGTAAATATTGGTAATTATTATTTATATATTAGTAAACATGGCATTGAGCAAGGATGGAGCATTTTCACACGAGCGATCGCAGCGATTTCTTGCTTTTACTTTGTCATGTTAACTATTCCATTTACTGACTTATTAAAAACTTTCAGGCGTATAGGTTTACCGATACTCATCACAGATTTACTCTTACTAATGTATCGGTTTATTTTCGTCCTTCTAAATACAGCCTCAGAGTTATGGGTAGCCCAGCAATCTCGTAGTGGCTATCGCACATTCAACCTGAGCATGAAAAGTTTGTCACTATTAATCGGACAATTATTGCAACGCACTCTCGAAAAATACCATCAAGTTTCCCTAAGTCTAGAATCTAGAGGATTTAACGGCGAGTTTCAAGTTTGGCATTCCTCTCGTTATTATATATCCAAACGATATGCAATGGAAGCCATATTTGGATGTTTAATCTTAATGGAATTAGAATTTAAAAGATACATATTTTAAACACTCCCAGCCAATAACTCTGATTAAAACTCTACATCCCTCTGCGCTACTCTGCGTTGCAAATAAAGATGACTATACAGGAAACATTACTAGAATTTCAACAAGTAAACTACACCTACCCAGGCGCAGACAAACCCGCCTTAGCTGGCATCAATTTGAGTATACCAACAGGTAAAAAATGTGCCTTGATCGGTAAAAATGGTTGTGGTAAAACTACACTGTTCTTACTAGCTAATGGTCTATATAAACCCCGCCAAGGAATTATATCTTGGCGAGGCAAACCTTTACAATACGACCGTGGTTTCTTAATGAAATTACGTCAAAGTATTGGTCTCATATTTCAAAATCCAGAACAGCAACTAGTAGCATCTACCGTTGAAGAGGATATTTCTTATGGTTTATGCAATTTAGGATTGCCGTCAGACGAAATTCAACAACGAGTTGAGCAAGCATTAATAGAATTTGATTTAAATGAATTAGCTGAAAGACCAGTCCATCATCTCAGTTTAGGACAGAAAAAGCGAGTTTCTTTAGCTGATGTGATGGTTTTAAAACCAGAATTGCTCTTATTAGATGAACCAACTGCCTACTTAGATAGACCACAAACCCGTAACTTAATTGCACTGTTAAACAAAATTCATACATCTGGCACAACTATACTCATGGCAACCCATGATTTAGATTTTGTTTGTAGTTGGGCGGATTGGGTGTTTGTGATGGATCAAGGACAATTAATTCTAGAAGGTAAGCCAGAGGAAGTATTTGTTCAACGTGATCTCCTTGATGCAATACAACTTGGTGTACCACTGATTTACGAAATATTATCTAGCGAAGCAATAGAAAAAAACATATTAGAACAGTTTCATCAACGCCTATTAAATTTATTTAGTTAATATAATTCCCGTAAAAATATCTGATTTTAATCTGGATGTTTTAAGATTCAATTATTAACAAAATCAATAAAAATTAATAACTTGCTAAACAAGTACATTATTTGATGTAGATTTTATTGCCAGTATTCCCTAAGTCACAGGATAAAATCCCCCAATAGGGCATTGAAAACAGATGAAAAATATTGTTTTTTATAAGTTTGATGCCTAAAATTGCACAATCAAATTGTGCAGAATCATACTTTCGATATAGGGCATAATTATGCACATACCTGATGGATTTGTTTCTGTGCCGGTAGCTGGTGCTACTGGTTTAGCAAGTTTCGTTGCATTATTTGTGGCTTGTGAGCGATCGCAACAAGCCTTTGGCGTTCGTCGCGCCCCCATACTGGGCTTAACCACAGCCTTTATTTTTGCGGCGCAAATGATTAATTTCCCAGTCGCGGGAGGGACAAGTGGTCACTTATTAGGAGGGACTTTAGCGGCGATTATTTTGGGTAGCCCTTGGGCGGGAATGCTTTGCATTGCCACAGTCTTAATTATTCAAGCCGTCTTGTTTGCCGATGGTGGCATCACTGCCTTGGGAGCTAATATCTTGAATATGGCAGTCATCGGCGTTTGGGTAGGTTGGATATTAACCCAAACTTTGCAAAGGCTATTGGGAGGTTCTAAAGGACGCTTACCCTTAGCGGCTGGAATTGCTGCCGGTATCAGCGTTGTAGTCGCAGCGATCGCTTGTGCAATTGAATTACTGCTGTCTGGAACTGCATCCATAGCTGTTTTACCAGCAATGGCTGGTGTTCATATTTTGATTGGTGTGGGTGAAGGTTTAATTACTGGTGGTGTGTTGACTTATCTCGCGAAAGCGCGTCCAGATTTACTACCAGGAGAACAAGCAGAAATGCGCGGTTGGGTAGTACCTATCGTTAGCATAGTTTTAGTGGCTGGTTTACTATCACTGATAGCCTCAGCTTGGCCTGATGGTTTAGAAAAGGTAGCAGAAGACTTAGGCTTTATCAACTTAGCAGAACAAGTACGAGTAGCTGTACCAACACCCTTAGCAGACTATGGAATCGAGGGTTTAGGAATGATCGGTACAAGTATCGCTGGCCTCATAGGTGCAGCAGCTTGCTTTGTTGTCGCCTTTGGGATCGCCAAAATAGTCAGACCGAAGAATGCTTAATCAGGTGACAGGGCACAGAGAAAAGCTGAATCTGATACTTCTTCATTTTAAATTTTGAATTGATATGGCTTTGCCGTTACGCTTGCATTTATCTCTAGTGATTGTTGTCGGGACAGCTTTGTTAAAGCAACATGCTTGGTATTGGCTAGGTGTGTATGGTGCGATCGCCTTCATTTGGCTAGCAGTTTTACGCCCACCAATTCGTCAGATGGGAGGATTGCTAGGCACAGAATTAATTTTCTTATCATTAGTAGCATTACCTTTGGGTTGGGAACGAGCCAGTTTTCTGTTAGTTCGTTCTCTTGTCTGTCTCATCGTCATGAATAGTTTTTTGCTAACCCTACCCCCCCACAGTTTCGGGATCGCCCTCAAGAGTTTACCCGTACCAGCCGCCTTGAAAGAAAATTTACTCCTAGCTGGACAATACCTCGAAATATTGCTGTCAGAAGTCAAACGGATGCAGCGTAGCGCACAGCTACGAGGACTGAATGGCGCGTCTGGCTGGCTGCGCTACGCCAGTGCAGCCATGATTGGTACTTTGTATATCCGCAGTTTAGACAGGGCGGAACGCGTCTATGGTGCAATGGTGATTCGTGGTTACAACGGGAAATTACCCGTAGATTCTATATTCACAGCTAAAGACCGTTTTATGCTGCTGATGGCTTGGGCGATCGCAATTTGTTTTACCCTCAGTTCCTATAGAGTTGTGCATCTTGAAATCTTTAACTTCTAACCCCCAAACTTCCACTCGTAATCCCCACAATGGCATAGTTGAGGTGAAAAATTTAGTCTATGCTTATCCACGTCAAGAACCTGTGTTAACAGATATCTCTTTTAGCTTAAATACAGGCGATCGCGTGGCGTTGATGGGTGCAACTGGTTCTGGTAAAAGTACCTTGCTAGAAAATCTCATTGGTTTGAAACAACCAAAATCCGGCACAATTTCGATTAATCACATCCCCTTAGAACCGAAAACTCTCCCTCAAGTCCGGCGATACATTGGTTTTAGCTTCCAAGATGCTAACGACCAATTATTTATGCCCACTATCCTCGAAGATATTACCTTCGGCCCACGCAACTATGGTGTCCCACCAGCCATAGCTAGCGATCGCGCCCGCCAACTTTTAGCAGATTTTGGGCTAGCAGCCTACGCTAACCGTTCTGCCCACGAACTCTCAGGGGGACAAAGACGACTAGCCGCCCTCGCCGCAATTTTGGCACTAGAACCAAAAATCTTAATATTAGATGAGCCAACTACAGGACTAGATCCCGCATGGCGGCGACACTTGGCACAAGTACTATTAAATTTACCAGTGCAAGTCATATTAATTGCTTCCCATGAATTACATTGGTTGGGAAAAGTAACTCAACGCGCTCTAGTATTATCTGGTGGACGCATTGCCGTTGATAGTGATATTCAGCCACTTTTGCAAGATGGGGAAACTTTAGAAAATTTAGGTTTACCCATAGGTTGGTGATCAGTTGCGGAAATATAGGGGTATCGGGTAGTAGGAGAGTAGGAGGTGCAGGGGAAGTAGAGGAGAATAATTAACGCCCAACTCCTGATGAGTAATGACTCTTGAATTGTTGAGAGCCTGATACTCTCTTACTGAGAGTTGAAAATAGGAATTTATGCACAACGCACTACTCACCGATACTAGCCAAGAAATTAAATTGCTAGTTGTAGATATAGACGGCACAATTTCAGGAGAGTCGAACACCATTAGTTCCACAGTTAAGCAAGCGATCGCCGCCGTTCAATCTCAAGGGATTCAAGTTGCGATCGCTACTGGGAGAATGTATCGTTCAGCACTGCGCTTTCATCAAGATTTAAATTCTACATTACCACTCATGGCTTATCAGGGAGCTTGGATTCAAGATCCCACTAGTCAAGAAATTTATCAACATTCCCCTGTGTCTAGAGATATCGCCCTCCAACTACTAGACTATTTTGAACAGCCAGCATTGCGATCGCTTTTGTCTGTCCACTTCTACATCAATGATCAACTTTACGTGCGGGATATAACCCCAGAAACTCAAGCTTATGCTGCACGTTCAGGTATCACTCCCATCCCTGTCGGAGATTTGCGCCAAACTCTATCCCAAGAACCCACCAAGATTTTAGCTTTGTGTGATGACACCAGCGTCATCAAAGATTTATTAGGAAATTTACGCCGCCAGTACACCCCAGCAGAACTTTACATGACAACTTCCGTTGCTACTTTCTTTGAAGCGACAAATGCTGTTGTTAACAAAGGTAATGCCGTGCGTTTCTTAGCAGAGGAAGTATTGGGGTTACAACGTCAAAACGTGATGACTATCGGCGATAACTTCAATGATTTAGAAATGCTGGAATATGCGGGGATTGGTGTAGCGATGGGAAATGCCCCAGAAGATGTCAAAGCGATCGCTAATTGGGTAGCTCCTAGTGTAGAGGTGGATGGAGTTGCAACAGCCATTGAAAAATTCTTACTTTCTTGAGGATGGTGGGTGAGGTTCATATAAAGCGAAAAACCCCTTAAATCAGAAAGAACACCGACGACTGGCCGTGTTTCGTCTCGGTGTTCTTGCTGGTTCGCTCCTCACACACCAGTTAATATAACTGAGGTCAATAAATCCGTCAATACTTAGTATAAAAGTCAATATTCCACAGTTATTGAATTTTGAATTTTGTAGGCGTAAGCCTAGCCGTAGGCTATGAGTAAATTTTGAATTGATCAGTCTCCGCTAAAGCTCGATTGGTCCAGCGATTCCCAATTTGGCTATGAGTAAAAACCTTAAAACGCATTGAGTAGCCATGACTAATCCCAACCTAGCTTGCATAAGTTCTGGGGATTTAGTCTTAACCTCACCCCAAATGCGACATTGACTCCAGAAACTCACAAAAGCTTGACTCACGTCCCAGGCGATTTTTTCCCATTTGACTTTGCTCGGCTCATCAGCGCACTCTAATTCATCTACAGCTTTCACTAATTCCACAATTAAATAAGTCTCTGCTGGGTGATGCAGGTGTAATTTGCGATCGCTATTGAGCCAAGATAATGTTCCTGTTGCTACCAAACCTCCCAGATGCCAGATGTCATCACTCTTTGGTAATGTTTGTTTCCAAGCAATCAATCCTTCGCGTTGAGCTAAAAATATCAACGAGCAGCAACGCGCATGAGCATACTGAACCGCAAATAAACGAGATGATTCATCAGTTTTGACACTAGCCCAATTGTTATGAATTGGTGACTTGAGTCCCACAAAATTGGCACTGCTTTTTGACACCCCAAAAGCGATACTTTGCAGCCAAGAGGCTAACAAAGGATGTGTGATCTCAATGTGTATCCAACCAGGAGTAACTATTTGTGTCAGCAGTGTGCCACCAGAAGTATTAAATATTTGCGAAGCGATCGCATTGGCTATTTCTCCAGCCACGGAATTATGAGATTTTGCCAACTGCAACGCCACACCAGAAATATACAAAACTCGCTTAATATCTCTACCTTGATATAGAGGCATTTTGCCATTTATTATGTATGCACTCTGTTCACGAGTCATGTAAGCATCTACCGCAGCTATCAAGTAGCTGTTTATCAACTGCTTAATGGCTGTATTTTTACTCACTCGTAGGCTCTAGTACACTTAGATTTTCTTTAAAAACTTTGTTGTAGAAATTACTTAAGTAACTGTCATCTGTCTTTAGATATAATATTCTTGTGAAGGGAGAAAAATGAGATTAGCATAAAATTTCATAAATATTAGATGAATAATATGTAAACTTTACTACCATCATTGTACAGTAAGAAGTATAACAAAATAGTAGGGCGCAAATTTGCTCTCTACTTTGTTTGATGGCTGGCGCTGTTAGGCGTTAGGCCTACTTCAAAAATACAAAGACACTCCTTGCACCTTATTTATGTCGTCTTTGTCTTCAGCCGAACGCTCTTTGTTACCTATGCAATCTCCATCTTCCTTTTCTGAGGCATCACGCCCTTTTCTGACTTGGCAACGCATTCTTGACTGGGCCCAAGAACACTATCGCTGCCGCACCTTTAGCAAAGATGAGCGAATTCCAGCCCGTCCTGGATTGCTTTATTTGGTACAAAGGGGTGCGATTCGCATGGTAGGAACTGCCCAAGTAAGTGCTACCGCGAGTCAGTTAACTTCTCGTCGGATCAACAGAACTCCAGAAGAAGCTTTCTTAGGTTTTGTTGGCGCAGGACAGCCATTTGAAATCGTGGCGCAGTCACCATTTACTCTGCAAGCTTATGCTCACGTTGATCAAACAGCAGTGCTGTGGATGTACTGGCATGATTTGGATAACTGGCCTCACTTCCGTCGTGAAGTCATGGATGCCTTCAAATACCAGCACCAGCGTAAACTGCTGTGGCTGAGTGCTTTGGGACAACGCCGCACCATTGACAGACTTTTAGGATTCCTCACTTTGTTGATTGAGGAATATGGAGAGCCTGCCATGAGCGAGACTGATCCCGACGTTATTCGTGGCTATTGTCTGCCTTTCCCGCTGACTCACGCCCAAATCGGTAGCGCAATTGGTTCAACTCGCGTTACTGTCACTCGCTTGATGGGTAAGCTGCGTCAACGTGGCTTAATTCTCACTCAAGGCGATAATCTGATTTGCCTGCCAGCAGAGTCAATTAATCGAGCCAGCTAAAACAGCATAATTGACCGTTTTAGGGCATCTACAGTTAGGAACTGCCGCTCTGTCCAACAGCAATAGGAAACAGATGTCGGCCAAAATTGACGGTCAAATGAAACGAATCAGTTCCCAAAAGCCCCGATTAGCTTGCAGTAAGTCAGCGCCAGCAACACTTGCTTACTGCTCAGAGACATCAATCTGTTTGACCACCACAAACAGATTGTGCAATCGGGTAAATCTCCAAATCACAGACCTCAATGTTCAATTGATTCCATTGGCCAAGAATTTTAGGGAGGACAGATAATTCTTGGTAAGGAAAAATAACTAGCAACTGCGTTCGCACCAACTGCAAAGACTGGTTGAACATTGAGGTATGATTACTGGGGATAAATCTGAAGGCGCATTATCAATAATTCCGCTGCAACATCCCTACTAACTCAGCAGCATTTAAAATTTTTTAAGTTAGATTGAATGAAGATACTAAAGAACTAACTCTGCCGTCACATTGATAATTAAAACTCAGAGATATTTTGTTTACTGAATACGCTCTGAAAATTTAGTCGCGGTTCGACACAATCAAACCAAATTACTTTGAGAAAAATTAATGCGATCGCCTCGCTTCAGCATGATTATAGCGATCGCAAAACATGATAATAAATATAGGTAAACATTAATTGTAATCTAAATCAAGTAGGTCAGAGTAGCTCCTGCGATACTATTTTTATAATGTAAATCACATCACATAAACTTATGGAGCTAGACTCTTTAGCAACTGAGGTGATTCTGACCCACCCCCGTCGCTCTCTCGGTAAAGTTACACTAGATTGGACACCCCAGCCTGGAAACTATCTTGATTTGGAGGGGAAAACCTATGCGGTTTTGGAACGTCGCCACAGATATCAATTTAAATCTGGACGTTATCGCTTGCAAAACATTGCCCTGTACGTGCAGTCTGCTCAAAGACCAGCAGAGAAAAGTTTAGTAGCAGGGCGTTGGGTCGTTGGGGATGCTACTTGTAGATATAATGCCCATTCAGAAATTATTCGCTGTGCTGTCAATCCCAATGGGCCTTGTGAATCCTGCCGTTTTTATGAAACAGTTAACGACCTCCCGAATGTTTGAGCTAAGTTCCATTCCCTAATATTTCACCAACAGTCAAGCGCATACCATTCACAAAATCCCATCCTGATTGGGGACGTTTCCCTGCTAGTTGAACCTCTCGTAACAACAGTAAACCTTCACCAGTTTGAACGACTGCGCCAATTCCCTTGGCGATGCCGACTATTTCTCCTGGACTGCCCGATATATTAGTCAAATTAGGCAATTTTTGGAATATTTTTTGCAGTTCTGGTGGTAGTTCATCTTTGTAAGCCACGTCAAGGGGAACGGTAGCTGTAATCTTCAAAGATTGGTTACGAAAGGTGGCTGTGCAGTTGGGATAGAATCCTCTAATTTGGTTATGCAATTGCATCATGCTTTTTGACCAATTTAAAGCATAATCTTGTTTTTGAATTAAAGAGGCGTAAGTTGCTGCACTATCATCTTGCGGTATGGGTTGAATTTCCTGATTCTGTAGCTTGAGCAATGTTTCGATTAATAAATCACCGCCAATCTCCGATAGCCTGAGAGCTACATTGTCAGCATTATCTAACAAGCTAATGGGGGTAGTCGCCTTGAGCAGCATTGCTCCGGTATCCATACCTACATCCATCAACATAGTTGTGATTCCGGTTTCTGGTTCGCCGTTGTGCAAACACCATTGAATAGGCGCAGCACCACGGTATTGAGGCAAAATTGAACCATGTACATTCACACAGCCTAATTTTGGCATATCCAAAATTTTCTGTGACAAAATTTGCCCATAAGCAACTACAACAAACACATCTGCATCTAATTGCTGGAGTTTTGTTAAAATTTCACTATTTTTTTTCACTCGTTGGGGTTGCCATACTGGGATGTTATGATTAACCGCTACAACTTTTACAGGTGAAGGTGTCAGTTTATTACCACGTTCCCGACGTTTATCCGGTTGGGTGACAACTGCTAAAACCTCAAATTCTGGGTGATACAGTAATTTTTCGAGGGTGGGAACAGCAAATTGAGGTGTACCAAAAAATACAATTTTCATGAATTAGTCAATAGTCAATAGTCGTTAGTTGATGGTCATTAGCTAAGAGCTGTTAATCAGAGCAAGCCCAGAGTTTTGAGGCTGCGCCGAGTAACTTCAATTCGAGCTGCAAGGTCATCATTATTGCGTATATCGATATTTGTGGCAAAGAAATATACATTATTATTTTGTTCCAAATATCCGACAAACCAGCCAATATTAGGAGTGAGCCGTGTGGCCCAGCCTGTCTTTCCTCGCAGTGTATAATCTGGGGTACGTTCATAAATCATCAAGTCTTGCACTAAATCCAAAGTACGTTGCGAGAATGGTAACTCTTGGCGGTGCAGACGTTGTAGAAATTCAATCTGTTGTCTGGGTGTAATTTGCAGTGGCCCTTCTAACCAAAATCGGTCAATTTGCTCAGGTGTACCAATTTGACGGTTACCATAGCCGATTTGCTGGATGAATTTCTCCATCCGTTCATGACCAATTTTCCGAGCTAGCACTTGATAAAACCATACTGTGGAATTTCTAAATGCTTGACGGATGTTGGTATCTTGATTCCATGTCGGGAATTCGCGCTGAATGCCGTCCCAAGTTAAAACAGCCACATCATTGGGAATTACTCCAGTTTCTAAGGCTACGAGAGAGTTGAAAATTTTGAAAGTCGAAGCGGGAAGGAATGCTTGTGAGTTGCGAGTAGCATTATGTTCATAAAACTTTTTGTGATTGCGATCGTAGATGACGATAGAACCTTTGATGCCCAGTTGATTAAATGAACGTCCAAGGTCAACATTCCTAGCCAGTGCAGATGACTGCATTTCTTGAGAGTTTGCAGGCACATCTCGGAAACCAACAATGGTGATAAATGCTACTAACATACTAATAACGATGATCATGACTGAGGACATTTGCCGCTTTTGAGGCATAACTATCTTCCCTACAAAACTGATTTACAAACCAGTGATAATACAGCAACAGTGTTTGTAGTTCTAAGAATCTAGTCCTCATGCTGCTTGATCACAAAGCCGTCACACTCAAACGAGTTAACCCCCGTTTGTCTTTCTTTTTTCGTCAATCATGAATAACTGTATTCATCATGACAAAATCAAGAGTTTCTTGATACACTTATAATTGAATTTCCAGCATGAAGAGTTAATGCTAACGGCATCTGTAGGTAACAAACCTCATATTTTAGATACTCTTATCAACTAACTCTGAGGAAATACTTTTTCCTGTCTATTCGGCGAAAAGTGTAGTTACTTTGCTCCAAAGCATAGCACTATCGCAGTAATGAAAGCTCCAACAACAATTTCTTCCTTCAGGTAGATGTTAATGGTGTTTTTCGAGTATTATATGTTGTGCGTCAGCTTTCCTAAATTTTAAAGTAACGCTTCACTTAAACCGTTATCGGGGACTGTACTGTTGTAGCCAGTGTAAACTGGACAGCCGATTGTGGCTTGTCTGTGCTTACTCTCAGACCAACAGTTGATTTTATAGATGATCTACCTTTGGGCTATTGGTAGCTTTAGTCCCAAAAATATTTCTATTTTTCTTTAGGCAGGTTTTAATTCTGTCTTGAATTACCTTTAATTGCCACAAAAAACTTAATTTATAGGCAGTAACATCACTGTTAATCTGCTGATTTTTTTGTGGAATTTTTTAAGCAAAATCACTTAACTTTAATTGGATAGGATGAATTATGAAGGTGTATTTAAGTAAACATCTCCAAATTTAAAAAAATAATTTCATAAAGTTAGCTAAATCTTTGAGTTTGTTGTTATACCTGTAATCAAGACCGGCTTTTTTTCAGTTTTAAATATTGCTCCTCATACAGCAACCGCCCCTCTGGAGAGTTCACCCATGCTTAAACCCCTTTTGCTGTCAGGATGGTTCCGCGTGCAACCATTTCTCAATTATTTTGTCGTTGTCATGCTGATTGCTCCTTTGGTTGCTGCTTCAGGTAACTCTAGTTCCGCACGGACATCAAAAGTGATAGCAAAAATTGCATCTGAACCTGGAGAATCTGATATTGTTTCCCAGGAAAAAGCCGTTGTGAGTGAACCGGAGTTAGCTAAAGTCTTAACAGCAGAGCCGATTAACTCAAATACCAGAGAAACAGTAGTAACACCAGAGGTTATTCAGCCGAAAATATTGCCAGCAGAAGATATAACTGAGTCTTTGTTGGCTAAAAAATATAATCAATCTACTATTGATAATACTGTTGTTGATCCGCTGGGGGATGTAGAGCTTGCACCATCATTGACACCGGAACAAACTCCAAACACTGCTAATCTCTGGAGTGAATCAGCTGACAATAATTTATTTGCCGCAGTGCAACCTTTACCCAATATCCCAACTTCAGAATCGGATGCTAATCCAGAAGTACCTGTGAGTGAACCACAGCCAGAGGAAGCTTTAGAAACATCAACCGACCCCATAGGTAGCCCTCATCCCATTCCTTGGAAATGGATTGTTAGCACTCAAGAAGCTATTGGCTCTAAAGGGATGACGGGAGTGCGTTACTATCGCAGCGTACCTGTGATTTCTCCTGATGGTAAGTATGCGGTTTATAGCAGAGTACAGATTGAAGTGAAACCCGAAATGTACAATTCTAAAGTCACTAGTGTTCTATTTGTAGAAGATAGAGAAACTAAGAAATTGCGGGTGATGGCTTCTACAACTACGTTGCAAGACCCATTAGTGAAAACACAAGCTACATCAGCAGAACAAACTAGTACAGATGGCAAAATAGGTGTATTGGTGCCTGTGAGTTGGTCAGAAAAAAGCGATCGCTTTTTAGCACGTAGATTTGAAGGTGTGTTCAACACAGGCGATTCTACAGATCAAGCGGTGATTTGGGATCGGCAGAAAAACCAAGCAAATACAGTTGCTCCAGCTCAAACCACAGAAGATGATGAAAAAATTGCGGTGTTGTTAGGTTGGAGTAAAAACGAACCTGATCATGTGCTATTCCGTGCTGGAGAAATGGGAGAAGAAAACTGGCCTTTAGTGAAGGTAGCCATTGACGGTAAAACTGGTTCTACTACAGAAAGTGATCAACCCGTAACTTTTGGTGACAAGCTGACAGAAATCTGGGCTGGGCCACAAGTTGCTTCGCGTTAAGCATTAGTAAACTTATTTTAGGGGTGCAAAGATTTTGTACCCCTTCATAGCTGAGATATTCATGGGCAGAATCTTTAAGGCGTTTCACTCCTTTCCAATTCGGGTATAGCTTCTTTTACCCGCCGGATGGGTAAATTCGCAATTAAAGCCGTGGTGCGCTGATTACTTTCGAGGGCAAATTCTAGGCTATCTGTGTCTAGCTCTACATAGCGACAGACTACATCTAAAATTTCTTTACGCATTTTTTCTAGAGTCTGGGCATCTAAATCGGCGCGATCATGGGCGATGACCAATTGCAGGCGACGTTTGACTTGGGAGCGACTGGTATCAGGGGTGCGTGAGAACAACTTATCTATTAATTCGAGGATCATTGCTTGTAGGTGTGCGGAGACTGGAGAATTAATTAAACGATTTTAGTGCGTAACAACTTACGCAGACGGGTAAAGATGTTTTCGTGGGGTGCGTCTAGGTCGAGAAATTCGACTGTTTCTCCTTCCAATCTCCGAGCAATGTTCTCAAAAGCTACAGATGCTAAGGAGGGTGTATCCGCTAATACTAAAGGTTCGCCGCGATTGGTAGAGACAATTACACGCTCATCATCAGGGAGTACACCAATTAAAGGTATCGCCAGTAGTTCTTGGACATCTTGCACGGACATCATATCATTAGCCCGTACCATTGCGGGTCTGATGCGGTTGATAATTAAGTGAACGCGTTTAATACCTTGCGCTTCTAATAACCCGACTACGCGGTCAGCATCCCGCACGGCAGAAATTTCTGGGGTGGTGACGATGAGGGCCTCTTTGGCTGGGGCGATCGCATTTTTAAAGCCATTTTCAATCCCTGCCGGACTATCAATAATCACATATTGATACTTTTGTGATAGCGCGTTCACCAATAACTTCATCTGTTCTGGTGTGACAGCATCTTTAGTACGGTTTTGGGCGGCTGGTAAAAGTACCAAGTTTGGTTGACGCTTATCTTTGACTAAAGCTTGTTCTAAGCGGCATTCTCTGGAAAGGACTTCTACTGCTGTATAGACAATGCGGTTTTCTAAACCTAAGAGCAAATCCAAATTCCGTAGACCGAAATCCGCATCTACTAGGGCAACTTGACGACCCATTTTGGCTATAGCCATGCCCAGATTTGCTGAAACAGTAGTTTTACCCACACCTCCTTTACCGGAGGTAATGACAATAATACGAGTCATGATACAAGTGCGCTGGATGAGGGTTAAAGAATTATATTAAATGTATTTATGGTGCTTGATTAATCCTAGTTAACAGGTTTCTAGAAAAATCAGTAGCTTTGACGATGCGAATTCCTCTAGTGGTGATGTGTGCCACTTCGGGAAAAAATTGCGTCGGTAATTTTTCTGGCGATCTAGCGACAGCATCAGCGATTCGCAACTGGGTGGGTTCCATGTGCAGTGCCATAATTAGACACTCACGATTGCCAGATGCACCAGCATGAGCCACACCTCGGAGACGACCCCAGACGAGGATATCTCCGTCTGCAACTACCATACCACCAGGATTGATATCTCCCAATAAAATTACCGTACCGGGGTGACGAATTTCTACACCAGAACGGATGGTCATTTCCAGGTATAAAGCATCGGCTTGGGGTGTAGCGGTAGCTGTCGGCTGTGAAGAGAGGATAGTTTCTGGTTGTAATTGTTCTACAGAATAACCTGATGTAACTGCGGCGATCGCAGTTTGTCTGCGACTAGTAGCGACTGATTTTAGCTGAAGTTGCACTTCACTAAAGGTTTCAGCGAGTTGTTGCAATTGTCTGGTATCCAACAGGCGATCATGTGCGATTAGATGCACATTTGTATTTGGAGTACGCAGGCGATCGCCTGCCATTAATCGCAACTTCAATTGTTGCCAAATATCAGACCAAGCAAATTCTGAGGCAGGCACTTGTAATTCTGTCGGTAAAATTACTAATAGTTTTCCGTCCTCAGTCTTGAACTGAACTTGATTATCATTTTTAGCTTGATGTTCGACGAAATCAGTAGCATCAAGATCCAGTAACTCAGTATGAGACTCTACATTTTCTGTTTTGGCAGCATCAGATCCTACATCACCAGGAGTAGAATTTGGTGGCTCATCCAAGCTGACAGCCTTCTGTTCGCCATCACCAGAGTCGGAATTTGACTTGAGATAGAGAAGTACAGAATCTAGCTCGGCATCTGGAATAATCGAGTTAGATTCTTCCTGAAAAACGGCAGATTTTCCATCTTTAACGGCACTTTTGGCAGTAAATTCTGCATTAGTTAGTGCAGAATTTGGCTCTAAATTGGGGATAGCAGAATCAGAACTCATGCGGCTTCAGCCAAAATTCAACAAATACACCCGACAATAGCAACTCGTCATAGCCTGCGGTTAGGCTTGTACCTACGTAATGTGAACACCCTATAGTTACTCCGGTAGAGAACTTGCAGAGTTAGCTAACAACTACGTAATACCCTATAGTAACGCTACATTTACTTAATTGAGGAAGTCAGATGATCTCTGAGTTTTCAGGGAAAGCATCTGTAGTCTTATTTAAAAGATTTGGTATAACTACCAATATTAGACTAGTTGCAAAATACAGCAACATCTTTACTTAAGTACTTTTAGTTAATCTTTTGTAAACTGTTGCCAAAGCTTCAGCGTCTCCCACATTACCAGGGAATAGAACTACTGGTAGATTCGGAAACTGGGGATGATCGGTTGGGGTAGTTACCATCGAACAGCCTGCTAAAATTTGACCCAGTAACCGTGCTGATGTTAACTTTAAACCTGTACTCAGCACATCATTGGAAGTAATCCCACCTTTGCTAATCAGGAAACCGATATCAGAAGGTAAGCCTTGGACAATATCCATCAATAACCGGGAAACTTTCAGTCCAAATTGTAAGCGAGTGGTGACATCAGCAAATGTAAGTTCTTGTCGGCTGGTATAAACTACTGGGGTTTTACTGGCGTTGTGTACTTGGTGGATGTGATCTAAAATTTCACTGAGGAGTGTATTTGCTGCGTCTGCTGATTCATCCAGTAACCGCGATACATTTACCTCAATTCCGACAGTCCCTGCTACTTTTAATAGTGAGTCTAGTTGCTGTGTGGTCTTCTTCACATGAGAACCAATGATGACTGCACCTGGTTTACCTTGGCGCACATATTCTGCCATATTTTCAGCGGCGATGGGTTGGGGTGGTAAAGCGGCTAGAGCTGTTAAGATGCTGGCTGCACTGCGGAATAAAAAGCGTTTACCTTGACTGGCAGCGGCTAAGATATCTACAGCAAAACGATCGAGATCCGCTTGAGTTTCACCGTCAACGACACAGCAGTGATTATCTGTAAGTTGTAATAAACGTTCTAAACTGCCAGTACGAATATCAGCTAGTAAAAACCTTTCTACTTCTGACTCGGAAATTCGTTCTTGGGTTTTTTCTGCCACATACTTAGGTAAGTAGCTGTGATGGTAGGCGAAAACTGAATCACGCGCAAATTCGGTTTCATGCACTGGGGTAGGAATACCATCAATAATTAGGTAATGCACACTATCACGAGTGATACGTCCGCCTTCAAAGAAAGCTGGAACAAGAAAATGTGCGTCAAATGAACCGAGTTCTTCGGCGATCGCATCAGTTTCAATGGGATAATGTCCCCGCAAGGTAGAATCAGAACGACTCACCACCAAAAAATCGGTCACATCCTCAGCGGCTAAAGCCACCTTTAAGTTCTGGCACACTTCCTTTGTTACCGATGCGGCTGATTCTGGAGGTAAGGATCTAGTATTAGTCAGGACAAAGAAGATTGGCGCATCATCCCGCAACCCTAAGCGTAAAGTTTCCGCATCCCAACGCATTAACAGCAAACAGCTATGGACTGTTTGAGAACCAGTAGGATCATCATCCAAGACGATTATTTTGGGTTTGTTGCTCATGGAACTCAACGGGAAGATTGGAGTTTTCTGACTTGTGCTTGCACATCCAAAGCAATCTGCAATACTTGATTCAACAGTAGAGTGTATTCACTAGCCTGGGAATTGGCTTGTAAGGTTTGTATACTGGTAATATTATTGACAGATAAATCTTGATGATCTGCAAGCAGTCTTTTATTATCCCGCAAAAGGCGATCGCTTTTGACAGCGCGGACTAAATCTTGGCGTAGGAGTTGGAGGGCAGTGATAACTTTATCTCTATCATTGAGGCTATCATCTAGTTCTTCTGATACTGCCAACTGATCATTGACATCTACCGCTACAATCAAGGCGTGATATTGGTCAACAGCATCGAAAAGCTGGGTGAGTGTTTTGGGAATTTTGTACCGTTGCCAGAGCGATCGCCCCAGTACCACTAGAAACAATACTATGATCAAGAGAATGATTCCCTGTGGAATCGCTGAACCGATGGTGGGTAAGATGATGAAGCCATAAATTAAACCCACAATCACAGTAGCGATAATCAGCGATACCAAGATTTCATTTTGCCAAAATTTTAAGCGTTGTTCTGGGCTGGCGATTGTTGCAGGTCGCCAAACTTGGTCAGGAGAAACCCCACTCAAGCGTCTCAGTTCCCCCTTGCTAATTTCCAACCCTATTAAGTCCGGCTGCACAACTGGAAACTCCTAGGAAAGTGCAAGTTGCGTATTTATTTTAGTTCGGTTTTGGGTTAGTGTTGATGCTTCATTGGGCAACAAAGAGAAAACTACACTTTCCGAAAAATTCACAATAAAATTTTGAATGGTTGATGAGGCTATTACTCATTAGATTTTAAGGTTATTCAATTATGAAAACATCTATCCCCATTATGGTTACGGCTACATTAGCCGTATTACTGGGTTATTCAACGCCCAAAGTAGTTGCACTACCCCAGAGCGATTATTTAGGAGTGACAGTTGCTCAAGCACCAAGCTTAAAAGACACCTTAATTGTTCCTGGGGAAAGAGTTGGCCCGGTGACACGCAAAACTACGAGGAAGGATTTAGCTAAAATTTTTGGGACTTCTCGTCTGGTCGATAAAACAATTCCTGGTGCTGAAGGGATAGGTAGTTATGCTGCAACCCAAATCAATCTGAATCAAGGGCGATCGCTTCTGATAGTCTGGAGTGATAACACCCGTACTAAACCCCTAGATGTGCGTAACTTGGGTACTGCTTGGAAAACCCCGGAAGGTATTGGGGTGGGGACTTCCTGGAGTGCATTACGCCAAAAGTTAGGAAATTTCAAACTCTTTGGGTTAGGTTGGGATTACGGTGGGACTATTCTCCTAGACAGCAGTAAGTTATCTCGCTATGAAGGGAAGCTAATCTTAAGAGTCAGTGCAGATACCAAAGCTGCCGAACGGTATCCTAAAAATTACCAAGCAGTGTCAGGAGATAGCACTTTTGCTTCTACAAATCGCCACTGGCAACCACTAGGAATGAAAGTTTCTCAGGTGATTGTTATACTTAATTCCAATTGAAGTAAAACTGGCTCAACAAACCAATTTTCTGGCGAAAGTGCTTGGAAATCAACATAGTCTGAATAAATTATTAGTTGCCACAATCACATAATTTACTTTGGCGATCGTTCTGAATTATTTAAGCCGTTCTACTTATCTTTTTCCAGAACTATAGGTATATAGCCATTCTTGAGCTTCTTTGCGAATAGATTTTAATTCTTCTGGAGGCATTTTATCGAGGTTTTTTAAAATAAAACTCATCCGTCCTTGGGTTTGCAATTTATCGCGGTGTTGATCGAGAAAATGCCAGTAAAAAAAGTTAAATGGACAAGCATTTTCGCCAACCCGTGCTTTGTGATTATAAACACAGCCTTTGCAATAATCACTCATCTTATTTATATAATTGGCAGACGCAGCATAAGGTTTTGATGCTAATATTCCCCCATCTGCAAATAAACCCATACCAATGACATTCGTTTGCATCACCCAATCATAAGCGTCAATGAATACAGCATGAAACCAATTTTCTACTGCTTGTGGTGAAATTCCAGCAATCAAAGCGAAGTTACTTAATACCATTAATCGCTGGATATGATGAGCATAGCTTGTGCGTTGTATTTGAGTCAGAATTTGGTGTAAACAATTCATTTTAGTTTCACCATTCCAAAAGAATTCCGGTAATGTTTGAGTGTGGTTAAACCAATTTTTATGGGGGTAATCTGCATCGAGAAAATGATAAATCCCCCGCATATATTCCCGCCAACCCAACACCTGACGAATAAAACCTTCTACACTATTTAATGGCAGTTTTCTCTGTTGATAAGCTTGTGCTGCTGCTTGAATGACTTCTAAAGGCTGAAGTAAACCCAGATTTAGGTAAGGAGAAATTAAAGCGTGCCACATGGTTTCTTCACCTGTCACCATTGCATCTTGGTGAGTGCCGAAATCAGCTAAACGATATTGAATAAACCAATCTAAAACTTGCAGTGCTTGATGACGAGTTACTCCCCAACGAAATGGTTCTATATCTCCATAGGTGGGAATGGGGAGAGACTTCACTTTGTTGATCACATCAAGAGTAATATCATCAGGTCTAAACCATTGTGCAGAAGGTGCATTTAATTGACCTTTCGGCGGTTGACGATTTTCTTTATCTAAATTCCACTGTCCACTAATCGGTTTATCATTATCCATTAAAATCTGAAAACGCCGTCTACCTTCCCGATAAAAATCTTCCATTAATAGGCGTTTACGATTTTTAGCCCAATGATTAAATTCTTCTGTACTCCACAAAAAATGGTTGTTAGGAATTAGGTTAATTTTACAAGGCAAATCTAAAGTTTGAATGAATTGGGTAAACGGTCTATCATTTGGCATCATTACCCGCAATTCAGTAATGTGATTGCTGTGAATCCATTCTTTTAAGGGTGTGATGAAATCTGTGGTTGTTTGATAGGTGACAGCATATTTTTGATGACGCAGTTCTTCAGCAAAGTGTCGCATTGCTGACCAGACTAACACTAATTTTTGCCGATGATAAGGACGTGCTTGTATATATTGTAGTGATTCAATAAAAATTACAGGTACATTTTTTTGATGAGAACAACTTTGTAATGCTGCTTGTTGTTCCCAAAGCTGATCGCCTAGTATCCAAATACCAATAGTCATTAGTTGTTAGAAATGCGGTTATACTCTTACAAGCGTCCGTTCGTCGGCACAAGATTCATTAGTTATTAGTAAAATAGGTTATCTAGAAAACGATAATTTTAGGTTTTTTGATTATTCGATTTAAATCTTCCTGCAATAAACTCTCGCTGATTTAGATGCTTTGTTTTGCGCTTAGTGACTCGTTTTCTCCACATCCGAAAACTAGATTCTTTCATTTCACGTCTCATCAGCGCAATCACTTGCTTTTCTAATAAGCCGAATTGGACTTCAATGGCTTCAAAAGGAGTTCTATCTTCCCAAACCATTTCTATAATGCGATCTATGGTGACAGAATCTAGTTCGGTTAATTTCATATATGATTGTTTGTGATATTCTCATCATCAACAAAGCTTAAGACAGCCCTGTGATTGATGGTTTATTATCTAGCTTCTCTGGTGTGAACAATCCGACAATTGACACCGCCATATTGTTTACAGGTTTGCAAAGCATATCGTGCAGCAATTGTACGACCCCTGCCAGGATTGTTGGTATCATAACCCCAGCCTGAACCATAAGCACCATTAGAACCAACTGCTAAAGCACCCCAAGCGTTTTTAAACCACAGTGGGACTGAGCAATCGCTAGCACGAGATGTTCGTTGACAATGAGCAAAAGCCCTACGTTCAGCTTCTTGCCGTGACACAGCAGTAGCAGATGTGTAAACTCCTGTAGATTGGGAATAGGCGATCGCACCAAACAAATCTCGGTTTTGAGCTTGGGCAATTTGGGTAAATCCTGGTAATGTAGCTAATAAGGTAGCGGTTGCCAATAAGGTTTTCTGTAGTGTATTTGCGAACATAATTTCTGTTTGAACTCTGTGCTAAAGAACTACAGTTTCTTGATGTAGGCATTCCGCAATTCATGTGTTACTTTCTGTTTCAATTGTGAGCTTCTGTCCAATTTTTGGTTCTGTACCAGCTAATAACCGCTCAATATTACTGCGGTGGCGCAAGATTACATAAAATCCACCAGCTACACCAAACAAAATATAGGGTAAGGGTTGGTGGAAAATTACCATCACAATGGAAACTGCGATCGCTCCACTCATGGAACTCAATGATACAATCCGCGATACTGCCAGAACTACGGCAAACACACCCAGTGTAGCCAAACCCACTTGCCAAGACATCGCCAACAAAATTCCCAGGCTGGTAGCGACGGATTTACCACCTGTAAACCCTAAAAATATAGACTTGCTGTGTCCTAAAATAGCGGTTAGACCTACTATCGTAACGAGCCAAGGTTGCCAAAGTTTTACGTCTACTGTGGTAGGAAGAAGATTTTGATTAGAGGCAAAGTTGAATAAATAGTAGACTAGAGCGATCGCTAATACTCCCTTTAAGCAATCTAGTAATAAAACGAATGCTCCTGGCCCTTTCCCCAAGGTTCTGAGAACGTTGGTTGCGCCTGTTGAGCCTGAGCCAACTTCCCGGATATCAATACCTTTTAGTTGTTTGACAGCAATATAGCCTGTGGGGAAAGAACCCAACAGGTAAGCTAAAAGTACAACTACACCACACAAACTTAACCAAACAGCCATAGGAAATTTACAAGCGTCAATAGTTTATAGGAATAGTCTATATTGAGTCGCCCCAGAGTTTGTGACTAATGACTATTGACTAATAACTAACCTAAAAATCATCATCATAATTTCTCATGGTTTTGGGGTCAGGGGCGAAAGCTAACCACAGAGGAAATTGCAGGATTCCTAAGCTGATTTGTTCTTCAGAATCGTCAATCAGAATTAAGGGTAGTTGATTGGTTTTAACGAGGCGGTCTGCTTTTTGTGCTAAAGCATCTGCTGTTTCAAATAATACTACTCCTCTATCTGGCCCAAAATCTGGACGACCTATCCCTAAACAATCTTGCAAACCACGCCGCCATTCACCTAGACGTTCTGGTGTGTTTGCTAAAACCAGGGTGCGGAGGCGATCGCCATACAGTTTATGTAATATCGAAATTGCCGCCGAAGCAATCAAAACATTCTGTAACCGGCTACCCATCGTCCGCAAAGCACCCCTTCCCCCTTGGTTAAAAAACCAATTGGCAACTCTTTCCGCATGGACTGGTTCAAAGGTACGGCGTAATTGCCAAGCTGGGCCGTAATAATCGGGTTTATTACGATATTGGTCAATTAGGCGACGAATTTGCTTGGTTGTATCTTGAAACTGTTGTTGTGCAAATTGCGGAGTTCCCGGTTGGAGTTCAGCTTGTTTAGCTTCTTTGATAACTACAGCTGGTTTTTCTCTTTCAGTGACAGGGGGAACTAATTGTAACTGTTCTGCTGCGGCTGCCAAATCTTGTAAACTACCGGTGAGATAGTCTTTAAACCCTTGTACCCGAATTGCCAAATCTTGAGACGTGCCAGCAAAAGTGGTTCGCATCTCGTTGCGAATGCGTTCTTGACGGCGTTCTAGTTGCTCTATAGAAATTTGTAAGGTTTGTTTGCGTTGTTCTAGTTGCGCTAGAGACTCTTGCACTACTTTTCCCAGTGCAGTTTGAGTGTCTCTGATTTGTTCCTGAAGGGTATCGTATGTTGCTTGTAAGTTGGTTATTTCTGCTTTGAGGGCGGCTTCTGTACTTTGCAGTTCAGCAATTATTTTTGCTGACTCTGTGACCGAACCCAGTACTATACTTTCCCCGCCTAATTCCTGCACAAACGCATCAGATACTTCTACATCAGAGACGGCTTCAGAATTTGTATCATCTAAGAGTGGTTCAACAGATGAATTTTGGGCTTCTATCTCTAAAACAGATTCTTCCACAGGCTTTTCTGGATTTTCTGGCTTGGGGTTTTCTGCTTGGATTTGTTCCAACCATTCATCAATAGGTTCTGGGGTTTGAGATTCCTCTGGGTTCATAAACTATAATGCAATCCCTATAAAACGAAATAAATAGCTTTCAAAAATATACTATTGAGTTGCCTAAAAATTCCTGACTTATCAGTCTAACTCGAAACGAATGACAAGTTGTGAACGTTGAGTACTGTTAGCAGAGTGGGGGTGAACATGGTACTGAGTTGAAAAAGTCCACCCACTTTCCGAGTGCAAGACTTTTATCAAGTACATGAGTTCGCGTAGCTTGATTCTTGGCAGGATTCTTTGAACAGCAGTTGAGGTTAAATCCGTGGACAACGCTCTTCTAAGCAAGTTCTAAGTGTCTTGGGGTCAAACAAAATCGGTAGAAAGTGAATACTGTTAACTTCTTTGAAATAAAACAATATCGGCACTGGATGCCAAAAAATCCGCCAGTTCTGCCATTCTTGATAAGGAAAACGCCTGATGAGGTTTTCACCTCTTTTAATATCTAAGTCCGTAGCGGTAAATTGTAAGCGCAGCGTTACTGTTTGAAATAAAAGAAATAAACCCAACAGTGCAAATACTGCTCCTAGTACGGGTTGTACAAACATAAGTGGAATAGCAGTAATTACCAGCACTACAGGGATATTATAACTAGGCTTAAGTTCTACAGTTGATGTGAAGTTGGTAGCAATTGAACTAGTCACAGCTTAATATCCTGCTTGATGAGTAAAAATTATCTCTATTGTAAAAGTCATTAGTCATTAGCGTTTCTCTTATGACAACCTTAAACTTCTACACCCATTCTTAAAATCCTTGCAAAAACGCACTACCTGTTCCCTGAAACATAATCCATGATAGGAAAAAGTTGCTGATGAAGATAATTAGCAAAGCTGTCACAACGGCAGTTGTGGTTGATTGTCCGACACCTTTAGCACCTCCTGTTGTTGTTAAACCCCAGCTACAACCAATCACTGCGATTAACATCCCAAAACAACAGGCTTTAATCATTGCACTCAAAATATCCCAACTACCCAAAAGGCTACGGGCTGAATCTAAAAACATTGTGTCGGATATGCCATACAGATTTGTCGCAATTAGTAAACCTCCCAACATTCCTGTCACCAAAGACAAGAGGGTTAAAATTGGCAGCATCAAGCAACAAGCTAGCAAGCGTGGAATGACTAAATAATCGATAGGGTCTGTTCTGAGCATTAACATGGCATCAATTTGTTCTGTAACGCGCATAGTACCAATTTCTGCGGCGAATGCAGAACCAACACGCCCTGCTAATATAACTGCTGTCAGCACGGGTGATAATTCCCGTGTTAATGCTACTGCTAAAACTCCACCGACTAGATTCCCCGCACCAAAATTAATAAACTCCCGCGCCACCTGAATGGTAAATACTGCGCCAACAAAAACAGCTGTTAATAAGGCAATAAATAGGGAATCTGGGCCTACTGCTGCCATTTGTTCTTTAGTATTGCGCCAATGGATTTTTCCCCTCATGAGGTGAACCATAGCTTGTCCACCTAAAAAAACCGCCGCCAGCAATCGCTGACTCCATGTTCCTAACCCGGATTTGGATGTAGTTTCACTCAATGTTCTGTAGCTAACTCGGTGACTGCCTTAAGAATAGCGAAAGGTAATGGGGGATAGTCAATAGTCATTGGGCATTGGGCATAAAATGGCAAAAGTAAATAGTAGCCTTGATGAACTGCGTAACATAAGAAAACATCAAAAAGTCTTACCCTTACCCCTACACCCTTACACCCCTTTTTCAAGTCAGAAAGATTCTTGTTTTTGCCTTTTGTCTTTTGCCTTTTACCTTTTACCTTTTCGCTTCCTTGTCTCCTTCCCCTTCTCCCTCATCACCTGTCCTCTGTTCCCTAAATTTCTAGAAATGTTAATTTATCGTAATGTTTTTCTCAGGTAACATAGCTTTTCATGAACACGTTAAAAGTTGTAAAATCCTGTTTCCTAAGAATATAAGCTTGGTTTAATAAGGGTTTTAGGGATGCTTATGGTTTTTTGAGACAATGCACTGAGTGTAGCAGGTCACTGATTTTTTTAATGAAAACTTAAGATTTTTGACAGATTGACCTTTGGGAAGCGATCGCACGTATTGTAGAAGAGGACAGATAGCTAATCAGCTATTGTTGATTTGATTCTAGGAGTTGGTCTGAAATGACTACTTTCACTCACTATCTTCGATCTTTAGTACTCGCAATGATTTTTAGTTTCGTGACTCCACTTATCTTCATCGGCGGCGTATTGCTGTTCGTAGGAGTCAGTGGCTATATTCCTCTGTTGCAAGAGTTAGCCGCAATCAGTGCTACTGGAATATTGAATTTTCTGACTGTCTTTGGTAGCGGGTCTATTCTTAATGGTATTTTGGTGATTAGCCTCACCTGTGGTTTTGTGGGAGGACTCTTCGATACTTACGTTTACTACCGTTATCAAATTTTGCGTCTGGACTCTTAGTGATGGAAGTGCGATCGTCAGGTGTTGATAGGTTTAGGGTAAGACGTAAGGTTATTTCTACTTGCAAGTTGGATATACTCTTGCTTCTGACCTAATTTAGTTATGGGAATCCCTAAGCTAGTATTAACTTAGATTTATTAATAAGTATTAATTTAAAAGTCATTAAGTTACTAAAGAATATAATTGCCGTACTGCTCTGCATTGATATGGTATTTCTTGGTGCTGGGGTTAGATGGCAATGCCAGGACTGTGGATTAGCTCTATCGATGATGGCTAATAATTTTAGTTGCAAGTTTGCACTCAGTACTATTTGTTCAGAGTCTAACGATATTTAAATGATGTGCCAAGATTTAACTGCTATGAAGAGAGAATAGCAAACAAACATCCTTGCCAACCAGAAAAATTTTATTAAAATTCCTAGAGGTGATAGCGTTTTGGGCTTTCCAGTCGGGTCATCTGGTCACTAGACAATTTATAGTGAGATTATTGCTAGGTTTATTGGTGGTTCATGGTTTGGCCTTTCAAGTCGAAGTTTCGTAAACAGATTGCTCGAATCGAAATTACAGGTGCGATCGCTAGTGCTACGCGCAAACGTGTGCTAGAAGCATTAAAAACTGTCGAGGAAAAGAAATTTCCGGCTTTACTACTACGTATCGACAGCCCTGGTGGAACAGTTGGAGATTCTCAAGAAATTTACAGTGCGCTGAAGCGTCTGCGCGAAAAAATCAAAATCGTTGCTAGTTTTGGTAATATCTCTGCTTCTGGTGGTGTCTACATTGGTATGGGTGCTGAACACATCATGGCTAACCCTGGAACGATTACAGGTAGCATTGGTGTAATTCTGCGTGGAAATAACTTGGAACGCCTGCTAGAAAAAATTGGTGTTTCTTTCAAGGTGATCAAGTCCGGCCCTTACAAAGATATTTTGGCATTCGACCGGGAACTAACCGACCCAGAACAAGACATCTTACAAGAGTTGATTGATACAAGTTATCAGCAATTTGTCCAAACTGTAGCCGAGGGAAGGTCTTTAGCGGTAGAAAAAGTTAAAAGTTTTGCTGATGGACGGATTTTCACTGGGCAGCAAGCCTTAGAATTGGGTATTGTAGACCGCTTAGGAACAGAAGAAGAAGCCCGTCGTTGGACAGCCGAGTTAGTAGGACTTGATCCTGAAAAAACACCCTGTTATACGCTAGAAGAACGCAAACCCTTGTTGAGCCGGATTCTACCTGGGAGTCGTCAAGTTTCTTCTAAACTAGGCGCAGGTGTTGATTGGCTCGAATTTGAAATGTCTACCAGTGGTTTGCCGTTGTGGTTATATAGACCGTAAGGGGACTGGGGAACTCGGGGCCCCCTCTGGGGATAAGGGGCAATGGGGATTGGGGACTGGAAGGTAGATCAGGGAAGAAAGTAACTCATACTCAATGCCCACTGACTAATGACTATTAACTAATTCAGGAGGATTTTGGCGTGGAGTGGCGAATTCAGGCTATTCGTGGAGCAACAACCGTTTCGGAAAATACAATCCAAGCCATGCGAGAAGCGGTGACAGAACTGCTAGACGAACTGGAAAGGCGAAACCAACTCCAGCCAGAAGATATGATTAGTGTGACGTTTTCAGTGACCCGTGATTTAGATGCGGTTTTTCCAGCCGCGATCGCCAGACCCCGGCCAGGTTGGGATAATGTAGCTATGCTAGATGTGCAGCAAATGCACGTTGAGGGCAGTTTACAGCGTTGTATCCGGTTCTTAATCCACGCCTATTTACCAACTTCTACCCCCATTCATCACATTTATTTGCGCGAAGCAAAGAAACTGCGTCCTGATTGGAGTTTACCGCAAGTGCTACAAGCTCCGCAGCAAGCAATGGAATCGAAAGTGTAAAAATGGGTCAAATCGAAAATTAACAAGATATTATTTTGAGCTAGTTTTTCTTCTGATTGCAGGTTGATCTTGTGAGTTATTTTCAGTCAGTTCTAGCTGTTTTCTCAAGCTGATAAATTGTAACTCCTCGAATTTTTCTACCCACTCAGGCAAACTGTTTATATTCTTTTGATGCCTCTGTTGAGCTAAACTCTGAGACGCTGCCTCTAATCCAGATTTAAGTCTCTGGAAAAGTTGTTCAAAGGTCATTTGCTCAAGGTCAGTAACACCGCGCTGTTCAGACCTTTTGATATTTTCATTTAGGTCATTTATTGTTTTTTTCTTTTTTCTATCTCCAGGATCTTTTTGATATTTAACTCTTGCAGCAATACCAAGTGCCAGTTTTGCTGAAGCACCCAAGGCTTTTGCATAAACATCAGCAGATTTGTTACATAGATAAAAAAAGGCAAATCCTGCATTTGAGAGGTAAATCATTGCGCTTTCACCATCAAGCATAGGAATTGTGTTATCAGCTAATGCGATCGCGCATAACAACACAGAATATAGAAAGTTCCCATTTCCTCGTTCTGCGATCGCCCAGGTATGATAAAACTTTCTATCCCTTGTAGTAAAGGAGGAGTCTCGAAAAAGCTTGATACTTTGGGGAAATTTATCGTTATCAAGATAAAGTTGAGCCAAATGAGTAAAAAGCCTACGATCTCTTTCTATTTGATAGTCAGAGTTTAAATACAAAACTTCGGCAATCTGAATTGCTACATCAATTCTAGGAGTGGGTTTAGTATTGGCAAAGTGATTGGGAAAGTCATATTGCCAGTTCACTATTTCTTGTCCTTTTCTGCCGATCACACCGCTACCTACTAATTTTTGAGCAGATTTAGCTAATCTAGGATAGATATCATCCTCAAAATTTTTGGAATAAGGTGGACGTGATAAAATTTCGTACGCGGCCTCTGCTATAACTTGCTGGCGCGTCAAAATCGGTTTATTACCATCATGCAAGATAATTTCATCACCCATTTCTTCTAAAATCTCTGTTCGTAGTTGAGTTGGGTTGTACTGAATTGCCTCTGCTATGACTGAATATTTGAGAAAATCAAGTCCTTCTTTGTGCATGGCGACAATACAAACATAGGCATCTAGAACATATTTTGCTCTTGGCTTACCTTGAATATCAATGAGTATCCTTTCAACTCGCTCCTTTGCTGTTGTACCTTCACAAATTTGCAACATAGCTGCTAGAAATGCTGCTTTTTCTGATTTTTGTTTTTCCAGAAGTTCCTGCACAGCATTTTCTTCGCTTTTATTGGCTAATTTTCCTAATTTTTTCCAAGCTTTGACAATCTTCCTGGCTTCGTCTTCTTTCAACTTAGACATGGAAATCTTTGTGCGACGTTGATCCCATGTCAATTCTTCACCATAATTCTGCCAAATAGTATCTCGACAGCAAAATAAAAACTGAATATCTCGACGAGGTAATGGTTCTGAAAAAAGCTCATGAATTGCTTTAATCAGTTGCCTGGAAGGATTGTCAGCAACTATTAACCATCTCTGATTATTACTAACTTGCGGTAACAACATTAAAATGGTTTTCAACTCAGCAATCATCGGATCTTCCCACCAGATAACCCGAAAACTGTAGCTAGACATGACTAAATCACAAATAGCCTGACGCAGTGCCGTTGATTTACCTTCACACCCAGGGCCAACTAATACTGTCAGCCGCAATCCACGTTCTGGTGGTCTTTTCAATGTATCGATCAAATCACCAACGATGTTTCGAGGCGGTATCTCTCCAGAAAGTGCTTCTTCCCAGCCTGGATCTCTGACATCAAAATATCGGGCAATTAAATCTAGAGGAATATTTTGAGCTTTTTGGGTGAGAAATTTTCGTGTCACCTCAATCCATCCTTCCGGGAGTTGGAGTTCTTGATCGCTAGGTGAAACGATAGGCTGAGGCGATGATGGACGTGGTGGTGGTGAAATTAATTGAGGTTTATAAGAAGCTATCTTGCGGCGAACTCTTTCTATTGCAGCTTGTACTTCCTCAAATTTTTGCTGATCTAGTCCCCGAATTTGGCTAATTTGAACATACAAGTCTTGAGCTTCTTTAAAATCTTCATTCAGTTCAGCTTTCGTAGCACAATCTATTAAATCAGCAATATCTGTGGGAGACACACATTGCACTAGAAGAGGTTTATTAGCTTTTTTGACGGGTTCTGTCCGAATTCGGGGAGATTGTTCTACATTTTTATTATCTTGCCGATTCAGTTCAGGAGTACGCTGTTGCAAGTATTCCTCTAACTTTATCGGTATTGTGTGGCGTTGCAAGCCTTCAACTAAAGCATAAGTAAATGAACCATGCTCTAAGGTGTTATTCTCATAGGAGAATTGCCCTTGGTCACAAGAAAAAATGGTTGTTATTCCTTGTTCCTTAGCTAGCTTCAAGGTTTGTTCACCAGTTCTAGCACTTACACTTCTCGTATCTAAAGATTCACGACAAGCATCTGTAATTAAAACAATTTCAGCTTTTTTATGTTTTCTCAAAGATGCGATCACTTCATCTATTGGCAAAGAAAATCTATTTAGGTCTTCTGCGAGAGTATCACAAGCTAGTAAATAGTCACGTCCATCCCTGTTGATGCCATGTCCACCGAAAAAAAACCATAAATTATCTGCTTGACCAATTCGACTAGGATCTAACTGTCGTGTTAAATTTTTTAACAGATTAGCACAGTTTGGATAAGTCGGCTTATTCCGATAAGCTTCATCCCCTAAACATAAAATAACTTTTTGCGGATCAAAGTCGGCATAGTTGCATAAGAAATCACGCATCAATTGAGCGTCGGCGACAGCATACTTTAACTGTTTTTCGGGGTGGTGTTCATAATTATTAATGCCAATAAGAATCGCCCAATTATTTGCCATTCTGTTTTGATTCTACCCGCTTAAACTTTAGTGTGATTGCGCCTTTTCCAGTTGCTTTACCACCGGCAACTAGCTTAATTTCACCCTCTCCACCAATCTCAACTAACAACTCTACTTCGTCTAGTTGCATATCTGACTCTGAACCGATTTGCTGATCTACTTGTTTGAATAAACGGCCTACGAGTTTCAGAAATTCGTTCATTTTCTGCTCAAGTTCAGAGATGGGTAATTTCACCTCTTTGATTCGACCTATTTTTTTGCGTATGTCTTCACCCCAACCACCTCTTTGACCTTCTACGGGTGCAGGCTCAGTATCATCAGTTACAATATAAATGTATTCTTCTGTCATGTCACACAAGTTGTGTTGTTTATTTAGGTATATACAAAAATTTAGCGTCAACTTACGAGTTTAAGGGCGCAAATCTTATCTATGGTCAAGTATATTATGTATCAGAATGAGATACTGCTGATGTCATAAATTATGTATCAGAATGAGATACTGCTGATGTCATAAATTATGAATACATCGCCTGACTAAACAGTCTATTCTTCATGACGATGAAATCTAATTCCTAAAAAGATATCGTAAACAAACTCAAAGAAATCTTTTTTCTGCAATAATCCTGAAGTTTGATAACAGCCTTTTTCATCTAACAGTGGCTTCATCAAATAATAAGCAGGTTGATAGTTATACCAAGGAATAGAAGGCCACAAATGATGAATTAGATGATAGTTCTGACCGAGAATGAGGATGTTAAGTAGTTTTCCTGGATAGACACGGGCATTTTTCCAGCGATCGCGCTCCACAAAAGGACGATGGGGCAGATAATCAAAAAATAACCCCAATGCTATGCCCACAATAAAAGCCGGGATGAACCAAAAATTGAGAATGTAGCCTAAAAAGTGGTACTGGACGGAAATATATACAATTGACACCACAATCAATCGGCTAATAAACCACTCTAGTAATTCATACTTCCGCCACAGTTGGCGTTGAAAGAAAAATACTTCGTGATACAAAAACCGCACAGCAATCAACCACAGTGGCCCACCTGTAGAGACGTAATGATCTGGGTCATCTTTGGGATGATTGACATGGGCGTGATGCTGTAAATGGACTCGCGTAAATACAGGAAATGCAAAAGCTAATATCAAGGCACTACCATGACCTAACATGGCATTAATGATCCGGTTGCGGTGAGCAGATTGGTGACAAGCATCATGAATTACTGTCCCCGCACAATGTAAAGCTAGAGTGTTAATGCTAAAGCACAGCCAATGTGGCCATTGCCAAAGCCAATAACCAAAGTTGGACAATACCAACATCGCCACAGATGAGAAAAATAACAGCATTGTGGGATTAAAATCACCAGGAGGCGTTAAAAATTCCTTGGGTGGGACTTTTAGCTGTTTCTGTGCCTCCAATGTGAGCATTCTTATCTCCTTTTTGATCGAATTATTACGAATATACGACAAAGATTAGTGAATAATAAACTTTTATAAGCTTTTGTATAGCAAGATTTATCTACATCTTTACCGATTTAGTAGATGAATAACGCTATGATTCCAGACAAGACGATTTAGTCTTTGCTGATGAGGGTGTGCTATCCGCATAACGAATAATCTTGATGTAAAAATCTCTCGGTGAGGGAGGATGGAACACAGATTGGTGTACGATATCTACTCTGTGCCACAGTTTTGCAACTTCTGGCGACGTTTGAGTCACGGATATAGCAACGACTGCCAATCAAAAGCCCCTCAATTCACTATGACTCACTAAATAGCTCCCTAGTATCAGCCCCTATGCAATTAAGAGATTCTGTACGCCGGACAAAAATTGTCGCCACAATTGGCCCCGCCACCAGCAGCCCTGAAATGCTGAAGGCAATTATTGAAGCGGGTGCAACAACGCTGCGGCTTAACTTCTCCCACGGCTCTCATGCTGACCATCAGCGTAATATTCGCCTAATTCGGCAAACTGCCTTTGAACTAAATCAGCCAGTGGCAATTCTCCAAGACTTGCAAGGGCCAAAAATTCGCTTGGGAAAGTTTGATAACGGGTCTATAGTTTTAGCTAAAGGCGATCGCTTCACGTTGACAAATCGCCCAGTTGTCGGTACTCAAGAAATTAGCTGTGTCACTTACGACTACCTGGCAGATGAAGTCCCTGTAGGTGCAAAAATCCTCCTCGATGATGGTCGTGTAGAAATGGTAGTCGAGGAAATCAACCGCGATAAAGGTGATTTACATTGTCGTGTTACAGTCGCTGGTAAGTTATCTAACAATAAAGGTGTAAACTTTCCTGGGGTTTACCTTTCGATTAAAGCCATGACCGACAAAGACCGCGAGGACTTAATGTTCGGTCTAGACCAGGGAGTCGATTGGGTAGCATTGTCCTTTGTCCGCAACCCCCAAGACATCATTGAAATTAAAGAACTCATTTCCAGCACAGGTAAGCAAGTACCGGTAGTTGCCAAGATTGAAAAACATGAAGCTATCGAACAAATGGAAGCGGTTCTAGCTTTATGTGATGGCGTAATGGTAGCTAGAGGCGACTTAGGAGTAGAACTACCTGCTGAAGATGTACCAGTACTGCAAAAACGGCTAATTGCCACAGCCAACCGTTTGGGGATTCCCATCATCACCGCTACGCAAATGCTAGACAGCATGGTGAGTAACCCCCGTCCCACTCGCGCGGAAGTGTCAGACGTAGCTAACGCGATTTTAGATGGTACAGATGCGGTGATGCTGTCTAACGAAACAGCGGTGGGTAGTTACCCAGTGGAAGCTGTAGCGACAATGGCACGGATTGCCGAACGCATCGAGCAGGAAGAAGCTAATAGTGCCAAATTAAGGCAACTGCGAGATGACCGCCGTTCCATTCCCAATGCTATTAGCCAAGCTGTCGGGCAAATTGCTGAACAATTGGGAGCAGCGGCCATTATGACCTTAACCCAAACTGGGGCGACCGCTCGCAACGTCTCGAAATTCCGTCCCCACACACCGATTTTGGCTGTAACACCCCACGTCAATGTGGCGCGACAGTTACAAATGGTCTGGGGAGTTAAGCCATTGTTAGTCTTAGAATTGCCTTCCACTGGTCAAACTTTCCAAGCTGCGATTAATGTGGCTCAGGAAAATAAGTTGCTATTCGAGGGTGATTTAGTGGTGATGACGGCTGGTACACTGCAAGGGGTTTCCGGCTCAACAGATTTGATTAAAGTTGAAGTAGTGACAGCTATACTCGGTCAAGGTATTGGACTGGGACAAGGTTCAATCAGTGGTCGTGCTAGAGTTGCCCATACAGGTTTGGATGCTACTAACTTTAACCCTGGGGATATTCTGGTTGCTTCCCATACTGGTGCTGAATATGTAGATGCCATTCGCAAAGCTGGTGGGATTATTACAGAAGATGAAAGTTTGACCAGCCATGCAGCCGTGATTGGTTTGCGTCTGGGTGTACCCGTGATTGTGGGAGTGAAGAAAGCTACTGAAGTAATTCGGGATGGGGCGATTCTCACTATGGATTTACAACGGGGTTTAATTTACTCTGGGGCTGTGGGAACACCTTAAAAATCCAAAATTCAAAAAATCATTTTGGATTTTGAATTATTTGATAAATATTGCTAAATTCATAAATTTGACGATGGGGAATTTGACAGTTTTTATTTTTAATAAATACAGTTATACTGCCTTCTTCATCGTCATTTTTTTAAGTGATTCAGTTTAATTAATTTTACTGTGTTGATCAGCAGCAAAATTATAAATAGCGTGATAAGACTTCGACTGTGGCAAGTCCAGTTTTTTCCCAACTAAATTGATTGGCTCTAGCCCTACCTTGTTTTGAAAGCTGCGATCGCAATTCTAAATCTGTCGCAACCATCCGCATTGCGTCGGTAATTGCTCCTGCGTTGTAAGGATTAATTAAAATGGCTGCATCGCCAGCAACTTCTGGTAATGATGACAAATTAGATGTAATGACTGGTGTACCGCAGGCCATTGCTTCTAAGACTGGGAAACCGAAACCTTCCCACAAACTAGGGAAAACAAGGGCGATCGCTTGATTGATAATGTTAGGTAATTCGCTATGAGCTACATAGTTGAGGAACTTGATACGATGAGTTATTCCTAGTTCTTCAATTTGTGTTTGCAGAAGTGGGGTATAACGCTTGTCAGTCGGGCCTGCTAGCCATAGTTCGTAGTCGTTGTTATTAGGTAGCGCAGCAAAAGCGGCGATGAGGCGATGTAGATTTTTGTAAGGGTCTTGTCTACCAATGTAGAGAAAGTAATTGCTAGTTGGTAAATTGAGATAGCGAAAGTGAGTGCGATCGTGTGCTAGAGCAATAGGAGTAATTTCACTAGCTGGGATTTGGTAAAAGTTAATGATGTCATCAGCTGTAGCCTGAGAGTTACAGATAATATGTTGCGCCTGTTGGAGAACTTGCGGAACATAGTAGCGATGATATGGTGTTAAAGGAGAGAAACGCCTGGGAAAACGCAACGGTATTAAGTCATGAGACATGACCACAAAACGACAGTTGCTATAAAGTGGTGCTTCTGGTAGAGGGGAAAATAAAAGACTGGATTTTAACTCTTGATAAATTCTCGGTAACTGTAACTGCGTCCACACTAAGCGGCGAAAATGCCCTTTAGTACCATGAGCTGGTGTTAAATTATTTGGTACGGAATAGCACTTAAATTCAGAGTAATTGTTAGCTGTTAATAAAGTGGGGTTAAGAGGTTTTAAATAAGGAACAATATTCTGAGCATAATTACTTATACCTGTTGGCTGAGATAATAATATAGATAAGTTAATAATTAACTGATTAGATGAGTAATTATCTGCTGTATTCATCAAACAATTGTTCTATAAGCCTTTAACGTTTCCCTTGCAGTCCTTTCCCAAGAAAATAATTTTGCTCTTTCTTTACCTCTATTGATTAAATCTTGCCGTAACTGGCGATCGCTAATTACTTTTAAAATACTTTCAGATAGTTGCATAGAGTCTTGAGGATTAATCAATATAGCAGCATCTCCTGCCACTTCTGGAATTGATGAAGTATTAGAACTAACCACCGGCGCACCTAACGTCATCGCCTCCAAAACAGGTAAACCAAACCCTTCATAATAAGATGGATAAACAAAAACGTCAGCTTTTGAGTAGAATAGTGCCACTAATTCATCAGATAAATAGTCAAGATGGTGGATTTCGTCCTTCCAAGGAGAAGTTTCAATAGCAGAAAATATTGGTTTATAATTCCATCCTTTTTTACCTACTAATACTAGTTGATGTTCAATTTTATGCCTTTTCTTCAATATATTAAATGCTACAATTACATTATTAATATTCTTTCTGGGTTCGATAGTGCTTACGAAAAGTATATATGGTTTATAAAAATCATAATTAGCTTGTTTTTCTAGCTGCTCAATAATTTCTACAGATAAATAGTTTGGATAATAGCGGCTAGCTAGAGGCGTAACGTAAACTTTTTCTGGTTCTACTTGTAAATATTCAACAATATCTTTTTTAGAGCTTTCGGAAATTGTTAAAACTAAGTCTGTCCACTGTAAACAAGATTTTACTTTATTGCTATATGTCTTAACAACTGAATCTATATATTCGGGGTATTTAATAAAAGCTAAATCATATATATTCATTATCTTTACGATATTACTACCTGGATACACTGAGTAATTAGTTCCATGTAATATATCTGACGAGCTAAAATGTTGTTGAAAATATGATATTGCAGGCTTTAATTTTAGGTTTAATAGTAGTATATCTGAAATTCTTACAGGTATAGGTAATAGATTTAAGTTTGAATAATGTTGTAGAGACTCAGGAAATGATAAATTGTACGATAGCCAGTTCTTAAAACTTGGTTGATAAATTATATCTAAATGGAATACATTTTCTTCTTTTAATTTATGCAGTGATTCAATTAAATTAATAACATAGAATCCAACACCACTTTGTTTCTGACTTATCGGCGTTGCATCAATAACAACTTTTAGCATAAGGAACTTATCACTAATTTTAAAAGTTCAGAGGTGCTATATCTATTGAATATTTAGATATTGTTTCTGCGTTTCTGTAGTAAATATCTAACAATATTTTGGAGATTTTTTCCAAGTAATGGATACTGGTATAAAAAATCAACAACTTTATCTATAAACTTATATCTTGCACCTACTAAATGATTCTTGACACTTAATTCAAAATAAGGATATTTAAGAGTTTCACATACAGTTAATATATGGTCAAAAGAATAACCTTGACTGGGAACAATTTCTGCTATTAACTCATTTAATGCTGGTACAGTTACCATATCCAAATCAAAATTTTCTTTGATAGTTATAATGGCATTTTCTCTAATCTTTTCTAACTCACTTTGATTTTCGATGCACCAAACTATTTTTTTATAAAATTGGGGAATATTATTTCTATTCTTGATCAAAATTGCATTATATCCATCTTGCAAAAGTTCACTTACTCCCGTTTTGCTCGTGATCATAACTGGAACTCCTGTTAGCATAGCCTCTATTGGTGCATATCCAAATGGCTCGTCATCACTCAATGGAAAAACCGCCATATCATATTGACTTATATTTTCTAACAGAGATTCTTTAGGCAAGAAACCTTTTAGATGGAAAATTTTCGATAAACTCTCATCATGAGAAATTTCTTTTTTTAACCAATCAACAAATTTTTTTTCACCACCACCATATAAATCTATGGATATTTTATGATTATAAGGAGATTTGGATATATATTTGGCTAACTCAAAAAGTAATCCTACGCCTTTTTTCTGAGCTAATTGACCGAAATATACTAAATTAAAAGTATCTCCATATCTTTGATGTGTGGCTATGTTTACATTACTTATATGATGACTATATTTGTTGAAATCTATCCAATTATATATCAGATTATTTGAGTGATATTCACCTAATTTACTGCTGGAGTCAAGGATTTTTTGAGAACACGAAATTGCTGTTATCTGCGATTTAAGATACTTCCATTTTGCAGTAAGATTGACAACTTTGCTATGATCTTGTATCACACCATCTATATGTTCCATTAAGTGGATAACGACTTTAGCTTTACAAGAAAGTACTGTGTCAAGTATACCTAATGGGCCAATTCCTAAAGGATTAAATATCCAAACTATATCTGGTTTTTCAAGTTCAATCAGTCTTCTAAGAGCTATGCAATTGTACTCAAGATAACCGGCAAAAGCCATAATTTTTTCATATAAATAGATTGAATTTTTTTGAAAATGATAATTATAGTTATCATCGTAATATTTAACAGGGCTAAATATTCTCCTAACGTCAATATGTTGTGGTTCCGGGTATTTTTTTAAGTCAGGCGTATTTTCAGAAGAAGCAACAATAACTGAATGACCTAAATTTGTATATTTTTCTGCTAATTCAAGACATCCTAGTTCATATCCACCTCTAACATGAGGAGGAAATATGTTAGAAATAAACAATATTTTATATTTTTCCATATATTTCTACATCCCTCATAATATTTTGTTTTTCTATCATTTCCTTAACGCGTAACCAATAATTATCCCACAGGAAATGTTGCTCTATCATTTTTCTAGCTTGATCTAAAAGAGCTTTGTACTCAAAATCTGATAGGTAACTTACCAGTGCCATCTTACTTTTGAGAGATTGGGAGTCTCTTTCTGGATAAACTAATTCACTCAGATTTAATACATCCATAACTTCTTTAAGAGCAGGTTGACTGGAAGTTATAGGCAATGTATTGCTTAATATAGCTTCAAGAATTACTAATCCCAGTAGCTCACTTTGTTCAAATATTTGTTTTCTATAGGTAAGTGAAGATGAGTTAGCTATCAATGCAATAGAGTTTGATATAATTTTATCTTTATCTGAAGTTAACATTTCACCAACAAGATGTACATTTTTACCTTTTGATTTATCTTCTAAGAATTTTTTATAGTAAGTGTCAGAAGAATTTGGCCCTATGATTACTAATTTTTCATTCTTAGACACAGCATCAATAGCAGTCTCAAAAGATTTATGTGGTAACAATCTTCCTACTGATACAAATTGTCTAGTGTTTTTTGAACTTAGATTTATATTTAGATATTTTTCTAGTGTATTCCTCCATGCTCCTGCATAAAGATAGCTAACATTACTAGTGTTATTTTGCGTTCTTTTGGCAGAGTATTGAGATATCTCTAGAAATAAGTGATTTGGCAACTTATTGTATCTAATCCAGAAATCATCATAATTTTCTTCAAATCCCAGATTTGTCAACAAAACCATTTGCCTATTATGAGACACTAGTAGTAAATCATATACTAGAGGGCTACCCAAGTATTGATGTATCCATACGTATCTGTAGTTGGGTATCTCCATCAATACTTCTGAAAATTTTTTAGTAATTGATGTAGATGCCTTACCTTCAATAAATACTGTAGTATCACATAAATTTTCAAATCTGCTACTATCCCTGATTTGAATGAAGTTGGCTTCCACTGGACATATCAAATCACACTCTGTACCTGAAATTGATATGGAGGTAGCGCAATTAACTGTGTATCCTTCTCCTCCTCCTGTTTTTTTAACTGGTAAAATGCTAAAAACTAGTGCTTTGTCTTTTTTTTCAGTCACTGCTATCTTTTTATATTATCTACAAGTTAACTAATACCACAGGTTGTGTCTTTTGAACTCGTGCTGATTGATAAATGTCAGCGAGCAAAGGAGTAATGCTTTCTTGAATATTGGTAATTATTACATTGTATGAAAATTACCTTGACATAAATTGAAGAGGTATTTCTAATAAATCTGCAATTTTAAGCATGTTGAATTCTCTTTGATGAACAGCTTCACTCTTAACATCTCCACGGCCTTTAGTGAAATTTATTATGCTTTTTACCTTAATATTAAGTACACCTTGTGCAATAGCATACTACTAAAACTATACTTCTCCAAATACTATTCAGTATCAGCAAAATTAAATTTTTTAAGTAAAAAACCTGAGTAGAAATATTCAATTTATACATTAGTCTATCAAAATCTATCACCGTAGGCATTCTTATACCATATTCATCATTAAAAATCAACTATAATGTTGTTTTTAATTGGAGGGCGAATGAAGTTTAAAACAGTTAAATCTGCCAGCAGAACTGGTAATTTTTGTGAAAAAATAATCAGAAGGAATATTAAACGGATTTTCCATATTTTGGCGAGCTATTAGACAAACAGAGTAATTATATTTACCATTTGTGCGTAACCATTCAAATATTTCATTAGCAGTTTTACTTCTAGCCGAATCGCCATAAAAGCGTGGGGCGTTTCCTGAATAACCATTAATAACTGGTATATTAGTTTCTATCCCAGCCCACATGGCTGATAAGTTAGTAACATTTGCAGGTATTTTGGGATCTAATCCAGGTTCTAAAAAGACATATGCAGTTTGACAAGTTGTTTTACTGATTAATTCTTTTATTTCACTAATTTCTTGGGCGTATAAAGATTTATCATAACTATTTAGCTCGATAACAGGTTGTTCGATGAAACACCAGGCAAAAAGTATAACTAAAATAATTGAGCGTAGATGCTTTTTGACGAGGGAACTTTTTAACAAGCAATCGAGACATACTGACCCTGCAAGGATAATATAAAAATATGCAATTATAGAGATTCTAGTAACTGCTCTAATTATAGAAGCACCTGGTACAATTTCATAAATAATTCTCCAAAGTGAAAATTCTGAAAATAAGTTTGTTGATAAAATAAAAATTGTAAAAAAAGTGCCTAAACAAACCTTTAATAAAAGAAATTTTTCAGAGTTTAGTAATTTTTTTTTAAAAACTAAAGTATATAAACATAATACAATTAATAAAAATACTATAAAACCAGGAAACATATTTGGTTCAATGACTGTTTGCGAGTCTTGAACAGCCGCATTCAGTGCAGGAAACCAAAAATTTCCTCTTGGAACAGAGAACCAAGAAGATACTTTAGGAATTCCTATATATACCTGTTCCCATGTACGCCCCCCTAATTCTCCTTTAGCCTTTATATAAGGTAAAAAAGTGATATAATTTAGCCATAACCAGAAACAAATTATAAGGGTATATTGTTTATAGTTATAAGAGCAATCAATAATAAACTTATTAAGATTTTCACGGTTTAGTAGATATCCAATAGTAAAAAATATTGTCAAACTAAATATTAGAAACCAACCTAGATATATACCTGCAAGTAATTGTAAATAAATGAATAATAGTACCAAATTAAAATGAAGTTTGCTTGGCTTGTTAAAAAAAATCCAGGAATTCATAAATGCGAATGGCGTAAAAAATTCTGGAAGAAGTTGCTGGTGATAAATAGCATTATTTCTAATTAACCCAAAGGCGAATAAAAAAGCCCCTAACATGGTAACTATGTGGCTTACTTTGTAATAGCGCAACAAAAATGAAAAACTCATAAAACAAAAAATACAGACGATAATCATCCACAACTGAAATGATATATCCGATGGAAAAAAGATTCTGAGTATTGCATATATAGGTGCAGATGCGAACAAATTATCGGAGAAAGCAAGCACATTTTTAATAGGATAAAAAAAAGGTGGAGACCATAAATCTCCGATATATTTTCTGTCACTTATAATTTTAAAAAAATGTTCTAAGAAGTAATTATTTAACCTTGTATCTCCAGGATCTGCTTGCATATAAGCAAAATTACTAAGAATCGTGGGATGAAATAATATAAATACCCCTACACAACAAACACATAAATATGATAGACCTGTATAGAACTTTCTCTCATGTTTATAATTCATCTAGTATATTCCTGCCTTCATTGAAATATATGGGATGTAGATAATTGTTTTATTTCTGCCAGATTACTAAAATGACTCCACTCACGATGAAACCCAATCCTACAATGCGTGTTAAAGGTATTGTTTCTCTGAAAATAAAATAACCTATCAAAATAGAAAAAACATAAACTAAGGAGACGGATGGGCCTGCAACGCTTAAGTTAACTCTAGTTAACAACATAATATAAGCTAAAGCACCTAAAGCATAAAAGGTCAGACCTATTACAAGTTCAGATGTCGTCAATATACGGAAAATATGAATAACAGCATTTTCTGTACTGACTCTGCCTAACTTTAGTGCGCCTATTTTGAGAAATAATTGCCCTGCTACACTCGCTATCACAGAAATCATAAGTAAAATAAATTCTTGTGGTGTCATCAAAATTCCCTTTACTTTTGTTGTACTAAATTTTTGGCTTTTAAAAAGCATCAACTCTTAAAAGCCGATATTAAAGAACTTGATTTTTATTAACATTGCTTTCAATTTCAATGCTATCGAAGATTGTTTTTGTGGTTTATTTTTGACTAAACAAATTATATTTAATAATGCAAAATATAGCCCTAATTCCATCTTTCCAGCCTATCTTTTTCCCTTCTTTATAAGTTCTACCATAGTATGATATGCCAACTTCATAGATACGACATCCAGTTTTAGCAATCTTAGCTGTTATTTCAGGTTCAAAACCAAATCTATTTTCTTCTATTTTGATGTTTTGAATTATTTCTCGACGAAAAGCTTTGTAACACGTTTCCATATCTGTAAGGTTAATATTGGTAAACATATTGGATAAAGTTGTTAAAAAACTATTGCCTACTCTATGCCAATAATATACAACTCTATGCGGTCTACCACCTTGAAAACGAGAACCAAAAACTACATCAGCTTTATTATCAATAATCGGCCTAACCATTAGGTGATATTCTTGGGGATCATATTCTAAGTCTGCATCCTGAACAATGATAATGTCACCAGTGGCCGCTGCAAAACCTGTCCGCAGTGCTGCACCTTTACCAAGATTAATTTTGTGATAAATAACCTTGTCTACTTCTTTTTCCAATCTAGAGTATAGTTTTTCTCTCGTCCCATCTGTAGAACAATCGTCAACCACAATAATTTCTATATCTCTAATAGGAGATGCTTTGACCGCATATACAACTTGTTCAATCGTGTCAATTTCATTAAAACAGGGAATAATCACAGAAAGTTTCATTTTGATTTATTCAATTCTATTTGAAGGGGTGACAAGCGACTGATAAAGCAGATTTAGTAGGCTTTTTAGCCCATCTATTCAAAAATATTGTCAGACTGTTGTTACACAAAATAAGAAGATTTTACCAAAATATGTGGTGTAATTTTGCTAAAAAGCGATCTCAGTCTCATTCGCAATTAATCCCGTCAATATGATCGGGAAGACATCTCTTCTGAATTCAAATCTATGTCAAAGGCTTGCAGATAAATCTTTTGGGATTATTCTTCCCATCCTGGGACTGAATTGGCTCGTTAACACTTGAGCGAGGGAATGTGACAAATAATTCATAAACACCAGATTCATCGGTTCTGACAATAACCCATATGTGATTGACTATAAGATGAATATGAAATGTGCAAAATCATACTATAGATGTATTTCCATATTCATCCATTAGTGCAGCACAGAACATACTTCACAAAGTAGATAGTTACGTCTCAGTATAAATTCAGTTCTGAAACCCTTTTAACTTTCTAGACAGCTTTAGAATTTTTCAAGTTCAATTAGTAATGAAGGCTTTCTTCATATGAGGTTTTCTAAAAATTTCTTTATAGGATTAAAAATTTTTCTGTTTGTTATTAATATTTTATGACTGCTTTAATTCAAGATTAATTTGTATTTAAATAAAGTTTTATTGCTTCATCCCCATCACCAACAAACCTAATTGCACCCTTTTCCATCCAAATTACTTTTTTGCATGATTGCTTGATAAAATTCAAATCATGGGATACTACTAATACTGTTGCGTCTATATTCCAAAAGTTTTCTATTCTTTGCTGAGATTTATTTTTAAAATTCTCATCCCCGACAGATAACACTTCATCTAAAATTAAAATGTCAGGCTTCACCTCTGTAGCGATCGCAAAACCTAATCTTGCTACCATCCCTGATGATAAACCTTTGACTGGAACTAACTGATAATCCTGTAACTCTGCAAATTCTAAAATTGCATAAGCTCTTTGCTTCATCTCATTTCTAGAAAAGCCCAGTAAGACTCCGTAAAGCATAATATTGTCCATCACGGAAATTTCTGGATCAAAACCACCCCCTAGTTCAATTAAGGGTGCAATTTGGCCAAAGACCCGGACTTTTCCACTAGTGGGTTGTAAAATCCCACAAATTATTTTGAGTAGGGTTGATTTACCAGAACCATTTGCTCCGATAATACCTATTTTTTCGCCCTTTTCGATGACTAAATTGATTTGATCTAATACTAATTTCTTAGCAGGTTGGCGATATTTGCCTTCTATAAGAGATAGGAGAGTTTTCTTGAGGTCGTAAGAAAACTCTTCTTGTGTCCGTCGCCACAGTGAAACTTGATCTAGACGAATGACTTCCATCTACAGCAAATCCATAAATTTATGTCGCCACATATTAAAACACACCCAACCCAATGACAAAATAATTATGCCACTGAGTAAAGCCCCCCAAATTAAACTAAAGTCCGGTAAATTCCCAGATAAGGTAATTTGACGTAGACTTTCAATAATTGGAGATAATGGATTTAATGCTAAAAATGGTTTTACTTGGGATGGCACAATGGCTGCTGGGTAAAATACGGGACTGGTAATCCAAAGTATGAATATAACTAATTCGTAGAAGTAAGGTAAATCTCTAAAAAAAACATAAAGCGCACTGACTAGAAATCCAATCCCAGTACACACTAAGACTAAGGATAGAAATGGAAACAGCAGTGCCAACACATTGACTAAATTTTTAGAATTTATTAGAGTTATCGCTGCCAATAATGGAAAAGCCCCAACTGCAAACTGAAAGATATTGGCTACAATCATTGATACGGGAAATACACTGACAGGTAAGCGAATTTTGTTTAATAATGCTCCGTTGCCTACGACACTAGACAAAGCTTGGGATGTGGAGGCCGAGAAAAAATTAATCACTACCAGCGCAGTGAAGGCTGCTAGCACATAGTTCAGTATGGAATTACCGTAATAAGACGCGAACGTCGTGCCGAATATTGCACTGTACAGTGCCGTCATAATTAACGGGTTCAATAGTGACCAATACACGCCTAATAAAGAGCCTCGGTAACGCACTTTTAGATTTCGCATGACCAAGACGTGCAGCAACTCCCAGTAGCGGCGCACTTGTAGCCAAGTTAAACTCTTTTGTATCGAAAGGGTCATTCGCAAACACCACCACACACCAGACAAGTCAGTCATTCGCGCATTTTATCGTATTAGTGAGTACATTGCTGCATAAGATTAAGGCTACAAGCATATTTTTTAAATTATGGCTGATACTCAGCCATAGTGTATGAAGTCTTACCTCAATCAATCACTACACACTAGATTCGCACGACCAGCTTATCTATCAATTAGTTCCTAAAATTATTTGTCAGGAATTTATTAATTTCTTTATAATCATATCAATGCAAAGAAGTCAACCAAAAGACAAACTACCAGAATGTATCGCCTCAGGCTATCGTGTATTGCTATAGGTTGTTTGGATTTATGCCCTGCGATCGCAAATACTTAGCCACTCTATTAAATCTTGACCTTGCTGTTGTAATTGTGCCACTAGTTCTAAAAGCGTGAGTAATTTCTCACTCGTCATCTATGCGTGATTGTTTTAAATCTGGGAATTTTGTTCTTGCTGCTTTCAATAAACAGGGGGTCAGGGCGTTTGGACTGTGACAAGGTGAACAAAAACAGGTGATACTTAACATTGTCAAGATTGCATGATAATTAGTTTATTTATCAAGAAAGTCAAAGGTTAGTTCGCGGTTCGAGGAAGTGTCCCCGCAGGATAGGCAGTAGGGATTTATTTCTCAAGTTATTTTTTTTAACGTGAGTTCGGCGAATTTAAAAAACCCCTCTTCAAACCTCTCCCCTGCAAGGAGGAGCCACTGCGTTGCGCGGGTTCACCGCGTTGTAGCAAGTGGCGTTAGAGGCTTCAAAACCTTCATTTTTCGTTAATATTTCAAGATATTTAAGCCCCTCTCCGCGTCGGAGCGAAAAGTTCTGAGCGGAGGTTTCCTCCGCTCAGAACTTTTCAAGAGAGAGGGGTTGGGGAGAGGTCATCGAACTCACGTTTTCTTAATATGAAGCTAGCGAGCAATAGAATTTAAGGAAACATAATTTTTGGCTTTGGTGTACATTTCTAGTCAATTCTGAAGAAAGTTAACGGTTAATTGCAGAATAACTCAGCAGTCAGAAATCAGAACAAGGAATTGAGGCATACTCGTTGGGAAGGCAGCTTCATAACCTTTACTAATTTTAGACCTGCTAATCATAGCAATTGAAGATTCTAGGGTTGAGTGTAAGCTTCAACTGAAAGCTTTTGGAGACTGGGTGAAAAATCCTGATTAATAACTATTCCAGAAAGCGGAAAAAACGCTGATTTTCCCACATTGGTGTCAGAAAACAGAACTCATTCTTCTTACTTTTGGATAAGGATTGGCTAACTAAAGGCTGAAGCTTAATTAATCTCAATATATATATGAGCAATAGAAGCAATAAATATTGAATCATATATAAAAATAATTAACTGTGTATCTCATTTCCAAGGAAAATGTGAATAATTAAATAATTCATAAGTATGTTTAACATTGCCAGTAAATTGAATAACATATAGAAAATGTGCAGACGAGGGTATTAAATGGAGCTATTACAACAACAAATCCTAACTGTCAGTCATAAACTGGATGCCCTCTACCAGTTTATTGAGCAACTCGACGTAAAAGTAGCTGAAGCTATTTCAGAATGCTCCTTGGCCAAAACGCAAGCAAAAGAAAGTTTTCACGAAAATAGGGAGATTAGCTACTCTCAGTTCAAAGGACAACTCAGTATCAGTTCAGAATTGGAACACAAGGATGTATTAATCGACGGCATTTATTTAGATACGAGTCATCAAGGTGGAGAGAAAAGCTTATCGCCAGAAATTCAAATTCAGAGACTAACAGCACAGTTAACCGCAGCATACAATCGCATCGCTGCTTTAGAAGAACAATTACTGAGAGAAAGAATACATTAATTTAGTTAGTTAAATAACCACTCATGAAGATGTGCCGGAAGTTATGAGTCCGGTATTTTTATTGTTAACTATTGATTTGGCTGAGTCGTGCAATTTGCGTTTCGATCGCTCGCAAAAGTTGTTGTTGCTGCCAATTGTGACTCAGGTTAGCAGCTATACAAGCCGCACCGGCACCGACACCTTCTTTGACAAACCCCTGCTCATAAGCTTGGAGTTGGGGGTAAGCAGAATTAGCAAAACTCAATCCAGTAGCAAGTAAGGAAGGAGTTGAGCTACCAGGGTATTTGCTATTTGTGCCTAGGCTGAGAGCGAGATTAACTGTATCACCCGTAGGATCTTCTGCTACCCATCGGGTTGTACCCACAACCACGGCTGCTGGTTGCCAAAATAGACTGTAAGCTTGGGCGATCGCACTCATGAGAGCATAAACTGCCAGCATCTGCGTTCCGCCAGCTAACATCACACCACAACGCCGACTAGCGGCGATCGCCATCCCAGCTACTACTACCTGCATAGGATCACCAACCGCCGCAGCTAGTTTTAGAGGATCAATAGCATGAGAGTGGAGACATTGGGGAGACAAGATAGAATTTTCTATCTTGTCTCCTTTGTCTTTTTTGCTCATCCTCTCCAAGCCTTGTTGCACTACTTGCCATTTTTGTTCATGGTTACAAATAGGATGGCTACTGTTTACTTTTCTGCTCGCATCTATACCCAAACCAGTCAAAATTGCTAAAGCTGTAGTCGTCCCACCTACAACACATTCACTTAAAATCACATAGGCTTTGGGAGTTTTAGCGGCTAGGCGATCGCCCCAAAGTAGCCCTTGCTGAAATAAATTCTGGACAGTTGTCAAATCCATTGCTGTACCTGTACTTAAACACCTAGCAGGAAGTCCACCTAAATCAATTGCTGGAAAGGATAGAGCTTGAGTTAATCCAGCATTAAACAAATACAAGGGTATATTTAGGGACTCGACTACAGCGCGAGAGATCAGCACAGGTGATGCTCCCGCCGTCAGCGGAGGGAGGGGATACTGGGGTTTATGATTTGCACCATAGTATAAAAACTCAGCATCAGCACAAGCAGTATATTTCCGATCCTCTGGAGTCAAACCGGCTGCGGAAATTCCAGGAATTAAAGCAGTTTCTGTAAAACCTAAAACACAAGCAAACAAAGGCAAATGACCGCGATATCGCCCTAGCCAAGCTTCGCCCTGTTCTTTTTCTGTATAGATGCGAATCATAAAATGGATATGAAAGGGAACAGGGAAGAGGAGAAAATTAACCCGCTCAATTAGCTTATATCTTGCACCTCCCCTGAATAAATCTTTCAGATACCAATAGAAATCTCAGAAAGTAAAACCAGAATTAGAAATGAGCTGACGTAGTCATCAGTCAGTTAGGGAATTGACATTTAACTGAACTGATGAAAGATATCAGTTGACTTACTCCACCACTTCATTAACGGGGAATCGATCAATCAGTTGCATTGCGCGATAAGCGTTACGCTGTAAAGCATCAGGCAAATTGGGAACGTGGGGTATTTGTGATAATAAATCCAATGTGCGGCGTAAAATTCGCACCACATCACCTTCATCTAAGGTGGTGTTTTCACACAATTCTACCCATTCAGTACCTAAAGCCCATTGTTCGACTAAGGCAATCAAGCCTATGTATCGATTCTCCAAACCTACGGGCAAAGTTACGCCATGACGGTACTGCACCTTCAATACAGAGCGACGAATTTTTTGTAACCTTGACCAAGCTGCATCGATTTCGGGTGACAGATTAAAGTTGACTCTGCTGTCGGGGCGGGGTGTTTCTGTGACTAAAGCAGCAATAACGGCAGCTAAATGCTGGGGATCTAAGTTGTCCAATTCACCACTAGCTAAGGCTAAACCTAACCACAGTTCATTTTCTCCACGAATAGCAGCAGCAACTTGTCCTAATTGGGTCGGGACTAGGTTATCTAAACCATCAAATTGCTGCAAAATCGTAATTAAATTGAGAAATTCTTCCCAATAGCGTTGGGATTGTTGTTCTACTTGCTGCTGCAATTCTTCCAACTGTTCTTGAATTTCAGCGTAGCGTTCCCGACGCTTGAAAACTTTGGCAATACTCCCGGATTGATAGAGAGGATTAGCTTCTAATTGTGCTTGTACGGCATTTACACGACTGAGTTGTTCTGCTACTTCTGGAGAAAGATGCAAAGATTCATCGGGGTCAGGAATACTTTGGGCGATCGCATTTGTGATTTCATTACCGCGACAAGATTTTCCTGGTTTAAAGACTAACTCTTGGGGTGGAATGATTTCCTGTGGTACTTCCAGGCGCGGTAATTCTGCATACAAGTCTACGACATCTTCATTAGATGCAACATACCAGCGATTATCTTTGCCTAAACAGACTAAGTAGTTAGAGTTACCAGATGTCGGAGACTGCCCCACCAAAACAGCTGTTATTGCTGTAGATATCGTAATATTTTTACCTTTGAGACTCAGTAATGTCCCTGAAACGGCAAAGTCCAGGAGCATTTTAATTTGTTCTTGTCGTGCTTCCTGGGCTTGCTCTTGTAAAGTTTTTAATACTTGCCGTTCTACTTTATGACGTTGCCACAACTTCTCATAAATAGCCACCTCATTTTCGCTGACAGAGGCAATTTGCTCATGTAGTCCGGCCAATTGGGCTTGCAGGTCTTCGATTAAATCATAATCTGGCCTTAAGTGTAATGTTGCCATGTACTGCCCAAAACTGCGTTCTATCAGTTCTTTGGCTTCTTCCAATGTGTGGGTTTGCAGCAAGTTTAAAACCATGCCGTAGCTAGGGGTAAACTGACTGACTAGAGGATCTGGCTTCGAGGTAGCTAAATAAGCGGCTTCTTTTGCACCTTCAAAGGGAGTTTGAACTGTAACGACATGACCTTGTTTATCCATGCCTCGTCGCCCTGCCCTACCCGCCATTTGCAGGAATTCCGAAGCATTCAAGAGGCGATGTCCTGTGTCGGTGCGCTTGGACAAGGTAGAAATCACTGTTGTTCTAGCGGGCATATTAATTCCTGCGGCTAGAGTTTCGGTGGCGAAGACGACTTTAATTAAACCTTGTTGGAATAATTCTTCGACTAAAACCTTCCAAGCAGGCAAAATCCCGGCATGGTGAGCAGCAATTCCCCGATACAGGGGGGCGATTTGTCCTGAACGTCCTGCTTCGGGGTTGCGGGTTAAGAAATCATCAATTTGCCGCCGCAGCACTTGGGATTCATCATTATCTACAAGCCACAAGTCACCTACCTCTGCTACGGCTTTGTCACAGCCCCGGCGACTGAAGATAAAGTAAATTGCCGGTAGCATATCCCGTTGCTGGAGATGGTTCAGAGTATAGATAATGCTGGGGGCTTCTGGTCTGCCATTTCTTCCCTTATCTCCTGGTCTTTTTTTACCTCTGTTGGCAAGACGGGGATTAATTTTAGTTTTGCTGTCATTCAGTAGAGGGAAGAGTCCCTTGGGACTGCAATAGTGGAATTCTAAGGGAACAGGGCGAAAATCGGAGTAAATCAGGTCAGTAGGGCCGTGAACCCGGTTTAGCCAGTCTGTGAGTTGGTCGCTATTGGCAACTGTGGCTGATAGTGCTACTAATTGCACTTCACGAGGACAATAGATAATCGATTCTTCCCAAACTGTACCTCGTTGGCGATCGTTCATGTAGTGGCACTCATCTAAGACTACGGCTTCCACATCCACCAAGGAAATACCAACTTGCCCAATCGGTGTGCCGTAGAGCATATTGCGAAAAATTTCAGTAGTCATCACCAAAATGGGGGCATCCCTGTTAATGGAAGCATCTCCCGTTAGCAAGCCTACGGCATCAAAGCCAAATTTTTCGCGGAAGTCGCGTAATTTTTGATTAGACAACGCCTTTAAAGGGGTGGTGTAAAACACCCGTTTTCCTCGTGCCAGGGCGCGATAAATAGCGTATTCTCCGACTAAAGTTTTGCCCGAACCTGTGGGCGCACAGACGACAACAGAGCGTCCCGCGTTTAGGGACGCGATCGCATCTTTTTGAAACTGATCCAGATCAAAGGGAAATATCAACCCTAAGTCTAGTTCTTTTGATGAGGCGGGATAATTCACTCAATCACTTTTACAACCGGACTGTTTACTATATTAACGAGTCTTTTGTCAACTTCGACAGGGGGATTGGGTATTGGGGATTGGGTACTGGGGATTGGGTAAATTTTCGCACCCCTGCACCTATTCCCTAGTCCCCAGTCCCTAGTCCCTCATTTCCCTAGTTCTTGCGATCGCAATGCAGCTGCTTTGACTGCTTCAATTAAGGCAGAACGAAATCCTGCCTGTTCTAATTTGGCTACACCTGCAATTGTTGTCCCGCCAGGACTAGTCACGCGGTCTTTGAGTTCGGCTGGGTGCATTTTGCTCTCTTGCAATAATTTGGTTGTACCCAGCACAGTTTGTAGTGCTAGTTGATTAGCAATTGACCTCGGTAAACCGGCAGCGACTCCACCATCGGCAAGGGCTTCTACCAATATAGCTATGTAAGCCGGGCCACTCCCAGATAAGCCAGTGACGGCATCCATTAAGGATTCGGGAACTTCCGCTACTTCCCCAACGGCTGAAAATATTTGCTGTGCTAGTTGTTGGTGCTTGATGTTGGTGTATGCGCCCAGACACATTGCAGTCATCCCTGCGCCAACGGTGGCGGGGGTATTAGGCATAGCTCGAATTACTGGTAATTGGGGAAATGCTGCTTCTAGCTGATATAAAGACACTCCTGCCAAAATGGAAATGACGAGGGGTGAATTGTCTGTAACTAAAATAATATCTGCTAATTCTTGGGCGATCGCAGTGAATACCTGTGGTTTCACTGCCAAAAATAGAACTTCTTTGGCTTGACTAAACACCAAACAATTATCTGTAGTGATAGTCACATCATATTTTTGCTTTAAAAAAGCCTGGCGCGCTAGTTGCGGTTCGCTGACTATGACTTCTGAGGGGTGATAAATTTCTCGTGCAATAAGGCGGGATAATAGCGATTCTCCCATTACCCCACCACCAATTAAACCAAATTTTATAGTCATTAGTCATTAGTCATTAGTCATGGATTCAGTAGTCAATAGTCGATCATCAAAAATTTGGAACTTTGGACTCTCGACTATGGACTAATAACTAATTTAACTTTATTGTGCCATCCGGTTGGGTTCAGTACCCCAGGTTGGTGTGGAACTTGCAGGACGAGAAGAGGGACGAGATGGGGGTTGGGGTACTTCATGGATAACTCCACCTTGAGTGCTAACTTGCACACAGCTGGGCGTAAACAAAAAGATACTTTCGCCGATGCGTTCTTGATGTCCATCTAATGCGTAAGTCCCACCAGCCACAAAATCAACTGCGCGTTGTGCTTGATCTGGATCCATGATTGTCAAATTCAACACTACTGACTTACGCTCACGTAATGCTTGAATTGCCTGGGGCATTTCTTCAAATGTCCGAGGTTCTAGAACTAATACTTCCGAAATCCCGTTAATTGCTCCTGGCATACCAATCACATTCCCCATCGTCGATTTTGTTCCTGTTTCTACGTCATCACCAATTGTAGTCGCTGTTTCTCGCCAACGTCGATTGGATGGGGTAGTGGCTTGCGCTGGTGCTGGCTGAGGATTTTCCTGTTGATACAGATTTTGGTAGTTATCTGTATCTGGGTCTTCCTCGTAGTATTCGTATTCTACTTGCTCATTGAGACCGACAAAGTCTCGCAATTTAGAAAATATATTATTCATGTTTAGTGACGCTCCTGCTGATAATTGCCTCTATTATCCGGTTCATAACTTAATGTAGCCAATGGGAACGCTACAAAGGGCTGACAATCTCAATAATTTTATCGCTATTTGTAGCATCTACTACTGTTATTGGCAATGGACTGACGTTAATAGAAACGCCTGTACATTAACCTAGATACAATAATTGAGTCAAGATTATATCTCGACTATGCTCCGCAAAACATTTGATTAGACGCTAATTTTTCGCTTTTTTATTTTTAATAAAATAATATCTTAAGTGATTTATTGCACCAGTATGTGAACATTTATCCGTACATCATACTGGGCAACTAAAAACACAATCAAAAAATACTAGGGCTGTTCTACCTAAGTGCGTTTACCAAACAAGATAGTCCCTAATCTTACCATCGTTGCACCAGCTTGAATGGCCAGTTGGTAATCTCCTGACATACCCATCGACAACTCTTGCATTTTGATGCGAGAGCATTTTTGTTCAGCAATTCCTTTTGCTAATTCATGAGTAGTATTAAATACATAAGAAACATCCGCATCTTTTAGACCCTGTGGCGGAATTGTCATCAAACCCTGAATTTGTAAAGTTTTACATTTGTCAAGCTCAGGTAAATCAGTGAGTAGTTCTGGTACAGTCCAACCTGACTTACTGGGGTCAGGGAGGATTTTTACTTGTAGGCAGACTTGGGGACTGACTCCTAGTTGTCCAGCTAATTGATCTAAACGCTGTGCTAGCTGCAAACTATCGACAGAGTGAATCCAGTGAAATTGTTCAAGGGCTTTCTTGGCTTTATTACTTTGTAAATGCCCAATAAAATGCCAGGTAATATCCGATAAATCTTGTAGCTGTGCCTGTTTGGTAGCAGCTTCTTGAATACGATTTTCACCAAAATCACGGATACCAGCAGCATAAGCAGCGCGAATAACTTCAGTTGGCATTTGCTTAGTGACAGCAATTAACCGAACTGAAGGCGGAATGGATGCACGAATTTGAGTAATACGTTCGCTAATCGAACTAGTCATTGGAAGGTGCGTTGGAAAACACTCTGAAGCTGATCGTACTCCTGTGATTGACCATTGCGACGTAAAGTCCGCAAACGATTTTCCAACAACATTCTGGCCTCTGTACGCCCTATAGGTTGAAATTTCAGGGCTTTCATATCGTTCACCACCAAAAAAAACAAACGTTGGGCATAAAGTGTAGTGAACAAATCCTGGGCTTCATCAACCATGCAGATTCGATATAGTAAGCCCCAAGTTGGATGATTGATGTAAGTTTCTGCGCTTTCTGGATTCATCTATTAATCAAGTAGGAGAATAATATATTTTTTTGCCGTGAACGAGAAATATCCAGACGATAATATCTCCCTTTCGCCAGAATATTTGAGGAAATTGATTTGCGAATCAGCAAATTCTACCCTTTCAATGACCTTGATGACGACCTTAATCTATGTGCTGATGGGGTAGATGAAGCTACAAGAAGGCAAAAGTAAAAAGGTGAGCCATTGCGGCGGACAGGTTTCCCGGCATAAAGCAAATGGCGTTAGCGTAGCGGTAGCGACGCTCCTAGAGTCACCCAAAGGGTAAAAGAGAATAAACTGAGTATGGGGGCTTTTGACCATTCCAGCAGTGTTTTAGGCAACAAGACCTGCAAAGCGATCGCCATCTACCCTGTTTAATGGCGCAGACAAATCTTTACCCTGTTGTGTGAAGTTGCTACTAACTGTGAAATGTGCCTTGTGAAGTTCTCCAGGGCAAAAACCTACTCTCATACGACTGTTTACTTTGACTTCTCTCTATGTTGCCATAATTATCGCTCGTTGGAGCAAAATAGCCAACAGGCGAATTCTCCTAAGAATTGTTCATCTTAACAGTCTGTATTGTTACAATTTGGAAAAAATTGGGCATCGGAGTAAAATCTCCCTGACTTTCTTCTTTTCCCCCTGCCTCACAGGTGTAGATTTTTTACGCTTTGCCTATAAGACACTATTTTAGGGTGTAGGGGTATAAGGGTATAGGGGAGGCAGTTGCGTGGGCGGGTTTCCCGACTTGAGCAAACTGCCGTGTGTAGGGGTGGATGAAAATATGATTCTGTCGTTGCTTTGATAGTCATCACTCACTTCTCTATTAAAAACCTACACCTGTCAGCTGCCCCCTGCCCCCTTTCTGCCTCCATCTAACTGTCGCTTGTCACCTAATTCACCATTTTCAACGCGGCTAATTGGGCTTGGGCTTTATGCAGAGATTCATACCATTCTTTTTCCGGGTCGCTGTCGGCGACAATACCTGCGCCTACTTGTCCCCAGACTGTTTGAGATTGGGAGTTGGGGGTGAGTAGTAGGGTGCGAATAAAGATATTTAAGTCTAGGTTGCCGCGCCAATCTAGATAACCGCATGAACCATAGAATAAACTACGGCGTACGGGTTCTAGTTCTTCGATAATTTCCATGCACCGGACTTTAGGACAGCCTGTGATTGTTCCGCCGGGGAATAAGGCTCGAATCAAATCGATCGGGGTGCGATCGCTGCGCAGTTTCCCTGTAACATTGCTGACGAGGTGCATAACGTGGCTATATCTCTCAATCGTTAGCAATTCATCAACGGTGACTGTTCCCCATTCACAGACTCGCCCTAAATCATTGCGTTCCAAATCTACCAGCATGATATGTTCTGCCCGTTCTTTGGTGTTGCTGAGGAGTTCTTGCGCTAGCTGCTGGTCTTGTTCTGGAGTTGTACCACGCGATCGCGTGCCTGCGATCGGTCTGGTTTGGGCTTGCCCATTTTGTAACAAGACTAATCTTTCTGGTGAACAGCTAATCACTTCACCCCAAGGTGTGCGCCAATAGCTAGCAAAGGGCGAAGGGTTAATTTTATGCAAGGCTTGATAAATTGACCAACCGCCAGCCAAGGTAGGGGCGGAAAACCTTAAAGATAGGTTCGCTTGAAAAATATCTCCGGCCTGAATATATTTTTTGGCACGGTTGACGGCGGTTTCATAGTCTACCTGAGATGTCAAAAATTCTGGTGTAACAGGGTAATTTGTGATGGGTATGATATTCTGCGTTGAGTTTTCGGGATCTGTTTGTACTAAACGCCGTTCCATCTCATCAAGATCAGTTGCATCACTAGCCGCTAACCATAAAACTTGTTGGATATGATCTAAAACTGCAAAAGCCTCTGGTTCATACCAAAAAGCCACAGGAAACGGCAAAGTGTTAGCTTTGGTATAGGGCAGCCCTTCGATTTCCCAAGCCGCGTCATAGCCCAGCCATCCTAGCCAACCGCCGGTGAAGGGAATGCGAGGAGGAAAGAGAGAGGCGGAAGATAGGGGATAACTTCTACCTTGTCCACCTTGTCCCTTAGTTTCCAGTAATTCCTCAAGTAAATTGAAAATCTCCCCCAATGCTGGTGTCCACATCTGAGGTACACCATTAACTACTCTGGGTGCGCCTGCACAAATGGAATAGCGACTCAGTTGGGGTTGGTTATTAGGTGTGGGGTAGGGACTTTCGAGGAGGGTAGCTATTTGAGATGTTGTGCGGGGATGAAAAAGGGCAGAGAAAATTTCTGCACCGTTACGATTTTCTAATGGGAGCGATCGCCAGTACCACATAAAAAATTAAAAGTAAAAAGGCAAAAGAAAATACTTGCCTAGATTAAACCTGATGTCCTAAAACGATTCTGATGCCCCAGAATAGGGTGAGAGTTGCGATCGCTAACCAATCCCATGATTTTAAACGTAGGTCATGCCACAGGACTCGGTGTTCGTTGGGACTTGTAAAACCACGTACCATCATGGCACTAGCCATTTGTTCAGCGCGTAGCAACAGATTGTCTAACAATCTTTCAGAAACAATTAACCAAACTTTGAATCCACCTTTTAAACCTAACTTTTTCCAATTAATGGCTCTGGTCATGACGGAACGTGCTAAATTTTGTACCTCTTCTAAGACTAGAGGAATGAACCGCAATGACAAAGTTAGCGTCAAAGTAATTTCAGTGACAGGTATTTTAAATCGTCGTAGGGGCTGCATGAGGCTTTCTATCCCAGCAGTAATTTCCTCTGGTGCAGTTGTTAGTAAATATAGGGTAGTGCTGTAGAAGACAGTGAATAAAATCGTACTCACACGCGTTCCCAAATCTAAAGAACGACGAGTTATTTTAACAATGCCTTGATGAAACAAGACATAGTTATAGCTTTTGCTACTTTTTAACTGTTGTGGTGTATTTGAGGGTTTATTAGTATTATTTGGTTGAGCTAAAACCTGGGAGTCGGTTGGTAAACGTGGCTGATAATTGATACCTAAACCATCAGGAAAGACGGCTGTGAGTATGAACACTAAAAATGTTAATGTTAACAACCAACCCATTTGTTGTTGCCAAACTCGCCGGGGAATCTTAGCAGTTAAAGTAAAAATAATTAATAGTGCTACTAGTAGTATGCGCCATTCATTATTGGCAAAACTGTAGCTAGTGAGAAAACTCATCAACCAGATAAACTTGACTCTCGGATCGAGTTTGTGTAACCAAGTTTGGGGCTGTTCTAGGTAAAGTCCTAATGGAAGCGATCGCAGTAAATCCATAGTTAGTCAATAGTCAATAGTGAGATAGTGCGTTCCTGTCGCCTTTCGTCGGAAAGCAACTATCGAACCCGCAAGGGTCAATAGTCAACAGTCAACAGTTATGAAAAACTCACTATTGACTAATGACTACTAGCCCATATTAAACGCGAGTTGCGCGGTTGACGCTACCAACTTCCATATCTCGCACTTTTTTACTGCGCCATAGTAGTCGCACAGGAGTACCTTTAAACCCTAGTTGTTGGCGAAATTGTCTTTCTATGTAACGGCGATAGTTGTCGTTAAAGCGTTTAGAGTCATTGACGAATAAGGCTATGGTTGGTGGTTGGCTGCTGACTTGCGTACCGTAATAAATTTTTCCTTGTCGTCCACCGCGTGAAGTTGGCGGGGAATGCCACTTGACTGCATCTTCTAAAACTTCGTTAATTACTGATGTACTGACACGGCGTTTGTGTTCTGCGGCGGCTTGATTGACTAATTCTAAAATCTTTTCTACTCGTTGTCCGGTTAAGGCACTGACAAAGATGGTATCTGCCCATTCTGTAAAATGCAGTCTGCCTTCCATATTTTTTTCGTAGTCGTAGATGGTGTAGGAGTCTTTTTCGACTGCATCCCACTTATTGACGACGATAATACAGGCTCGACCTTCTTCGATAATTCGCCCCGCTAATTTTTGATCTTGCTCTGTGACCCCATCTAGGGCATCTAGAACTAATAGAACCACATCAGCACGGCGAATGGCTTTAAATGCACGGTTAATACTGAAAAATTCCGGGCCGTATTCAACGTTTTTCTTTTTGCGAATTCCGGCTGTGTCAATTAGACGATAAGCTTGTCCATCTCTTTCGAGAAAAGTATCAATTGCATCGCGGGTTGTGCCAGAAATGGGACTAACAATGACTCTTTCTTCCCCAACGAAAGCATTCAATAAACTAGATTTGCCAACATTAGGCCGTCCGACGATCGCAATTTTAATTTCGTTGCTTTCTGGCACTTCTGTAACAGTGGGGATGTGTTGAATGAGGTCGTCTAGTAACTCCCCTGTACCGTTGCCATGAATCGCAGAGATGGGGTATGGTTCTCCTAAGCCCAGTTCCCAAAATTCCGCAGCTTGAATTGCACCCTGTTCTGGGGATTCGCATTTATTGACTGCGAGTAATACTGGTACTGGTTGTTGGCGTAACCATTCGGCTATTTCTTCATCTGCCGAATTTGGGCCAGTTTGACCGTTGACCACAAAGATGGCAGCACAAGCTTCTGTCAGGGCTGCTAAAGCCTGTTGGCGAATCAGGGGTAGAAATTCGGTGTCATCATTAAATACCAAACCGCCTGTATCTACTACTAAAAACTCGCGATCATTCCAGAAAGCTGGCATATAAGTGCGATCGCGCGTCATACCCGGTTCATCATGGACAATCGCCGTTTGTTCCCCGGCGAGTCGATTAACCAGGGTGGATTTGCCCACATTGGGGCGACCGATAATTGCAACAATTGGCAGTCCCATAAACCTAGGGTAATTGAGAGAAAGGCTAGTATATCACATCTCTCATTATAGGAGACTAAGGACTGGGGATTGGGGACTAAGGACTGGGACGAAATTTTTACTAGACCCTGCCTAGTTTTGAATAAATCTTCTAACTCTTGGCTGATTTGTCACCCAATTTAAGAAAATACCATAACAAGGGAACTAGCAGTTACTTCACAGGAGACTACATCTTGAGAAATCACAAGTGGCTGCTGGAAGCCAGTCAATTTGTCTTGCAATATTTTCGCTGGTTGTTTTTATTAATACTCTGCATTGTAATATACGCCAAGTTTATTGAACCAAATTGGATTGAGATCAAAACTTTACAACTGACTCTTCCCCATCTCCCAGCAGATTTTAATGGCTATCGGATTGTGCAGATTAGCGATATTCATAGAGATAGATGGATGACTACGCGGCGTTTACAGCGTATTGTGCGTTTAGTTAATCAAGAACATCCTGACTTAGTAGCGATTACAGGAGATTTGGTAACGCGTAATTTACCTCACTTAATCCCGTCACTCAAACCAGCTTTAGAACAACTTACACCACGGGACAGAACTGTTGCTGTCTTGGGTAATCACGACAACGAAAACGACACCGTAGCGATAATTAAAACTCTCAAACAAAGCGGCGTTTTTGATTTGAATAATCATGTCTATACATTAGAACGGGGTAACGCCAAACTTTATATTGCCGGGGTTGATGATGTAGGTATGGGTAAAGCCCGATTAGATTTAGTATTGCAGGAATTACCCCTACAGGCAGGAGCGATTTTATTAGCCCATGAACCAGACTTTGCCAATTCCAGCGCGGCTACGGGAAGATTTGACTTACAACTATCAGGACATTCCCACGGCGGACAAATCCGGCTACCTTTTTTAAGACCCCTAATTTTACCGCCTTGGGGTGAAAAATATTATGCAGGAGAGTACCAAGTAGGGAAAATGCTCTTATACACCAACCGAGGTTTAGGAATGACAGGCTTACATCTGCGTTTATTCGCCCGTCCTGAAATTACAGTATTTACCTTAGTTTCTCCTCCCCAATAGATCGCTTGTACTCTCCTCTGCGCCTCTGCGTGAGGTAAAAAATGCGGCTTGTAACTACCGAGTGAACCACAGCCGAATTAACTCCACCTGGAAGCGATAACCTTCTCCAACTTCCTCAATTAAATCTCGCTGTAATAACAGTTCAATAGTTCCTTCCCAAACATCAGGAAACTGTTGTGATAAAGTGAACTTGCTAACAATTCCCCCTTCCCCTTGAGCCGCAATCAAGCGTAAAATCTCGCGCCCACCGTCATCTACTTGATTCTTTTGAATATCAGCAAAGAAAAAGCTCCCACTCTGCAAAGCCTCTGGTACTGCTGCTTCCACATCTGCTAATGTCGCCAAGCGACGAATAGAAGGGTCTTGCTCATTTTTTAAGACAATAATTTCCCCACAAAGTAGCTGTATTAGAAACGGATGACAACGGGTAAGTTGCAGGACTCGCTCAACTGCATCAGGTTCATAACGGAGAGTAAAATCTTTAACTGGTGCTTCTATTAATTGTCGTGCTTCTTCTTCCTTTAAATAGGAGATATGCACCACTTGGACATTAATTAAATAACTAGCCCAACGCTGATATTCTTCAATAGTATGAGAGCCAGCTAATAACAACTTGAAGCGTGTACGATGTTGAATTAAGTGGCGCAACATTCCTAAAACATCTTCCTCATCAAAGCGTCCCCTAGTGATTGCGCTGTCTAATGTCTCGAACTCGTCTAACATCAGTAAAGCGGTATTTTGTGCAAGTATTTGTTCTACATCATCTAGCCATTTATCAAACTCCGTGAAGGGGTCACGTGCTAATATCTCCTGTGCAAGAGTTGGTAGTATTAACGCACTTTGCTGTTTGGCGTAACTGATCATCCCTCTAGCTAAGTTGTAGAGAAAACCTGTGTAGTCACTGGCTAAAGATGGTGCGCCTTGCAAGTCTACAAGCATGGGAATGATGGAATTGGGGAGTAACTTCCCGATGTTGTGGAGTAGGGAAGTTTTACCCATGCGTCGCTGACCGTAGAGTAATAAGGGAGGACGACGACGGTCTAAAAGTAATTTCTCAATGCGTATACCAATATTGGTACGACCTGTAAAAATTTTTTCTTTGAGTGTGAGAGGATTTCCAGTAATGTATGGTGAATCAATTTCTTGGCGAAGTTCGGTAGCTTTAAGCAATTCCTCTATATAGTTGATGACTATATCATGCCAACTTACAATTATTGGACGAAAACGGACTATGTATTTGTCACTGCTTCGAGTCAATTCCTGCAAGTGTCTGTCTAAGTCCTTGGCAACTTCTTCGATACGTAGACGCTGGTTATATGTACTGTTTTGGTTTAAAGCAGTGTCTATATCCTCACTGATACGGTTGAAAATGCGTAGTATAAAGTTAACTGGAATTTGTAATTCCCCAATTTCTAGAGCGTGGTGAATTTGACTGATAGCTTCTATATCAGCACAGCCTTGTAAATTGTGTGCATCTAGTTCAATTTGTACGGCTTGAGCAGCCCAACGCTGAGGACTGGTACTCAAATACTCTAAAGCAGTTTTGCCTTCAACTGGGTTATGTTCGATGACAAAAAGCAGATGCTCATCTAACCCAGATAGATGTAGACGCTGCCATTCATCCCAGAAGGCAGAGTGAAAGCGCAATAAACAAGGGCTTTTGGCGTTACGTATTTTGTCTAGTCGGTAGAGTAGATAATTCCATCTTGTGAGAAATGGTAAGAAGACAACAGGTAGCCATGAATTAATCGTCAATCCCACACCCACCGCCACGCCTACCACCACGCTTCCCATCACCCCTCCCGCCCCGAATACCACGCCTACCATCACACCTGCCCCCATGCCTCCCATTACGCCTACCACAACGCCGAATGCCACGCTGAATGCCACGCTGAATGCCACACCTCCTGCCACGCCTACCGCCACATCTCCTGCCATAACTTCTGCCACAGCTCCTACCACACCTCCCACCACGCCGAACGCCACACCGAACGCCACACCGAACGCCACACCTCCCGCAACGCCGAATGCAACGCCGAATGCCATGCCGAACACCACGCGATCAACTATAGTTTCGACTGGTACACCCAATATCAACAGAACTAAGCCAAGTATTAAGTTAGCCAGAATAGGTAAGATAATATTCCCCTGAATTATTAACCGCCATCCACCTCGTCGTATGACAGTAATCAAGGAAGATTCGCTGTCTAAATCAGGGTCAATTCGCTTGAGGTGATTACGCCACGCTGAAGGACGGAAGAACAACCAGAAAAGCAGTTGCAGGCTACCCAGTATTAAGTTAGGGTGCTGTTCAGGTGCATTGGTGTAGGCGTTGCGGGGTATGTTTGGCGATGCCATATTTGCCTGTTCGGGTTAACACTACGGTTATCTCATTGCGTTCGCGTACCTTCTCGTAGAAAGGAGGAACGACGACGAAATCGCAATGCCTACAGTTGCTCAGTACGCTGGCTACGACCTCAAAGGGATTGGGATTGCTTCCCTTTGGTCGCAATGAAAGCTTGAGTCATGGGGGAACGATGAAGCGATCGCAATGATGATTTTTTTATTGCAAAACTTCCCAATCTTCCAAAGGAACGGCAGGTTCAAAAGGGTCATCATAACGATATACTTGCTTACTAAGCAAGGGATAGGGTTTCACTTTTGCGGAATGAGTTTGACTTTCTAGAATGATAATTTCTACCGTTTCCCCGGACTGAAACGGTAAATTTTCTAGAACTAAAGTTCCATCTTCGCTTAATGTTGTTTCAATTCGATGTGCTTTCATTTTTACCCTGCGATTTCTCATCTAATAAATCAGCAAATGGTTTTATTTGTTGTAAACCTTCCTCACGCCAGCTATCATCATTCTCTCCTTCTTCTAAAGTCAATAATCTTTCTCGATAAAGAATTTGTAATAATATTGGTTGATATTGGCTGTGAGTTAATATCCATTCCACATCTTCACCAGGAAAAGGTATTGGCGAACTCGCTATTAATTCTCGCGCTTCTGCTTCAGTGAATGCTCCTATATTGGCACTGTAAGCAAAAATATTGAAAAATGGCGAGTCATGGCCTGTACTACGAGCTAAATTACTTGGTGATTCGGGGCTAGATAAAACAAATGCTAAGTTACCCCGTGTATGATTGGTTGCTAAAGACCGTAAACTGTTCCAAAACGTGTCATCTAACTCTGGACAACGTTGTAAACCAACACCAATCTCATCTAATAAAATGACGGTGGGAGAAGACAAGTTTTCACTAACTACATCCATGAAATGATCTAAATTGCAAGGTGTTGGGACTTTGCAATTTAAAGACTCTAGGATGTGTTTTAATAGTCCTTTCCGGCTTTGCATTCGTGTGTCTTGTAAGTCCACGAACACCCATTTGTAATTTTCTGGGTGTGGTAGCCAATCATATTTTTGACCAGGACGCAGTTGTTCTGATGGGGTTGTGGTGATGTTTTTTAAGTAATGTAGTAAAGAGGTTTTACCGCTGCGCTTTTTACCGATGATGGCGGCGTTTTGCAGGGGATGACGTTTGAGGAGGTTAAACAAGCGTTTTAATTCTTTCTCGCGTCCAAAAAAATATCGTGGTTGAGTAATGGGTGCGCCAGTTATGAAGGGTGATGATTCCCAGTTTTTTGGCTGGGTTTTAGTCAGAGAGATTTGAATTGTATTTTCAGGTATTTTGCTAGTTAAAGCTAATTCTAGTGCTTTTTCAATTTGATTAAGTTCAGCTTCTAAGTTCGTTAACCTAACTTCTTCTTTTTTAAGCTGTTCTTCTAATTGAAATTGGTTTGTTGTCCCATTTTCAATTATTAAGCCTTGCCTGATACGGTTGACTTTTTCGTGTTGGGTGTCCCAGACTTGTTGCAGTCCATCTCGCTTCTTTTCTAATCTGAGTTGTTGTGATTTTGATGATTGAATTAGCGGATTTTCTGGTTCTTCGTATGCAATTTCTCGCCAGTTTAACCCCAATTCATTGCTAAGTTTTATGAAATTCTGATAGTCAATGGGTCTACCATTTAGGAAGCTTTCGACTGTGGAGATTGGAATTTCTACTTCATTAGCCAAAGACTGCTGGCTAGGATAGCCATGACGCTGAAGTGCTGTATTAACTTGATCAATATACTCTGGTGATACCCGAAGCGATCGCGCCATCACTCCCCATCGAAAAACTACTGAAAGTATATCAGATCATTAACAGTGTATTAGAAGTAATAGCACGGAAAATTGATAAAATTGGTTAAATACATCAAAATAGAGACTTTGTAACGCAACGTCTCTATTTCTTAGTAATTATCTCCTTGTTAGAGGGGTTAGATAACGGCGATCGCTTTTATCATACCCAAACAATGAAGTATAAATTTATACTAACTAGCCATAAGATCCATAATTTTTGTTAGAAATTATGAATTTTTACAGGAGAAATATTTTATAGTAATGGTAATATTTCCAAATTTAATAGTTTGTTTACATTAAAAAAGTTGAGGGTTTTATCAATACTAAAAATCTCAAAAATAAACTATTAGGTTTACCCTTCCTGTATTATGTTTATATAAGTCTGGCTGACAATAGTACACTCGCCGTACCATTACATCAAGCTGTCATAGTTTGAAATGGAGAGGAAAGAGTAGTTAGTATTTTAGCAACAGGACGGCAGCCTTTATTGGGAACGGCTTTATTGGATGGTTATGAACTGACTATCTAATTTACAGACGGCAGTTTGGTATCGATTAATGATTTATAGCTATTTTGATAATTTAGTTCATAGTAAGGAATTTAGCTCTAAAGAAAGGACTAAAGTCCTTACTACAAACATTTTATTTACACTTCACAACTTAACTCACCAGCTTTTTGAGTAAAGCGGCGGTTTTCTCTATAGTCCACAGGACAATCAATGACAGCCGGAACATCTTGCGCTAAGGCTTCTTTCAATACAGGAATTAAATCTAAAGTTGATTCCACTCGATAACCTTTTAAGCCCATACTTTCAGCTAATTTGACAAAATCTGGATTGCCAAAATGCACAAAAGATGATTGTCCTTTACCAAATTGATTCTCTTGTTTCCACTCAATTAAACCGTAGCCGCCATCATTAAAAATGATGGTGACGAAGGGTGTACCTACACGTAATGCTGTTTCTAATTCTTGACAATTCATCATAAAGCCACCGTCGCCGGTAGCTGCTACAACTTTGCGGTTAGGATAGACAAGTTTGGCGGCTAAAGCACCAGGAATCGCAATTCCCATTGCGGCAAAGCCATTGGAAATTAAACAAGTATTAGGGCTATGACAATGATAATGGCGGGCAATCCACATTTTATGTGCGCCTACATCAGAAATCACAATATCATCCGGCCCCATGACTTGGCGCAAGTCATAAATTAATTTTTGTGGTTTGACAGGAAACCCGTCATCACTGGCATATTGTTCATAGTCTTCCCGAATTTCCCCCCGCAAATTAATAGCATAGGGGTTGGGTTTGCCGTGTCGATCTGCTACTTTTAAAATTTCCATTAGAGAATCAGAAATATCCCCAATTACTTCTACTTTGGGAATATAACTACTATCGATTTCCGCAGAAATTGCCCCAATATGCACGATAGGAATTTTACCTTCGGGATTCCATTTTTTGGGCGAAAATTCAATTAAGTCATAGCCGATCGCAATGACTAAATCTGTGTTATCAAAACCACAAGTAATGAAATCTCTCTGTTGCAATCCTACTGACCACAAAGCTAAAGGATGAGTATAAGGAATCACACCTTTACCCATAAAGGTATTAGCCACAGGGATGTTCATCTGGGTAGCAAATTGGGTGACGGCATCACTAGCTTGAGCGCGAATTGCCCCATTTCCGACTAAGATTAAGGGGTTAACCGCCTGAGAAATTGCGGCAGCAGCGGCGCGAATACTAGCAAAAGAAGCGTAGGTTTTTTCGATATTATCTTTATGTAATGGTTTGCCCTCTACGGGCATGGCGGCAATATTTTCTGGTAAATCTATATGCACTGCACCGGGTTTTTCGGTTTGCGATCGCTTGAAGGCTTTCCGCACTACTTCTGGTGTAATACTCGGTCTGACAATCTGTTTATTCCACTTAGTTACAGGGGCAAACATTGCCACTAAATCTAAATATTGATGGGATTCGATGTGCATTCTATCTGTTCCCACCTGTCCCGTAATTGCGACTAGTGGCGCACCATCAAGGTTAGCATCTGCAACACCAGTCATTAAATTTGTCGCCCCAGGGCCAAGGGTAGATAGACATACCCCAGCTTTGCCGGTTAAACGTCCGTAGACATCCGCCATGAACGCTGCACCTTGTTCATGACGCGTCGTAATAAATTGAATTGATGAATGTTTAATTGCTTCTAATACATGTAAATTCTCTTCACCAGGAAGTCCAAAAACATACTCTACCCCTTCATTTTCTAAACACTTGACTAACAGTTCTGCCGTATTCATTTTCAATTCCTCATTATTTATTTTAGGGAGTGGGAAATAGGGAAAGAAAAACCCTACCCCCTATTCCCTACTCCCTATTTAACCCAAACGGTTTTAACATTAACGAACTCTTGTATGCCTTGAATGCTGAGTTCTCTTCCATACCCAGAACGCTTAATGCCACCAAATGGGAGTCGGGGGTCGGATTTAACTAAGCCATTAATAAATACTGCGCCTGCTTCTATTTCTGTAACTAGGCGATCGCGTTCTCGGTCGTTATTTGTCCAAGCACTCGCACCTAAACCAAATGGTGTAGCATTTGCTAGTTTAATCGCAGCATCTATATCTGGCACACGGAATAATAAAGCCACTGGCCCAAAAAATTCTTCTTGGGCAATTTGTGATTCAGCAGGGATATCTATGATAATTGTTGGCGGATAAAAGTTGCCAGGCATATCTACTAAAGGATGCCCACCTGTAAGGATTTTTCCCCCACTTTTCACCGCAGCTTGTACTTGTTGGTCTAAATCTTGAAGAATACCAGGTGTTGCTAAAGGGCCTAAATCCGTGTCGGGAATCATGGGATCACCAACTTTCAAGGCTGTGAATTTTTCTAACAGCAACTTCTCAAATTGATCGGCGATCGCTTCTGCAACGATAAAGCGTTTTGCAGCAATACAAGATTGACCAGTATTTAACATTCGTGCGGTTGTTGCTGTGGCTGCTGCTGCTGCTATATCAGCACTTTCTAACACAATAAATGGGTCGCTTCCCCCTAATTCCAAAACGGTTTTTTTTATTTGTTTTCCCGCCGCCGCCGCTAATGATGCACCGGCTGGTTCGCTTCCTGTTAAGGTAGCAGCTTTTACTCTTTCATCTGCCATTAAATCAGCAACTTTAGCCGCACCTATTAATAAACTTTGAAATGCACCTTCAGGAAAACCAGCCCGGCGAATAATATCTTCAATTGCTAAAGCACATTGCGGTACATTAGAAGCGTGTTTGAGTAAGCCGACATTACCTGCCATCAGTGCGGGTGCAGCAAATCTAAACACTTGCCAAAAAGGGAAATTCCACGGCATAACGGCGAGAATGATTCCCAAGGGTTGATAGCGCACAAAACTATGGCTAGCATCCGTTTTTACCGAGACATCCGCCAAGAAATCGGCAGCATTTTCAGCGTAGTAACGACACACAGCAGCGCATTTTTCTACTTCTGCGATCGCAGCTTTGTAAGGCTTGCCCATTTCTACAGTCATTAATTTGGCAAAATCAGTCTGATCTTGCTCTAAAATTGACGCAGCTGTATTTAACCACTGCGATCGCTGAGTAAAACTTGTCTTGCGGTACTGTTCAAAAGCTTGTTGTGCCGCATCTAATTTAGCGGCAATTTCTGTATCATTAAGTGGCTCAAAGGTTTTGAGCGTTTCCCCAGTGGCGGGATTGATAGTGGCGATCGCCATTCCCTGACCTCCCGTTTCAAAATAGCTTGAGGTAGCTTCTTAGTGTTACACACATCTCCTGAGGAAGCCACCACCAAAATTCTAGTCTTTTGGAAAAGGCTTAGTCGCTCAAACTTAAAATCTCGCAATTAAAGGGGATATTGTTTCTGATGATTTTACTTGATTTAATATCTAACCTGCGAGAGAGCTATACAAAAGTTATTTCTATAATTCTCGCTCTATTGATAATTGGTTTTTCCGTGGTGGATAATTACGGAATCTCATTGGATGAAGCTGCACAAATCTATGATGTACAAGACAATATAAATTTAATCACTAAAGGTCAACCAATTCCAGGAGATTCAGAACATTATGGAATTATTTTCAACTTAGTATCAGAAGCTATTTTCCAAGTTAGTGATGTTTTTAGTAAAAGTGAAGGTAGCAGTTTCAGTCATAATTATGAACATAAAAAAAGATTTCTTTTATATAGAAGAATCCAGATTAAGCATTATTTGACATTCTTATTATCACTAGTGACTTATTTATCTGTGGCGGGCGTTGTCGGTATTTTAAGTGGTTTAGAGTATGTCTGGATTGCTCCCCTTGTTCTGGCAATTTTTCCTAGATTTTGGGGACATAGTTTCTTTAATCCTAAAGATATACCTTTTGCAGCAATGTATACATTAGGAACTTTTACAGGAGCTTGTTTAATTAGCTATTATTTTACGGTTTCTGAAGAAAAAACAAAAATCGGGATTAATTATATCACTTTATATTCTGCTCTTTACGGCATTTTAATAGGTTTGGTAACTGGAACTAGAACAGGTGGATTTATATTATTAATTTTTGTGCCACTAACTCACATATTAACCATACAAGACAAAAGTAATATTATTAGATTATTATCAAAATTCTGGAAGCTATATATTTTGATTTTTATTGTCTGGATTATAACTACAACTATTATTCATCCTGCTTCTTGGTCTCATCCAATAAAATGGTTTTTTGGGAGCATAGAATATCTTTCTAAGCATAGTTTAAATATACCTGTTCTTTTTAATGGTGAATTCATATCTTCTACAAACCTTCCTATTTCTTATCTATCTACATGGTTTTTAATTACTACGCCAGAGTTTTTACAAATACTGTTTTTATTGGGTTTATTAATAATATTTTGGAATTACAAAAAATATAATGAACTTCAAAAATGCTGTGTAATTTTGACGTTATTACAAATACTATTCCTGCCCACCGTTGCTATAATTAATCAATCTACAATTTATGATGGAATTAGACAATTCTTATTCATTATTCCAGGAATAGCTATTATTTCTGCCATTGGTCTAACCGAGATATTAACATGGACACATAAACGAAAGTATCAATTAGCTGTTATGACATTTGTTGTCATATTATTTGGACAAATCATATTAGATATGATTACTTTGCATCCATATGAATATATTTATTTTAATCGTATATTTGGAGGATTACCTAAAGCACATAATCGATATGAAACTGATTATTGGGGATTGAGTATGCGTGAGGGGATGGAATGGATAAATAATCATACCACTGCTAATACACAAGTTGCGTCAATTTATCCTATGGAAATATGGGCAACATTTGCTGCCCCGAATATTCAACCAGTTCTTATTGATGAAGTAGAAGCAAAGTCTATCTTAAAACCTTTTTACTATCTAGCCCTACCCAGATGGAATTTACAACAAAAACTACCTGAATGCAAAGTAGTACATCAAATTGTCCGCCAAGGTATTCCATTGACAATAGTAAAAAAATGCGAATAGCACTAAAGTTTAGAGCTTGTTAGGGGGTAATCCATTAATCTAATCTAGTAGTTAAAGTTTTTACTCTAAATGTTAAATGTATAAAAAACAAGTTATGTTAATTTAGAGCGCGTAGTGAGTTGAAATAAAATGAATCTTGATTTTCCTGATACCACTTTATCTGTAGCAGGAATCACAGAATATATCCAAGTCCTATTAGAAGAAAATCCTATCCTGCGACAAGTTTGGGTAATTGGTGAAGTTTCCAGTGCAAATCAGCATCGGAGTGGGTTATTTTTCACACTGCAAGACCCTGAGGGTACTGCTGCAATTAAGTGTGTCGTGTGGAATAGTCAAGTCACCAAACTGATGCAGTTACCTAGCCTGGGAGAACAGATTATTATTTTAGGTAGTATTCGTTTATATCCCCAAAGAGGTGAGTATCAATTAACAGTGTGGCAAGCTTTAGCTGCTGGTGCGGGTTTGCAAGCACTGCGTTATCAACAGTTGCGTAATCGCTTGCTGGCTGAAGGTTTATTTGATACTGCTAGAAAGCGATCGCTCCCACTTCATCCCCAGACGATCGCTGTAGTCACATCCCCCACAGCTGCGGCTTGGGGAGATATTCAAAGAACCCTTAAGCAGAGATATCCAGGGTTACACGTTTTATTTTCGCCCGCCACTGTCCAAGGTGAACAAGCCCCAGCATCAATTGTGAAAGCTATTGCACGGGTAGAACAAGATGGCCGCGCTGAGGTATTAATTTTAGCGCGGGGTGGCGGTGCAGTGGAGGAATTAGCTTGTTTTAATGATGAACGAGTAGTTAGATCTGTAGCTGAGTGTTCTATACCAGTGATTACTGGGATTGGTCATCAAAGGGATGAGTCGTTAACAGATTTAGTTGCAGATGTGTGTGTACATACACCTACGGCGGCGGCGGAAACAGTTGTTCCGTCCCTACCACAGTTGTATACTCAGCATTGCCAGCGAGTTGATGCGTTATATGATGCGTTGCTGGCTTCTCAGAGTCAGGCTGTCTATCAACTACAAACTTTACGTCATCGGTTGCGAAACCTGCGTTTAGACAGACAAGTGCAGCAAGAAATTGACAAGTTGACTTGGCAACGTCAAAAACTGCTGCAACTAACCAAAGGGCGATCGCAACAAACGCAACAACATTTAGAATTATTACGGCAAAAGTTAGTTACCCTCGACCCCAAAGCCGTGTTACAGCGTGGTTATGCCGTAGTCAGACAAGAAAATGGTGCGATCGCGCGTGCTGCAAGTGAACTGACTATAGGGCAAGAATTATTACTGCTATTGGCGCAAGGTAAAGCAAAAGTGAAGGTAATAGCAGTAGATGATGAATGAATTGGGCATTGGGCATAGTAGTAGGTGGAAAGACCGAATTTTTGTTGATAAATCAACGCTCAATTTTTGGGGTTTATTTATGGTTTAATGTGAGTGAAAATTCATAAATTCACTGGTTAAAAACAAAGATAAAATCAATGGTTAAACGGAAAACATCCTCTAATTCTGAAGCTTTAACAAATTGGAATTATGAAGAAAAAGTAGCAGAAATAGAAAAGATTATTGCTCAGATTGAATCGGGTGATTTAGAGCTAGAAGCTGTATTTGATCAGTTTGCCAATGCAGTTGAATACTTACAACAATGCGAAAGCTTTTTACAGCAACGACAAAAGCAGGTTGATTTATTAATTGAAACTTTGAGTGATACTCAACAGCCATGAGTCCAATTGCCGAAACGCATAGACGCTCATAAAAGGGGATTTTCGTAAGCAAATCATCGCGTCAATACGATCATCATTAATGCCCAATTCCCCTAAAAATCATCATCTACTGCCTCATCTACCCATTCAGATGTACTTGTTTCTGTTAAGTCTTCACCATCATCTGTAAATCGAATGACTTTGCCATCAAAAAATTGTGCTAGACGTTGGGCCGCGATCGCAACTTCATCTGTTTCCCAACTAGCTAGAGGTGGTGGGCTGGTCGGGGGAGTTGGTGTTTTGGCTTTATTGGCTGATGGTTCGGGTTTAGCTGGTGTGGGTGCTGGTGTGGGTGGTTGTGGTGTCGGTGTGGGTGGTTTGTGGTTGTTGTAACTCGCTGGAGGTGGCTGCTTGACGGTAGGTGAACCGTTACCGTTGACTGGTGGTGTTTTCTTGCCAGTGGGGGGAGTTGATGTAGTAGCTTTTTCTAGACTAACTTGCATTTCTTGATGGAAAGTTTGTTGAAAAGCTGCCGTAATCATCGTTAAATCAGATTTTACTTTGTCGAACCACACAGGTTTGACACCAACACGGGCTACGTTACCATCAAAATCAATCAAGTGGCACATTTGACCCAACAAAGCACGTCTGGGTATTTGCTGAATATTGCTTAATACCTGCTGCCAAATCTGAGCTAAATCAAATTGTGTTGTCTCAACAGTTTCTTCGGTAGGTGGTACTGAAGGAGTCGGGTTTGGAGGTAAGGTTTGTTCTTCTGGGATGGGGGGGGATGAAGTGACAGGGGCGACTTGTTCTTCTGGGATGGGGGGACGCGATGGCGCAACTGAAGAAACAGGGGGAGATGGTGGATGTGTTGGAGTGGTAGGGGTGACTTTTTGATGTGTGATTTGTGGCGGGGAGGATGGACGCTGATCGCTGGGTGATATTACAGGTAATACACTGGTAGGGGCTGACTGAATATTCGCACTGGGTAATAGTCCTAGTAATGTTACCTCTAACCATAATCGTGGCTGGGTGGTGTTTTTAATTTGCAGTTCTGCTGTCTGTAAGTGTTTTTGACCCAGCAAAATACTACCTATGGGTAAAGATTGGGCGCACTCAATTAGTGATTGCCAGGTTTCCTGGGTACAAGCTACTAAATCTTGACGGGTAGGTGCGGTTTTTGCTATCAGTACATCGCGGTAGAAGCCGGCAAGATTTTGCAGAATGGTGAGTGGTTCTCGACCACGATCTAAAATTTGGCGAGTCTGATCTAATAATGCTTCTGCGTTATCTTGGGCGATCGCATTCAATAATCCCAACAAATCTCGTTCACTAACTGAACCCACTAAGTCCCAAACTCTCTCCGGGATCACTTCCCCTGGTAATAAAGCCAACTGATCAAGAAGACTTTCCGCATCACGCAATCCTCCCTGAGACAGTTGCGCTACTAGGGTGACAGCTGCTTGTGAAATATGAATATTTTCCTTAGCGGCGATCGCACTTAAATGCTTAACCATCGCCCCTAATTCAATCCGTCTAAAATCAAACCTTTGACAGCGAGAAATAATTGTTGGTAATACCCGTTGTGGGTCGGTTGTAGCTAGTACGAAAACAACGTGTTTAGGTGGTTCTTCTAGTGTCTTGAGTAGCGCATTGAATGCTGCACTACTGAGCATATGGCACTCGTCAATCACGTAAACTTTATAACGGCACTGCACAGGAGCGAATTGGGCTTTTTCAATCAATTCGCGGATATTATCAACACCAGTGTTACTGGCAGCATCAATTTCAATGACATCTAAGGAGTAACCTTTGGTAATTCCTTGACAAACATCACATACACCGCAGGGTTCAGCCGTGGGTTTGTGATCTTGGAGACAATTAAGCGACTTAGCCAGAATGCGCGCACTAGAGGTCTTCCCCGTCCCTCTAGGGCCAGTGAACAAATAAGCAGGTGCAATTTTAGCTGTACGGATAGCATTAATGAGAGTGGTAGCGATCGCCTCTTGCCCCACCAGTTCAGCAAAACTCTTTGGGCGATACTTGTGGTGCAGGGGTTCGTAAGACATGGATCAAAAAAATTCAATGCCTTTGGTAGTTGACAAAGCCAAAAACCTGATCAGTATACCAGTTTTACTCTTTTACCTCTAACTTTTGAGTTTAGTTCGAGTCTAGGGTTAAAGCATTTTAAACTTTACCGCCCATCTTGGCGACTGTGACATAACCTAGAAAAGACAATCAACTCGTTCATATACATTTTATTGATCAGAGTAAAGGGACTCTATAACGCGATCGCGCCAGCGTCTACCGTAGGTAATCGCTAAAATCTTCAGGTAAACAATAGTAAATGGTACAGCAAATGCTCAGGCGGCTCATTCAGTGGATTAAAAGACTTTTTCAAGGCTTATTCGGTAAAAAATCAACTCCAACAAAAGTTAGTGAGAATATTCCCACACCACCAGCACCACCACTCACCGATACAGATTTAGAATTTCTGTTCACTGAACTTTTAGAAGGTGTACATCAGGCGCGTGGGCAAACATGGGCTTTACGGTGGCTGGAAAACATTGAGCATCGTGTTTCAACCGAACGATGGATACAGTGGTTAAACCAATTTGGTGGAAAATTACTAGCCTCATCTTCACCAAACAATGAATTAGCCTCGCGATTAGTCCAACTGGGTGAATTGGGTGTGGGTGAAATCGGTGATTTAGCCTATGACATTGGCATGCAAATCCTCACCCGCAATCAAGGTGAACCTATTTGGGAATATGATGGCCCCGACAGCATTAGTACAAATATACCACAAACAGAAGACTCATCAACCCCTGAATTACCGCCAGAGGGAGAATTTCAAACAGTCACTTTGGATGAGTTATTTGTGATGTTGCAACAAGATGAAAACCTACGCAAACAAATGGCCGAACAACTGGCGATTGAAACAGATGATCCACAAGTGATTGTTGAGACTTTAGTAAATCAGTATTATGCTGCGAGTCAATCGACTACAGAGTAATCAGGGGAATGGGGAATAGGAAATGGGAGACAGACTTTACATCAATGACGGCGGTTGCTACAAGTCGGGCATTGCCCGCCCCGCAGTGTCTCCCCAATGCCCCATGCCCCACACCCAATAAACGAAGTTTTGTATATTTTTTATAAAAAATTGACGAAAAACTCTCACAATTTCAGTATATTTCGCATAAATCATGCTAGGCTACGATTTTTTCAGCACAACGATGGCTACAATCTAGGTTAAACAAAATCCAAGAGTATGGCAGATGCTCACTCGGCTATTGCAGTGGTTTAAAACAGTAGACACACACCCCGTTGCTAGTAACCAAACTGGTTCTTTTAAAGCTATTAGGGAAGAGCAGGTGGCAGAAATACCACCGGAATTAACTAATGCAGATCTGGAACTCTTATTTACCCAGCTGTTAGAAGGTGTACATCAAGGGAAAGGACAACAATGGGCTATCAAGTTTTTCCAGAGGATGGAAGACCGCATCAGTATTGAGCGTTGGATCGATTGGCTATTGGTCTTTGGTGAAAAATTACTTTTGTCACCTGCACCTAATCATCTTGTAGCTACACAGATGATACAGCTAGGGGAATTGGATATCGGCAAAGTTGGTGAATTGTCCTATGAAATTGGTATCCAGTTGTTAAATAGAGATGCTGATGAGTTGTCATCAGGGTATCCAGAACTAGAAGCATCTGATGCTCCGCCTGAAACTGCTGATATACTGCCGAACTCTCCAGGACAAGAGTTAATTCGGAACTTGGGTGAGCTGTTATGGGAATCGGAAGAACTAGAAATTGCATCGACAAGTGAGGATAATTACCAAATTTTCACAGAAAGTAGTCCTCAATTCTGGACGGATGCTGTAGCAGAAAGTGAGACAGAGATTACACAAGAACTAGTTTGGCAATATGAGCTGCGAGAAATTGAGTTTGCAGCACCAATTGAGCCAGCGGTCAGTGCGACTATAGAAAATTTATCAGATTTAAGTTGGGAAGGTCAGCCCCAAGAAGTGGTCGTACCAACTCAGATGGTCATGATGCCAGATCCAGCCGATACCATCACTAGCTTGAGCGAACTGGTATTTGATGCGTCAGTAATAGAAATGGGTGCAGTAGTTTTATCTAATCAAGGTGATTGGGATCAGTCCTTGGCGAATTTAGAGCCAGATGTCGCCTATACCTTAGATGAACTGTTGGTGCGATTGGATCAAAGTGCTAATTTAGTTCAGCAGTTGGCGGCGAATCTCGCTGTCCAACCGCACCAACTCCCCGCGATCGCTGGCGAATTCTCGAATGTGGTAGTACAGGCGCAAGCTTGGTTTTATCAAGGTCTACAGCAAGCCAAAAGCGGTAATTTGGCAGAAGCGATCGCTTCTTATGAACAAGCGATTCAACTCAATCCCCACTCTCATGAATATTGGTTCAATCGGGGTTTAACATTATTTCATCTAGAACGATTTACTGAGGCGATCGCCTCCTATGACCAAGCGATTCAACTCAAGTCTGATTACTACAAAGCTTGGTATAACCGGGGGGGAACACTAGGACAATTAGGACTATTTGAAGAAGCGATCGCCTCCTTTCAAGAAGCTATTACTATTCATGCTCATAACCCAGAAGTTTGGTCTAGTAAGGGTTGGGCAGAATTAAAGTTAGGGCAAATTCCGGAAGCCATAGCTAGTTATGACCAAGCACTGCAACTAGAACCCCAAGACGCAGAAAACTGGTATTACCGAGGCATTGCGCTAAGTATAGATGAACAATATCAAGAAGCGATCGCCTCTTACAATAACGCTTTAGAAATTCAACCAGACTTCCATGAAGCTTGGATTGACAGGGGTGTAGTGTTATTTAATTTAAAACAGTGGTCAGAAGCGATCGCCTCTTGGGATAAAGCTCTAGCCAGTCAGCCGGATTTTTACTTAGCTTGGTATAACAGAGGTATCGCTTTAGAAAACTTGGGTCGTCGAGAAGAAGCGATCGCCTCCTATAGTCAGGCGATCGCGATTAAGCCCGATTTTCACCTAGCTTGGTATAACCAAGCCGTCGCCTTATTTTATTTAGAACGATATTTAGAAGCTATATCTGCCTACGATAATGCCTTAAAAATTAAACTCGACTATTGGGAAGCGTGGATTGGTCGAGGTACAGCTGTAGGTCAAATTGATACTGATAATTTAAATTTATTAACTGCGATCGCTCTAACACACCCTCCTTTAAATCAGGGTAGTTACGCAGGCAAAATCGCCAGTTATGAAGAAGGTTTAAAACACATTCGTTCTGACACCCACCCAGAAGGCTGGGGGAGATTACATCTAGCCATTGGTAATACTTACTACGAACAAGGTAAAAAACAGCAGACATCTCGTAACTACTGGCGTAAAGCGGTAGTCGAGTATAATCAAGGACTATTAACTCTGACCCATCAAGATTTTCCCCAGTGGCATTTAGATGTTTTACAATCTCTCGTCAAAACACTGTTAGGACTCGGACAAACAGCCCAAGCACAAGATTTATTGCAACGTGGCCTCAATTTATTACAACAATTACTGAATGAAACAACTCGTTCTGATGAGAGTAAACACCAATTAGCTCTCAAATTTGCTGGACTAGAACAAATGACGGCTGATATCGCCGTAGAGCATGGTGATTTAGTAGAAGCTTGGGAAATTGCAGAGCATGGCAAAAATTCTTGTTTAAATAGGCTGTTGTTTTCTGGGAATACAGATATTCCCTATCTTAACTATCACTCTACTCAAACATTACTCAATCCCCACACAGCTATTATTTACTGGCATATTAGCCCAGCCGCTCTACATACATTTATTATTAAAGACCAAGCTCCGTCACCGATTCTTGTCTTTACACCCATGCAGTACCTAGAGACAAACGGTACACCGCTTCAAGATTTACCTTTACCAGAAGCTACAAGACGGCTCATAGAATTTGAGAATTGGCTAGAAGATTGGCAACGAGACTATCAAGAATATCGTCTCCAAGCACAGGATGAAACTAGCAAAAGTAATCATAACTGGCGATTAGCAATGGAGACGAGATTGTGGCAATTAAAAAATATTCTGGAAATTGACACAATCGTTCAAGAATTAGAAGATGTGACGCAATTAATTTTAGTTCCTCACCGTGATTTGCAACGGTTGCCTCTCCATGTTCTCTTTCAGATAGACGATTCAGGACAACTCAACACAGAATCAAATTGGAGTATTACTTATCTACCTAGCATCCAAACAGGTTTATCTCTGCGGAGTGCAACTATTTGGGATTTGTCAGAGCAAGCATTATTAAGTATTGAATATCCCACAAATAATTATCATTCGACCTTCCGATTTGCCAACCTGGAAGCAGAAATTGTCAGCCAGATGTTTAATAACCCTCAACGTATCCAGGCACAAACAGCGACGAAAGAGAATGTCGAAAACAATTTATTTGACCGATATTTTAATAATTACAATGTCTTCCATTTTGCTGGACAGGTAATTAATCATATTACTGAGCCTAACGCTTCAGAATTAGCACTCACAGGAGAAGATAAACTAACTTTAGCAGAAATTATCCAAGGAAATTTAGCCACTTATAATTTAGTCACTCTCTCTGCCTGTGATACTACAACTACTAAGCACCAACTAATTACTAGTGAATATGTCAGCTTAGTCAATGGATTTTTGAGTCGGGGTGTACCATATACATTGAGTACTTTGTGGACTGTAGAATCCTCTGCTAGTGCCTTGGTAATTATAGAGTTTTACCGCCGACTACAGTTAGTGCGATCGCCAAATCTAGCTTTGAGTACGGCCACAAAATGGCTGCAAGAATTAACAGCCTTAGAATTAAGACAATGGTATGAAGATTTACTCAATCAATTACATCCAGAAGAATTAAAATTGCGAGCTTATTTAGCTACACATCTTTATAGAATCAGTAAAATGGATGGGGAGAAAAAGCTATACTCTCATCCTTACTATTGGTCAGCTTTTATTATTACAGGTAAGCCCATTCCCAGTAATTTTTAACTTCTAATTTTCTACTCTGATCTCAATCAATTCAGCTAGCAAAAATATTAATTATTTTCTAAAATGCCAAATACTTGATTGAGTATATGTGCATAAATTTACTGTTGCCGAATAAATTTTCATCGATTATAAAGTTGGACGTAGTTCCTACTATTTTTGAGTATAAATATTTATGGCAGGCAATATCAGTACCCAGGGTAGAACTTCTGAGCCAACTTACGTTTTAGATGCACCTGGCTCACCTAAATATCAAGTCATTCCTCTGTTAACAGTAGGTGATGAAGTTCCTTTATTAACTAGCACCTTCAGCAATACCACAGCACCTACTGTTGACTCTAGCAAACTCTTTGCATTTACCGGTATTCCTAACGGGAATAGTACAACACAAGTAAAGATTGGTGGCAAAACTTATAATTATGTTTGGGTCAGCTACGGACTAGCAGGTGATGTCACAACAGATATTTCTACTACTGCAACAGGTGAAAAAATCACTGGTGGAAGAGTATCCCTGTATGTTTTTGATGAAAACTGGAAGGTAATTGGTGGTAAAAACCTGATTGAAACAATTACAGATTTAACTGGGACATACACCTTAGATACTGCTACTGGTTTATACACAAATAGCCAAGGAGGTTCTCTTGCTAATCTCGAAAAATTCTCTTCCGCTTATCTAGCTACATCTGGCTTCGTAGATAGTACTGGTAATGAAGTTCCTCTCCTTTTTGGAGCTAAAGAAGGAGAAGGTGATACCGGTCTTGGTTTAGCTATCACACCAGACGGTGAAGCTATAGCTTTGGAAAGTTTAGGTCAATTTGCTAAACAAAATATAGTTGCGGCTTCTGAATATCGAGCCATAGGTTCTGCGCAAACGGTGCTTTTAATTACCGAGAACAGTGGAGACGGTGAACTCTATATGTGGGTGGGGGAGCAAACCGTAGAAGACCCCAATGGCTTGAAGAATGGGGATTTATATGTTCTCAAAGTTGATAGTGCAGAGTTTGAAGGGGACATTACTACCGAAGGAACTAAAAAAACTGCTACTTGGACAAAGGTCGATAAATCAGTTATTTTCAATCCAGACGGAACACCGAAAGTAGATGGTACTGACTTAGCTACTTTTGTTAATACTACAGACTCCTCAAGCAATTTCCAACGCTTACAAGGTATAGCCGAAGACCCCAGCAGTCCCGGAACATTTTACTTTACAACTGCTGGTACTAATGCGATCAAAGGTCAAGGAGATACTAACGGTACTACAGAAATTGCAGATGAAGCAGAAAATCCTTATGGTAGGCTTTACCGCTTCAGTTTAAATACCAACGACCCCACAGCAACTATTGATAATTTTGAACTCTTACTAATTGGTGGGCAAGAAAAAGGGGTCAATTATGGCAATATTGTTGTCAATAAATCCGGTCGAGTTTTAATTCAAGAAAACGCTACTGCTTTTGGTGTTGACATCATCACTCAAGAGAAACGGGAAGCCGGAATTTGGGCTTATAACCCCAAAAAACAAAAAATTGTACCTATATTTGCTTTAGATGAGGGTGCTGCTGGTAACGAATTTAATGATCCTGCTATTCCTGGTGAATGGAGTACTTCTGGAATTATTGAAGTTGGGACAAGAACAGTTAAAGGTCAGAGTGCTTATCTATTTAATGTACAAGCAGATTCTATTACAGGTGCTAGTGTTCTCAATGGGAATCATGGTCAAGGAGGTCAGCTAGTTTTAGCTGTACCGTTTGCTTATTCTCGTAGTGAGAAAAATGTTCTTTCGATTAATAATTTTGATGATGACGACGACGATGACGACGACGATGATGACGATGATGACGACGATGATGATAAAAAGCAAACTTTCCGATTTCAGTTAAAGTCTCGTGCTAAGTCCCAAAAAGATGTACGTGAATATGGTTGTTTTGAGGTAGATGACGATGAAGGTGGTATTGACCACGATGATGATGATAAAACTGCCAATTTAAAACCGGGTGAAGCTGGTTATGAAGCGGCTTTTATTCTTCGCAAACAAATCATTTTTGCTACTTTAGCTGATGGTTTGGGTGGTGATGGTGTTGCTAAGTTGACTTTAAAATCCAGTGGTAAATATCTGTTTTACCAAGTGCAGAACTTCAGCCAATCTAGGCAATCTATAATTTTTGGTAATAGCAGTTCTAATCTCACAATTACTGAGTTTCAAAGAACTGAAACTATTTTCTCTAGTTTACAGTGGTCTGATGAAAGTATTTTGGAAGTTGAATCTACCACTGATTCACTTACACAGGGCGTAAATTACGAAAATAATAGTGCCATCATAGATTTACGTACGGTGACTGGATCAATTTCTGTTAGTTACACCCTCCATCGAGAAGCTGCTTATGATAATTTGGTCGGCTTTTGTCAGGTAGATGATGCTAATGGCACAATTAACGGTAATACACCAGGTGCTAGTAACTTCAATCGTCAACAATATATACAAGATGCGTTAAATTCTCGCCGAGTTACTGTTGATTTAACTGTAGCTAATCAATCTAGTAGTTTAGTTGCAAGTAGTTTAACTGGTGGGTTCTTTTTTGCTCCATTTATTGTAGCTAATGGTACGTTAGCGCAAGGATTAAGCAATGCGGTAGAGGTCTTTTTCTCATATGGAGCAGCAAATCAAGATGGACAGTCTCACATTATCAATTTAGGTAACAATATGTTCGGGTTTGAAGATATTCTTGGTGCTAGTAGTGACTTTGACTATAACGATATGGTGCTGAATGTCGGCTTTGAGCTAGCTATTACCTAGTAAATTTAAATGGAAAACCTCGATTTCTTCAAGAAATCGAGGTTTTCACAAAATTAGCTGAACTGTGATGAGTAATTCAGATATCTTTGGTAGAGAGAAAGATTTATTATGTTCCTGAAGCTAGCAAATTGACTTTGACAGACTACTAGAGGCTAGAGATTAAAAGTCATTACGCTACCAAACCGGAACGCAAAGCACGCACAGCAGCCTGAGTACGGTCATCGGCGCAGAGCTTATTCAGAATGTTGCGAACGTGGGTTTTAACTGTACCAACGGTAATGTAGAGTTTCTCAGCAATTTGTCCGTTACTGCAACCAGCCACAATTAACTCTAGAATTTCTAGCTCTCTTTGAGTGAGTGGGTAGGTTTCTAAAACTTGCTCGTATTCTGAAGGTAAAGCTTCAATTTTGACTGTTTTGGGTTTATCAGATGATTGTGTCTCTACAGGGATGCCTTGCCGCATTTTCTGCAATACTACATTGGCGATCGCTGGATCAATCCAAGAGTTACCGCCGTAAGTTGCTTGGATAGCTTCTGTCAACTTACTGATACTAGTCTCTTTCATGTAATAAGAGTCTGCACCAGCGGCGAAGGCTGCTAACACAGCGTCTTCTGTATGATCCATTGTCAGGATCAAAATTTTAGTGTTTGTTTGTCCACTTTCCGCTTGATAGCGTCTAAACTTGCGGGTGAGTTCAATCCCATCCATGTCGGGTAAGCCAATGTCCACAACTGCAACATCTGGTTTGGCTGTTTCCAGAAGTTTTAGTCCTTGAGTAGCATTCGCAGCTTCGCCAATTACTCGTAATCCTCCGTGGGACTGCAATGCAGCTCTTAGCCCCATCCTTGTCAGGTCATGGTCTTCAATTAAAATAATGCTGATTTCGTTCATTGCTACACCCACTCTTCTCCCATTGCAGCTTACAAACTAAATTTTTTAGTTGTTTTTAATTTGCTTTTTATTAGTTTTCCAAACCAAAGATAGATGATATATGGATGCACTTGCATCCACCGATAGAAATAATCACTATGATATTTTTTCAGGTTGGATATAGATGAAAATCCGGCCTGGGATATATTAATTTTTGCTTGAACACTATACAATGCCGCTTTTATACAGGGATGAGGTGGACTTGCCCCACAATAACTTTGTGATCTTGATATTTTGCGATGGGTTGATATTGTTCTAACTCAAGTGGACGAATATTTTGACATTAATCATTACCACATAGGAAGATAAACTCGAAACTGATTACGAAAATTATCAACCTTTGATTGCTTGTACCTCTATCTTCCAGACTAATGAAGTCTAGGAAAATCCCAGAAAGACTGTAGCAGATAATAACCCTGGTATTCACTGATGACCACGAGAAGTCGATTGTGATTTTATCAACTCTTGCAATCCGCGATCGCACAGAAAACACGGGTATGAATGAGGCGATCGCCAGCTAATATCCACAACTCTAGGAGGTATGATGAGGCTTAAATGCTGTGTGGTTTTTCCAGCCAAATTTACTCTGAACTCAGAATCAAGCGATCGCTACATTGAAACGGCTCAAGCCAATGGTACACAATGTTCATCCCCAACTCTCACCTATGGGTGAGGACGGGTGTTCACTTATTCTTTTAGAATTGTAATCAAGTTTAACAAAGTGTTTTATTTTACTTTTTGGTGTTCCTGTTTTCGTTGGTAGTCGGTAATGCAAACTTAACTAATGTAGGTACTGATTACACTTTAGCAGTTAGCCTCAGCACGAAATTACCATCATTATACTGAACCAACATACTAGAGGAGGATAACTACAAGTGTAGCACAAGATTTTCTAATAAATAGCATGAATTAACAAGCCAGCTTTCAGAAGGTTTAGCTAACAGAATTAGGTACTAATTCTGTGCAGTTGACCCATGAATCAGCATGCTTCTCCAAGTTTTTTGGATTTGGAATTGAATTTTAGATTAGTCCCAGAGATTAATTTGTAATTTTATCTTGGAGAATATCATGGAAAATTTAAAATGTAAAATCGAGTAATTCGGTAAAAAAGCCTACTCAACATTTAAAATTATTTAGTTTGATAATTTAACACCAGATATGTTTGACATCAACCTGTATTTAACAGCGCAGATAAAGACCAATGAAAGAAACGCTGAGAATTTTGGTTGTAGACGATGATGAGTTAGACCGCAGAACAGTCTATTTAGCTCTTACCCAAGCGGGTGTAAAAATAGAATTGTCTGAGGTCAGTGATGCAAAAACCGCCATCTCTATCTTAAGAAATACTACTTATGACTGTGTTTTTTTGGATGATCGCCTACCAGACCAAGATGGTTTAAGCTTAATTAAAAAGCTCCGTGCTTCAGAAATTAAAGTTCCCCTAGTAGTCATCACAGACCAAGGAGATGAACACATTGTAGTTGAATTGATGAAAGCTGGTGCTACTGATTATCTTGTTAAATCAAGGTTATCTTCAATAACCTTGACTCAAGTTTTACGCCATGCAATGCGAATTAACCAAGTTGAAATGCAGGCAGCTTTAGCACATCAACAGCTGAAAGAAAGTCATGAACAGCTATTACGTAAGAATCAAGAACTAGAAAAACAAAGACAACAAATTCAGCTACAAAATTTGAAACTCTTAGAAGTGTCGCAGCTAAAGTCCCAGTTTTTAGCTACCATGTCTCATGAATTGCGAACCCCAATGAATGCCATTATTGGGTTTGCTCAGATATTGTTGCGTCCTAAATTCGGTAAACTCACATATCAACAAGCAGATATGGTAGAACGTATCCTTAATAACGGTAAGCATTTGCTTATGCTGGTGAATGAAGTTCTCGATTTTGCTAAATTGGAGGAAGGAAGATTAGCACTCCAACCGGAATTATTTGATCTGGCTAAAGTGACAAACACCGCAGTTGGAGAAATGCGTTCTCTAGCAGAGGCAAAAAAGTTGTCTTTAGTATTAAAAATAGATACAGCTAATACTGTAGTTTTTAATGACCCGGTACGAGTCAAACAAATATTATTGAATTTATTATCTAATGCAATCAAGTTTACTGAGTCTGGTAATATTTGTGTGGAACTACAAGAGCTAGGAGACAATCGAGTCGCGATCGCGGTTCGAGATACAGGCATAGGTATATCTTCCCAAGACTCTCAACATATTTTTGAAGCTTTCCGACAATTGGATCAAACTATTACTCGGAAATATCCAGGTACGGGTTTGGGTTTAGCCATTATCAACTCTCTTGTGCAAATGATGGGAGGTAAAATTTTTCTGGAAAGTCAAGTAGGAGTGGGTTCTGTGTTCAGAATTGAACTGCCAAGGAGAATATCATTATCTCCCTCAAATAAAACATCTGGGGCTGTACAATTCGATAGCCCAGGAATTTTTTCAGTGGTGCAAACAACGAGGAGTCAAAATTCAGAAACGAGAATTTAAAACACTTATTCATCCTGATTCCTGAATTGTGAAAAAATTTTTTAAAAAAATTTCTTAACCAGTTGATTATCATGTCTGTTGTGGAAAATTCTCAAATTGATCGGATTTTAGCTGTCGATGATACTAGAGATAATCTCATTTTGGTGCAGACCATTCTCGAAAGTGAGGGTTATGAGATTGATCTAGTAACAGATGGAGTATCAGCTTTAGCAAAAGTGGCTCAATCTCCACCAGATTTGATTTTGCTAGATGTGATGATGCCAGGAATGGATGGTTATGAAGTGACGCGGCGCATTCGCAATAATCCCCAACTCAACTACATACCGATTTTGTTGATTACCGCCTTTCACGAATCTAGCGTTGTCGAAGGTTTGGATGCTGGTGCGGATGACTTTATTCGCAAACCATTTGATACAGATGAACTCCTAGCTAGAGTGCGATCGCTGCTTCGTCTCAAGCACAGTCTTGACGAACAACGCAAAATGGCGCGTCAACGCGAAGATTTTGTATCTCGGCTAACTCACGATTTACGTACACCTTTAGTAGCAGCTGATCGAATGTTGGGGTTATTTGAGCAAGAAACCTTTTGCAAGATTTCCCCAGAAATGAAACAAGCGATCGCTGTGATGATTCGCAGCAACCAAAATCTGATGCAAATGGTTAACACTCTCCTCGAAGTTTATCGCTTCGAGGCTGGCAAAAAAACCTTGAACTACGAAAGCTGCAACTTACCAGAAATAGCCGCCGAAGTGGTTAGCGAACTCGCCCCTCTAGCTACTGAGAAAAATATCAGTCTCAAACTCGACACCAGTCAATTAGAAAACCCACGAGAAAACGCAGGTGCAGTTATGGGTGATGCGTTGGAGTTACGACGCGTTTTGCATAATTTAGTTGGTAATGCCATCAAATTTACTGACACAGGCGGCGTTATCATTCAAATTTGGGAAACAAATAACCACTGGGTTAATATTGCAGTGGAGGATACAGGCTACGGAATTGCATCGGAAGATCAAAGTACGATTTTCGAGCGATTTCGCCAAGGTAGAAATAAAAGGTCGGGTAGTGGCTTAGGATTACATTTATCCAGCCGCATTGTTGAAGCACACAAAGGCTCAATTACTCTTAAATCTGAACTCGGTCGAGGTAGTACATTCACTATTCAACTACCAAAAAAGTCGAGTGATGATTAGTTCTTAGTCACTTTTTACCTAATCTTCTCATACTCAATTCCCCATTACCTACTCCTGACATAACTGATAAGTTGAGAAAAATTGAAATTTGCCACATAGCAATCGGCGAATGAGTAACTCTAAATCTTCAATCATGTAGGGTTTGCAAAGGTATCCAGCAAACCCAGCTTGGAGAATACGTTCTTGATCCTCTTTATCAGATAAAGCTGTGACGGCTACCACAGGTATTCCACTAGTTAAAGGTTCTTTTTTGAGATAACCCATAACATCAATTCCATTAATACTAGGCAACAAAATATCTAGCATAATTAAATCTGGCTGATATTCTTTAGCAACGAGCAAGGTAGTTGCACTATCTTTTTGACAAATAAATCTACAGCCCAGTGACTCAAGGGCATAACTGATCAGCAGTAGACTATCGTCGTGGTCTTCCACTGCTAAAACCAACGGCTGCTGCGAGTTATGCTGCTTTTTATCACTCATGAAGGATTTTGCCAGATACATTTCTAGAAGTTTCCATGAGAATTGATAGTTTTTATTGACTAAACACAGAAGGCAGTTTGCCAGTAATAATTAAAAAAATCACGCTCCAAAAAGCTAATTAGAGATAGGTTAATATTTTACTTTCACAACGCTCAAAATCCTTGCTAATATAAAAAGCTTCAGATAAAGAAAAATCAGTTCTATGGGTTTAGCATACACCTATCGATTATAAGCAACATTACAGAATATGTTTTGCGTAACTTCATCATAGCTTAATATACATTTCCCTGAACTACGTAATATTACTAATATTAATTATTCTGGCAAATGTAAATATACACTTTTGTCAGTAATGACTTTCAATTACTGCGTATACAACAGATAGTTTATCTAAGTGGCAATAAACTTAATAATACATTTATCTCAATTGGAAAATTGAGGTATGTATTTTCTGAAGATCAAGGACAATCAACACTAACCTATAGTTTTGTAAAGTTATACATAGCCTATGAGCATAGTGTAGTACAAATGTTACAATATGTAATTATGGATAAATCACACATATTATTTAATAGCAAAAATTTTTAAAATTGGAGGGCGATCGCAATGTTATTCAATTCTATTAAATCAAGGCAAATAAAATTAGATTGAGATTAATGAGAACTTAAACATGAATGAGGCGAAAGATAAATATCAAACAATTGATGAAATCGAAAGTATCATTAAATCTTTCAATAACTGCACCTTGCCCCGTAATCAGTGGGATCATCATGCTCATTTAACAGTTGCATTATGGTATCTTATCCACTACCAGAAACCAGAGGTCATCTACCTGATACGTGAAAGTATACAAAAATACAATCAATCTATGAATATTATCACTACAAACAATAGTGGTTATCATGAAACCATGACATTATTTTGGATTGATTTAGTTAGCCAGTATTTAAAAAATAATCATGCCGAAAATTGTTTATTAACACTAACCAATCAATTAATTCATGAATATGGCGACAAAAATTTGGTATTTGACTACTATAGTAAAAACTTAATCATGTCTTGTGAGGCTCTTCAAAATTGGGTAAATCCCGATTTACAGCCAATCATGAAAGATTGAATAGTATTTAAATTGTTCAATCCCAAAGCTCAAACTAAAATTTTTCTAGTTTTTGATTAGTTACCTTTACAGACATATATGGAATTTGAATATTTTAGTCGCTATGAAAGTACACCCAAAAATCAAAATCGCCAAAGTTTGCTGGCTAGTGGATGGCGACCATTAAACCGAGAAATCAACTGGGAATTTTTATGGCAGTTATTTAATAAAGACACCAAAGAATTAACCCAAAAGACCTTAAATCTAGCCAGTAGTATGGCAGAAATTTTAGGCAGAAATAACTTTACTTGGTGGGCTAATATTCTGAGTTTAGCTTCAGAAAACACCCGCTACGAAGTTGAAAAATTTTGGCACTATATTACACCAGAACCACACGCACCAGATTATCACTATAAAGACGTTTTAGTGACGGAAACACCTATATTAAAACTTGTCAGTCGGAATAGCATCCCTATTGATTATGTGCTGAATCGCCTGCAAGAAATTACTGTTTTGCGAGTGTTGAATGTATTAGGTAGCCCAGATATTATCACTCAATATTACTTAGAAAGAGATTTTTATTACCCTGTAGAAAAATTTATCAGTTGGGAACGAATTGATGTGGTCAATACAGTTTATGCTTATTGGTCAAAACAGGATGTTTGGCTACAAATTGAAGCCTACGATCGCGGACGGCGACAATATACGTTAATGTCCAGAGATATCTCTCCACTTGTGAATAAAGCCACATACGATTTAGCAGTGATGTTGAGTGGCTATCAAAGCCGCGTTGGTAAAGTCCACAGCCAATTCCCAATTCGCAGTTTCCCCGCAGATATCCAAAGCTTCACAGATACAGTCCAACAAGCCATTCTTAACCAAAATCAGCTAGCGGTGGTAGTCAACGGTGAACCAGGTACAGGTAAAACCGCCTGGACACAAGCAATAGCCAAAGAAATTCTTGTGCCTTTAGGATTCGTCATTTTTATTTTGGATCATGATGCGATCGCTAACTTTGTCCCACCCACCTATTTAGAGCGAATTTGTATCATCATCAACGAAGCCGACAACCTAGCCCAAAACCGCGCCTCGGAAGTAGCCCAATATAACAACAAAACGGAACACATTTTAAGCTTATTGGATGGAACTTTATATCAAAGTGTGATTGATGAGTCTGGAATTCAAATGAAGCAGCGACTAGTAGTATTGATGACTTGTAACACCACTGAAAGATTAGATCCAGCAATGCTAAGAAAAGGTAGAGTCGATTTAATGTACGAATTTACTCAGCGATTTGTCTAAAAAAGTCAGAAGTATCTTTTATACTAGCCAGTCATGTCACAATCTTACTCAGTCACCATCAATGATGTACTAGCAGCACAGCGACGACTGGCGGGTATTGCCCACCGGACACCGGTGCTAACTTCCAGAATTATCAATGAACGCACCAACAGCCAAGTGTTTTTTAAGTGTGAAAATTTTCAACGCACAGGCTCGTTTAAATTTAGAGGTGCATATAATGCTCTAGCACAGCTATCACCCGCACAAAAACAACAAGCTGTACTGACATTTTCATCAGGAAATCATGGACAAGCGATCGCCTTAGCGGGAAAGTTACTCAATATTCCAGCTACAATCGTCATGCCTGATGATGCGCCTCTTGTCAAACAAACCGCTACCCAAAGTTACGGTGCAGAGGTAATCTTATACAATCGCCAAACAAGTAACCGAGAAGAATTAGCGCGAAATCTAGCAGGCGATCATGGTTTAACCCTCATTCCCCCTTACGATCATCCCCACGTTATCGCCGGACAAGGTACAGCCGCTTTAGAACTGATTCAAGAAGTGGGTGAACTTGATATATTGCTGGTTTGCTGTGGTGGTGGAGGATTAATTTCCGGGAGTGCGATCGCGGCTAAAACCCTTTTACCTAGCGTACGAGTGATTGGAGTAGAACCCGCATTAGCTGACGATGCTACCCGTTCTTTTCACAGCAAAACCCTGCAAACAGTCAACAATCCCGATACCATCGCCGACGGTGCGCGGACTCCCAGCCTGGGGAAAATCACCTTCCCCATAGTGCTGCAATACGTTGATGACATGGTGACAGTCTCGGAAGAGGCTATTCTTCGCACCATGTTTTTCCTTTGGGAACGGATGAAAATTGTAGTTGAACCCACCGGAGTATTAGCCGCAGCCGCCTTATTAGAAGATATGGTTACAGCCCCAAAGATGAGAGTTGGTGTAATTATCAGTGGTGGCAATGTAGATATAACACAAGTTCTTCAAAAATATATTTTAAGCTGATTGATTTGATTGCAACCAGATCAGTAAATCAGTCACATCAGTAAAAATATTAGGATTCACTTCGTAGTCAGGACTTTAGTCCTTTTTTGAGAACTAAAGTTCTCACTACAAACTTTTAATTATTTACCCTATTCTACTTATCAAGATCAGTGCGTTTATTCACATTTGTCATGAAGTAATGGTAGATGGTATTTGATAAATTAATGTTTTCTTGGTAGCTGAACCATAAAACCTATAACCCCGGTTTTTTGAAAAAATCGGGGTTCTCTTCAGCTAGTGATTTCACTGTAAATGATGAATTTAATATGACAACTATAAATCCAGCTACACGTTTATTTTCTCGCTTGGAACTGAATGGTAGTAAATTGACTCACCAACCCGGCAGTGTTTTAGGCAGTACCGCACTAGTTGCTGGTACAACCGTAGGTGCTGGGATTTTGGCATTACCTGCGGTGACACTACCTTCTGGGATAGTCCCTTCCACAGTCTTACTAATTGTAGTTTGGTTATATGCCTTAGTGTCTGGGTTATTGATTGCGGAAGTCAGCTTGAACACAATGCGTTCGGAGGGACGTTTGAGTGTTGGGTTATTAGCAATGGTGGAAAATACTCTCGGTAAGTTGGGGGCGAGAATTGCAGGCAGCGCATATTTATTTCTGCATTATGCCTTGCTGGTGGCTTATGTTGCCCAAGGTGGGGAGATTTTAATCTCTGCATTGACTAAAGTGTCTGGTATTTCTCATCATTGGCCTGGGTGGGTAGGGACAACAACTTTCACCCTAGTATTTGGCGGCATTATGTATTGGGGGAGAGAACAGTTTATTGAAAAACTCAACAGTGCTTTTGTGGCTATTGTCCTCGTTGCATTTTTAGGACTCTTACTTTTAGGAACTGGACAAATTAAAAGTGTGCAATTTCTCTTTCAGGATTGGAGTGCTTTAGGAAGTGCTGTATCTGTGATGTTAGTAGCACTTTTTTACCACAATATTGTGCCGGTGGTGGTTACTCAATTAGAAGGAGATAGTCGCAAGATTCGCCAATCGATAATTATGGGTTCTGCTATTCCCTTAGTCATGTTTTTGGCATGGAATGTGGTCATTTTAGGCAGTGTTAGCCCTGAGATGGTACAAACCCAAAATAATTTTGACCCTTTGCAAATTCTCCGCGCTGGGGGTGCAGGTGAATGGTTAGGGCTACTGGTATCTATATTTTCAGAGTTTGCAATCGTTACATCTTTTATTGGCTTTGTCTATGGGTTAGTGGATTTCTTTCAAGATGTGGCATTAATTCGTCAAATTGGACTTGATCAACGTTTACCACTTTATTCACTAATTTTGTTACCGCCGATGAGTTTAGGGGCGGTTAATCCAAATATTTTCTTAACAGCTTTAGATGTTGCTGGTACTTTCAGTATTTCCGTTTTGGGAGGAATTATCCCCGCCTTAATGACTTGGAAGCAACGCCAAAAATCACATCATGTCCATCAATTACTAGTTCCTGGAGGACGGGTGACATTGATGATTATGATTTTTGTTGCATTAGTCATCATGACCAAACAAATTCTATCAATGGTCAGATATTAAAGTGTAATTATCTACAAGAGAAAATATTGGCATTGACCGGATAATCGTTCTAAAGCTGAGAATAAGGGAGTAAACTCACTTTTATCTGCCTGAAGGATATGTTATTTCTATACCCGTGCGATCGCGGAAATTTTTCATATCCTTCTTCAGAAATTTGCCATTAGGAAATTGATGATATAAACTGTAGGCGCAGTTTTTTATAAAGGCTTTATTAAGTTATGACAGCTACACAGACAATTACTACCAAACCTGACAAGAAATCCGCTAAAAAACGACAACAGTCTTTTCCCAGCACGAGTATTGGTTTACCTCAAGTGCCACTACGGAAATCTAAAAAAATCACACAGGAACATGAATTATTAAGTGATTGGGAACACGCTAGTTAATCGATTGTTGAAAATTCCATTCACATAGTTGAGATGGCGGTGTCATACGAGGGCGGTTGTATTGATAGAATCCCTCAAGATTTAGCAAAGCTTGGCGATATAGAATCCACTGCACAGCATCCTCATGATGATTAGCGGTACGCATCAAATTACCTTGGCTTAGTTTCAATCGCCCTTCAGTGTCCCATGTAAATGTAGATTGGGGTAGATTATTCTGCTGATTACCACCCCACGATATAGCTAAAGCTTCACCTGTAATTAGATTGTCTTTGATATTACCTCTAATACAGATAAAGTTATCTGAGTGGGGATAGCCGTAATATCCCTCAAATTGATTTGCAGTTTTTTGAAAATTAGCGCAAACTCCCATACCTACTCGCCAGTCTTGGGGATCAGGTTGGGAGCAAAATTGATATTTGCCGTCTACTAAATTGGCAATGTTAATTTTGGGATTGGTATGTTGCTTTGAAACTGGCTGATGCAAATTCAATCCATTTATTAACAAAGCTGTGATTAGCACAAGTGTTTGTGCAGAATTCATGGAACTCAGCATAATCTCATCTCCAAATAACTAGGAGACTGGTACAACTGAGATATAAATCAGCTACTATCTAAACGACTGGAGCAGCAGAAATTGCTAAAAATATTAGCAACAAGATAATTAACACGCTGATTTTGACAAATAGGTAAGTGCTAGGGTCAAAGAAAGGAAAATCGTGTGTCATAATAAACCCCCTGATGCGTCTCTAGACTTTAGAGGATGCTGAGGTAGTGGTTTTAATTCTATTGTCTCTCAAAAACTTATACGCAATCTGTATGTTGAAGTTCTGGTAACATTTTTTAGTATTTTGAGCAGAAGGGCTTTTAACAGAGAGGTACGCTAAGTTAAAGCGGCATGAGGCGGAGTGTGTTTTCCTTATGGTAGTGGTCTTTGGTTGGCGATCGCACCGTCATCTTCAGGAATTCCGGCTTGTGGAAAAATCTGCTGGAGTGTGATTTCAGTGTTGAGTTGAGTCATAGCGATCGCCTACTCGAAATCTGTAACTCTATTTTGCTGGAAGACGCAGCCATTGAGTTTGCGCCTATCATGAAAGATGCCACAGGCGCGATTAGTTTAGGTAAATGCGATTAATTTTGTACAGTAAACCCGGTTGTCATTTGTGTGAAGGCTTGCAGGAAAAGCTGGAACAGATCAAAAATTTGTCATTTGAGTTAGAGATTCGTGACATTACCACCCGTGAAGATTGGTTTAATGCTTATCAGTATGAGATTCCAGTTCTGTACCTAATACAGTCTGAAGACGAGCCAGCGCAAGCTTTACCCCGCCCTTCTCCCCGCGCGAGTGTCCAGCAATTGGAGCAAATGTTGTATAAGTATTTAGCCAAGACCGAAAAAAATAATGCAGAATAAGCGCAAGAAAAGTGTGTGCCGAGGTTCACAAGATGAAATTGCGGGAATTACTAGCGACAGTTGATGGTGTTGAACAATTACCTGCGACTTTGGCGGATGCTGAAGTCCAGGGATTAAAGACGAACTCCCATGCTTGCAGTACGGGAGATTTGTTTATTGGGATGCCTGGAACACGGGTAGATGGGGGAGAATTTTGGCCGAGTGCGATCGCGGCCGGTGCAGTAGCTGCGATCGTCTCACCCCAAGCTGTACAAAAAAATCCTCCCACAGATGAGGCTGTTGTCATTAGTGCTAACGACATGACCAAAGCTTGCGCCCAAATTGCGGCGGCTTTTTACGGATATCCTGGGCAGAAACTGAAGCTGGTCGGTGTGACTGGTACTAATGGTAAAACTACTACTACTCACCTGATTGAATTTTTGCTGGACAAAGCTCAATTAGCGACGGCTTTGATGGGGACTCTCTACACCCGTTGGGCTGGTTTTGAGCAAACGGCTGCCCACACGACACCCTTCGCAGTGGAATTACAACAGCAGCTAGCTCAAGCTGTGAAAGCTGGCTGTGAATTTGGGGTGATGGAAGTCAGTTCTCACGCTTTAGCCCAAGGGCGTGTTCTGGGTTGTCCGTTTGAGGTAGGGGTGTTTAGTAACCTCACTCAAGACCATTTGGACTATCACAGCGACATGGAAGATTATTTCGGGGCAAAGGCGTTGTTATTTAGCCCAGAATATCTGAAAGGACGGGCGATTATTAATGCTGATGACCCCTACGGGAAACGATTAATTGCCGCTTTGAATCCTGAGAAGGTATGGAGTTACAGCGTTAATGATGCCAGTGGTGATTTGTGGATGAGTGATTTGAGATATGAACCAAATGGTGTGAGTGGAACTCTACATACACCAGCAGGTGAGGTCAGTTTCCGATCGCCTTTAGTCGGTCAATATAATTTAGAAAATCTGTTAGCAGCCGTCGGTGCGGTTTTACATCTGGGCTTAGATTTGCAATTAGTCGCAGCAGCTATTCCCGAATTTCCTGGCGTTCCCGGACGGATGGAAAGGGTGCAGATTAGTCCAGACCAAGAAATTAGCGTGATTGTGGATTATGCCCATACACCAGATAGCTTAGAAAACCTACTCAAAGCCGCGCGGCCATTTATTCCGGGGAAAATGATTTGTGTGTTTGGCTGTGGTGGCGATCGCGATCGCACCAAACGCCCCAAAATGGGTAAAATCGCCGCCGAATTAGCAGATGTGGCGGTAGTCACCTCCGATAATCCCCGCACTGAAGACCCAGAAAGGATTCTAGAGGATATTTTGGCAGGTATACCCGATACTGTAGAACCGATGGTAATCTGCGATCGGGCTAGTGCCATTCGTACCGCCATCCTCCAAGCCCAAGCAGGCGACGGGGTTTTACTGGCTGGCAAAGGTCATGAAGACTACCAAATCCTCGGCACAGAAAAAATCCACTTTGACGACCGAGAACACGCCCGCGCTGCTTTGCAAGCCAGAGGTAATTGAGGTATCAGGGATTGGGGAGACAAGGGAGAATTTACTTCTTTCCTCCCCTACACCCTTATACCCCTGCACCCCTATACCCCTATACCCCATTCAATTAATACTTTTTAAGTATTTTAGATGTCAAAAAGTAGATAAATAAGTGAAAATCAATGACATAATTATTTCTTCCTTCCCTTGATTTTATTTGTCGTGTTTGACTCATGAATGAATCTCTGCATAAGGATTTTTCCGTTTATCAGCTAGCGTTAGAAGCGGAATCTCCTCCCCAAGCGTTTCCTCTTAATCCTGCTACGCTGCTATCCCTGGTAAGAGCGACCATCGATTTACTGATTGAACGGCAGATCAATGCAACGATATGGTTTAAACTCCCACCGGGGAAAATTTGGTATACCGAATTAATGCGCTATCAGTCATCAGGCAACACGATCAGCACTATTTACAATTGTCAAGTTAGAGAGAAGAAAGAGGAAGCAGATTTAACTTCTTCGTCTTATTTATTTAGTCGCCAGATAAATTTACAGTCAATACCAAATAGTCACATTAGTTGCGAATATTTTATTATAGTTTTATCGCAAAATTTTGCTAGTTTAATTGCGGCATACCAGCCAGCTAAAAAAGATAAGAATAATGTTTTAGGTCAGGAAAATACACATAAAAATCAACCTTTACTGACACTAATGAGTGTTGATAGCAAAGTGATTCAAAAGGTACTAGATGGATTAAAACAGGAGGTTAAATCAGAATTAGAGACAATTCCACCTACGGATTTGATTTCACCAACTACATCAGAACCAGCATTAATTAGTCAACTATTCGCCAAGCAAATCCAGCGACAAGATGAAATTAATCGGCAAATTAGAACTGAACGCATCGCTAAGTTAAAGGAAAAAAATCAAACCTTACATAAAAAAGAGCGTCTAAAAGACGAATATTTGAGTAATGTTTGCCAAGAGTTGCGGACACCACTAACTCAAATCAAAACAGCCCTATCGTTGTTAAATTCACCAAATCTAAAACCTAACCAACGACAGCGTTATTTACAAATGCTCAATACCCAGTGCGATCGCCAGAGTATTTTGATTACCAGTCTACTGGATCTTGTACAACTAGAGCATAACTTAGAAAATACAACCTTAGAGTTAGTAAAACTTGCAGATATTGTCCCTGGAGTAGTTAGCACCTACCAACCCGTAGCCCAAGAAAAAGGCATCATGCTAGCCTACACCGTACCCACCGATTTACCATCTGTGTGGTGTGTCAGTGGTGGACTCAAGCAGATAGTGATTAATTTACTCAACAACAGCATTAATTTTACTGGTAACGGTGGTCAAGTGTGGGTAAAAGCCAGAGTTCAGGGCGAATACGTTCAACTAGAAGTCCGTGACACAGGTATCGGTATTACTGAAAGCGAAATTCCTAAAATCTTTGACTGTTTTTATCGCGTGCGTTCAGGAGTCAGCGACGAAATTAATGGTGCTGGGTTAGGGTTAACAATTGTGCAGCGATTACTATGGCATTGCGGCGGTTCAATTAGTGTGAAAAGTAAAGTTGATGAAGGAACTACTTTTACAGTGCAGTTATTACCAGAAACTAGTAAAGTGATGAGTTCCAGCAATTAAATATTTGAATTTTGAATTAGTCTTATGTCGCTTCAAGTTTACGGAATTCCCAATTGCGGTACTTGCAAAAAAGCTCTGACTTGGCTGCAAAATAACAATATTGATTATGAGTTTATTAACACCAAAGAAAACCCACCAACTGCTGATCAGATCCAACGTTGGGTAAAGTCCTTGGGTGCTGCTCCCATGCGTAATACCTCTGGTCAATCTTACCGTGCTTTGAGTGAAGACAGGAAGACCTGGACTGACGAACAGTGGATTGAAGCATTTGCTAAAGATGCAATGCTACTCAAGCGTCCACTTTTTGTTAAAGATGGTACAGCCATGCTGGTAGGCTTCAAAGACGAGGTAGTAGCTAAGGAAACATTAGGAATTTAAGACCAATATTCATTAGTTTTGTTAGACAAGATAAATCGCGTCTCTACATGAGGAGTTTGGGCTGATCTGAACTGTATTGCGTTATATCCCATACTCCTATTTAGAATTGTTTCACTGTGTAGTTAGAAGTCATTACCTTAAAATACTGATGATGTGTAAACTAAGACTAATGACTATTGACCAAAAATTAAATGAGTCTTAAAGAGTGTACAAAGGTACTCTTGTACAGTTGTCAATTCTGATATCTTCCTGTCAACCACACCAATTTTGTCAGGTAGGTTCATGACTCGAATTAATGGATTTATCGGTCGTCGTCATTTCTTGTGGTTAGCAGGTGGTAGTGGTTTAGCTGTGGTAGCTACTACTGTGGGTGGTAGTCTAATTGCAGGCACACAAGAAACTACCATTGCTGATGTTAATCCAACTAATCCTAATCCCGCCAATCCTCAACAAGCATTAACACGTTTGCTGGCTGGTAATCAAAGGTTTGTAGAACGCAAACCTCAATATCCTAACCAATCACGGAAACGTCTACAAGCAATTACCCAAATTCAGTATCCTTTTGCGACTATATTGGGTTGTGCAGATTCAAGAGTCCCAACGGAAATTATTTTTGATCAAGGACTTGGGGATTTATTTGTGGTGCGAGTTGCAGGTAATGTTGCTAGCGATACAGCGATCGCTAGTTTAGAATATGCTGCATCGGTACTGGGTTCGCAGTTAATCGTAGTCTTGGGTCATAGAAGATGCGGTGCTGTAGCCGCCGCCATGAAAAACGAACCTCTTCCTGGTAAGATGGGCTACCTGATTGAAGACATCAAACCAGCCTTAGCCCAAGTAAATCTAACGTCTGGGAAAATTGAAGAGGCGGGAGTGATTGCTAATATTCAATATCAAGCGGAACAATTGCTCAAAAAGTCGATGATATTAGCAAAATTAGTGCGTCTAGGTAAAATCAAAATTGTTGGAGCTGTTTACGATATTGATACAGGTAAAGTATCTATTTTGACATCTTAGATACCACTACCTAATAGTAAAAACTAAAAAATTGTGTGACCTGCATAATTTTTTTGAGTCAAGCGTAACTTGATTACAGGAGTTAACTCATAAAAATTATGCAAATTCATATTTATGCACAGCAGGGAGAGATTGCAGGAGTCGAGCGTGAGATCGCTAATGGTGTAGATATTGATTGTTTAGAAGAGTATTCCCAGCAAACACCATTAATGTATGCAGTTAGCAGTTCTCATGCAGGTAGCGATATGATTCGCTTTCTCTTGGAACATGGTGCGAATGTGAATGCTGTTGAACCTGAATATAAACATACTGTCCTTGGGTTGGCTGTGCGGTCGGGGAATTTAGAGAAAATCCAATTGCTTCTGGATGCTGGAGCAGATATTCACTATCGCAGAGCAGACGGATATGATGTTTTAATTGATGCTATGTATGGTCGAGATATTTTGCAGGAGCAAAATTTAATAGCGACTTTAAATTTACTCATCTCTAGAGGCGCGCCTGTAAATGGGATGAGTAGCTATGGTGAGACTGCTATTAAAGTAGCAGCTCATATTGGGAGATTTGATGCTGTGCAATTACTATTAGATTTGGGTGCTAATCCAGAGCAACTGGGATGGACTCAATTAATGCACGCGATAGTTTTTGGAAGTTTAGAGCAAGTCCAATTATTATTGGAACAAGGTGCGGATCAAGATGTGCGTGATTGTTGGCTGAGAACGCCTTGGCTGTTGAGTCTTCAGGTAGCTGAACTAGCTAAAGCCAAATTACTTCTAGCTGCGGGCGCAAATTACCACGATGTGGGAAACTGTGGACACACCCCGTTAATGTATGCGATAGAAAACCCTAGGCTCGAAGTCCTACAGTGGCTAATTGTAGAGGGATTTGATATTGAAGCTACTGATGATTTTGGTAATACCGTATTAATGCTAGCAGCAGAGCGTAATGCCACGGATTGTGTACGAATATTACTAGAAGCTGGAGCAAATCCGAGTAGAGGTGGTGATTTCAACAAAGCCATTCAAAGAACTAATAGTCTTGAAATTGTCAGAATGCTAGTGGCTGCTGGTGAAGATATCAGCGATATTAACGATGATATGCGGCGATCGCTCACCGGAATTCACCACAGCAAATTTTCTCTATCACAATTATCGCCAGAGCAGTATTTTGCTGGCAAACATCCCCGATTCGGTACAAACAATCCAGATTTGATGGACATCCCTTTTTGGCAAGCGATGATTAGTCATGGTTGTTCTGCTTATGCAGCCAAAGATTTTTTTAATGATACAGAAAATTGGCAAGATAAAGCATGGTGCTATCAGCGATTTGGCAGAACTATTACACTATTACCCGATGGCAGAATTATCGAAATTGCTGGTGAACATGAAGACTATTATGACCCTGATTTTTGTATCTATAACGATGTTGTAGTTTATCAAGGTGATGGTAATTTTCAGATTTTTGGTTATCCAAAAGAAGTATTTCCGCCAACTGATTTTCACTCAGCGACATTAGTTGGAGAATACATCTATATTATTGGTAATTTGGGATATATGGAAGCAAGAATATATAATGAAACTCCGGTTTATCGATTAGATTGCCACACATTGACAATAGAAAAGATAGAGACTATTGGAAATAAACCAGGATGGATTAGCAATCATAAAGCTTACTATCGAGAACCACAGCAAATTTATATTACTGGGGGTAAATTGTGGGTCATAGATGATGAAACATCAGATTATCTAGATAATTCTGTCGATTACATTTTAGATTTAAGTAACTTAACTTGGAGTTTCGCTAACTCAAAAATTTAGAGGCATTGCATTGCAATGTCTCTACAAACTATTCATGTTTGTATTACTCAGATCAAATTTGAATTTTTGATTTTTGAATTTCTATTAGAGGTGATCTCTATGCTGTTGGCGTTCTTTGATTTTGAGTAGAATCTCGGCGTGCATCTCACGAGTAATGGGGTAAAAATACGTTAAGATTAAGCCTAAAATTAAACAAATTGTAGGTATAGGGCCAATGGCGATGCGAATAGCTAACAATGCAGAATCAGGTTGTATAGGAAGTGTATTCTGTCCAGCTACAGCTTCTTTAAAACCGGATGCTTGCAAAGCATTACCTACTAAGAATAGCCCGAAAGCTAAACCAAATTTTTGCAATAAAACCATAAAGCCATAAAAAATTCCTTCCCGGCGTTGTCCTGTTTCCAGTTCATCTAATTCAATCACATCTGGAATCATTGACCAAGGAACTAAATAAGCTGTAGACACACCAAACCCCGCCATTACAGCCATGACATACATCAAACCTATTTGGCCTGGCTGTAAGAAAAACAGTCCTGCGCCAGCAATGATCCACAAACTCATTCCCAGGAAATAAACTGGCTTTTTGCCGATTCTTTTACTAACAGCAGTCCACACAAACAACATCACTAAAGCCGTTCCTTGAACTGCAATCATGACTGTAGGTACATCTGATTCAGCGAGAGACATACAGTGAATGACGAAGTAAGGAATAATGCTGGCTGTGACTTGTACGCCTAGCCAAGAAAACAGATATATACCAATAACAAATAAAAAGGGACGATTACTAAAAACGATTTTGAGTTGTTGCAAAAAAGGGATAGATTCAGATTCTTCAACTTGGATGCGTTTAGCTTCAAACGCCAAGACGCGATCGCGCACACCAAAAACGCACCAATATAGAGAGACAACCGAAATGACAGTACAAATTGCAGCTAACACAAAATATTGTTGTTGGCGATCGGCAATCCGCGAGAAAACGACTTGTGCCAAAATTAAAGATAAAATACTACCACCAATGGAAAAAGCAAAACGAAAACTATTGAGGCTGGTACGTTCGTCATAATCTTGGGTGAGTTCTGGGGTTAACGCCGTGTAAGGCAAATTCACCACAGTATAAAATACCTGAGAAATCAACCCAATCACCACGTAATACCAAAATAACGCCCAAACATTACTACTTTGGTTACTACTAAATCGCGGTACAATCCACTGCAAGAAGAAGAAAATGCCAAAAGGAATTGCACCATAAAGCATCCAAGGTAGACGACGACCCCATCGCCGCGATTGGGTTTTATCCGTAAGTACGCCAACAAATGGGTCATTGACTGCATCCCAAATTTTACCAATCAGCAGCACACTTCCAGCTAAACCAGCCGGAATTCCAGCCACATTAGTAAAGAAAATTAATAGAAAAAATATTGCTATATTAGCGGTAATTGCTGGGCCTAAATCTCCGGCCCCATAAGCCAGTTTTGTTTTTAAATCTAGTTTTGGGCTTAATTGATGCTTTGGAGGATAGTCATTAGCAGCAGAATCGTTCATAATGTCTTGCGCTCATACTAAAATATGAAGTTTGCGGTAGCTTTGCTTGCCGTAGGTATCGCCTTTAGTATCACCCATAAAATACCTACCTTATGCCAGACCTTTACGTTTCTTGGTCAGAGTATCACTATAAAATTGAGCAGCTGGCTGCTCAGATTTATGACTCTGGTTGGGAATTTAATCAGATTGTCTGTCTAGCCAGGGGCGGACTGCGTGTTGGTGATATTATTTCCCGTATATATCAGCAGCCTTTGGCAATTTTAGCAACATCGTCTTACAGTGGCCCTGGGAAACAAGAGAGAGGTCAGTTAAGCTTTTCTCGTCATTTAACCATGACCACGGAAAAATTAGGCTCACACATTTTAGTTGTGGACGACTTGGTAGACTCGGGAATCACTCTCAAAGAAACTATTCCTTGGTTACACGACAACACGGATTCCCCCATTGAGGAGATTCGCACTGCCGTAATTTGGTATAAGGCTTGTTCTATTTTTGCACCTAACTATTACATTGATTACTTACCTGATAATCCTTGGATTCGCCAACCTTTTGAACATTATGAAAATATCAGCCCAGCAGAATTAGCAGCAAAGGTGGGGTAATACTGATTTTGGATTTTGGATTTTGGATTTTAAATTTTGGATTGGAATTCACTCTAAAATCCGAAATCTAAAATCTAAAATTCTTTCCCCACACCCCTCTCTAAAATCTATTTCTCTTGGAAAGTCCAAACGCCTTCATCCCATTCGGAAATAGTTGGGGGTGATTGCAACCAATGTTGACAACGTAAAAGATGTAACATTGCGGCTTTGTCGTGATTATCAAATGCCAAAACCTTGGCAAATTCTGCCCTGGCTGAAGTAAATTCTTGCTGGAGATAATACTCCCGACCTTTGTGATAATGATCAATTACTTGTAACTTTTCACTACTAATCGGATCGGAACGTAAACCTACTAATTCATAGATGGCTACCGGCTCATTTCTACCTTTGACGCGAATGTAGTCTAGTTCTCGCGCCCAGATATTGTTTTGGCAGGGTTTAAAGGTATTATCGCTGAGAATAATGTCACAACCGTACTGTTTACTCACACTTTCTAGTCGAGAACCTAAGTTCACACCATCACCGATCGCTGTAAATTCCATCCGTTTACTAGAGCCGATATTGCCACTGATAACGGTATCAGAATTAATCCCAATCCCAATGTTAATTCTCGGTTTATTAGCTGCGTAGCGACGCTGATTAAATTCGTGCAAACGATGGCGCATTTCTATAGATGTTTGCACCGCCATCCAAGCGTGTTCTTCGAGGGGAAGAGGCGAACCGAACACGGCCATAATTGCATCACCAATATATTTATCAAGCGTACCTTTATGTTTAAATACAGCCTCTACCATTGATTCAAAATATTCATTGAGCATACTCACTACTTCTTCTGCTTCCAGATTTTCTGTCAAAGTGGTGTAGCCCCGAATATCTGAGAATAAAATTGAAACTTCCTTGCGATCGCCTCCCAGTTTCGCATCATCCAACTTCAGCAATTCTTCCGCTAATTCTTGAGTCATGTAGCGATACATTGTACTCTTGAGGCGTTTTTCATCGCTGATATCTTCCATGACTACTAACGCGCCACCAACCTGCTCAGGGTCGCTTGCATTGGCGATAGTATTAATTGATAAATTAATACTATGCTGTTCTGAGTCTGACTCTGTACTCAGAAGGGTACGGTCGGGATAATATTGCTGACGATGCTTGGGGTCTACGCCAAGTAAAGCATCTTGACACCACTTACTAAAATCGCCCTCTTTAATAGTGATCGCCTCATTCACTAACTTACCTTCTAAACGGTCTTCATCTGCCAACCCCAACAAGCGTTTAGCACTTTCATTCGCTGCAATAATTGCTCCAGTTTTATCTGTGGAAATTACGCCATTAGAAAGACTCCGCAAAATATCCCGTTGTAATTGTTCTTGTTGCTTGACTTTGGCGAATAATTGGGCATTTTGCAATGCTACCCCAGCTTGAATATTGAAAGCTTCCATAAATTCTTCGTCGTTGCGGTCAAAGCTGGCTTGGAAGCATTCTGGAGCTTTCGGCCAATCAGTCGGATTATAAGGCGGAAAATCCCCTGATTTCTTTTTATTGACTAATTGCGTGACCCCAATTAACTCTTGATCGCCGTTAAATACGGGCATACACAGTAAACTACAGGTACGATAGCCATTTTGCTGATCTAGATATTTGGCTGTTTCTGAGTCGGAATGGTCGTACAAATCAAATGGGATGTTGAGTTTTTGACCAGAAGCGGCGACTATCCCCACAAAACCCTTACCAACCGTAACGCGCAATTCCCTAGTCGAACCATCGTCCTGGGTGATTTTCGTCCATAGTTCATGCCGATCGCGATCTATCAACCACAGGGTACTGCGATCGGCGTTCATCAATTCTTTGGCTTCATCCATCACCCGTTTTAGGGTATCTTCCAAGTCCAAACTACTTTGACTCAGGGACTTCACCGCCTTCATCATCGCAGCTGCGGCTCTTTGTTTTTGTGTGGCGATGTAAAAAGAGCGTGACGATTCTAAAATCAGGCGAATCGAAGGGGCAAATTCCTGGAATAATTGTTCATCAGCACTTGTAAAGCCAACAGTATCGACACGTTCAGCTAGCGGTGCATCAGGTGTTTGTGTAGATTTTAATTTATTGAGTAACTGTACTACTGCGACTAATTGCCCTTGTTCATTCAGTAGCGGTAAGGCCAGCATGGTGTAAGTGCGATAGCCTGTGATTTTTTCTTGTTTTTGCGCAAATATAGAACGGGGATCGTTATAAAAATCAAAGGGAATATTCACTACTTGCTTAAAAGTCGCCACTTCACCAGCAATCCCTTTATCGGCGGGAATACGAATTTCTAAAGAGCGTTTACCTTCTCCTTCAGCCACTATTGACCAAAGTTCTTGTTTTTCCTCATCCAGTAAAAATATAGTTGTCCGATCTGCTCCCAATAATTCCCCAGTTTTTAATGTAATGGAGTGCAACATTTCTTGCAGAATTGTCTCAAAACCCTGAGAATCGAGCATCGACAGGGTTTGATGCACAATATGTAATTTCTGCTCAACTTCTGTAACAACTTGTTTAAAAGTCTCTTGAGTCAGGGGAGCTAGAAATGTTGAAATAGTCCCTTTGCGTCGGGCTAGAGTCCCGACAGGAGAAGCATTTACTGGCAAAGCCTGATTATCCTGGTTACGAACACCAATCATCAAATCAGCCTTTTCCCCAAAACTACGCTGTTGCGCTGACATAGGTAATTTTTGATATAGCAGGATTATAACGTTAGAAATTTATCTAAGTGTTGCTTTAGCAACTAGTAATCGACATTACCCACAGTTTAATCGGTTGTTAATTCTGCGTCATCCTGCTTTACCCCTGTTTTCCCAATATTGCCAACAGCTCGGCTGATGTTTAAAAATTGACACAGCAAAGAATGTACACGATATTAAATTTTCTACGTGTAGTGAATAAATATACTTTACTATTCGGGCTATGCCTAGCTTGAATAGTTATACCTGTGGGTATTAAAGATATAATTCCCCATCACCAAGTCAAACTAACATTTCTCGGACAAACTTGTGAAATGATGTACTTAATAGGCTGCATCCTTTTAAACATCAAGAGAGGTATCAATGAACTGGATTAAAGTTCTTCCCCAAGATGAACTGCCACTAAATGGACGCAAAGTGGTAAAAGTGGAACAACGCAACATCCTCTTACTTCACCACAACAACCAAGTTTTTGCGCTAGAAAATTCCTGCCCTCACCTCAAATTACCTATGCAGAAAGGGAAAATTACCGATGATGGGGCTATTGTTTGTCCTTTTCATCGTAGTGCCTTTGACTTATCCACTGGTAATCCTACAGAATGGACTCCCTTTCCTCCCGGTATTGGTAAGGTGATGGGGATGATTTCCAAAGAAAAAGCCCTTTCTGTTTTTCCTACTCGTGTGGAAGAAGGTAGCATCTGGGTGGGTGTCTGAGAATTAAAAATTAAAAATTAAAAATTCCAGCAAGTCCACTCAAGCAGTTTCCATGAGCCAATTCCGCCTATTCTACTTGAGTGGATTTTAGTTATCAGCGATCGCAGGCTCAATGTCTGCGATTTTTTATCATAGTTACTTGCAACTCATAATCATTTCGAGTATGATTAACTCATGAACTTAAACAAACAACCCCAGCGATGGAGAACCTTGTAATCGGTGCATTAGCCAGTTTAGGTGCAGGATTAGCCACAGTAGTCGGTGCGTTACCTGTTTTACTACCAATTAATTTCACGCAACGAATACAGGGGATAATGCTAGGGTTTGGTGGAGGAGTGATGTTAGCGGCCACATCATTTTCCCTAATCGTACCTGGAACAGAGGCCGCAGTTAAACAAGGTCAAACCCAAGCTGGTGCTGCTTTAATTATTGTGGCAGGTATGCTGTTGGGAGGAGTATTTCTGCAACTAGCCCATCGGTTTTTACCCCATGAACATTTTGTGAAAGGAAAAGAAAACTGTAGAGGTAATCAACTCAAACGCATTTGGTTATTTATTGCAGCTATTACTATTCACAACTTCCCTGAAGGTTTAGCGGTAGGCGTAAATTTTGGTAATAATAATATTAGTGATGGCATTCCCATAGCATTGGGAATTGGCTTACAAAATATTCCAGAAGGTTTAGTAGTCGCCTTATCTTTAGTAGCTGAGAAATATTCTGCTGGTTATGCGTTGTGGATTTCTTTACTCACAGGTTTAGTAGAACCAATTGGTGGTTTGATTGGTGCAGGTGTGGTGAGTGTAGCCAATTTTGTTTTACCTTGGGCAATGGCTTTTGCGGCTGGGGCGATGTTATTTGTGATTAGTGATGAAATCATCCCAGAATCTCATCGCAAAGGTTTAGAAAAAGAAGGAACTATCGGTGTGATGTTGGGCTTTGTAGTGATGATGTTTTTGGATATTGCTTTGGGGTAAGACGCGATGGATTGCGTCTCTACAAAATGATTTTTATGCAACTCAAAAGGAGCGAATTATGAATTTTACTCGCTTTGAACATCTAAATGTTGCCTGCCAAGATATTGATGTAACGAGGAATTTTTACCAAACACTATTTCCTGATTGGTATGTGCGCGCTGAAGGATCTAATAATGGCGATCGCTGGATACATTTGGGCAATGATCAATTCTATTTAGCCCTGAATGACTGTGCTGGACAAAAGCGTGTCCATCAAATCTATGAAAATATAGGGATTAGTCATGTCGGCTTTGTAATTCAAGATGGCGAAGCTATGCAAAAATTGCTTGATAAAAATGGCATTGAATATTACACAATGTCAGTTCCAGAAACTAGGTACAGAATTTATGTCACTGACCCAGATGGAAATGAAATTGAGTTAGTCGAATATCAACCTGATTACGCACTCAAGTAATTGATTTTGTTCAGAACTGTTGACGGTTGATATTTGACTGTCAACCGTCAACCATTAACTTATTTCATATCATAACCAAACAAATTTGGGTCAACTTCTCCTAATTGTAAATCTGCCAAACCATACTCCGCCCATCGTCTTTCTACCATAGCGGCTACATCTGAGTCAGATTCTAAAGGTGCGCCCCATTCATGGTCTGTTTCTGGGGGAATTTTGGTAGTTGCATCAATCCCCATGCGTCCACCTAAACCAATTTTCTCACTGGCGAAATCTAAGGTGTCGAAGGGGGTATTTGGGAGAATAAAGACATCTCGTGTGGGGTCAACCTTGGAACTAATTGCCCATACTACTTGACGCGGGTCACGGATATTAATGTCTTTATCAACAACAATCACAAATTTGGTGTAAGTAAATTGGGGTAATGCACTCCAAAACGCCAAAGCGGCGCGCCTGGCTTGTCCGGGGTAGGCTTTATCAATAGAAATAATCGCCGCTTTATAACTCAAGGCTTCCATTGGGAGGAAGAAATCAACGATTTCTGAGACTTGTTGCCGCAAAATAGGAGTATAGATCCGATTCAGGGCGATCGCCATCATCGCTTCTTCTTTGGGGGGGCGACCACTAAATGTAGTCAGGTAAATCGGGTCTTTGCGGTGCGTCATACACTGAAAGCGAATCAATGGCGAATCTTCCACGCCGCCGTAATACCCCATATGGTCGCCAAAAGGGCCATCTGGTAAAACTTCCCCTGGTGTAATCGTCCCTTCCAAGACAAACTCGGAATCTGCGGGGACTTCTAAATCTACGGTTTTACACTTCGCCAACTGCACACCAGAACCGCCATACAGTCCCGCAAACAACCACTCTGATAAATCTACAGGGATGGGTGTAGCCGCAGCCATGATAATTAATGGATCTACACCTAATGCGATCGCTATTTCTAATTTTTTGCCATTTTCAGCAGCTTTGCGTAAATGTCTCGCACCACCCCGCACTGATAACCAGTGAACGGTCATGGTATTTTTAGATTGCAGTTGTAAACGATACACACCGACATTGGGCGTACCTGTCTCACAATCCTTAGTAATTACTAATCCGAGGGTGATAATCTTGCCAGCATCACCAGGGTAAGGACGTATTAAAGGTAACTTATTTAAATCTAAATCATCTCCTTCAGTTACCACTTGCTGACAAGCCGGGAAAAAGTCTCTCCCTGGTTTGGCTTTCACTACATCAAACAACACTTTCCCGAAGTCTATCGCTTGGGAAATCTTCTTTGGTGGCTTTGGTTGTTGCAGCATACTCAACTTTTTGCCCAGGGTTTCCAACTCTTGGGGGTGCTGCATATTCATCGCCCAGCATATCCTTTCTACAGTTCCCATTAAATTCACTGCGACTGGGAAGGATGAACCCTTGACGTTTTCAAATAACAAGCCAGGGCCACCTCTCTGTAGCATCCGGTTGGAAATTTCGGCTATTTCTAAATCTGGGTCAACTAAAGCAGAAATACGCCGTAATTGTCCTTTTTCTTCTAGAATTTTAATAAATCCCCGTAAATCTCTGGCCATGGTTTTGTTTAAGCTAATGTTTAAGAAGTGTGAAGCGTCTTCTTATATTATTAGCTCTAATGTCTCACGCAAAGGCGCAAAGACGCAAAGAGAAGGAGGAGTTTTATCTTCAGATTATGTGTTGACGTGATAGACCAATTTCCAGCTTACTCCTACTAAGATTGTGTAGATTACTAGTTGGAGGGTTTTTTGAGGCATCTTTTGACATAGTTTTGCACCGACAATTACTCCTGGGACTGTACCTAACCAAATGGGGAAAACTAAACCCCAGTCAACTGTGCCTAAGAAGATATGACCTAGAGATGTGAATAATAATAAGATTGCGGCTTGTGCTAAGTCTGTACCTACTAACTGGCGGGAATCTAAGCAGAAGAAGGTAATCAGGACGATCGCAAACATCGAACCAGAGGAAACGCTAGTCATCCCCACCATACAGCCTAAAATTGCTCCGATTATCAAGCTTTGAATTCTACCGCCGGGAGTATCTAAATCAAACTTTGATATTTCTGGTAACTGCACATCGGGGAAGAATGTTCTCAAGAAGATTTGCACTAGTCCGATGATGGCGACGAAGAGAATCATCATGCCGATCGCTTGCAACAAAATATCATCTAAGTTGAGAGTTTGAGTCTGTTTAATGAGGTAAAGAATCCCTACCCCCAGGAGTGAACCGGGAACACTTCCCAAGGCTAACCATTTGACAACCTCCACATCTAAGGTTTTTTGCTGCCAGTGTTTCCAGCCACCAATAAATTTCATCAGTGTGGCGGCGACAACATCAGAACTCACCGCAATAGATGGGGGAACTTGAAAGACGAAAATCAACATTGGAGTGATGAGAGACGCGCCACCAATCCCGGTTAAACCTACGATGATGCCTATAACAAAACTGAGAAAGGGTAGTAATAAATAGTCCATAATTATTGAAGAGGAGATGAGGACTGGGGATTAGGTGAAATTTTGATTGTTATATGTTTGTACAGAAGTTTTTAATTTTGATTTTTCAATTGGTATTACTTTCTAATCCCGATATCCCAGTTTCAGTTACTAAGTTTCAAGCCACTTAGGGATGAGTAGTCATCCCGAAAAAAAACCCCGACTAACTACCGGGGAATAAGTCTGGAGTATCTAGAATCTTGAGTTGGATTAGTGCCAGAATCACTAGGGTGTAGACAGTGGAAGAAGCCAAACCCATCAATAGTTCCTTTTTCAGATTGCGTTCTTGGGGTTGATTTTGGAATACGTCTACTACTCCCGCCTGCATTAAGAGAATACCCGCCACATTAGAAAGCCAATACCCAGCGATCGCACAAGGAATCAACAAATCTTTATGCAATAAACTGCATAGATACCCAAAACCATAGGCGACAGGCAAATTGAAAAAGATATCATTCCACCAAGACAAAGGTGACAACATATATCCAAGCGCAAAGAAAAACCCACCCCGAATTTTCTTCAGAATTCTTAGAAATTTACTGTTTTCAGTGTTGATCTCTGATAAATCCTGTGATAAGCCTATCGTCTTCTCGTTTAATTGGTCACTAAAATTTTGTGTACTTTCCATAAAACTACCTCTTCTCTATCTGCTTACCGTAGTTTAATATAAAAAGACATAAAAATCTATCAATAAATACACAATTGCAAAATCGAAACTGTATTTTTAATTACGATTAATTATTTTTTGTATTATTTGTTACTAAAAATATAGTCGTACCATTAAATAATTATTTGTTTAATGGTAATTTTATCCATTATCCTTACTTGTAAATATTTATTTTATACATTTAAACTCCATGCCAACACAAAAATGTAGGAGAGCAGGAGAGAAAAACTGTTGACTGTTCTTCACATACTCAACATCTCTTCAAAAGTGATAGAAAGCTTTGTTTGAAAGCGTTGGCGATGCTTCAGCTTCAAAAAAGCACGGACTATTTGCAAGTATTGAGGTTTGCGTGGGTCAGGTTTAGAGCGATTATCAACCACCTGAATAGATCGCAAAGTGCCTAATTGCAATTCCTTTCTCACCATTAATTCGGAAATAGCGGCTGCACCGATACCATTTTCTACTACTGCTTTCACCATTTCCCCACTATTCAAGATGGATATCACATCCAATTGCAGAGGATGGATACCCCAACTTTGCAAGGCTTGCTCAAATTGTTGTTGAGTACCAGAGCCAGCTTCGCGCATTATCCAGCCAGTTTTGGATAAGTCAGATAAAGTCACTTCTGGATTGTCATACCAAGGATGATACTGACCCACTACAATTAATAAGCGATCGCCTCCAACTATCTCTTCCTCTAAAAAATTCTTGAGTGATGGCTTCACTTCCCCTTCCACCAAACCTAAGTCAAACTTACCAGTAGCCGTCCCAGTACAAATTGTCTCTGCATTGGCGAGGGTGCAATTAATTGCTATTCGGGGATACTTGTGTTGAAATTTCGTAATTTTTTCTGGCAACCAATAGTTACCAATTGTCAGACTTGAACCTAAATTAAGTTCACCTCGTTGTAAATCATTCAGTTCTCGAAGAGAGCGTTCTGTCAAAGCCACTTGATCCAAAATTTTCTGGGCTTCTGTTTGCAGTATCTTACCAGGTTCAGCAATCTCAATATGGCGACCAATTCGATGGAACAATTTCAAGCCATACTCTTCTTCTAAACTTTGAATGGCTGCACTCACAGCAGGTTGCGTAATGTATAGTTCTTCTGCTGCACGAGTAAAGTGTAAATGTGCTGCGACAGCTAAAAAAATTCGTAACTGATCAAGCGTCATTCCTGCCATTCATGTACCTAGAAAACACTCCCCACACCCGCTTTGCATCTTACTAAGTAAATGCTGAAAAAAGATGTTTTGGCGAATACGAAAAAATCGTATTTGCGGATACAATTTTTTCATTTAAAAACCAGCCAAAATACTGGAAATCCTTCCCAATCCCTAATCCCCAGTCCCCAATCCCCAGTCCCGATTAATCACTTCTATTTATCGAATGAACAAAAAATAGTATTTGATTCTCTAACTTAGGGGGGATAAATTAATACCTAGTCTTCGATAGCAGGCGCTTGCTCAGGTAAAGGCTGTAACTCTTCACCGAAAGAATTAATCACTTGGGGAAAAGGATATGGTGTATGACAGCTGAAATCGAACTGAATCAAAGCGTTCATGGCTTAAAAAAAGAATGTCTTTCCTACGGAGAAGTTCTAGCGCAATCCATAGCGGTGATTGCACCTACAACTACACCAGCAGCGAATTTAGGATTGATTTATGCCTCTGCTGGTAACGGTACATGGTTGAGTTTCTTGATTGGCATGATGGGTTTGACGTTTGTAGCTGTCAACATCAATCAATTTGCTCGTCGTTCAGCCTCTCCTGGTTCTCTGTACTCATACATTGTCAAAGGACTAGGTGTAACGGCCGGTGTATTGTCGGCTTGGGGTTTGATTCTGGCTTATCTGTTTACTGGGATGTCCACATTATGTGGCTTTGCGATTTTTGGTCAGTCTTTGTTAAGTCATATTGGGATTCATACCCATGTTCTGACGTTATTTGCTCTGGGAACGGTGTTGGCTTGGTATGTGGCTTATAAAGACATCCAACTCTCAGCCAAGATGATGCTGCTATTAGAGGCTTTTTCTATAGGCTTAATCCTTGTGTTGGGGGTTATTATTTGGTTGCAGAAAGGCTTTGCTCTTGATATATCCCAACTGAAACTACAAGGAGCAACACCCGGAGGAATATCATTAGGAATAGTTTTAGTTGTATTTGGTTTTTCTGGCTTTGAAAGTGCTACTTCCTTGGGAGATGAAGCCAAAAAACCCCTCAAAAATATTCCCAAATCAGTGATGCAAAGTGCAATTTGGACGGGTGTGTTCTTTATTCTCATGGCTTATGTCGAAGTCTTGGGTTTTAGAGGTAGTTCTGTAGACTTAGCGCAGACTGAAGAGCCACTCTCGTTGCTAGCAGAGCAAGCAGGTGTAGGTTTTTTAGGCATATTGATTAGTGTAGGTGCGCTGTTATCATTCTTTGCTTGTGTTCTGGCTTGTATTAATCCAGCCGCTAGAGTGCTGTTTATGATGGCGCGTCACGGTTTGTTTCATACATCCTTGGGGAAAGCACATGATGCAAATTTAACTCCACATACAGCGATCGCATTATGTTCCGTGATCACATTTATCGTACCCGCCACCCTCAACCTCTTGAACATTAAGCCTTTTGTAATTCTCGGTTATACCGGCACAATTTGCTCCTATGGCTTTTTACTGGTCTATATCCTAGTTTCCATTGCTGCACCCGTGTATCTGCATAGATTGGGAAAACTGCGCTCTATGGATTTAGTCTTCTCAGTCCTGGCGGTAGTGTTCATGATGATCCCGATTGTTGGGACATTAGGAATCCCCGGAAGTGATTTGTTCCCTGTTCCCCCTGCTCCCTACAACATTTTCCCTTACCTATTCTTGCTCTATCTCATGGCTGGCTTTGGCTGGTTCATGATCCAACGGCTACGCTATCCCAAAATGGTCAAGAAATTAGAGCATTCCATTGACGCAATTCACGCGAGTTTCAGTGATGCGGAATAGGTGCTGGGAATTGGGGATTGGAGACTGGGTAAAACACCCCTACACTCCTACACCCCCATACCCCTTACACCCTTACACCCCCATACCCCTTACACCCTTACACCCCCATACCCCTATACCCCTACACCCCTAACTATGAGCAATTTCGTCACTGCTATTCCCTCTGGGATCACAGCCTTTACAGCAACTAACCTTGATGATTTGGTGATCCTGACACTGTTCTTTTCACAAATCAGTGCAACTTTCCGCCGTCGCCATATCGTTTTCGGACAGTATTTAGGTTTTAGTGCGTTAGTAATCGCTAGCCTTCCGGGTTTCTTTGGTGGGATGGTTTTACCAAAACACTGGATTGGACTTTTGGGACTTGTACCAATTGCTATTGGTTTGAGTCGCTGGTTAAATCCTAGCAATGATGAATCAGAGGAGAATCAGGAAGATAAATCGGAGTCTGAGCAATTACCATTTGCCAGTTTTCTGTCTCCCCAAACTTATAGTGTCGCAGCCATCACGATCGCTAACGGCAGTGATAATCTTGGTATTTATGTCCCACTGTTTGCCAGCCACAACTTAGGGGGATTGCTGGTGATTCTGGGTGTCTTCTTCTCGCTGATTGGGATTTGGTGCTATGCCAGTTATATGCTAACTCGCCAGCCAGCGATCGCCCAACTTCTGACTCGTTATGGGAATCATTTAGTGCCTTTTGTTTTGGTGGGATTGGGTGTATTTATGATCTTAGATAGTCAAGCTTTACCACCACTGGCTTTAGCGGCTTGTTGTCTATGTCTGATGGGTCTGGTGAAAAAACCTCGACTCTCGCCGGAAGTAGAAAATAACTGACGAGGTGAAAGATATTGTTATGGGTAGTATTGTCAAAGCGATCGTCTCTGGGATTGTATCCTTTGCAGCTACCAACCTTGACGACATTATCATTTTGATGGTCTTCTTCTCACAGGTTAATCCTAATTTCCGGCGCAGACATATCATCATCGGACAATATTTAGGTTTTAGTGCCGTTATCATTGCTAGCCTTCCCGGTTTTTTTGGCGGATTAATTATCCCCACCCCGTGGATTGGTCTTTTAGGTCTAGTTCCCATTGCTATAGGTATTAGCCGTTTAGTCAATTTAAATCGTGATGAAAACGCAGTCCAAACAGTATCAGAGGAATTGCACTCATCAGGCGGAAGATTTGCTAGCGTACTTGCTCCACAAACTTATCAAGTAGCAGCAGTTACTTTTGCTAACGGAGGAGACAATATCGGTATCTATGTACCATTATTTGCTAGTAGTAATCTTGTTAGGTTAAGTATTATTCTGAGTGTTTTTTTCGTATTAGTTAGTGTTTGGTGCTACGTAGCTTATCAACTTACTTTACACCCTGTAGTTGCGAGATTTTTAACTCGCTATGGTCATGCGATCGTTCCTTTTATCTTGATTGGCTTGGGAATTTTCATTTTGATAGATAGTGGTAGTTATAGCTTAATTTCGCTCATCTTTTAGCTTGGTTATTTCTAGAAATTCAGAATCAAAATATATTGCATTTATTACAGACAATCTACTAGGAGCAAATTGTGAAATATATCAAAATTATTTTAATATGTTTAACTTTAACTATTAATTTCATGTTTGCTAAACCTGCATGGGCAGACAGACCCAACCTCACACGAATACCACAATATACGGAAGTTACTCAAGAATTAAACGATTTATTGACAGCCCAATCTTCACCAGAAGCATCGAGTTATACACCAGCAGATATAGAAAAAAAGATTGTAGAATTACAGCTACAAAAATACATCTTAGAATCTGCCCGTGGTTGGTCACAGTGTCTCAATAACACAGGAAAAACTTTAGGTATTTACGCTCATAAACCTCAAAAATCTACCTCTGAACAAGAAAGCAATCTCTACTTTTTGAGAGATGGACAAATTACAGAACATAAATGGAACTGTGATGGAGTTTACTTACCAACTGGAGCGAAAATTGCTGCGATCGCCCCTAGTGAAAAACAACCCCAAGAATTAACCGAACCTTTGGTAGTAAAAATTGTTTCAGGAACACAATTGGTAGTTACAACTAACCCAAAAACTGGCACAATTGAATTTAACGTTCCTCCTGCTAAAATCGTCAAAACTGGGGATGCTAACTTGTCAATTCCCAATTTTTCTTTAGCAGAAGTTGACGCACAAGTTCCTAATGCGCCAATTGAAGATTGAAATAATAACCAGGGATGAGGAAGTCAAAAGGTGAGCCACTCTATTAGGCAGGCAATGCCCAAATTGTAGCAAGTGGTGTTAGCGACGTTAGGAGCGTCATACGTAAGGGCAAAAGGCACAAGACGATATACAAAATATTCTAACTTTCTATACCTAGTCCCCATCCCCAGTCCCTATCTTGAGGTAATAAATGTGAACATTTGGGAATTTTCTTTATTAGTTTGGGTAGGTTCATTTACTGCTGGCTTAGTTGGTTCACTAACTGGCTTAGGTGGTGGAGTTGTGATTGTTCCTTTATTAACTTCAGTATTTGGTGTTGATATTCGTTATGCGGTTGGTGCTTCGTTGGTATCTGTAATTGCTACTTCTTCTGGTGCTGCGTGTAGATATATTAAAACTGGTTATACTAATTTACGATTAGGGATGTTTTTGGAAGTTGCAACTACTATCGGCGCGATTATAGGCGCGCTAATTGCTACTTTTGTAACGGTGAAAGCACTCACAATAGTATTAGCGATTGTGTTGTTGTATTCTGCATATCTTTCACAACAACCAAAAAAGGAACATCCCGAAAGCGAATCTACAGATTCTTTAGGAAATTATTTCCAACTTAATGGTACTTATCCCACTGGTAATGGTTTGATGTCTTACCAAGTTCATGCAGTTCCGGCTGGGTTTAGCGTCATGTTAGTTGCTGGGGTGATTTCTGGTTTGCTGGGAATTGGTTCAGGCGCATTTAAAGTATTAGCAATGGATCAAATTATGGGTATCCCATTTAAGGTTTCTACTACTACTAGTAACTTTATGATTGGTGTCACAGCCGCCGCGTCTGCTGGTGTTTACTTAGCAAGAGGTTACATTGATCCGGGTCTATCGATGCCTGTAATGTTAGGAGTATTACCTGGTGCTATTTTAGGCGCGAAAATTCTTGTAGGAACTAAAACACAAGTGTTAAGAATTATCTTCGGACTTGTGTTGGTAGTAATGGCATTGAAGATGGTTTATAACAGTTTCGTTTAGGTGGTAGATATGAGCAATTTTGATTCGGGTTTGCCTTGGTTGGCATCGCCATCACAGGAGGCTCAAATAGATGTTTTAGCTTTGCCAAAAGAAGAAGCAGATAGTGATATTACAGCACTGGAACAGCAACAGTCTAAAATATCTAGTGGTGAAATTAATATTCATCACAATATAGCTAAGACAGAGCCAGAACTGCAATTCGAGAATATATTGAGTCAACTACTGAAATATGGTGTTTTCATTGCCTGTGCTGTAGTTTTATGGGGTGGATTACTATATTTAAATATTCACGGTAATGAGCGTGCTAATTATCAATTTTTCCGTGGAGAACCAGATATACTTCGTTCTCCTATAGATGTGATGCAAGCTGCTTATACTGGTAGTAGTAGTGCAATTATTCAGTTAGGATTATTAATATTAATTGCTACACCTATTTTAAGAGTGATAATTTCTTTATTGATGTTTGTGTGGCAGAAAAATTTTATCTACATTATTTTGAATTTATTAGTTTTATCCGCTCTGTTTTATAGCTTAATAGGAGCATATTATTAGTTAGGGCATATTGGTTTGATTTTGTGTGGCTCTATTTCTCTTTTTTTATACTTGATTCTTAGAATAAAAAGGGCTAGAGTTACTCACAATTATGCTGCAAGTAAGGGTTATTCCTGTAAATAATTGATTGGTATAGACGTGATTTTTACGTCTATACATGAGGATTTTTTTGCTAATAAACTGTATTGACTGATTAAAAAACTTTAAAGAGGGTTAAGTTAGACAAATGCTGGAATCTAATTGGTTTACATCTACTTTTGGAAAACGTATTCAATTCTTTATTACATTTTTAAAACAGCTATTTATTACTCGTTGGCGTTCCTTCTTATTACTATTTGTTGGGGTGTATTTACCTTTGCAGTTATTTGAATTGATAGCTGTACAAGTATTGGTAAAAAAAGGCGGCTTCCCGTGGGATATTCCTATTTTATTGGCGATTCATCAAACAGCACAGCCACAACTAGATATTATGGCAGTGATATTAACAAAGCTGGGTTCAGTTTGGACTGTCGCGCCTATTTTAACTTTAGTGGGGATATTTTTATTGTTTAGGAAAAAATGGCGATCGCTCACTTTTTTAATCATCACGGGACTAGGTAATGCTATCATCAACCATACAGCTAAAGTTTTACTACATCGTGTTCGTCCTCACCTCTGGGATTCTCTAGCACCAGAGTTGAGTTATGCTTTTCCTAGTGGTCATGCGATGAGTAGCCTAACTTTAGTCGCCATTTTGGTAGTTTTAACTTGGGATACAAGCTGGCGTTGGCTAGTTTTGTTTGGTGGTGGTTTGTTTATCTTGACTATTGCTTGGACAAGGCTATATTTAGGAGTACATTTCCCTAGCGACATTTTAGCAGGATGGATGTTTGCACTAGCCTGGGTAGTTGCTGTTAACTTATTAATTAAGCCAAGATTTAGTCATTAGTTATTCCCCATACCCTAATTCAAAAATTGGTTGACATCAAACTTTAACCCCCCATTAGGCATAATCTTTGGTAACTTGCCATCCCATTTTTCGATAAATTGTTTTTGCAAAATATCAGGTGTTAAAGTTCCACTAATTAATCTTTGTGCTTCTGTTTCACCCTTAGCTAGATTTATCTTAGCTTCGGCTTCTTTAATAGCTTTGAGTGCAATAAACTCTGCTTTTTTAGCTTCTTGTTCCGCAATTTGTTTTGCCTCTACTGCTTCACCAAAACGTTCTGAAAAATGTATATGAACTAAAGAAATATCATCGACAGATACATGATAATTAGCTAGTCTATTAGTCAATAAATCATCCACTCCTGTTTTAACTTCTCCCCGTTTAGTAATAATTTCTTCAGCCGTGTATTTAGCAATAATGGCTTTTATCACTTCTGCCACTGCTGGATTAATCACCTTATCAATTACCTGTTGTTCTGTTCCTAGCTGTTGAAAAAGTGCGTTGACTTCTTCTGGAATGATATGCCAATTGATTGCCACATCTGTAAAAACATCTTGTAAATCTTTGGATGAAGCTTCCGCCGATATTTCTTGTTTTTGGACTCGTACACTGATTTTTTCGACTGTATTTGCAATTGGAATGATTATATGTAGACCTTCTCCTAAAATAATCTTCTGTACCTCCCCAAATTTCATCAATACCCCTCTTTCGCCAGCATTGATGATTACACAAGGCCAAAGAATGATAATAATCAGTAATAAACTTAAAGTTAATTTAATAAAAAAGTTACGTCTTTTAATATTTTTCATGTTCTGCTAAAAACAGCTTTTAAAGTGTATTATCTCATTCGTATTTTGCCAGTAAAATAAGTGATTAAAGTAACATCTAACTCTGAAAGATTGAAAAATATCTTAAGAATGTCAGGAAATATTGACATTATAGCAAAATGAGAAAATATACTTATTGCCTTGTTAATGAAACTGCACTGTGAAGTTATTAATCATAGCAAAAGCTTTGCAGAATAAAGGTTGAGCAAATGGTGGTTGCTAAAAGTCAGTGAGGTACTTAACTAGGAAATAGAGGGTATCCGAAAGCTAATTTTGTATTGGGGAACACAAAAATCTTATGAATAATTCAGACTGCTCTGTGATAAGGATATGTGCAAGTCTTGATAGAAAAGGATTTTCGTTAATTTGATTAATATCAAATATCTTCAAGGAGATAAATTTACTTTAAGTAGATGGGGTTAGTGTCCTTAAATTGGCATAGATGAGAAAATCTCTTGATTTTCACCAAATAAGGCTTTATCGTGCAACTTAGTACAGAGTTTCATGTCTCGCTTAGAGTTAAGAAGTTACTTTTATGATGAACGAATCTATCCTCACAACAATGGAAGCCGCTAAACAAACTTGTATTGAATGTCAAACTACTTGTATCGACACCCTTAAATATTGCAAAACTCAGGGTGATAAATACATAGATATGGCAATGATGTCTATGTTGCGTGACTGTGCAGAAATGTGCATGATGTGCGTCAATATGATGGACGATGGCTCTGAGTTTATGGGCAATACTTGTGCTTTATGCGCTCAAATTTGCGATCGCACCGCGATGGCTTGTGAACAAATGAGCAATGATCCCACAATGATGTTGTGTGCTACTATTTGCCGTAAATGTGCAGAATCTTGCCATGCCATGAGTTTAAATTCGGCGGCTTATTTTCGCAGATCCAGTTCAGTTACAGAAGAAGCCCTTTTGTCTCGTTAAATAATCACAGAATATTCAGAGCGATCGCCTAAACTCATCATAGTGCGATCGCTCTCTTGTTCTCACCTATGTACTTCACCCAGCAAACTTTGCGGAGTTCGTAGTGAGGGCTTTAGCCCTCAAGTCAGGGACTAAAGTCCTTACTACTAACTTATTTATTAAGCAAAGTTGCCTTGCCATAACACTAGCTACTTACACCTCAATAGCAGACTTTTCTACCTTTTGTCTTTGTCCAGTTGTAATCAACCACTTACCACCAGAAGGTGCTAAAGTTACGCCTCGACGAATAGGTTTAACTGGATAATTCTCTACCAATTTTAAATCTACATGAGATAAGACTGTCGCCAACACTAACTTCATTTCAAACAGCGCAAAAGCCATCCCTAAACAACGCCTGTTACTACCACCAAAAGGTAGATATTCATAGGGTGAGTATTGCTTTTCTAGAAACCTTTCTGGAACAAACTGTTCAGGTTGAGGATATAAATCTGGACGGCGATGAATCAAATAAATGCAACCTACTAACATCGTTCCTGGCTCGAATTGATGACCCATAATTTCTATAGGTGACTTCACAATGCGCGGGATAGTAATCATCCCGATGGGATAAATGCGGAGTGTCTCTTGACATACAGCAGTTAAATAAGGGAGACGCGTGATTTCAGTGAAATCTGCATTGTGAAAACTATCTAATTCAGCCAAAAGTTTCTCTCGCACTGACGGTAGACGGTGAATCCAGTTTAATGCCCATGTTAAGGCTGAGGCTGTGGTTTCATGACCAGCGACCAGTAGAGTCATCAATTCATCACGTAACTCTAAATCACTCATGGGTTCACCATTTTCATCACGCGCTGACATCATCAGGGAGAGAATATCATTTCGGGATGGGTCTGGATGATCTCTGCGTTCTTGAATTTCCGCGTATAGTAGCTTGTCAATTTCCCCCCGCTGACGAAGGAAATTTCCCCAAGGACTCCAGCGACCTAAATCTAGACGTAATGCGGGGATAAAGGATAGAGAAGCACGCAAGGAAGAGGATGTTAACTCTAAAATTGAGCATAAACGTGTTTGCAATTGAGTATAACGTTCACCTTCATATAGACCAAACACGGCTTGTAAAATTACCCGCAAAGCAATTTCTTGCATGGAATCACGCACAGAGAAAGCTTTACCAATTTGCCAACTACTGATAACTTCTTTGGTGATGTTAGTAATAATATCACCGTAAGATTTCATGCGATCGCCATGAAAAGGCGGTGTTAGCAATCGTCGTTGGCGTTGATGAGTTTCTCCTGAGATTAGTAATAAGGAATTATTCCCTAATAATGGTTGTAAAATTTGGGCTGAACCTTTAGAATCTAGGCTTTCTAAATGAGTAGTAAAAATCTCTTGAATTGCTTGGGGATGGCTGATAAATACGATTGGCTGTTTGTTTGTTAGCCATAGAGTAAAAAAATCACCATGAGCTTTGGCAGATGCTTCCATTAGCTGTAAGGGATGATAAATCCACTTTCCTAGCTGCATAAATTTTGGCATTTTGGGACTATCTGGAAGTTTCATGACCAATGCTCCTGTTAGCAGTATTCATCCTAGACTAGCAAAAGCCGAAAAAACTGGAAAAATTCTTTATAAAATCTGTCTATAGATATTTTATACAAACAGGCGATCGCAACTAAACTGACAAGGCAACGTTTATTTTTTATACATATTTATATGATAGATATTTATATACTTGATCTACTTCTCATTGGGCTATTGCTACTAGTAGTAACACTATGCTCAGGTTGGATTACACGCCTACCACTTTCCTTTGCTTTGATATATCTGTTGGTGGGTATATTTCTAGGTTCTGAAGGTTTAGAAATGATCCAACTGAGAGAGAATAATGTATTTAATGCCAAAATCCTCGAAAAGATAACAGAATTTGTAGTGATTATTTCTGTCTTTAGCTGTGGCTTAAAAATCATCCATCCTCTGCGCTGGCGAGTGTGGAATATTACAGCACGGCTGATTATTTTGTTAATGCCGATTTCTATTGTAGGCTTGGCAATTGTTGGCAGATTATTTTTAGGGATGAATTGGGGAGAAGCAATTTTACTAGGAGCAATTCTTGCACCCACTGATCCAGTACTAGCTTCAGAAGTACAACTTACAGATACTAAAGATAAAGATGAATTACGCTTTGGGTTAACTTCTGAAGGCGGATTAAATGATGCGTTAGCTTTTCCCTTTGTTTATTTTGGCATTTATGCCATGAAAGATAATAATTGGCATAATTGGTTTAAAAATTGGTTACTAGTAGATGTAATTTGGGCGATCGCAGCCGGAATGGTGATGGGTTTTCTAGTAGCAAAATTAATAGTTTGGGTTGATCAAAAAATCCAAAAAAAGCGTGCGGCTGATGCACTCATGGAAGATTTTGTTGCTATTAGTGCCATTTTAATTACTTATTCTTTAACAGAAATTATCAACGGTTACGGATTTTTAGCTGTGTTTGTGGCTGGGTTAATTGTCCAAGATAGTTATAGAAATCCTGAAAAACCAATGGCACAATTAGAATTTATTGAAAGACTAGAAAGGTTATTAGAAGTAGGAACAATCTTATTATTAGGGTCAATCTTATTATGGCGACCAATGCTCAATTATGCCTCTCAATCTATCATAGTCATAGTTTTATTATTCTTAATAATTCGACCTGTAGGAGCATGGATTAGTACCATTGGTAAACGTCCATTAAATTCCCAACGCCGGAGATTCCATCCTGCAACCCGTTGGCTATTTGGTTGGTTTGGAATTCGTGGCGTTGGTTCTTTATATTATCTTGCCTATGCCTTTAGTCACGGTTTAAAAGGAGAAGTCAGTGAGCAGATTTCTTGGATAACTTACACCACTATTGTTGCTTCTGTAGTTGTGCATGGTATTTCGGCGACACCTTTAATGAACTGGTATGAACAACAAGTAGCGACAAAGCCATTAGCTTCTCACACTACCATCGGAGAGTTAGACGATAAGTAAATTCCAGAGAATAAAATCTGCAAAGAGTAAAAAGAATAATTACTTTAGAAAAATAGGGAATCCACATAAATAAATATAGTGGATTCAATAAGTCCAATGTAATTGGAAGATTCAACGGCTTACCTAACTTATAAGTTGATGCTCAATTTTCATGTTGCGACTTGCCATAGTTTGTGTGAATTGATCTGTTGTGAGTGCAGCTTCTACTGGCCAAACTCCTGGTTTTTTCAGTTGACCTGATAACAATAATTGGGCAATACTACCTGTACCATAGCCAGCCGCAATTGCTGTATTTCCATGTATTAGAGTTGAAGAATAAACAGCATTTTGACTGTTGATTTTGCCTGTAACTTCTACACGCACTGCTACACCAATACCGCTAAACACATTTGTAACATCTGTCATCAAATGACTAACATGAGATAAAAATTCAATTGTGCTATGACGCTGCATCCATGATTTAGGGAAAACATGAGCAGCTATCCAAGTGAGATGATTATAAAAATCTGGGACTGAACCAAACTTAGTAATTACAGTTTTGACATTAGGAAAGGCTTGAGGAATTGTAAAAGTTTCTGGCATATCAAACCAGTAAACCCCACTACGTTTATACGGTGAGGGAAAATCCACAACCTCTCTCTCACTATAGGGTTTAACTAATTGCCATTTACCATTTATCCAAGCTTCAAAAGGATGCTGCAATCCTAGGAAAGTCGTCCGCATAACTGTAATTCCAGCACCGCCAGAACCAGCTACTAAATAACTTAAATGTACCTTTTCTGGCTCATGGAACTGCTCAATACCTTGGCGTGCCATGCTATTAGAAATACCAGGAAAAATTCCTGTATTCACAATAGCTGTCACTCCGGTATCTATAGCTTGTTGATGATAATTTAAAGCCTTACTAGTAAAAGAACGGTGGTCACTGACATCTATATAGTTAACACCTTGTTCAATGCAGAGTTTGAGAACATTTGCATCACGGTAATGAAACGGCCCGGCACAGTGAACCACTAGATCAGAATTAGCGATCGCCTCCCGCAATTTCTCCACCTCTGCTAAATCCAACACTAGCAAGGGGAACTCAGCACCCTGATCTATCTGTGGGGAACGTCCCGTGATAGTAACTTTTGCTTGTGTGTGAGTAGCTATATCCTGGGCTACACTGCTACCAATGCGCCCCCGTCCTCCCAGAATTAAAACGCGGTCTGTCATCACTCCCTGTGGGCAACAATAACTCTATTTGACCAGTTTTTTGTCACATTGACATCAGTTACAAGTAAGACTTTAGTTATTAGCTTTTCTTTCTTACCCCTGAACCCCTCACGAAAAAACTCTTCCCAAGAAATCAATTATTTCTGTCCAAGCTGAAGTGGTGGCGGCTGAGTCGTAGCGATAACCATCATCGCGCATGAATGTGTGTTCTGCTGCATACAGGTGTACTTGATGAGGGATTTTGGCTTGTTCTAGGGCTGTAATTAAGGTTTTTCGGTCGTTTTCTGGGATGTGGGGGTCGAGAGTACCTAGGATTAATAACATTTCACCCTTAATTTCATTTACCCTATGGATGCTGTCAGCAACTCCTTGACCTAGTTTGCCACTAGGGATACCTGTAGGGTAGCAGCAGACAGAGGCTTTAATTTCGTGGGCGAAGGCAGTTCTAAAGGCTAAATGACCACCAATACAAAAACCGAGAGTGCCGATTTTGTTAGGGTTAACTGTACTTTCTGCCTGAAGGAAGTTAATCATAGCACGGCAATCTGCATCATATTCTGCGATCGCAGTCCGCCTGGCATCATCATTACCCCGCATTCTCCCCAAGTCATCCGGCTCAATAACTGTACCAATTGGCTCAACTCGATGAAAAATTTCCGGTGCTGCTACTACATAACCAAACCCAGCTAGGTAGTTCACTAAACGCATCATAGCACCGCCCAACTGGTAGATGTCGCTATAAAACAAAATCCCAGGGTAAACTCCTGCGGGTTTAGGCGCAGCAATATAAACCCGCATCAAGCTGTCATCTACCCTCAACTCTACATTGCGCTTAGTAATCTGCACTTTTTTCGCTCCATCTCATGCTTTCACTAGCTTCTACACGATTGAATCAGAAAATCGGGATTTCAACCGAAATCAGAAGTTGAAAGCATTCCACCTCCAACTTCTAACTCATTAATCACTTTAATTTATCCTTTTAACAAAAAAGACTATTTGCTCCTATCTTTGGAAAGACGTAAATTAAAACTCATCGAAGCGAACACAACCTTAATTAACCAAAAGTTGCAGTATGAATCCTACTAAAAATACATTATCAAATCAATCTTCTCAATCTTCAATTGTAGAGAAACATCAAGACACATCCACAGAACCATTAACTCGTGGACAACGCCTAGCTGATAAATTAGCTAGTCATGTAGGTTCTTGGAAATTTCTCATTTGTCAAAGTACGATTTTAGCAGGATGGGTAGGAATGAACTTAACACCAGGAGTTCCCCACTGGGATGAGTCACCATTCATTTTACTTAATTTAGTATTTTCATTTGCTTCGGCTTACACAGCACCCATTGTATTAATGAGCCAAAATCGTCAGTCTGATACTGATCGCCGAAATGCTGATATTGACCATCAAGTAAATCTCAGAGCTAGCCAAAATATTGAACTACTACATCAAAAATTAGATGAATTACATTCTCAAAAACTCAACGAACTGACTCAAATAATTAAAGAGCAGCAACAAGTAATTAATGAATTGAAAGTAACTTTAGTACCTGCTTCTAAAGATAGTAAAGAGATGAAAGTGAGTTTATTACCAGGTTTGCATATACAAACTAACAGTAAATTTTCCCAAAAAACTGCTAGTAATAAACTTTTTACCCTTGACCAACCTATTAGTGATAATCACAAAGTTGTAGACAAGGTGAGTCTTCACTAACAATTATCATTGTACTCTATCATTTGTCTCTTACTATAAATCGATACATTTGTAGGGTAGACCCTAGACTATCGAATTTAGAACTTTTTGAAACTAATTAAATATTTGCGTTCTTTGAGGAAATTCTCAAAGTGGAATTATACTTTTGGCACTACATTCTCAGCAAATACAGTCTCCCTATTGAACTGGAAATACTACATCTGCACGCTTCATTAAGTAGCAATTTCCCCAGTATTTGCAGACATAAACTCACGCGACTTGAAATATTACCAACTAGAAAATTAAGAAGGACTAGAAATGAGCGAACTTATTACTGCAATTTCTACGGGCATCACAGCTTTTACAGCCACAAACCTCGATGATTTAGTCATCCTCACACTCTTATTCTCTCAAGTGAATGCAACTTTGCGCCGTCGGCATATTGTTATCGGTCAGTATTTAGGTTTCTGCACTCTAGTTATTGCTAGTCTAGTTGGTTTTTTAGGAGGTTTAATAGTACCATCTCAATGGATTGGGCTTTTGGGTTTAGTACCGATCGCCATTGGATTAAATCGTTGGCTGAATGCAGATAGCGATTTATATTCTGAGACAGAATCAGCAATAGAATTGTCTCATTCTGCGACGTTCGCTAGTTTTTTATCTCCTCAAGCTTATAGTGTAGCAGCTATTACTATTGCTAACGGTAGTGATAATGTTGGAATTTATATGCCGTTATTTGCCCATTGTTCTGTGGCAGATTTGCTAGTAATAATCATGGTGTTTTTATGCTTAGTAGGTGTGTGGTGTTATCTGACTTATAAACTTACTTGTCAGAATGCGATCGCTAATTTACTCACCCGTTATGGTAATAATTTAGTCCCCTTTGTCTTGATAGGTTTGGGTGTATTTATTATCTTAGATAGTGCTTCACTAAATCCCATTGCTTTGACGGGTACCTGTCTATGTTTAATAGGTCTGCTCAAAGTAATTCAAACTTCTAAATTCAAAACTCAAAGTTTATAATTTTCAAACATATGAAAGCCTTCTCTATTTCTGTAATATTCTTGGTGTTGGGAATAAATTTCTTAATTTCCTTTACAGCTTTAGCAGATACACATCTTCCTCTAGCTAATAACTTTGAAGTTGGTCAAAAAGTTATCTGGCTATACAAAAATCGTCCCGATGCTGCTGATGTTCAAAAGATTCCGGCTGAAGTAGTTAAGTTAAGCCCTAAGCAAGTGCAAATTAAAGTACGTAAAAATAACAATGAATTTATTAATCGCTGGGTAAGCCCTACAAGACTGGAAATTTTTCCTAAAATTCAAGATTCACCATCACATTAAATCAGCATCGCCAACAGAGTATTCAGCAGCTAATAATTACTCAAATCAAGGAGAAAATATGCAGTTCATTAAAATTATAATCGTCGCTTTTGTGTTGATTGCCAACTTAACAATTGCTCAACCATCTTGGGCTAGTAAAGATTTCACTAAAGGGACTGATTATACTGAAGTAACTCAGGAACTTAATCAACTCATCAGTGTGCAAGATACTCCAGAGCAAGCTGGCTATACACCTGAACAATTTCAAGAAAGACTATCACAATTGCAATATCAAAAGTCTGTGATGGAAACAGCTAAAAAGCGAGCGCAATGTCTGAATGAAACCGGAAAAACTTTAGGAATTTATGCTAATAAAGGGAAAAAATCTCCCACACAACTTTACTACTTAGCTGCAGGTCAAATTACAGATGATGATTGGGATTGTGATGGCCTATACTTACCCGCAGGTTCTCAGGTAGTGTTAAGTCCGAATACTCCAGTGGAAGAACTAACTGAAGCAATCGCCGTTAAGTTTGTGGATGGTACACAATCAATCGCTAGAACTAATCCGGCTACTGGTGCAATTGAATTGAATGTTGCACCTGCAAAAATCTTCAAAGCTGGCGAAAGCAACTGGTCATTACCCACGTTATCTCAAGCAGAGATTGACGCACAAGTTCCTAGTAAACAGCTCATTGACTAATACTTTTGACTATATAGCGATCGCATAAACTCTCGCTAGACCAAATCACACTTTAACTCCTCCTAATTAAGAGGGGTTTTTTGTTGATGTCATGGGAATTTGCTGACTCAGTAACGAAAAATAAAGCTTGATTGAACTTTAACTCTATGATATCTATAATACTTTCAAATAACGGTATCCCGCTCAAGATACCGTAAATAAAGGAGTATTACGGATGAGCAAGTCGCAGCATCGAGCGCAATTAAGCCATGACTTAATTGTGGGAATGCAGGTTTGTGTTGTGCGAGTTTTGCAGGTTTTGCAGATTTCTTACCAACATATAGTTATCTGGCTAAAGGGCGGTAATCTCCGCAGCTTTATCGGTCTTTTTTTAGTTGGGGCTATTTTAAGTTTAGCGATCGCATCCTGTGCTGGAAACAGAGCTTTCAGCCAACCTGCTGATATCAAGTTGAAGCTTGTTTCGTTCTCCGTAACTAAAGTTGCTCATGACCAAATCATTCCCCAATTTATCGCTAAGTGGAAGCAAGAACACAATCAAAATGTCATCTTTGAGCAGAGTTATGGGGGTTCTGGCACACAAACTGCGGCTGTAATTGCCGGTTCACAAGCCGCAGACATAGTACACCTAGCACTTCCTTTAGATGTTAATAAAATTCAGCAAGCAGGTTTGATTAAACCGGGTTGGGAAAACAGATCACCGAGAAATGGTATTGTGAGTAAATCTGTAGCGGCGATCGTGACCCGTGAAGGCAACCCTAAAGGGATCAAAACTTGGGCAGACTTGGCAAAAGACGGTGTAACATTAATTGCAGCTAATCCAAAAACTTCTGGTATTGCTATTTGGGAATTTTTAGCTTTATGGGGTTCAGTGACTCTCACTGGCGGTGATGAAACAACAGCATTAAATTACGTAACTAAAGTTTATAAAAACACGCCAATTCTGACAAAAGATGCTCGTGAAGCCAGTGATTTATTTTTTCAGAAAAATCAAGGTGATGTCTTAATCAACTATGAGAATGAGATAGTTTTAGGCAAAAAAACCGGAGCAAAGCTGCCTTACATAGTACCATCTGTTAATATTTCTATTGATAATCCTGTCGCCATCGTTGACCGAAATGTTGATCAACATGGTACAAAAAAAGTTGCGGAAGCATTTGTTGATTTCTTGTATTCCAAAGCAGCCCAGCGCGAATTTGCCAAATTACAATATCGTCCTGTTAACCCTACTGTGACTCAAGAAGTAGTATCGCAATATCCCCAAATCAAAACTTTATTTACATCGCAAGATTTAGGTGGTTGGGATCTAATTCAGAAAAAGTTTTTTGTTGATGGGGCAATTTTCGATCAAGTACAAGCTGCCAAAAAAGTATCAGCAATTTAAACATAACTTGCAAATCATTGGATTAAATATTTTATGAGCTTTCATCGCCTCTTGAAAGATAGCTTTTATCTTACAACATTCATGCTTATTGCTAACCTAATCACAGGTTGTAACAGTGGTAAAGAATTGCAAAATCAGGTTAGTATTGATGGTGCAGCCGTAGGTTTTCCAATTTCTCTAGCAGTTGCGGAAGAGTATAGTAAAGTTAAACCGGACGCACAAGTTAGTGTTGCTTCCAGTGGGACTGGTGGCGGTATCAGTAAGTTTTGTAATGGTGATATTGATATTGTTGGGGCTTCTCGTACTATTAGAGATGAAGAAATCAAAAAATGTCAAAGTCAGAAGATTGAATTTATTGAATTACCTATAGCTTTAGATGGCATTGCTGTGATTGCTAATCGTCAAAATAGCTTTGCTAAATGCCTCTCAATTAAAGAATTAGACAAAATTTGGAGTGCTAAATCAGACGGTAAAATTTTGACTTGGAGTCAAGTTAATCCCAAGTTTCCTCATGAAAAACTCAAGCTGTATGCTCCAGCTTCTGATACAGGAACATTTGATTATCTGACTCAAGCTGTGACCGGTAAAGCCAAGAACGGTCGGACAGATTACACTCCTAGTCACAATCAAAACCTACTGGTACAAGGGGTAGCAGGTGATGCAACAGCTTTAGGTTATGTGGGCATATCTTACTACATTCAAAACCAGGACAAACTCAACTTAGTTGCAGTAGAAAGTCCCAACGGAAAATGTGAAAAACCCGTTCCCGTGGATAATGTCATCAAAAATATTTATACACCGTTGTCCCGTCCTTTATTCATTTATGTTAGTAAAAAATCATTAGATACTAAGCCAGCAGTCAAAGAATTTGTCGAATTTTATCTAGAAAATTCTTGGAAATGGGTAGATAGTGTTGGCTATGTGGCTCTACCTGATGAGGCTTACATCAAAGTCAAACAAAAATTTGCTATTGGTGAAACTGGGACGAAATTTAAAAAAGCTAAACCAGGTCAACCAATCACTAATTTTATTTAAATAAATTCTTTAGTCCTGAGCTTGTTTATGCCTAATACAAATCCTCCAGATAATTCATATCCAAGATTTCGACAATCCTTGGAAAAAAATGCCTCAGAAGATATCTCAGAAAAGATTATTGCAGCCATTTTATTTGCTTGTGCTTTAGTTTCTGTGTTAACTACTACTGGGATTGTTGTGATTATCTTTCAGGAGACATTTGGCTTTTTCCAAGAAGTTTCTTTAGCGCAATTCTTCCTGGATACTAAATGGACACCGCTATTTGCTGATAGACATTTTGGTGTCTGGCCCTTGATTAATGGTACATTCTTAACAACAGCGATCGCAATGGCAGTAGCGATTCCTCTAGGTTTATCTTCAGCTATTTATTTAAGTGAATATGCTCAACCAAAAGTAGCTGCAATTTTACGCCCAGCCGTGGAACTTTTAGCAGGAATACCAACAGTAGTCTATGGTTATTTTGCCCTGTTATTCATCACACCATTGCTCAGAAATGTGATTCCGCTAGAACTATTCAACGCCTTAAGTGCAGGATTAATGATGGGAGTGATGATTACCCCTACTGTTGGTTCTATCAGCTTAGATGCAATCAAAGCTGTTCCCATATCTTTGCGAGAAGGGGCTTATGCTTTAGGTATTACCAAATTAGAAGCTATTTTTAGAGTCGTGCTGCCAGCCGCACTTTCTGGAATTATCGCTGCAATTATTCTGGGTATTTCTCGCGCGGTGGGTGAAACTATGACTGTTGTAATCGCTGCTGGACAACAGCCAAAACTGACGATCAACTTTGCAGAATCCGTAGAAACAATGACAGCTTACATGGCGCAAATTTCTGGCGGAGATAGTCCACGCGGAAGTCTAAATTTCAAAACATTATATGCCGTAGGTGCGCTGTTGTTTTTAATTACCCTAGCTTTGAATATTGTCAGTTACTGGGTTGCTAACCGTTTTAAAGAAAAGTACGACTAATAGATTATGACTACTGCTTATCAACCAGATGATTATCTAGATTCAACAACGGAATTTACTGATAATATTGAACAACGAGAGACTGTAGGAAAAGTATTTGAACTCCTATTTTTATTGGGGTTATTTATTGGTATATTCATTTTAGCATTGCTACTTTTTGATATTTTTCAAGACGGATTAGCGAGATTTTTAGCCCCCGGTTTCTTAACGGAAACTCCTTCTCGCTTTCCCGAACAAGGTGGTATACGCCCAGCAATTATCAGTAGCATTTTATTAGGAATTGTTGTGATTGTGGTGACAGTTCCTATTGGTGTCGGAGCAGCTTTATATCTAGAAGAATATGCACCCAAAAATTGGTGGACAGAAATTATTGAGATTAATATCAGCAATTTGGCAGGAGTTCCTTCAATTGTCTATGGATTGTTGGGTTTAGGAGTTTTTAATTATTTATTAGGTTTTGGCCCGGCTTTAATCTCTGGTGCGTTGACGCTATCTTTATTATCTTTACCAGTAATTATTGTGACATCTAGAGAAGCCATTCGTGCCGTTCCCAATTCCTTACGTTATGCGTCTTACGGATTAGGTATTACCAAATGGCGAACGATTCGGAGTCATGTCATACCCTACGCTATTCCTGGTATTTTGACAGGCGTAATTATTTCTATATCTCGCGCTATTGGTGATGCAGCTTCTTTAATTGTTGTCGGTGCTGTAGGTTTTCTAACATTCAATCCTAGTTTATTCCAGAGATTCATGGCATTACCCATTCAAATTTATAGTTATATTACTCGTCCAGAACCGGGTTTTGCAAATGCAGCCGCAGCAACAATTATTGCGTTGTTAGTCTTGATTTTAGCTTTAAATGGTGTAGCTATTTATATTAGACAACGCTTCACTATCAATTAATTTATAGAGTGATTTTTGGCTAGTTACGGTTATTGGGAGAACAAACAAAATGCTATACAGCAACAATATAAATCAATCGGATACAACCACAGTTAATCAACAAGACAATTATGTCTTTAATGTTGAAGGTGTGAAAGTATATTATGGGGGATTTTTAGCACTCCTAGATGTCTATTTGCAGATTCCAGTAAAACAAATTATTGCATTTATTGGCCCTTCAGGATGTGGTAAAAGTACGCTGCTACGTTGCTTCAACCGCATGAATGATTTAATTCCGGGAGCTAGGGTAGAGGGTAGATTAAATTATCGCGATCGCAACATTTACGACCCCAAAATTAATTCTGTCAAATTACGCCGCCAAGTGGGAATGGTGTTTCAAAGACCGAATCCCTTTCCCAAATCAATCTATGAAAACATAGCCTTTGGGCCGCGTGCTAATGGTTATAAAGGAAATGTAGATGAATTAGTGGAAGATTCCCTCAGACGCGCCGCTATCTGGGATGAAGTCAAAGACAAACTTAAAGAGAAAGGAACTGCATTATCTGGTGGACAACAGCAAAGACTTTGCATTGCCAGAGCGATCGCCATGAAGCCAGATGTCTTATTAATGGATGAACCATGCTCTGCTCTTGACCCCATCTCCAGCCGTCAGGTAGAAGAACTCTGCTTAGAACTCAAGCAGCAATACACCATCATCATGGTCACTCACAATATGCAGCAAGCTTCCAGAGTGGCAGATTTTACAGCCTTCTTCAATACAGAAATTGACGACCAGAGCAAACGCCGGGGAAAACTAGTCGAGTTCAGTCCCACAGTGCAGATGTTCAGTTCTCCGCAAACCAAAGAAGCAGAAGACTATATCAGTGGACGTTTTGGGTAAGGAATTTGATCTAATACCAATTCTCTATGAAGTTGTACCAAATAAATGATGTAGAGACGTTGCATGCAACGTCTCTACAGTGCTGTTGAGGGTTAACTGTTAACCCTCAACAAACCTCTGGAATGACTAAAAGCGTAATCCCTTGTTTCTCCCCCTTCTTACTCCTCTCATCTACAAATATTCACGCTACTATCAGAAAAACGCATCTCTGGTAAATCTGTGAAAAAACGAGTTACCCTCACCTTTCCCAAACGAGCAATCCAAATGCCGGTGACTTATGTACTAGCGAAAGACTTCAATGTCGCGGCTAATATTATCCGCGCACAAGTTGCTCCGAATCAAATAGGTAAGCTAGTTGTAGAATTATTGGGAGATATCGATCAATTAGATGCAGCGATCGAGTGGATGCGATCGCGCCACATTAATGTTTCCTTGACTTTGGGAGAAATTGTGGTTGATGAGGATGTTTGTGTTCACTGTGGTTTGTGTACTGGGGTTTGTCCTACCGAAGCCCTCACTCTCAACCCAGAAACTTTTAAACTGACATTTACGCGATCGCGTTGTATTGTTTGTGAACAGTGCATTCCCACCTGTCCAGTCCAAGCAATTTCCACTAATCTTTAACCCAGCCGAAAGACATCAACTAGGACACCACTTTCATCTACTAGGCGATCGGGGGCGGGAGAGTCATAAACGACCAACAGGGAAGGTACACCAGCGATCTCTGAAAATAGAGTCATCCCTTCAGCACGATTATTGCGAGTACCATGCGGAATTTCTTGCACAAACTCTGGATTATTCATCACATTTTCTTGCAAATTTACACCATTCTTTAACCTATAAACTTGCACAGTTCCGTCTAAATCCATAGTCGGCCCAGCTAAAATTAATAAATCCTCGCCATCCCAACACAAATCTCGAATTCCCAAACCATTCAGCCAAACAAAATGCTTTTTATATTTTTGTTTTTCTATGCCGATTTTACGTAATGTTAATAGCCCAGGTAGGGAATTTTCTAACTCAATTTCCAAAATTATCGCCCAACCCCGCAATACAGGGCCACGCAACCCTAAAAAAATTCTTCCTTGATGAACTGCTAGACCTTCGATATCAAACCCATTATCTTTTCCTGGGATTTGAGCTTGGATAAAAGCACCCAAGTGCGGATCATTCATTAAAGCCGCCATCAATACATTACTGTCTTTAGTTAACTCTAATTTTGCTGCAATTAATTGTGTCTCTGGTTTTTTAGGATGTGAATAGGATTTGTATAACTGACCATCTACTAACGGTATTCTCCCCAGAACATAGCGGTTTTGTTCTGACTCAATCTTCGCTAACCTAGAAATATTTTTCTGCTCACTGTTATCAGGTTTAGTTTTTTTACGTTTGTAGCTATGTGAACCAACAAACCATAAATGATCATCATCACAAGCTAAACCTTCAATATCAATTTCCTCATCTTCTGGCCTAGGTAAACTAATAAACTCGGCTACGCGGAATTGTTTGTGTTCAGCAAACTTATCCTGCTCAACTAAAGACAACCGCTCAATTGTTGAAGTTTCATCCGAACCAAACCATAAATATTTCTTGTCGGTAATCATCACTGCTGACAAGTCTTTTCGATGCTCTTGAAAACCTGCTTGAAATGTAAGCAAAACTTGATTAATAAAAAGTGAATTCGTCATTTTCCCGAATCTCTTTAATCACAAATATTGTTACTACTTCCTTACCAGTCTCAGATTCCCAGTTTGTAGTCAGGACTGTAGTCCTGTGAATATTTAATAATCATCACTTTAATACTGCATTCACTAAGTTACTGCCGTTCAGGAAGCCATATTATTCTAGTGATTCATTGAATATACAACCATTAAAGTACTCAAAAATTAATCTATAATTATCCTCAATAGCTTAAAAAAATCGAGCATCTCAACCTCTGTAACAGCTATAAGTCAAAATACGGTTATTCAATGTATTGTGTATTACAAGGTTTAATAAGTTAGTCCTATTTTGCTGCTGATAATTATGAAACCTCAACACTCTTAACCCACAGCCAGCCCAAAAACACAACATCAAAACTAGAGAAATAGTTTTTATACTCCTAACTACTAACGGCTGAATTTTCCTTGCTTTTAATTACAATTCTAAAATCTCCTACTCATATACAAATACGAATATTAGGAGATAGATAGAAATTTTTAAGTAATGTTATTATGCAATAACCCGCTTAAGTAATTACTATAAACTATGGAATTAGCGACAGAATCTACAGTCAAAACGCTAGGAAACTACGCTTATCAGGCTATTCAAAAACACTTGAATAAAATACTAAAATGGGAAAAACCTGTTAAGAAAGATGAAGATCCAGAAGCATTACATCAAATGCGCGTAGGGATGCGTCGCTTACGCACAGCCATTAGTAGGTTTGATATAGTATTAGAGCTACCTCAGCCAGCTAATACCAAAAATATCGGTAAAATCGCTCGCCGTCTTGGTAATCTCCGCGACTTAGATGTATTAAAACACAGTTTAGAAACTATTTATCAACCAAACTTACCTACCAAAGAACAGAAATCTCTGCAAACAGCTTTTCATGCTTTAGCGAAACAGCGAGAAGATGCAGTTACTAAAACTTTAGCAACATTGAAGCATGAATCCTATCAATCTTTGAAACAAACTTTACAAGATTGGCTAGAGAAACCCGATTATAAACCCTTAGCATCTCTATCAATTCAGCAAGTATTACCAGATTTACTATTACCTGAACTGAGCCAATTTTTACTGCATCCTGGATTTTTAGTAGGTACTGACGTTGTAGATTCCGAAATCAAAATCAAGAGTGACTGGTCAGCAGAAAAGATAGAGAAATACTTGACAACTAAAGGTGAAACTCTGCACGATTTACGAAAACAAGCCAAGCGTTTGCGCTACCAAATGGAATTATTTACTGAATTATACGGTGAGTCTTACGCGGCGTATATTGCAGATGTCAAAAATATTCAAGATATATTGGGTAATATTCAAGATAGTGTAGTTATGGGTGAGTGGCTGATGGATGTATTTAAGTCAGAAATTAACACCAAGGTACCTACACTCACTAGCTTATTAGCTGCTAATCGTTACCAGTGGTGGCAAGAATGGCAACCATTACAGGAACGATATCTGCAAACGGAAAATAGACATAACTTTCATCTCACAATCTTGCATCCCGTTGTCACTGATTAGCTGACTCAAAAGAGTGTCAAGTTTTGTTGATGTAACGAGTCAAAACTATGATCTCTAGCGAGCAGACAAAGCGATGGGTGCTTCCAGAGACAAAACATAAACACTACTTTGGGGAATCTGCACCACGCGGGTATTTTCTGGGGAACGCAAACCGGAAATCAAACCAACTGCACTACCTAGCATTGCACCTCTGTCAAACTGATCTGGATCGCCGTTGCTAGAAAATCCCATGATGCTACCACCAATCCGACCCCAAATAGAACCATTTTCTACAGCTTTGTCATTAGCTCGCTTGTGGGTAATGGTTGTACCGGGAATGATTTGGCTAGACGCTTTAATGGCAACGATGCGGCCATTAATAACTATAGATTGAGCGACAATTTTTGCACCACCATCGCTGGGTTTAAGAACTATGGTGACAGGAGTATTTTCTGGCGCGATGGTATTACCTTGAGCATCTTTAATCGCACTAGCTAAAGGAACAGTGAGGGGATAATCTTTTTTTTGTCCCACATCGACTGTAACAGGAGCAGGAAAAGAAACAATGAGTGCTGTATCCTGAGGAATGCTAGTTTCTGGACTGACTAGCTGCGGTTGACTTGGTTCGGTGGGAACGGGTTGAGCCGTAGCTGGTAAAGTTAAAGAACCTAAAATAGACAGAGAACAAACGAGGCTTAAAAAGGTTTGAGTTTTCATAGTTGTATTTTCCTTTGATTTCAGTGTTTTTGGGCGTTAATCCCTACACTTAATCAATAGGTCGGTTATTTTGGATTTATGCAGCCTGTTGCGCAAAAAATGAAAAATTGTTTTTAGGTGTGAGAAATTGAGTATAGGGTTTAAATAACCTCTATTTTCTACAGCTTATCTTCCTATTACTGACCACTTACTGATCTTCATCGTTGATTTCGTAACAGCCAATGCCACCCTGAACCTTCGCGGGTTAACCAGCGATCGCCAAAATCGGGGTGATTATCATCTAAGTAAGGACTGTAAACTGGGTAATTGGAATAGTTGGAGTCATCTTGCACACGAATTCTGACATTGCGACAATTACCTTCTATTTCTATAGTGACAGTATCATTGCGTTCCAAATCAGAATTTAAGAGACTGTCTCTGATAATACGGCGTTTGCTTTCTTGCTCTTGTCTAAATTTGGGAACACAACGCACTCTCACCAAAGAGTTATCACGGGGATGATCTAATAGATAGGGTAAGATTTGCGAGTCTCGAATTGAGCGAGAAGGAGTTTCAGCACTGACTAAAGGTGCAACACTCAAAAACAAAGTTGTGGAGAGAGCAATAATTCCCCCTCCTAATTTGATGTTCATAGTTTCTCCTAGAGTAAATAAAGCAATTGCCAGGGTACTAACCCCGGCGTTGAAAGAATTCAAAATTCAAAATACTCCTTTCCTTCTCTACGAGAGGCTGCGCCAACGGAACGTTCCGCGGACAGAGAAGTAAGCAACAAAATTCAAAATTAATTTTTTTAGAATTAGAGGATCGAGGGAATTAAAGGTTGACCTTTACCCCTACACCCCTAATTATTATTTATCTTCAAGTAATTGGTTAACCTGTTGTCCGCGACGACCAACTTTAATTTCATAGCGGCGGGTAAGGTTATCTTGATAGTTCATATCTCTGGCAGCAGCAGAATTTACAAACGCATCGCAATTTTTCCCTTGAACTACTGTGGAAGAATTGCTGTTACGTTCTTCTGTGCTGTTGCTGCGGCTATCTTTGGATTCGCTGTTACTTTGATTTCCTTGGCTACTACCATTACCACTGACTCCAATACCGAAGATGCTGACTCCACCGCCACCGCCATCATTGTGGCTGCGAGAAGAACTAGAACGAGTGCTGGTAGAAGTGGCTAAAGCAATTTTGCTGCTGCTGCTGCTGGTGTTGCTACCTAAACCAACATCGCTACACAAAGCGCGGGGGTCTTTCGCTAATGTGTTGGGATCAACCCAAGATTGATGGTCGCCTAAGCCTTGAATTTCAGTGTTACCAACTGGGTTACTCGTAGGTGCGGGAGTGCTGGGGTTAGAGTTACCGACTGCACTGGGTATCACGTTCCCTGGCTTGAAAACACCTGCGGGTTTCACATCGAAAGGCCCAGCAAAAGCTGGAAGAGTGCTGGTCAAAAGTGCGGTAGCGGTAAGTAAAGAACCAGTTAAGTGACGCAATTTCATGGTCATGTACCTCAAGTTTCAGTGTTGATGTGTACTTTGGGTTTCAACCCCTTCACTGAATCAATAGGTTGACCTTTGTAGGTTTATGCAACTCCTTACTGCCTTTCTGTAGTAAAAATCTCAAACTTAGTTTTGAGGGGTTTGTAGTCAGCACTTTAGTGCTGGGAAAGACCAAGATTAAAGTCCTGACTACAAACTTGTTTACCTGACTTTCCCCTAATATTTACATTAATTAATTGGTGGTTTGTTATACATTTGCGATAAATGGGTTTAATAATGAAGCTAGAAATTTTGTTGTTTTAACCGACACTATGCAGTATCCACTGGAACTTACATTTAAACTCTGGGCGTTAGCACCACAAATATCTGTTGCGGATTCCCAAGGTAATTTAGTTTTCTACGTTAAGCAAAAATTATTTAAACTCAAGGAAGCAATTACCATCTTTGCTGATGCAGAGCGTACACGTCCTCTGTACTACATTAAAGCCGATCGCATTATTGATTTCTCGGCTCGTTATGAATTCACTGATAGTAACGGTACTTATATTGGTGCAGTTAAACGCCGTGGTTTAAAATCCTTGTGGAAAGCTCGTTATGATATCTTCGATGGCGAAGCGACTAACCTGAATATTCAGGAACAAAATCCTTGGGTGAAGGTTGCAGATGCGCTATTTGCAGAAATTCCAATTTTAGGGTTATTCACAGGTTATGTGTTCAATCCTGTGTATTTGGTCAGCCGGGCTGACGGGACAGTGGTGATGCGGTTAGAGAAAATACCTACCTTTCTCTCTCGGAAATTTATCATTAAAACTGTTGATCAAATCAGCGATCGCGAAGAGCAACAAATTTTATTAAGCTTGCTGATGATGTTGCTATTAGAAAGAAATCGTGGTTAGTCGGACGCAGTTAAAAGTCAACAGTCAAAAGCGAAAATTCTTTTAACTTGTGACTTTTAACTTATTTCTTCCCAATTATGTCAGGTACACCCTAACCCATGAAATCTCGCAGATGAATTCAACAAGATGTACCTTTCTCAAACAAGACACGCTATCAACTAACCAATTAATTTCTGCCAACTCATTGGCCCAACAATTGCATCAGCCAATAAACCATTCTGCCGCTGAAACTTCTTGACTGCTGCTTCTGTTTGTGGGCCAAAAATACCATCAGCATCAACACCTACTCGATATTGTATGTATCTGACTACTGGGCCACCAGCATGGTTAGGTCTAAGTATGCGTTTGGCTAAAATCTGATTAATAACACTCCAAGTAGTTTCTCCTACAATCCCCGTTTGTTCGATGCCAACAATCCCTTGAAACTTTTCTATGGCATATTTAGTTTCGACATTGAGTTGATTATTTTCAACTAGCGACTTACCGTTTTTATCAGTAATTTTGAGTCTATTTAGAGACTTTTGTAGCCTCATTACACTGGTATCTATATTCTGTTCTTCATCTGGAACAGAGTTTACGGGAATAGTAGGTAGTTTACCTGTTAAACCTTTCACAATAGCATTGGCTGTTGCTTCGGCATTAAACAGATTCATATCTTTTTGGGAATCAATGAAGCAACATTCCACAAGAATTGCTGGCATATTCGTATTTCGCAAGACAAATAAGTGAGAACCACTTTTCACCCCACGATTAAAATATCCTAATTTAATAATTTCATCTAATACAGGTTGAGCAATTCTTCTACCTGCTTCACTAGTTGCAAATACTTCTGTGCCGTTAGCTTGTCCGTTAAAAGCATTAAAATGGATAGAAACGAAAACTTCGACTCTAGCCGCATTAGCTTTGTTACATCTTTGTGAGAGTGAATCTCTAACAGAAGCGGCTCTATCTGGTTTGCAAGATACTACTTCATGACCTAAAGCTTGTAACTTAGAGATAACTTTAGTACCAACATCTACAGTTAAATTATCCTCAAATCTTATTCCTCTAGCTCCGGTATCCGGCGGGCAATTGTGACCAATATCAATTCCATATTTCATGAGTTGATCCTCACATAATTTTTCCAATACGGTAAATGCTGTTCATTTTTGATGTTGATTTTGTGCGATCACCAACGGCAGGGCGGAGCATCGTCGCCTCTGGTGGGGCGTAGCATCGTCGCTATGAAAGTGAATGACACAAGATATTGCGGAAATAACTCTATTGACCAAGTTCGTATTTTAACAAAAAAAATTTAGTCAATAGTTATTAGTTATTCTCCACTGCTCAGTACCCAATGACGGCAGTTGCTACAAGTCGGGCATTGCCGACGACACTTGCTACAAGTCGGGCATTGCCCGCCCAACGCACTGCCTCCCCATACTCCATTCCCAATGCCCTACTTCTTCTGTGTGGTAAACACGCACCACATTACGAACACTGTCAAACCTATATAGGTAGACACAGTTAACCACTCTTGCCAGCTGCCAGATAGATTATTCATCAGTAAAAATGCGGTAAATAACTAGAAATGCTCTTCTATTCTCCAATCTACGCGCTTATACTATCAGTAGATTCCTGGATTGATTTTCTCAAAAAACTTTGCCATCTTTCCGGAAATCACCAAAGTGCAGTGGTATTACTGATTAGTACAGCTAAGTACAACGATTTATACAGAAACTTTATATTGAACCCTTTGGGGAATATATCCCCTTTACAATTCTCAAAAGCCCGGTGATTAAAGCCGGGCTTTTGGTTTTGATATTTAGATAGCGAGGCATAAAATTTTATATTTGATATATTCCTGTGGTAGCAAACAGCATCATCTCATTTTTGAGTAGATTAACAATAGGCTATCTTTGGAACAGTTATGACTTTTGTGAGAGATGACGATTTGGTGTTAGTTGTCGGTGCGACTGGTGGAGTGGGACAACTGGTAGTAGGAAAACTTTTAAAGAAGGATGTTAGAGTACGCATCCTGACACGGAACACTCAAAAAGCTACAGAAATGTTTGGTGACAAGGTGGAAACTGTAGTTGGGGATATCCGCAAATCCAGCACACTCAACGCCGCAGTCGAGAATGTCACTCAAATTATTTGTTGTACCGGAACTACTGCTTTTCCTTCTACTAGATGGGAATTTGACCCCGAACCTAACTTAATTGATTGGGTCAAAATTTTTCTGGATGCTGACTACAGAGAAGCAAAAGCGAAAAATACACCGGCAAAAGTCGATGCTGAGGGTGTGAGTAATTTGGTGGCGATCGCACCGCGTACTCTCAAAAGGTTTGTTTTTGTCTCATCTGTCGGAATTCTGCGCAAGAATCAAGCACCTTTTAATATTCTCAATGGCTTTGGTGTCCTGGATGCTAAACAGAAAGGTGAGCAAGCAATTATTAATTCAGGACTACCCTACACAATTATTCGTCCTGGACGTTTGATTGATGGCCCTTATACTTCCTATGATCTCAACACTCTCCTGAAATCCACTACAGGCGGTAAGTTAGATGTAGTCATCGGTAAAGGTGATACCCTAGCTGGGGATGCGAGTAGAATTGATGTTGCGGCTGCTTGTGTCGAATCTATTTTTTATCCCTCTACAGAAGGGCAAGTTTTTGAACTAGTTAATAAGGGAACAAGACCGCCTGTCATTGACTGGGAAAAACTCTTTTCGCAGTTAGAAACTGAATAAATAAATCTTACTTTTACCTTTCTGCACTAGCCATAACACATCCACATGCTAGTAGAAAAGCTAAGGTCGTCCCTACTGCACCTATGACGGGTGTAATGTTTTGGGGTTGGGGAAGGAATACACCAAATAAACTCATGGCTAATGAAAATCCACCGAAGTACATTCCTATTCCCAAGCCTGACCAACGTTGAGGCATTAATCCTAAAGCAAAGGGAATTGTGCCGTTAATAATTAAACTAAAGCCTAGGATAATTAGTAATAAAAAAGCAATTGGTAAACCAGCGAAAACTATTAACAGCATAGTAATAATGGTGAGACCAATACCAATCAACATGGCGCGACTGTTGCCGATTTTAACAGCAAACCAACCAGACGGGAGTGAGGCAAAAGCGATCGCTAGTCCTACCGCCACCATTAGCCAATCATTTTGACCAAATTGTGCCTGTAAAGTCTTACTGACAGCATCCATGAGTAAGCGAGAACCCCAACCAATACCAAAACCAGCCCCCAAAATTAAACTGAGTTCTGACCAAGGTATGGGGTTGATTGCTGCGTGATGTTGGTCAACTGGCTTATCGGGAGGGGTAACTATGCGTAATGCAGCTGTTACTGCTAATAAGACAAAGGAAGCGATCGCAAACGTCAAAATCGGCCCTAAACCCAAAATAAACTGATTCACCACACCCCGAAACGCACCAATGATTCCTGCTGTGAGAGTGACAACACTAAATGCTACAGGTAACTCAGCTGGGAGAGAATACTTAAATAATAAAGCTATGGCAGGAGAGCGAAATACTGTCATGGCGATCGCCCATGCTATTAATGTTAAGGGGAGGAGCGATCGCCAAACCTCAGTCGGCGGTACAAAAATTACAATACTAGGAATTGCTATAAATAATGTGGCGGACATAATCACACCCGCCGAAATCAACAAAAATCTACTACCTACCCTTTCCTTGGCTTGATCTGAAAGCCCACCCATGAGAGGTTCTAAAATTACAGCCAAGGCATTTTCGATGATTAAAAAAACCAATGCTAAGGATGCAGGAAAACCAAATTGGGTTAAAAGTTGCGGTACGTAAGCATTATAAATTATCCAACAAAGGGTAATTGCTCCTTGCAATGCTGCTAATGTCCACACTTGCACCCATAAAATATTAAATTGTGGTTTGGCAATATTCATTTAAAGTGTGATCAATATTTTTCGTATTGCTAAAGATTCTGATAATTCATTTATAAATCAAATAGCTGTTACAAGAAAATACTATGTAATGAAACATTACCTGTGACCAATTTAAGTAGACATTTGTAGGGGCGGGTTCACTGGGATCATCGTTAATCGTTCATAATATTGGATTAACCCGCCCCTACCGAGTCTCGTTAGCTCCAAGCATAGGCTATTTTTTGAATAGAAGGTTTTCTTAATTCAAATCAGGCGTAATTTATGTATTTTTATTACTCTGTAAACCAAGAATTGTAGATAGGGCTAATGCTAGTTGCTCTAGAGAATTTTCATCTAAATGACCGATAAATCTAATAATTCTTGATTTATCAATTACGCGTATTTGTTCACAAAGAATAACAGAATCTTGATTTAATCCACCTACACCAGCAGAAATAAATACATGAGAAGGCAAAAGTGCGCGTTTAATTTTTGAGGTAAACGGTGCAATAATTGTATGAGGGCTGACAGCATTGGCTTGGTCAATTTGTACAATCACAACAGGTCTAATACCTGCTTGTTCTGTTCCCACAACTGGATTTAAATCACAAGCACTATATCCCCTCGTTTAATGTCTACCACTTAATTTCCCCACGAGCTAGGCGGTTTTCATAGTCTTCTAAGTTGGAGAGATAATCAGAGAAATCTGATTCCATTAATTCCAGGGATTCATGAGAATGTAGCCAAGTTGAAGAGTCTTGATTGCTAGACTTCCAAACTAAGAAATCTATAAAATTATTCACCTCTTGAACTAGAGACTCTGGAAGTAGGCGAATTTTAGCAATGGTCTCTTCGTGTGTTTTCATGGAGTTTGCCTTTTAGTCCTGAGTTTACTTCTAGCTTACTCTTTTCTACAAGATTGATTAAGAGAAGAAGTCACCAGGACAGATGAGTTTACCTTGGGATAAACAAAGGATGACAGAAAATACTGAGGTGCATGAGGTAGCAGAAAAATTTATTCAGGCGAACTGTTATAACCCCGCAGTCTTTATAAATATCGGAAAGCCTTATATATTACACTCTACAAGTCTCAATGCGAGAGAAGAGAAATTCATCCACCCACCATCTCCTCCAAACGACAGAGATTTATGAACATCCCATAATAACCGTACCCTTATGGGTAGGTGTCCTTTAGGGGAAGATGTATCCCAAGTTATACTGCTACGAGTATAGTGTATCATCTTTCCTTTCACTCGCCATCCTACACGATCGCCAAATTTTTTCCAGGCTTCTGAATACAACTTACCGTCTGGCTTTCCGCCTACGCTCAAGTAGATTTCTTTTTGAACACTGAAGCCAAAATGTCCATTGCTATATTTTACCCACAGTTGGTCAATGTTACGGAGGTCAGTACAGGGAAAGTTGAATAATTCTTCACTTCTAATATAGTCTCCCTTCTTACGCCCCACTATCTGAAGCATTACCAGATAGGTTTCATCGTCTGCTTCCTGCCACTTTTTTGCGGCCAGTAGGTCACGTAACCGACTATAGTCTACACCTTTTTCTGAGGCTAACTCATTTTGACGTAGTTTCTCAGCTTCTTCTTGTTCGCGTTTTACTCTTTCGGCTTCCTGTCGTTGTATTTCAGCCTCATGTTCGCGTTTTAACCTTTCCGCTTCTTCCTGTTCTCTTTGTTTTTGTAAAGCCTCAGCTTCCTGTCGTCGTCTTTCTGCTTCTTGTTGTTTGCGTTGGCGTTTCTGTTTAAGTTCTTCCACCGCAGCGCGGATACCTTTAGCTACATCCGTGAAAGCCTCATCTTGAGTATGCCAATACCTTGACACCACAGGTTCAGCATTTTTAGGTAAAGCTTGCAGTCTAGCAAATGGCGCGCCAGCCCAATCAACACTCCGCAAAATCACCGGAATTACACAAGCTTCACCTGTATTGTGGCGTTCTATTGCCCGTTTAACTTCCACATCCCAACAATACTTAGAAAAAAGAAAGTCAGAACTGACAAGCAACAGAATAATGTCGGCTGTATTTAAATTGTCGTTAATTTGATGATCCCATTCTTGCCCAGGTAGTATCTTGCGGTCATGCCAGCTTGATATTACACCCTGCCATTCTAATATAGTCAGGTGTTTAGCTAATTCATCCCGTAGAGTTTCATCCTTGTGAGAGTAAGAAAAGAAAAGCTTGAAAGATACCTCTGACATTTTCGCGCTCAGGAGTAGGATAAATTAGGCTTAGGTTAAATTATAGTGTTTTTGCCTAATTTCCCTGAGATGATGTTTGGAAAATCAAGACCCCTCTCCAAACCTCTCCCCGAAGCGGAGAGAGGCTTTAATTCTTGCTCCCCTTTCTTTGTAGGGAAAGGCAGGGTGGTTTCATACAACCAGAGAAAAAAATAAACCTAGTTTTGAAAGCCTCTCTCCCCGTGGGGGAGAGGTTTGGAGAGGGGTAAAAATCTCAGCTACAAAACGAAAAATCAAAACTTATAGATTTTTCTTTTTTCGTATGAAACCACCCTGGGGATTGGGTATTGGGGACTGGGAATAGAAAGTAACACATTCACCCCCCCTACACCCTTACACCCCTACACCCCCATCATCTTAGTATTCGGGAACAGAAGGATCTACTTCCCGACTCCAAGCGGTGATACCACCTTTAACATTTGTACCGACAATTCCCGCATCCTTAAGGATAGCTAGGGCTTTAGCCGATCGCCCGCCCATTTTACAATGAGCAATTAGGCGATGACCGTTGAGTATTTCTTTGACTTTGGCTACACCATTACCATTTTCAATTTCTGGTAAGGGTACTAATACTGAACCAGGAATTTTCGCAATGTCGTACTCGTTGGGGTTACGCACATCTAGCAGCACAAAATCTTTTGCACCACTATCAAGTAATTCCTTCAACTGAGTTACAGTCATTTCTTGAATATCTTGCTGCTGTTGCGCCTCGGCTGCTTTGGCTTGGGGAATACCGCAGAATTGTTCGTAGTCTATCAGCTTTTCAATTACTGGGCGCACGGGATTAGGACGCAGCTTTAATTCCCGGAATTTCATATCTAGGGCATTGTACAGCAACAATCTGCCACTCAATGTATTGCCATTCCCCAGAATAATTTTGACGGTTTCTGTGGCTTGAATGACACCAATAATCCCTGGCAGAATCCCTAATACTCCACCTTCTGCACAGGAAGGAACTAATCCTGGTGGTGGTGGTTCGGGGTATAAGTCGCGGTAGTTCGGCCCACCTTCGTAGTTAAATACTGTTGCTTGTCCTTCAAAACGGAAAATTGAACCGTAAACGTTGGGTTTGTTTAACAATACGCAAGCATCGTTAACTAGATATCTGGTGGGGAAGTTATCCGTACCATCCACCACAATATCGTAATCTTTCACGATATCTAGGGCATTTTCAGAACTCAGACGCGTTTCGTAGAGGTCAACCTGACAGTAGGGGTTAATCTCATGAATGCGGTTTTTCGCTGATTCAATCTTAGGTTTACCTACCCAGGATGTACCGTGAATGACTTGACGTTGCAAGTTGGAAGTATCTACAACATCGAAATCAACAATACCGATGCGGCCAATACCTGCGGCTGCTAAATATAACAGTAGTGGTGAACCCAGTCCCCCAGTGCCGATACATAATACACTGGCAGCTTTCAGGCGTTTTTGCCCTTCTACTCCCACTTCCGGCAAAATTAAGTGGCGGGAGTAGCGTTCGTAATCATCTTTGGTCAACTGGATTTCATCCAGATTGGGATTGAGCATAACAGTTTGAATGAGGAAGCGCGGAATATTGATTGTATCGAAAAATGATGTCTGTCTTTAAGTTTAAGTATTTAGATTATGTTATCAGGAAAGGTAGGGTATGGGGCATGGGTTAAAAATCTTACTTTCCTGTTTGGTTGTGGGTTTTTCCCATGATTGACTGACTTAAAAAAGGGGTGTAGGGGTATAGGGGTATAGGGGTGTAAGGGAAAGACTTTTTTATGTTTTCTTATGTACGCAGTTCATGACAGCTACTTAAGCAAAAAGAAATGACTCAGCAAGGCTGAGTTGAAAAAACAAGTTAGAGTCATAAAAATCTACGAAACTAAGCAGATTCTGATTGCCCTTTGCGGGGTAATTAGTTTCGGAAAAGTTCAATGTAGACGTTACTTCAAAAACTAATACCAGTGGTCAACAGTTGAACCAACACATCTAGGGAATATTATGTTCCTGGACGAGAGCGAAGATGATCGGGTATATGATGGCGATCGCCTAATATTTCTAACAAAGGGCCATTAACATCGAATTTAACCATACTTACCGATGCAACCAAAATATTCACCCGATAGCGATAGCGTCCCAAATCAATTCCCAGTAAGCTGCAAAGCATAATCCGAATTGTGGCTTTATGGGAAACTACTAAAACATTGCCTTGGGGATGTTTTTCTTGAATTTCAGCAATTACAGGCATAGAACGGTTAGCAATCTCTACCGCAGTTTCTCCACCTATTGGTGCATTCCAAGCAGGTTCTGTCAACCATTTTACATAATTTTCTGCGTAATTCTCCTGAGCAAACGATTTACTTTTAGTTTCCCATTTGCCGTAACTACCTTCTCTAAGTCCGTCACGCAACTGCATATCCATACCGATAGCATCACAAAATGGCTTGGCAGTTGCAATTGTGCGCTTCATCGGGCTAACATAGACTGCTGACCACTTCAATTGTCGATAAACATCGGCAAAACTCTCTGCCATCTGTATCCCTTCAGAAGTTAACTCGGCATCAGTTTCACCGCAGAAATTACCACTTTGACTAAAAGTAGTTTCTCCATGCCGCAGTAAATATAAATTGAGTGTCATAGCTTTTATTGCGATTGGGATCAAGGAGTTTGTGCAACAATAAACTACCATCAACTAGCAATCGAGTATGTGACACCAGGACAAAGTAATCAACCAAAAAAGTCAATCAACCACAAACTTTTGAAATCGAAGACAAAAGTAGCGATAAATACCCAAAATTTGTACCAGAGTGTCAATTTAAATTCGTTGAAACCTTTATATAGTCTGAATTTCCAGACTCTAGAGCCAAAATAGTTTCGGCTTGAAATTGATGATTATCGTCAAGAGTCCAACTATTGATTTCACCAGCTACGCCGTTTTGAACAGAAACTATTATATATGAGTATCCTGTCCAAGCATATGAGCGATCGCATTCTGAGGGGACGGCAGGATAATTGGGATGGGAATGATAGATACTAATGATATTTAATGAGCGATCGCGTGCTGATTTTTGTACTTGTAACATAACTAGGGGAGCGATCGCATATCTTCGGTTGGTGCTGTGAGTTGTATTATTCTCAGCGAAGTTATCTGCTTCGCTACTCCAAGCGTTGGCTGTGGGTATAACCTCGACTGCAGTTTTCACGCCCTCAGTCACATACCCCAGAATTAAACCACAACACTCTTCTGGATAAGTGCTTTCAGCATGGCTTTGAATAGTTTGTAAGTGTTCTGGTAAAAGTTTGATCACTGCTGTCAATATCTTTAAATTCCCCAACTTCTGGTAATTATAACTATCGAACCGGGCTTTATAATGGCTATAATCATCGACCATCAACGCTGAAACTAACCATGATTGATCGGGAACAAGTTCGTAAAGTTGCTCTGCTGGCTCGTTTAGAATTAACTTCAGAAGAAGAAGAACAATTTACTACCCAGCTAGGTAGTATTTTGGAATATGTGGAGCAGTTGAGTGAGTTGGATGTTACTAATGTACCTCCTACAGCACGGGCTATTGATGTCAGCAATGTGACTAGGGAAGATGAATTACAGCCCTATCCTGAAAGAGAAGCTATCCTCAACAATGCACCTGAACAAGAAGGCGAGTTCTTTAAAGTCCCAAAAATTTTAAATGCGGATTAGTTGTTAGCCATTTAGTTGATTACCTCCTATCCTCTACTCAATTTTCAGGGGTAGGCATAGTAAACTCAGGACTAGGCATAGTAGGTAATACTATAGGTTGGGGTGTTACCGCGTCTAATTGTGATTGGGCTTCAGTTCGCGCCCTAATTGCTGGCTGATCATTTGGCTTGTATTTAATTGCTTGATCATAAGACGCGATCGCCTCTTTGTAGCGTTGCAAATTATACAAAGCATTGCCTCGACTATACCAACTTTCATAGTGATCAGGTTTGTGGCGTACTGCTTGACTATAGGATGCGATCGCGTCTTCGTATTTTTGTAAATTATATTGAGAATTGCCTAAGCTATACCAAACTTGATAATTTTTAGGTTTAATTTTAGCGGCTTGATTGTAAGCTTCTATAGCTTCTGCATAATTTTGGTTTTGATGCAGTGACCAACCCTTGCCATACCACGCTTGATAGTTATTAGAATTGCCTTTGAGGACTTGATTAAATGTCTCTATCGCTTCTGGATAACGCTGTAAGATAATTAAGATATTCCCTTTTGATAGCCAAGCTGCGTAATAATTTGCGTTGTATTTTACCGCTTGATCATAAGCTTTAATTGCGTCTTCGTAGCGTCTTAAATTAACTAGGGAGTTGCCTAAATTGTACCAAGCTCCTACATAGTTAGATTTAATTTCTACGGCTTTGTTATAAGCTGTAATTGCTTCATCATATTGTTTTAAATTTTGGAATGCTAAACCCTTGTTATACAAAGCTACATGATCATCCGCTTTTAATTCTAGAGCTTTGTTATAAGCGTTAATTGCATTGTCATACTGTTTTAATATACTGAAAGTTTCTCCTTTAGCATTCCAAACTTCGGGAGAATTTTGATTAAGTTGTAAAGCCTTGTCAAAAGAAGCGATCGCCTCTTGATATCGCTGTAATTTTTGCAAGACGAAACCTCTACCACTCCAGGCTTCTACATAATCTGGTAAAATTTGAATTGCTCTATCATAAGCCGTCAACGCTTCTTGATATCGCTCCAATTTAGCGAGGGTTTTACCTTGTCCATACCAAGCTTGAGGATAATTTGGTCTCATGGCAGTGGCTTGGCGGTAGGAATTTAAAGCATCTTGATAGCGTTGTAATTCAAAAAAAGTATTACCTTGTTTAGATAATTCTATCGCATTATTAATATTGACATTATTAATTATGTATGTTGCAGCTACACCAGTTAAACCGATTAATAAGATTGCAAATAAAATCTTGAGTACTATGCTTTTTTTACTTGATAAAAACTTGGTTTTTTGGGGTGGTAAAGTTGGCGTTACAGGTACGGTATGAGATGACGGTTTTTGTAACTCTGAAAGTGCTGTTAAGGCTACGGTAGCTGTCGAATAACGTTGGCGAAAATCATAACAAACCATTTTGTCGATAAAATCTGCAAATTCTGCTGAGACGTTAGCTTGATTGCGCCAGATAATTTCATTAGTTTCACTATCGTGTTCGATGTGGAGAGGTGATACACCAGTGAGTGCTTGAATCGCAACTATCCCTACCGCATAAATATCACTGCTAAATTTGGGATTACCTTGTGCTTGTTCACCGGGGATATATCCAGGTGTCCCAATGACTACAGTAGATTTAGGTTGACCTGCGGTGTTGATAATTTGGGTTGTAATTTGTTTAACCGCTCCAAAGTCAATCAAAACTAACTTACCATCTTCACGACGCAAAATATTGCGGGGATTGATATCACGGTGAATCACATTTTGTTGATGGACAAATTCCAGGATGGTGAGGATTTCTTGTAAAAGTGTGGTTACTTCCGTTTCGGAGTAAGTCGTTCCTGGTGTGATTTCTTGAGAGAGGTTGTAACCGGGAATCAGTTCTTGTACCAGATAAAACTCAGCGTTATCCTCAAAGTAAGCCAAAAGTTGCGGAATGCGATCATGCGTACCTAATTTATAGAGTACCTGCGCTTCTGTATCGAATAATCGGCGTGCAATTTCTAAAGTGGTAGGATCTTTAGATTGAGGTTGGAGTTTCTTGACAACACACTTAGGCGAACCAGGTAAATGGGTATCACAAGCCACAAAAGTATCACCAAATCCCCCTCCTCCCAAGTGGCTAATAATTTGGTATCTTCCAACAAGTGTGTTTCCCAGCATCCAGTGTACCTAGTTAAGTGCATTGTAATCTGATTCCAATCTTGCCACAGGTTTGGGGATTAGAAATGGGGAACGAGGAATGGGGAATTGCAACAAGGGCTAGGGGCAGAACTAATAACACAAACTGTTAACAATTGACTCTCTTAAAGATGTAGAGACATTGCATGCAACGTCTCTACATTTTCCCCCTTCCTTAGCCTACGGTGTACAAACAAGTTTGATCACTCTATCCTGCATCGTTTTGATCCCCCTAAATCCACGCCACTTGCTTTAAGCCGGGAAACCCGTCCAACGCAGTGGTTCCCCTTAAAAAGGGGGACTTTGATTCCAGTTCCCCCTTTTTTCAAGGGAGGTTAGGAGGGATCAAGCCACATTTTGCACCTAGCACCCAGATGTGTGTACACCGTAGCTTCCCTGGCAGGGAAGGAGTTGGGGGTTAGATTTAAAAAAAGTTGCACACGGCGTTGGTGATTAATTTTGAATTAAGTTGAGCTAATGACTAATCCTCATGATTCCCATTAGTGATAATTTACGAACTTACAAACGGCCAATAGTTAACTCTTGGTTGATCGGTATTAATGTTTTAATATTTTTCTGGGAAATTCAGTTAGAAATCGGTGGTAAATTAGGTAATTTTATTTATACTTGGGGTTTAGTTCCCAGACAATTTACTACAGATTTGACTAATGCTATCTTTGTTAACCCTGCGGCTTGGGTGGTGGTGTTAGGACGTTTATCTTCCCTGCTATTGGCTCTGTTTCTACACGGTAGTTTTAGTCAAATCTTGGGAAATATGCTCTTTTTATGGGTATTTGGTAAGTCGCTAGAAAATCACTTAGGGCATCGTCAATATTTGTTATTTTATTTAATTACAGGTGTTTTAACAGGATTAGGGCAAATTTTAGTCGAGCCAAACTTAACAGTACCACTGATTGGGGCAAATGGAGCGATCGCAGCTATTTTAGGAGCTTATGTTATAAAATTTCCTAAAGCTCAAATAGACAGCATTTTGCCTCTCATTATTATATATATTCCTCTACAATTACCTGCTTATTTCTATTTGTTATGGTGGTTTATACAACAGTTATGCAATAGTATTGGTAGTTTAAATATTCCCCCGTCTGGTGTTAATCAAGCTGGTCTAGCCTACTGGATGCAGGTAGTAGGAATGATTATGGGTGTTGCTTATATGCGATGGAAATGCGATCGCTAAATTTCTAGCATTATTTGTGTAGTTATATGACAGGTTAAAATCATTAATAAAACATGGTGAGGCGTACTAAATTTTTATCTAAATCAAGCAGTATTCTTGTATCTAGCTAGAGATAGATGTTTGCTCTGTAATTATAACTTTTAGAGTATATTTTTATATATCCAATGAGAGATTGATTTGTTAGCTCAAAAAATTCATACTCAATCAGATTTATGCGATGTAACTCAATCAATGTCGCATTATGATTTGGATTCTTTTGCCCCATGTCAATACCAAATGTTGACCAAGTTAACTGTGAATTAACTCAGGAATTGATAACTTTACGAGGACGCGTTGCTGAGTTAGAACAATTAGAAAAACAGTATCAGCAAAGACAAATTTTACTGGAAGCACAACTGGAAGCTACAGGATTTCAGCAGCCTGTACAGTTAGTTGATTGCCATCTTGCTGTGCAGGAATTAGAAACAGAAATCAATGGTAAACGACAGGTAGAGAATGCTTTAAAAGAGAGTGAGGAAAGGTTCAGGTTGGCTTTAGACGCTGCAAATATAGGTTTTTGGGATTGGCATATCTGCACTCAAAAAGTTATCTGGTCAGAAAATCATGCACTTTTGTTTGGTTTAGTTCCCGGTAGTTTTGGCGGCACATACGATGAGTTTTTAGCTTGTGTGCATCCTGAAGATAGGCAAAAGGTTATAGAAAAAATAGCCCAAGCTCAAGCTAACAAAACACCCTATGATGATCAATTCCGCATCATTTGGCCGGATCAAACAATACATTGGATTGCGGCAAAGGGGAAATTTTTCTTTGACCAGCAGGGACAGCCAATCAGGATGATAGGAACGTGTATGGATATTACTGATAGCAAGCAAGTAGAAGCCCATACACGACATTTGGTGAACCAAGTTCAAGAACAGGCCAATATCTTAAATGCTATTCTTACTACCTCAGTAGATCACATTTTTATTTTTAATTGTACAGGTCAATATCAGTATGTCAGTCATGGCGGTGCTGCGGTCTTGGGTCTTCATCCAGAGGAGATGGTGGGGAAGACTGTAAGAGACCTGGATTTGCCACAAGATTTTATAGAAAAAGTAGAGTCTCAATATCAAGCGGTGATGGCAACTGGCACACCAATCAAAGATGAGTGTACATACCTGACACCGAACGGTACTCAATACTACGAGTATATTCTCACCCCATTACGTAATGTTGACCAAAATATTGAGGGTGTGATCACGGTTTCGCGTGATATGACAGCCCACAAACAGGCTGAAAAATCTTTACGCCATAGTGAAGCTAGATTTCGACGGTTGTTTGAGTCTAATTTAATTGGGGTGGCTTTTTGGACTGTCGATGGCTGGATTACTGATGCTAATGATGCTTATTTAAAAGTGGCTGGCTATACCCGCGAAGAGTTCACCGCTTTGGGTAGCATCAATTGGCGAGAACTTACCCCTCCAGAATATAATCATTTAGACGATCGCGCGATCGCAGAAGTTACAGATCATGGTGTTTCACAGATTTACGAAAAGGAGTATATTCACCGCAACGGTAAGCGGGTAGCAATAGTGTTGGGGGTAGCTTTACTCAACGATTCCCAAAATAGGGGAGTGGCGTTTGTACTGGATATTAATGATCGCAAGCAAGCCGAACAAGAGCGCGATCGCTTACTATTTCAAGAAAGATTAGCACGCCGTGAAGCTGAAGTTGCCAACCGGATCAAAGATGAATTTTTGGCGGTTCTCTCCCATGAACTGAGAACCCCACTTAACCCCATTTTAGGTTGGTCAAAATTACTCCGTTCCCGCCAATTTGATCAGTCTACTGTAGAGCGCGCCCTAGAAACGATTGAACGCAACGCTAAATTGCAAACTCAATTAATTGAAGATTTGTTAGATGTCTCACGCATCCTTCAAGGCAAATTGACATTAAATCTGTGTCCGGTCAGTATAATCATGGTAGTAGAAGCTGCCGTGGAGACAGTACGACTGGCCGCAGAGGCCAAGTCAATTACTATTGAGACTGTTCTTGACCACAATTTAGGTCAAGTGATGGGTGATCCAAATCGACTGCAACAAGTCATCTGGAATTTACTATCTAATGCGGTGAAGTTTACCCCCACTGGCGGTAGGGTAGAAATTCACCTCACAGAAGTGAATCACCAAGTACAAATTCAAGTCAGCGATACAGGTAAGGGTATTGCACCAGATTTTCTCCCCTATGTATTTGATTACTTTCGTCAAGCTGACAGTACAACTACCAGAAAATTTGGTGGCTTGGGTTTAGGACTCGCGATCGTGCGTCAGGTCGTAGAATTGCATAGAGGTAGTGTGACAGCCTTCAGTCAAGGGGAAGGAATGGGTGCTACCTTTAGAGTCAATTTACCACTGATACACAAACATGAACCCATGAGTTATGAAGATAATCAACCATTATCGCCTCACCACCAACCATCAATACTTTTAGGTAAAAAGATTTTGGTTGTGGATGATGAACCAGACATCAGAGATTTGGTTAGTTTTATTCTGGAAGATTATGGGATCGAAGTAATTGCCGTCACATCAGCACAACGGGCATTAGAGGCGTTGTCTGAGTCATTGCCAGATATTTTAATTAGTGATATCGGGATGCCCGAAATAGACGGTTATATGTTGATGCGACAATTAAGGCAACAGCCACCAGAACAGGGCGGAAACATTCCAGCGATCGCACTGACAGCCTACGCTGGAGAAATCAATCAACAGCAAGCGATCGCGGCTGGGTTTCAAATGCACATATCTAAACCAGTAGATCCTGATGCTTTAATTGAGGCGATCGCTAGTTTAATTAGTCATTAGTAGAGACGCAATGAATTGCGTCTCTAAAATAGTCATTAATTGCCATCCTCTATTCTTTTGCTTCCTTGCTTTTTTATGCAGCATCTACAACCTGTTAGGTAAAAATGTCAAGTTCCCATAAAAAAGCCTCCCATATTTTTAGGAGGCTGAAACGTTAAGCGGAGACAATGTTGTTATCTACACCCACACAACTGCGATCGCCCCTCCAAAGGCGGCGAAAATGGCAGATACTATCGCTGTGGCGAATAACCACCAAGCAGCAGAAGCAGCAGCTTTACGGGTTTCTTCTGCTTGCCTTTGGGCTTGGTGTTTGACTTCTTCTAAGCGGCGTTGGGCTTCGTGTTGTAGGCGTTCGGCACGTTGTAGGACGGTGTTCCGGGCGCGTTCAATTTGGTCGATAATCCGGTTGGCATCAGCTTCGGAAATATCCTCGCGGGAACTCATGATGGCTACGAGGGTATCGCGGTTGAAGGAAGAGAGGCGATCGCGTAGTGCTTCAAATCCTGCCTGCGGATCTTCAAGCAGTATGCGAATATCGTGTTTAACGCCATCGTAATTGAGTTCGGGACGCTCTAAGGAATTGAGATAGTTACGAATCCTAGCAAAAATTCCATCAATTACGTCTTGAATGCGTCGTTGAATACTCCGCACCTGTTCGACAAATTGATCACGTACTGCCAGGATATTATCTGCGATTTGGGCTGCTTCTTGATCGCTGAGGTCTTCCCGAATTTTCAGCAGGGCAATAATTGTGGAACGGTCAAAATGTGACAGGCGATCGCCTAAACTTTCCATCCCCACGGCTGGATCATGCAGTAGTAACTGCACATCCCGCTTGATTCCTTCTGGGTTCAGTTCTTCCTTACCTGTGTACCGCAAATATGATTCCAAATAAGCTTGGAAGTTCTGCACTCTTTGCTGGGTGCGGGTAGCTAGACGACGAGGCGCACGCACGATATTGCGAATCGAAGTTTGCACTGAGTCAATTACTTCATTAACTTGGGCTTCACTCAAGTCTTGACGCTGACTCAATAATTTAACTAATGTATCTCTGTCTACATGCGACAGCCGCCGCCGCAGAGCCACAACTCCCTCACTGGGATTTTCAAACAGTCGATTTAAATCCCGTTGAATGCCTTCTGGATTGAGTTCGTCTTTGCCAGTGCTGCGTAAGTAATCGGCAATGGTAGTAGTTACAGAGTCATATTGCGCTTTGGCTTGATCTACTACAGCTTGCGGTGCATGGCGGATGCTGTGCCAAGAATCTTCTACTGTGTTGATAATTTGATGTGCTTGGTCTTCGCTGATATCTTGCCGTTGACTCAGCAATTTTACTAAAGTATCACGGTCAAAGCGAGATAACCGGGCTTGGATGGCGGCAATTCCAGCTTGGGGGTCTGCGAGTAAGGTTTTGAGGTCAGCCCGAATTGCGTCGGGGTTTAACTCGGTTTTGTCAGTGTTACGCAGATATGATTCGACATTTAACCAGAGGGTTTCAGCTTGATATTTGGCTTGTTCTGCCAAATTTTTGGACTCTATTAGAGCGCGATCGCGTTGTTTTTCTAGTTCATCCACAATGCGATCAACTTCATAGAACTGAATATCATTGCGTTGTAGCAAGATATTTTGCATTTGTTGACGGTCAATGATTGCCAATCGCCGGGATAAAGTTTCATAATCCACATTGGGATCTGCGAGTAAGGATCTGAAGTCTCGCTCAATTCCTTCTGGAGTCAAATCAGCCTTAGCTGTCACCAGTAAATAACTATCTACTCGCCGTTGTAAGTCTTGAGATATCTCTCTTTCTTCCTCTGCAGTGACGATCAATAATACTTCTTGACGTACCGCTTCTAGGCGATCGCTAATATGCTGAATTTGGCTTTGGGTGAGTAATCCCCGGTCTTGGAGGATATTTGCAAAATCTCTGCGGGAAAGTCTTTCCAGTTCTCTCCGCACTGTTCCAGGGTCGGCGGCTGGGTCATAGATCACATCCCGAAATTCTTGGGCAATTCTCTCTTCACTTAATTGCCAAGCATAGGTGGTGTGTAGATAGTTTTCTACATCAGCGCGAATTGGGCTGTAAGGTTGGGAAGGTGTGGGTAATCCTAATTTATCAGCTTGGGCTGTAGCTTTTTCTTTCGCTGTGGTCAAAGCGTGCCAGATTTTTTCCACATCTAAATCAGATAAATCTGTCCTGCCTAAGACAACACCAGTTAAAGCAGAGATTCCCTGCTGGATTGTACTTTGAATTGGCCCTGGGGCTGCTTTTTGTTCAGCTTCTTTACCCGGACGCATTTCTGCTATTAACCGATCTAGTTTGGTATTGAGTTCATCGGTTTTGGTTTGTCCTGGTGGCAGTGTTTTGAGATAGTTAACCAATTCACTCATGCTGTCTTGGACGGGTTGTTGTTGACCCATCACCTGTTGCCAAACGTTGTATAAACTATCGGCGATGCGGTTAACATCTCGCTTAGATAAGTCTGTACGACTGCTGACCAACTCCACAAACTTTTGGCGGTCAATATGACGCAGGTCAGGACTACCAGCAATTCCTCTAAGTTGTGGATCTTGGAGTAAATTTTCAAATTCCCGGCGAATATGAGATACGTCTAATTCTGGTGGACGCAGCTTTTCAATATAATCTTCTATGTTTTCTCTGATACTGATGGGATCGATCGCACTGCCTAATTCTCGACGCACCGCAGAGGCGGCTGCTTCAGCTGTGGCGACTACTTGCTGATTCACAGCTTTTGCACCGAGGGCAGCGGTAGCTGTTCCCATAATTGCCTGAAAACCAGAGGTGGCGGTGTTCACTACCGAACCAATTAACGAACCTACGGTAGTAGAACTTACCCACACTAATAGTAAAAAGTATGCACCCCAAATTACCAATCCTAGAATTGCACCCAATCTGGGGTCGAAAACCAACAAACTCAACTTGACTGAGAGAAATGAGGCGATTAATAAGGCAATAGTGACAGAAACTAATGTCCAAAGTCCTACCGCCGTTCCAATTTTGCGAATCGTGCCGCCAACGCTACCCCCTGATTCTGTACCGGAATCAGATGGACGACCTAAATAGGAAATCCCCGCCGCAACAGAGAGATTGGTTAATACTAACTGGAACGCAAAAGCTAAAATTACCCCTGATAGTAAAGCCACAAAAAATCGCGGCCCGGAGGTCAACAGAGATAATTGTGCTGGTGAGACACTTGAGGGATCTGGAGCAATTGGAGCTTGTGCCACCCACCATAGAGGTTTGTAGAGTGCTGTTATGATATCCGTACTTTGAAACAACATTGTATTTCCTTACGCTAGTCAATGTAAAAATTTGGTGAATCAGTTTGTGAGTAGCAACGATTGTTTATGTATGTGTTTATGGCATTACCTACAATTTCTGGTTATTATTAGAATCCTGAAAATTGATATACAAAATCATCTTCCCTAAGATTGAGAGCATCTCTTACGGCAGATAGAAGTTTATATTTTTAACAGTATTATTTTTAGAAATTGTGATGAATCAGGAAAATAAAATGCTGATGAATTAACAGCTAAGATATTTATTTTTTAATAATTATTCGAGTTTTCTTTCATTTAAGAAATAGCGTAATTAACTATAAAGCTTGACTAATGTTTTACATTTATTTACAAATATGATCTTCATCACCTCCTGAAGACATATTCGACGAATTAAAAACATTGAGAGTAATCGTCCGCAAGAAGTGTGCAGAGATTGTATCCATTGACGGAAAGCAATCACCTCATGGCTAGCTAAAGTTAAGTTAAGTAACAAATTGTTTGGAGTAAAAAAATGGAAACACGTTCTTCCAGTAGTAATCTACCAACAATTGCTACCGAGTATAACGGACGCGATCGCAATGCGTTCTTATTTGGCTGGACTCCCCAGTCGGAGATATGGAACGGTCGGTTAGCGATGATTGGCTTTCTAGCTTATTTATTGTGGGATTTAGCAGGTTATAGCGTCCTGCGTGATGTGTTACATCTAATCGGTTACTAAACAAGATAGTGGCGATCGCCGGAAAGCGATTATACAGCTTTGCAAAACAGTTTAAATATATAGGAGACAACAATGGAAACTCGTCCTTCTACAGATTTACCAACAGTTGCTAACGCTTACAACGGTGTAGACCGCAACGCCTTCTTATTCGGTTGGACTCCCCAATCTGAAATCTGGAACGGTCGTTTAGCAATGATTGGTTTTCTGGCCTATTTACTTTGGGATTTAGCAGGTTACAGCGTTCTGCGTGATGTACTGCACTTGATCGGATACTAAGGATATAGAGTTTGTTGGAAGGAGAAAAGGAAAAGCGAAAATCTGAGTTTTAGCCTTTCTCCTTCCAGCCAAGTACAAACTACTTAGACACTGCTGTTCCTCATTAAATTCCAGGACGGAGAATTTTTTCCGCTACCTGAGGAAACCATCGGTGGAGAAGGAACAGCAGTTTAGTTTTACCGATTCGGATTTCATCGCGATCGCGGGTGAAATTTTGCCAGAATTCATCGACTAAAGCTTCAGGAGATATTTTCTTGCCTTTACCCCGACCTTGAGTCATAGGCGTATCAACTAAAGGTGCAATAATTTCAAACACTTTAATAGATGTAGTTTCTAGTTGCCACCGCAAGGCCTTAGTAGCAATATGCAACCCAGCTTTACTAGCACAATAAACAGGCGCGCTTTGTTTAGGCACTAATGCTAAACCAGAGGAAACATTGATAATAGTAGCTTGTGGCTGTTTGAGAAGATGGGGTAGCATCAGTTTAATTAATTGCAAAGGAGCAATTAAATTTGTGCGTAATTCTTCCTCAATTAACTCTGTTTTTATTTCTGCATTCGCAAATTCATAGTTGTATTGAATACCTGCATTATTAATTAAAATATTAACATTTTGGTATCTATTGATTAGTTGCTGTAAAACTGGCAAATCTTGTAAATCAGCAACTTCAGTGATAATTTCAGGAAAGATTTTTTTGACATCAGCTAATTTTTCTGGGTTACGTCCGGTAATAATCACCGTATTTCGCGCTTGCAGAAATTTTCGTGCTAGTGCCAAGCCGATTCCTGATGCACCTCCAGTAATTAAAACGGTGTTGCCTTGGGTAGACATTGCAGATTTCTGCACTGACGACTTGATAGGCATAGCTGGACTCAGGAGCAAAGGAAATAATTTTTTCTTCTTCATGGCTAGTTGAGTGCGATCGCACTTTATAACATCTTGTTTAGATGTAATCTGGAAATATCAGCAAGTCATTAACCTATGTTAATGACGACTGGGTAGTCTTACGAATCCGGCTCAGTGACACAGGTGAAATTCCCAGGTAAGAAGCAATGTGATATTGTTTAACTCTATGTTCTAAATCAGGATACTCGATCAAAAACTTTTGATATCTTGTAGTTGCGTCATCTAAAAGTAACTCCGCTTCACGTTTCTCTTTCTTGATAAAGAGTGCCTCAACCAATTTATGATTAATTATCTGCCAACAGAAATTTTCTGCATATAACTGGGTGAATTGGCTGTAATCAGCAACTAGTAATAATGAATCTTCCAAAGCTTCAATAAAAAATTGCGCAGGTTGCTTTAAAGTTAGTGCGCTATAGGCAGTCACAAAATGATTTTCTGGACAAAATGATTTTGTGAATTCACTACCGGCTGCATTCACATAGTAGAGACGAAAGATACCTGAAACAACAAATCCAATTTCAGTAGGAACTTCTCCCGCACGAATGAGCAACTCTCCTGTTCGTATGGTTCGCGGTTGAAATATCCGGGTGAAATTGGTGAGTTCATCTGCGGGAATTTCTACCAGGGTTTGTACAACATTACTCAGTTGCAGATAGGCAGGAGTAAACATCAAATTTCCGACCTCATACAAGATGACTACTCCCCAAAACACAACTGATAATTTTCTGGAGTGATATTAGGGTTAGTGGTGAGATAATCGTTGAGGCGATCGCAAGCCCGATTGAGTAGTTGGTCAACATCCAAAGTTTGTAGTTCTATCCCGTCTAAGTTCCACAGCTTGACTGTAGCATCCTGTCCTCCAGACACGAGTAACTTACCGTCAGGACTAAAACTTACACTCCTCACACCGCCTTGATGTCCTTGGAAGGTGGTCAACAAATTACCGTTGGCTACATTCCAGAGTTTAATTGTGCCGTCATCGCTTGCGGAAGCTAAAGTTTTACTATCGGGGGAAAAATTGGTGTTAAACACTAAATCATTGTGTCCTTGCAGAGTATTTAATAATTGACCGTCTACACTCCACAGTTTCACAGTTGCATCTTGGCTCGCTGAGGCGATAATTTTAGCATCAGGAGAAATATTTACATTCCAAATGCTGGCACTATGACCTTGCAGTGTTTTTAGTAATTTACCATCCAAATCCCAGATTTTGACAGTTTTATCGGCACTAGCGGAAATAATATTTTTCCCATCGGGAGTAAACTTGATATCTGTTACCCAACCATTATGTCCTGAGAGGGTACGGAGTAAGCGACCGTCTAAACTCCACAATTTGATGGTTTTATCTGCACTCCCAGAGACGAGGACTCGATTATCGGGGCTAAAACTCATACTCGTTACCCAATGGTTGTGATTCTGGAGGGTACGGAGTAAAGCCCCATCACGATTGCGAATTTGGATACCTTGACTAGTGCTAGCTAAGGCGACTATATTGCGATCGCTACTAAAACTGACACTAGTTACATCAGGAAGCGGAGAAGTCAAGGTTTTGATTAACTGTCCTTCCAAATTCCATAGTCTCATGGTGCTATCAGCACTTAGAGACATGACACTATCACCATCATTAATAAAGCTAACGTGATTGACACTACCTTTATGTCCATAAAAAGTTTTAGGTAGCGTTCTGTTGACATTCCATAATCTGACTGTGTTGTCATCACTAGCAGAAGCTAAAATTTTACTATTGGGACTAAAACTGAGGGTGTTGACCTCATGAGTATGCCCCAAAAAACTTCCTAGAATATTACCATCCCGTGACCAGAGCGTAATTTTTTTATCTGCACCAGCGGTAGCAATCATCTGTCCATCGGGAGAAAAAATCACTCGCCACACACCCTCATTGTGTCCTTCTAAAGTTCTCAGTAAAGTGCCATCACGAGTCCAAAGTTTAACTGTGTTGTCAGCACTGGCGGAAGCGATGGTTTTACCATCGGGACTAAAATTAACGCTGCGTATTTCTTTTGTATGGGCGGGTATAGTGGTTAATGCACGACCGTCTAAACTCCACAGTCTGATTGTTCCGTCATCGCTAGCGGAAGCAATAGTATCACCCTCTGGGGAAAAGCTGACAGCATTTACACCCCCAGTGTGTCCAGTGAGAGAGAGTAATAATTGACCGTTACGAGTCCAGAGTTTCACAGTGTTGTCACCACTACCAGAAACTATAGTGCGACTATCTGGCGAGAAATTCACACTATTGACTGCTTGACTATGACCGTTCAGCGTGGTCAGTAATTTACCGCTACGATTCCAGAGTTTAATTTTACCGTCAGCACTAGCCGAAGCTAAGATTTCCCCATCAGGGGAAAAAGCTACATGATTGACCCCATCACGATGACCTGTGAGAACATTGAGTAATTTGCCATCATTACGCCAAAGATGAATGGTGTTGTCAGCACTACCAGAGGCTAAGACTTCCCCATCAGGTGAGAAACTAACACTTGTCACCCAAGAATTATGGAATAAACGGTTGCGTTCTTGGGTACTGTAAACAGCTTGTTGCAGGATAGTTGCAGTCTGGTTGCGGACATCGGGAGGAAATCCCAGGTTAATTTCTTGGACTTCTCTCCCAGCTTGCACACTAGTTAAGAGTGCTTCTAATTGCTTATGGGAAAGTAAATAGTTCTCTGAAAGGGAATTAAGAGCCTGAATTTCCTGTAATTGCGCCTTTTGGGTTTGTTGGTAAGCAAACACCGCTAAACCAAATGCAGTTAAGCCCAATGTGCTGATAATAGCTACAGCCCTTTGTGCTTGTCGGAGGCGATTTTGTTCCTTGAGTTGCTGTTTTCGTCTAGCCTGTAAACCAGCCGCAATGAAATTTTGGACATCTAAAGATAGTTCATCAGTGTAATTGATATAGATTTCTTCTGCCTCTGCTAACCGCACACCTTGCAGCAGAAAGTCTGCTTGACGGTCATTTTGCGTCCACAGACTAGCAGCTTGTTCAATTTGACGTAGCGATCGCAATCTACTGCGATTTTCCTCTAACCACCAGCGTAATGTTGACCAGTGACGAATAATAATTTCATGGGCTACCTCAATGGTTACAGGGGATGGAGTAGACAAAGCAGAAACTTCCCCTGTCCCCTGTCCCCTGTTACCTGTCACCTTTTCTGCCTCTTCCTCCACATTCACAACCACCAACTTAGCCGCTGTTAATATCTGCAATGTTCTCTCTACTAACGCCGCAGGGTATTTGTTGACAATTAACTCTGATTTCCCCACCCTTCGCCTAGTATCTTCTGTCCCTTCACCTAACTGTGTCAGTCCTAAAAAAATCCATCTAGCACATTCTTGAACTTCTGGTTCTAAACTTTCATAAACTGCTTGGGCTTTCTTTTCTAACGCACCTTTGATCCCACCCAAGTTTTGTTGATAAGCCTGTAAAGTAATAACACCATGCTCACGATATTCCCACAACTGTTCTAGGACAAATTCCAGCAATGGTAAATAGCCAGGAGAGTAATTTAACTCTTGTAATAAAACCTCTACTAACTCTGGTTCTACAGTTAATCCAACTTGTTCCGCTGGGTGAATAATAATCCGGCGATACTCTTCTTTTGTTAAACAAGGCGGTAATAAAATACTTGATTGCTGCAATAATTGGGCTAATTTTGCTACTTCCAAACAAGGAGCGATAAAATCAGCGCGTAAGGTAATAATTAACTTAAATTTTTCTGGGATTTTCTCTAGTGTTCCCAAGACAATATCTAGAAATCTTTGTCTATCTTCGCTAGCTGCTAGAGTGAATAATTCTTCAAACTGATCTACTACCAAAACTACCATTGGTTCGGGACGTTGATTTACCCAATGCGCCAATCCTTCCCCACCTTGATATAAGATTCCCTCTAACTGCATTTGCTGATAAGCTTTTTCTCGCTCAGTTCCGTTATCCACCATACGGCGCGATAAAGCCTCTAGGGGATTTTGACCAGGGCGAAAGCTTCTTATCCACCAGTCTTGACTTCCTAGTAATTGTTTACCTCGGCGCAGTTGAGCCATGACACCCGCCTGCACTAAAGAGGATTTCCCGCTTCCAGAAGCCCCCACGACAGCTAAAAATGATTTTTTCTCTAACTCAGCAATTAGTTGTTGTGTGAGGTTTTCTCTACCGTAGAAATATTGAGCATCTGCTTCTGCAAAGGCTTGTAATCCCAAGTAAGGACAGATACCTAAATCAATCGTAGCTGGTAAATGATTATTCCTATTTCCTGTGCGGGTGGGAATAATTTCAATGACTCCTTGAGTACCAGATAGCCAAATCTGCAAAGGTAGTGTCTTTTCCGTCCAGATTTGTTGTAATTGGCTAATCCAGGTAGCAGCTGATAAACTAGCTTGTCCTTGGGCTGCTTGCAAGGTAGAGTGTAGGGCTTGGGCAAATTGTTCTAAGTTCTCAGGGGATGAAGCTGCCGCTATAATACATTGTCCTTGCTCAAACCCCAGTTGTAAGTCTTCTACCCAATCTTGTAGGGTTGTATGATTTTCGTGTCCTAAAATCCCATCTAAAATAATGATTTGTTGGCTATAGGGAGAACGTCTGAGTTGTTGTCTCAACCAAGAACGACTCAAGCGTGTACTTTCTCCCAGCACTAGAATCGGTTCTCCCGCTTCCGTTGCTTCTAAACGTCCCCGCAAATATAACAGCACTGTGGCAAGGTGTTGCTGTTGATTTGACGGTGCGGATTCTTGGGTTTGCAAACAAGTTTGAATTGTCGTCTGTAAATCTTGGCTGGTGTGGCTTCGCGGCCAATACTCTATCTCAAAACCGCCCACAGCCTGCAACAGTTTACTTAATCCCAAAATCGTTTGATTGGTAGCTAATCCTTCTGCAACTAATGCTTGTCGGCTATCAGAAAATGCTATTAACGCAGATTTTACCCCTAGAATAATCTCACCCACACCTTCGACAATCCGCTTCGGCGTTTGTAGCGGATATTCCGAGTAAAGCTTGCTGTCGCCTCTGGTGCGATTTTGTTGATTAATTAACCGTAGTTGCTGGTTAGTTTGCTCGATATATTGCTTGGTTTGGTGATAAACATAACGATAAAGCCCATCTGCGTCAATTAAACCTTGGCTATCAGCAGCCTCACCGCGTAAACCTCGCATTAAATAATAAGTAAATACTCCATGTCCCAATTCCGGGAATTCCCACGACTGTTGATTGGTATCGCAAGATAGCAAGGCGTAAAAACCTTTACTTTGTTTTGCTCTGTGGCGTAATAATTCCACTATTTGGGGCGTTGGGTTAGGTAAAGCAGGCTGCGCGGTGTCGCTTCTTGCACCTCTGAAGGTGAGGCTACCACTATGACAAGCATCCAGCCAAACTAATTGAGTCTGTGCTTGAGAGTTACCTAACAGTTGCAAAAGTTCTTGTAATCCTAAACCTGTACTGAGTAAGTCATCGGTTTGGGTATCTGCTAGACACAAAATCGCCTGCTGGGAATTTGGTTCTAGCATTCCATGACCGGAGAAATAAAATAAAATTGTGTCTTGTGGTTGGGCTGTACTGATAATTTGGTCTAAACTGTCACGGACTTTAGATAATAGAGGCTGTTGGGGGACAAAATCATGGTGAACGCATTCTCTTTTGTGGGGAAAACCTTGCGTCGCATCAGCTAAAGCCGCCGCTAACCCCTGACAATCAACAGCTGAGTAGTGTAGCGTCGGGAGTCTCTCATCTTGGTATTGGTTGACTCCCACTAGCAACAACCAAAGCTTGGCTTCTCCTGTTTCTAGGGTATGAGTTAAATGGCTGGTGGCAATACCGAATGGAGACATTTTTTTATTAGTCATTAGTCATTAGCTGCTTTTCTCCCCTACTTTCCCTGTTCTCGTTCTCCACGAGAGGCTGCGCTAACAGCAGTTACTCATGGGGGAAACCCACTTTCTTACGGGACACTACGTGAACGCGTTAGTGTCTCGTTCACGGTAGCGTTGCGTAGCAAAGAGAAGACCGCACTGCTTCACCTGTTCCTTGTTCCATAACTACGCCAGTCAGTACAAAAATCAAAGCGGATGACTATATCCTGACATATTGTGCTGTCTAGTTGCGTGTTGATCATTTGTAATCAACAGGGTAAGTCTCGTTATTTTATTACAGTTTCATGCCTAAAGACTGGGGAAGCTTTAATAATTTGATACATTCCCAGATTTAGTGATGTGTACAAATATCACTATGGTCAGTTTTTTGTATATTGATCAAAAAATTGTGTAACCTTTGTCCAGACTCGATTGTTAAGACATCTATATTAAAAGATATTTTAAGTTTCATATACAGAAAATTTGTCAAAGTGGCTACAAAGGCAAGATACGCTCTGATAGAGTGTTGCTAGTTAAGCGATCGCTCCTGTGAATCTGGCGCAGCATATAACGGCTACTATCCAAAGAAAAGCAGCCGGATTTGATTAAGCCTGTGGCTGTGATGATAGGAATTGCTTACTATTTAACAGTGCTAAATATGCGCGTTAAATGTATGAAACCTTGTTGATTTCCTCTGCAAAATACCTCGTTCATATTGGGATGAATGAGGTATTTTTATCACAAGCAATCGCTAGTCTGTGCCATCAGCTTTATTTGCTCGAATTAATGCCAATGACACCAATAATAATTAAAGCTATGGAGATAAATTTCACCAAAGACACGGACTCACGAAACCAAATAATGCCAATACTGGCAATTAACATTGTTCCCAAACCTGACCAAATAGAATAAGCTACACCAACATCAAGTTTTTCTAGGGAAAGGGTGGAGAAAGTAAAACCAAAACCATAAAATACGAATATCAAAATAGAAGGAATTAAGTTTTTAAAACCTTCGGAGAGTTTCATGCAGGTTGTGCCTAGAACTTCAAACAATATTGCTGCCAGTAAGTAAATCCAATTAATTAACATATTTGTTGCGAATCTTTGACAAGAATATCGTTGTTTTTGCTCAATATATATTCTATGGGAACTTGATGAGTAGTTCTGCTATTTAGGTGACAGAGGTTTGATAAAAACTGAACTACTGCTTTTATCTCAGCATTCAGATGCGGTTTCATCAAATATATAAATTTAGCTAAGTTGTCAAGTTTGATTCTCTAACAATATATTCTAAATCCTCGGTCAAGGTTAATAATTCCTAATTCCTATCAAGAGTTATAGGGTTTACCGAACAATATAAAACTAGTTTACCGTACCCTCTAGCTGAGTTCGGTAATCATCATATTCGATGTGATAAAAACCGAATTTACACCTCTGTATTTTCTCAATAAGATGAGAACAAATCAAACAATAAATTTCAACTGATTCCCCAAAACAATCTTGATAGGAGTGAAATATATGGCACTTATTCATTGGAATCCTTTACAAGAACTGAACACCATTCAACGCCAACTAAATCATATTTTTGACGAAGATATGTTAAGCACAACAATCTTGGATAGAACAGTTACCAAAGTCCCCGCTGCTGAACTACAAGAAACAGACGATGCGGTTTATTTAAAGCTCGAAATTCCAGGCATGGAAGCCAAAGACATAGATTTGCAAGTCACTGATAAAGCTGTATATATTAGTGGTGAACGGAAATCTCAAACTAAGACTGAAGAAAAAGGCAAAATCAAAAGTGAATTCCACTATGGTAAATTCCAACGTGTGATTCCTTTACCTGCACGCATTCAAAATACTAATGTCAAAGCCGAATACAAAGATGGTATTTTGAATTTAACTTTGCCTAAAGCCGAAGAAGAAAAGCATAAGGTTGTCAAAATTAATCTAGATTCCGTTGGCTAATTATAATTTGCTTGGTGAAAATTGTCAGTCATAGATCTCCGACTTCCTCCAGAAGTCGGGGATCTTTTTGTGCATGAATGATTTAGTATAGGTGTGCATAATTAAATTAGAATTTACTGATAAATAGAGACAAAACCTATTGTTGCCGATGAGGGGCATAATTACATAATTAGGTGTTTTAAAGTGTAAACAGAGGGTTGAGTGTGCTACCAAATATCCGAGCTGCAATTTTCGACATGGACGGGTTACTGTTTGATACAGAAAGCATTGCTCGCTGGGCTTGGAAGCAAGCTTTAGCTAATCATGGCTATCTGATGAGTGATGATTTTTACTTCGAGTTTGTGGGGCGCGATTTATCTTGGCGCGAAAAAATTCTCAAACAAAGATATGGAAGTAGCTTTCCCTTTGAATCAGTCACAGCACAACGGATTGAAATCGGCGATCGCCGCGAACTCCAAGAAGGTTTACCATTAAAAGCAGGTGTATTAGATTTACTGCGGCGGTTAAATAATTTGGGCATAGTTATTGCCCTAGCTACAGGCACATCACGTCATAGAACCATCCGCCGCCTCACTAATGCAGGTATTCTGCAATACTTTATTACCATTGTCACCAGCGAAGATGTTGCCGAAGGCAAACCCGCGCCCGATATCTATTTAGAAACCAGCCGCAGAATTAATATTGCACCTGTGCAGTGTGTAGTATTTGAAGACTCATGTGTAGGTATAGAAGCAGCTTTCAGCGCGGGGATGTACCCAATTATGATTCCCGACATAGAAAAACCATCTCCAGAAATCAAATGTTTAGCCTACCAAATTTTAGATTCCTTAGAGCAAGCTTGTGAGTTATTGGAACAGGGGTTAGGGGCAAGGTAGGGGGCTATTGACTATTTTTCTGTCGAACAGGTATTTGAATTCTAAATTCCGCGCCTTCACCAATGGTTGAGAAGCACTCTAATTTGCCACCATGCTTTTCTGTGATGATTTGATAGCTGATTGCCATGCCCATACCTGTACCTTTACCTATAGATTTAGTAGTAAAGAAGGGATCGAAGACGCGGTTTTTAACTTGTTCGGGTATTCCTGGGCCATTATCAGCGATCGCAATTTCTAACCATTGAGTATCGCTAGTAGAAGTGCGGATGGTAATTTGACTAGGATTTGCCTTGTTCTCCTCATGATTGCGCTTGAGGTTGACTTCATCTAAGGCATCAATGGCGTTGACCAGAATATTCATGAAAACTTGATTGAGTTGTCCAGGATAGCATTCTACTAGTGGTAGGTTGCCATAGTCGCGAATAACGGCAATTGCTAGACATTCTGGCTTATCTTTAAGGCGGTGTTGCAGAATTAACAGTGTACTTTCGATGCCCTCATGAATATCCACTGCCTTAAATTCTGCTTCATCCATCCGAGAAAAATTCCGCAGTGATAACACAATGCTGCGAATGCGGTCAGTTCCCATTTTCATAGAAGATAACATCTTCTGCAAATCGTCGATCAAAAACTCCAAATCGATTTCTTCAGCTAGGGCTTGTATTTCTGGATCGTCAGGATGCCGTTCTTGGTAAAGGTGAATTATCTTCAGTAAATCTTGAGTAGATTCGTTCAGGTGGGCAATATTGCCGTGAATAAAGTTCACCGGATTATTAATTTCATGGGCGACACCTGCCACTAACTGACCCAAACTCGACATTTTTTCACCTTGAATCACCTGGGCTTGGGTGCGTTGCAACTCACTTAACGCAGTTTTGAGTTCAGCAGTACGTTCTTCTACCCGGTCTTCTAGTTCTGCCTTAGTAGCTTCTATCGCAGTAAAAAATTCACCTAATTGCCCTGCCATGTGATTAAATGATTGGGCCAGAACGTTGAGTTCCTGAATATTGCTGTGATCAACCTTTTGGTCTAATTTACCTGATGCGATCGCCTGACTGGCCAATTTCATTCGCAAAACTGGGCGGGTAATCCAGACTGAAGTGAAATAACCAATCACCGTTGCTACAGCTAATGCCCCTAAACAAAGCGCGATGGTAGTTTGGTTGTTGGCATTGATGTTAGCCATGAAAGCTTTTTCTGGCACACTCACCACCACCAGCCAATCTAGTCCATATTGGTCACGCCAAGGGGTAACATAGACAAAATTACGTTCTTCCTGCCATTCGAGTTCCAATTTTTTCGGTTGAGTAATTGACTCAAACCCATTTCCTTGTTGCTGAATCTGTTTGGCAATCGCTTTGATTAAGGGGTCTGGGCTGTCAGTGGCTTGCAACCGTTGAATTTGATCATTGACTAGGGTGAACGGTTGCTGAGTGCTAGAGTTGGCAATCAACATGCCATTCCGTTCCATAATGAAAACCTGTCCCGAACGGCTAACATCCAAACCTCGTAAAAATTCACTCAGTTTCAACAGATGAATATCAGAACCAACCATCCCCAGCAATCGGTTTTGTGCGTCATAGATGGGACGACCTGTACTAGCTGTAATATATGAATCATGATCAGCATTCCAAATGTAGACCCGTGACCAGATAGGTTTGCCTGCTTTTATTGGTTCTGTATACCAACTTTCGTTAAAGTTGTTGTAGTCATAGGTACTATTAACATGAGTACGATTACCTTGGTTATCAGTAGCGTAGTTTTTGCCGTTATTTGGTAACTTAGCTCCCCAATCATCAATAGTTACCGTTTTTCCATCGTAACGAGCTGCTCCTGATCCTTCGCCTGTTGTCAATCCGATACCGATGTAGGTTAGGTCATAAGCTTGCATCAGTTTCCAAAAATACTTGCTGACAGTTTGGCGATCGCGCACATCCAATAATCCCATTGCAATGGCATCAGCATTAATTTGGTTAACCTTATGAGGAATAGCCAGATAAGAATTGAGGTGTTGCTCGACTATCCCATTGGTTCGATCCATCAATTGATCTACCAACTCCTGCACTGCTTTCTGTCCATTTTTAAATGACAGGTAGCCTACCAAAGTCACTGCTCCGAAAATTTGCAGTACAAACGGAACAATCAGAACCATCTGTAATGGGAAAGCTTTAACTTTGCTGAAGTTATGCTTTTTCATATCTCTTTTTCCATTTGTAAACCGCGTCAGCGTTTGACTTAGCAAGTACAGGCAATTAAAAACTATGAGCCAAGCTTTATACTTACAATGGCTAGTATTCCCACATAAGAATTAACACCAACAGGACATACCAGAATTCAAGAAAAAACAAAGCAACGGGTAAAAATCACATCGCTTTGTATCTGCTCAGAATTATTTCCCCTGAAAGGCGATCGCTCTAGGTTTAGTTATTTTCCATCCCGATATAAAGCGATCGCTAAACGCCTGCAAATCTCCGAACACATCGTCAAGTTTCATCTATACATCAATTTTTCAGAAGCTTTTTGTCTCCACCCGCACCTATACATGAGTCACGAAAAATCAAGGTTTGAAACAAGGGTATAGGGTATAGGTTGTTCAAAACCCTTATACCATTTCACGAAAAACCTGATACAGATGTAAACCCTGAAAGTTTTGCTGCATCTCAGTTTTTTAATTGCGAATTGCGAATTGCGAATTGTGAATTGGTATTACACCCTCACACCCTTACACCCTTACACCCTTACACCCTCCCAAAGCAAAAAGTCTTGTTGCGTAAATCCTGAGCTTTTCTCCTAAACACTCTCCTGGAACAGTACCAAACCAAATTCCTCTCCAGTGCGACGAAAACCAATTCCGCGATATGCTGTCTGTGCCGCCAAATTGTTGGGATTAGTAAACAGAATAGCTCGTTCTACACCTTGGGATTTTGCCTCTAGCAATGACCCAGCCACCACACATTTAGCGTAACCTCTGCCCCGCAATCCAGGTGGTGTCCACACTCCACCAATCTGCACAATGTCAGGTAAACGCCCATTAAACGCAGAGTAAGCCACAGGAGTATTTTCTGCTACTAATACCCAGTGGGTAGCCATAGTTTGATGCGCTTCCAGGGTTTGACGACAAGTTAATCGCAAATCTGGGGTTGCTAATTCTCCCAAAACTTCTAAGCGATAGGCAACACTCCAATCGGTGAGCAAATCTAACTCTTCTAGATACGGTAAACGACATTGCACCTTGCCTGATGTTAAAGCTGGAGGTATTTGTAAATCTTGTAGTCTCAACGAAAATAATATCTCTCGCTCATCTAAATTAGTGGGTTGATTAGCTAGTCCTAATACCTGTTTGGTAGCCGCGACTTGGGATGCTGGCCCTGCAATACCAAAGATGGTTTGACCCGATTGTGCCACAGCTACTTGCACCACTTCCTCTAGATAAATAGGTGCTTGCACCACTACCATTCCGTTCCAATAATGGGCAGCTACCGCAACTATCTGATGATCTACAATAGCAGCTACATAAGTTCCCTGAAATCTTGCACCGTGGTTAATCAGTCCCGCATTTCGGCAATTTGAGCGCAAAAACATCGAAGTATCAACGTGTTGCAAGAGAAAGTTTTCTAGCAACGCTTCGTCTCCAGGTTGTAGAGTTTTTAAGGTATGCACAGTATTCGTCATTAGTTATTAGTCAACAGTCAACAATCCTTATTCAGAAATTACTCTACCTTTTGCTAGAGGCAACAATAACAATCATTTTCTAAGCTTTGGGTGATTTAGTGTTATCTTTTGCGCTCACGCAAAAGCAGGTTATGCAAGGTTTTCGCTTAGGTTCTATTTCCGGTTTTGAAATCCGAATAGACTTGTCTTGGTTACTAATTTTCTTTCTTGTTCTATGGACTTTAAGTGCAGGTTTATTCCCTACTAATTATCCCGGACTTGACAATGCTACTTATCTTGGCATGGGCATAGTAGCAACCCTGCTGTTTTTTGCATCGTTACTAGCACATGAACTTTCTCACTCTTTTGTCGCTAGGTCAAAAGGTATTCCGGTTGAAGGTATTACTCTCTTTATCTTTGGTGGAGTGTCGCGCACCCGTGTAGATGCTTCCCACCCAGGGGATGAGTTTCAAATAGCCATTATTGGCCCTATAACCAGCTTGATACTCGCTGCCCTATTTGGCTTGCTCTGGTATATTGGCCACATTTCTGGTTGGAGTGTGGTAGTTAATGGCGTAACTTCCTACTTAGCATCTATTAATTTGGCTCTGGCTATCTTTAATATGTTGCCAGGATTTCCTTTAGATGGTGGCCGCGTATTTCGTTCCCTATTGTGGAAATACACTAACAACCTGAAAAAAGCTACACAAATTGCTTCTACAGGTGGTAAATGGCTTGGTTATTTATTGATTGCACTAGGTTTATTGCAGACATTTGCTGGTGCAGTTTTAGGTGGACTTTGGTTTATTCTCATTGGCTGGTTTCTCTACACTGCCGCTGAAGCTAGTTACGAGGAAATTTTGCTGCGTACCAGTTTACAGGGAGTACGCGCAAGGGAAATTATGACACCCTATCCAGAAACGGTAAATGCTGATTTGACAATACAAGAATTAGTGGATAAATATTTTCTCAGTCGGCGTTATCAGTCTTTTCCAGTTCTGGAAAATAGTAAACCAATAGGGATGATTACCTTGAATCAAGTTAGAGATATTCCGCGAGAAGAATGGGTGTATCGCACTGTTCAAGAGACAATGATTCCTAATGAACAGGGGTTAAGTGCGAGTCCAGAGGAACAAATGCCTCAAATACTACAAAAAATGCAAGAGTCTGGGGTCAGAAGAGTATTAGTCACTCAAGATGGTTTGCTGACAGGCATCATTACCTCCAATGATATAGCAAACTGGCTACAGCGGCGACGCGAGCTAGGGTCAGTGGGTTAATTATTCAAATATAAGACAGAAGAGAGAGGGTTGAAACTAAATAATCAGCCACTAGTGGAAAATGTTTTTATGAGAGTTTTTCTTATCTTTTTCAGGTGAATATTCGGAACAGCTTTTAGCTTCTTCTGTCATGACAATAGAAGGATTGACCGCACATTTTAAATAATGATTATTGGCATAAAATTTACATTTTTGGCAGGGTAATCGATGTGAACCTTTAATGGAAATGACCATTTTATCTTCTAAAATAGTCCGAATCTTGCGCAACATGATGAAGAAGATAACCCAGCTGAATATTAAACCAATAGGAGTTAAAGAAATCGCTAAATCAGGAATAATTAGACTGTCTGATGGGGATGATTTAGCTTGAATTTCACTGATGCTTTCTTGCCGAATATTATGATTTAGGTCTAATTTATTTTGTAATAGTCGAGCAGCGGTCATATTACATACCCTTGGATATAGTTATTGAGAACAATGATATTTTTATCCCGGTTTGGTCATTTACAGAATAATTGAAGACCATTAAAATATAGTCTTAAGAGCAGATTTGCTCAATATTTCATCAAATTGGGCAATTAATCGCGTTTGATGAAATGGTTGATAGCTGGTTTATGACTAAATATATGCAATAAAGTAACATATTTAGCTCAGTAAGTTATTCCAGCTAAAGCCTTTATTACTCACTTAATTATATGTTTAGCAGAAGAAAATTTTTGCCATCTCTGCCAATAGTTTTGCTTGTGTTTTTTTGTTGTATATCCAAAGTTATAGATTAAGGACTTAAAATTTAATTGTATCTTCATATGTTAAAATTATTGCCAGAAAAGCAGCAAAGCAATCTTCGTTTTTAAGTACTCAAAGCTGCTGTTTTATATTCAAAATTAAAATTTATATTTTTCTACACTTTCTTTGAATCAGAATAACAGTGAGTTAATCTGTAGTTAATATAATCTCAGGATTTATTAAAAAATCAAATTTAATTATCTAGATGATGCAAGGTAAAAATAGAGTATTATTTTGTGTATTGAATGCAATAATTTTTGTGTTAGCAACATTTTTATGATCAGATGATTGCTGCAAAAAACAGAAAGCTGATTTAGTAGTTTCTATAAGTTTTGAGGTGAAAGTTTATGTTTCGATTCTTGCAAAAGACATTTGCTTTGCTGTTGACAGTAATTTTGCTGGTTGCTTGTGGAACAATGCCATCAGCTGAGTCGCAGTCTCTCCAAGGTACAAAAACTAATGCTAAGTCTGCTTTACCCGTAGCTTATCCTGATCAAGAATTAAGTGCTTCTCCTGCCAAGTTACCACCATTGCCTTATGACTACACAGCTTTGAGTCAAGCGATCGATGCTGAAACGATGAAACTGCATCATGATGCACATCACGCCAGCTATGTCAATAATTTAAATGATGCTCTCAAGGATTCCCCGGAACTACAAAAAAAGAGTGTTGAAGCGATACTCAGGGATTTGGACAGCGTACCAGAAAAGATTCGGACAAAGGTACGAAATAATGGTGGGGGACACTTGAACCACACTATTTTTTGGCAAATCATGAGTCCTGATGGTGGTGGACAACCAACTGGGGAACTTGCCAAAGAAATTGACCAAACTTTTGGCAGTTTTGATGCTTTTAAAAAAGAATTTAACGCTGCTGGTGCTGGTCGTTTTGGTAGTGGTTGGGTTTGGTTAGTGCGTAATTCTCAAGGTAAGCTGGAGATTACGACCACCGCTAATCAAGATAGTCCGATTATGGAAGGTTTATATCCAATTATGGGAAATGATGTCTGGGAACACGCCTACTATTTGAGATATCGCAACCGTCGTCCTGAGTATTTGAACAATTGGTGGAATGTGACAAATTGGACAGAGATTAATAAGCGATCGCAAGCTTCATTAAAATCATAAGTTAGAGAATGGGGAAGTTATTAGGGTGGGTCAGTACAAATAATTTCTTGGTATGTCAAGGATTTCGCTAACTGACGCACCCTACACAGTGGATATTTTTTGTTTGGCAGTCCCTAAAACAAAAAGTATCTTTGTGCCATCGGTAAAACTGTAGCGGGTTCACAAGTCAACAACTCACCATCAGCTTTAACTTCATAAGTTTCAGGATCTACTTCTATGTCAGGTAAAGCATCATTGAGTTTCATATCCTGTTTAGTTAATTGACGTGTTCCAGAAACTGCAACGGCTGATTTTTTCAACCCCAATTGCTGGGGAATGTCTCTAGCTAAAGCGGCTTGAGAAACAAAGGTTAAAGATGTGGTGTGCTTCGCACCAGCAAAACTACCAAACATCGGTCGCATATGCACAGGTTGGGGTGTGGGGATACTGGCGTTAGCATCTCCCATCTGTGACCACGCAATCATTCCACCTTTAATAACTATCTCTGGTTTTACGCCGAAAAATGCCGGTCGCCACAAGCATAAATCTGCAAGTTTTCCTTCCTCTACAGAACCGACATATTCAGCAATCCCATGTGTAATTGCGGGGTTAATCGTGTATTTTGCCACATATCTCTTAGCCCGCAAATTATCGGCTTCCCCATCTGTGCCTAGACTTCCCCGTTGCACCTTCATTTTATGGGCTGTTTGCCAAGTACGAATGATGACTTCTCCTACCCTGCCCATCGCCTGAGAATCGGAGGCAATCATGCTAAACGCGCCTAAGTCGTGGAGAATATCTTCGGCGGCGATGGTTTCCCGACGGATGCGGGATTCAGCAAAGGCGACATCTTCAGGGATACTGGGGTCGAGGTGATGACATACCATCAACATATCTAAATGTTCATCTAAGGTGTTGAGGGTATAAGGCCGGGTGGGGTTGGTGGAAGATGGAAGGACATTGGTTTCACCGCAGACTTTGATAATGTCTGGTGCGTGTCCTCCACCTGCGCCTTCGGTGTGGTAGGTGTGGATGACGCGATGTTTAAAGGCGGCGATGGTATCTTCAACAAATCCAGCTTCGTTGAGAGTGTCGGTGTGTATCGCTACTTGCACATCATATTCATCGGCGACACTGAGACAAGTATCAATAGAGGCAGGTGTTGTTCCCCAGTCTTCATGCAGCTTTAACCCCATTGCACCGGCTAAAACTTGTTCGACTAAGCCTTGGGATTGGCTGGTGTTTCCTTTACCTAAAAAACCTAAATTCATCGGGAAAGCATCAGCGGCTTGTAGCATCCGGTAGATGTTCCAGGGGCCTGGGGTGCAGGTGGTGGCGTTTGTACCGGTGGCGGGGCCTGTACCACCGCCAATCATCGTGGTGATTCCAGAGGCGATCGCTACTTCAATTTGTTGGGGACAGATAAAATGAATATGGCTATCAATACCGCCAGCCGTGAGAATCATCCCTTCCCCGGCTAAGGCTTCTGTGCCAGGGCCGATAATAATATCTATATTGTCTTGAATATATGGATTGCCAGCTTTCCCAATTTTAAAGATTTTGCCGTTTTTAATGCCGATATCTGCTTTGACTATTCCCCACCAATCGAGAATCAAAGCGTTAGTAATGACTAAGTCTACTGCACCATCAGCGTTAGCAATGGGGGATTGTCCCATCCCATCACGGATGACCTTACCACCGCCAAATTTCACTTCGTCGCCGTAGGTGGTAAAGTCTTGTTCTACTTGGATAAATAATTCTGTGTCGGCTAGGCGGATGCGATCGCCTACTGTGGGGCCGTAAGTTTCTGCGTAAGCGCGGCGAGATATTCTATATGGCATAATACACTCCTGGAAACTGAGGTCATCATTGTCAGATGATATCTGCGTTAATTTGATAATTGTCCATTCACTTTGGCATTAAATCCATAAACTTGACGACTACCAACTAAAGGCACTAAAGTTATTTCCTTCTCATCACCTGGTTCAAACCGCACTGCTGTTCCGGCTGGAATATCTAACCGCATTCCTAATGCTTGTTTTCGCTCAAAGTTCAGTGCATTATTTACCTCATAGAAATGAAAATGTGAACCGACTTGAATCGGGCGATCGCCTGTATTTGCTACTTTTAATTTCACAGTTGGACGACCAGCATTTAATTCAATTTCACCTGCTGGTGTAATTATTTCACCTGGAATCATATCAGTCTGAATTCCTTATAAATTAGGTAAATTATTGGGATCAATACCTTGCGATCTCAAATAAGCCATCAGTCGTTCTTTTTGTTGTTGTTCCTGTTCTGCACGTTGGCGTTCCTGTTCTGCACGTTGGCGTTCCTGTTCTGCACGTTGGCGTTCCTGTTCAATTTGTTCCACAGCCCAAGGTAGCAAATTACCCTCTTGATTCCACCAACGTAACCAATAACCAGTCCGCCCTTCTTTTGTTCCTTGCCATGTTCCCAGATATAAACCCATTGCATTTACCCAATGACGACCATTCTCATCAGGTAGCTTTAATTCATACCGATTATTTTCGAGTTGATGATATTCTAATAATCCTCCATCTGGCTCAAAAATGATATAGATGGGAACTTGCAAAATTTGTTCATAAAAAAACCATCTTCCTGGCGGATAAGTGCGTTTAACAGAATATTCTCCCCCGTCATTATCTGAGAGAAATTCCATCACAATTAATGGAATTTCACCTTCTAAAATCGGGGTGTAACTTTTGCGGTTACTGATAATTTCCTTAACTGATGGCACATACACCCAGTCTGGTGCTTTAATTACAAGTTGTTCGTTAACAGTTGCACACAATCCAAAGTTGGAAGCTATTAACATTTGTGGTTGGATAAACCCACCGATTTCTAAACTTTCGCGCAAAGCACCAGCGAGTAGTGGCTGACCTGTATTCTCCACCGGTTCGTCCTCTAGTTTAAAATCTTTGGGTAAGGCTTCCCAAGTTATGATTAATTCCGTTTGGGGTTTAGTTGTACTGAGTTGAGTTACCATAGTTAATTCAAAATTAAGAAACGGATTGATAACAGTTATTTTAATTTTAAGTATTAATATCTAGTGTGGAAGGAATTTAGCTTATACAAGACGTAATTTAAGTTAATTGTATCAAGAAAACATTAACTGATGGAAAAAAGGTAACGTTTACACTCTCAGATTAACGAATCGGGTGATGTACTGTGACTAATTTTGTACCATCAGGAAATGTTGCTTCCACCTGAACTTCATGCACCATTTCCGGTACACCTGCCATGACATCATCTCTGGTTAATAAAGTTGTGCCATAACTCATCAATTCTGCTACTGTATTTCCATCCCTCGCACCTTCTAAAATTGCAGCTGAAATATAAGCCACTGCTTCAGGATAATTTAATTTCAGTCCTCTATTTTTACGCCTTTCTGCTAACAAAGCGGCGGTAAAAATCAATAATTTATCTTTTTCTTGTGGTGTAAGTTGCATTCGGTTTTTCTCCTTTGCAAGTTGCTTAAATCTGCCATACTCTCGGTATGCAATGACTACGACTGAAAATATCAACTCGTAGCATTTGCCACACAGACGTAAACCAGTTTCTCACCTCAGAGGTAGAAGCACCACGGTATCGACACAAAAATCCATTTTCTAGACGGGTAACGCCTGCTTGGGAGTGTTGATTATTGACTGTTAAGGGAGAAAGTGAAGCAGTAAATATGGAACGTGCTTGTTCGATGGTTTCTTTTGAAACTTGACTACCTAAGTAAATGAAGTTACCAGCTATTGGTTTTCCTGATAAGGCGTGGGGACTGTGGAAAACTTCTTCACTACCGGGTAAGCATTGGCGATCAATCCATAGGGGAATACCATTTTGCCAAATTTCGGTATGCGATCGCCATTCGCCTTGCACAAATTTCTCTCCTCTGGCACTGCGTCCAAATCGGGTAATTTCCCAGCCTAAGAAATTAGCTCCAGTTGCTAATTCTACCCGCAAATCCTGGCGATACATTGCACCGTTAAATAAAATTGTTTCTTGGGGCAGCCATTCCAAACAAGCACCCGCATCTATTTGGATATCGATGCTTTGTCTAGCCTGAAAGCCATTGCTACGATATATTTTTCCGGCTGCGGCAGTGGTGATGACAGCTTGGGTATGGGGTTGGAGGTGAATATGAGTAGATAGGCGATCGCCTCCCACAACTCCCCCAGCTGTATGTAAAATGACGCTATGACAAACCTTTTCTCCTTCAGGGTAAAACGGACGTTGCACTTTTAGCGGTGCTTGGTGATGATTGTAAATTAACTCAGTTGTACCGCAGCGATTGGTATAGACTAAATTTAGTTTGCCATGCCAGCTTCTTTCAGCGTTTAAATTAGCAGTCATTATATAAAGTTAATCTTGAATTTTAGTGCGTCATATTTTCATTGAAAAACTACTTCGACAATTTGTACACTAGTTACGATCATTTAAATTACTACCATCCTCGTAATTTTTTATGTACTTGCGCCAAATACCACATATAATCCTCAATTTGATATTGGTCAGCAGCCTTAACTAGATAATTTCTAGCCAACTCAATATTATTTTGAGCTTCGTAATATAATCCTAGGTAAAGATGAGCATAAAATTGACTGCGATCGCCTCCTAATTTACCCACTATCAAAACATCATCAGGGGTGCAATTTCCTGCATATAAATCATAGACACACCGCATAATTTCCCTAGGGTCATTTTTCACTGTTAAGAGAGACTTGCGGGCTTCGGTGACACCAATTAAACGCGCCATGCAAAGATATCGCCAGACTGTTTCTTCCACATCTTGGGAGTTGACGGTTAAATCTATCTCAAACTGTTGTGCGCCTGCTGCAAATCTTTCGGCATAATAGTAAGATAAACCACGCTGCCATAGATAAGGTGTTAAGCGGCTATCTAATTGCTCTGCCATATCAAAATCTTCAATAGATGCAGCAATTTCAGCTATTTGAAATTTGACCATACCTCGGCGAATATAGGCATGAGAATTTTTTGCTTGCTTACTAACAATTTCATTCCAATGCTTGAGTTGGTTTTCTAAAGAATTGACAAACCACATAAAATTTAAAATTCAAAACCAAGAAAAAATCACATTCACAATTCTAACTGGTGATGACGTATATAAATTCCTCATAATTAATATTTTCTGGTCTGGTTTAATAATTCTTTTCTATGGCATAATAATATATTTGCTAGCATTCTGTTTGATATTTTGATAGAAATATTATGGAATTACCTTGGCAGCAAGCAAAAATTATTCTGCACAGTCAACGCCTGCTAAAAAGTTTTCAGCATTGGACAGGGAAGCAATTAATAGATGTAAATGCTTCACCGATAGAAATGTCGCAAGCACTATTTAAAGCACCATTTGTATTAGTTTCTCATGGTACTGAAGTAGATCCAATTTTTAATTATGGAAATCATCAAGCTTTGGAATTATGGGAATTATCTTGGGAAGATTTTACCAAAATGCCCTCACGGAAAACTGCTGAAGAGATAGTACAACAAGAACGCGATCGCTTACTAGCAGAAGCAGCAACTCAAGGCTTTAGTTACTTTTCCGGTGTCCGAATTACCAGCACTGGTAAACGCTTCCACATCCAAGACGGTATTCTTTGGAATCTGATCGATGAGCAACATAAATATTGCGGTCAAGCCGCAGTCTATTCCGAATGTTCGTTTATTACATAACGGAATAATGTACTCTTAACTTTCCAAAGTAGATACATTATATAGTGACAGTCTGCTGATTAAGGTTTAAAAAAATGTTGCGTGTTTATCATTTACTCTTAGGTATCATTTTATTGTTTGTCGTCCCCGTAGGATTTAAATTTGTTTTACCCTTGTTTTCTGGTAACAAAGTAACCACACCAACCCCAACTGCTGCATCTACAAGCACATCAGCCACGCCATCTGCTACATCTGCAAGTACAACAGCCACGAAAACCAACAACAAGCAAGAAAATATTTGGCAAAAATTATTAGGTCAAACGACTGTTCCCAGTGGTTGGGAAGTTGTACCTTGTCAGGAAAATGCTACATTACTATGTGTTTCTGACCAAGGGAAAAGTTTGGGTACAGTCGAAATTCGAGTTGAACCAGTCAAAAACAACTTAGAATTTCAAAAGCATTTAACCGCAGCGGGTATTCCTTTCGATTCTAAACCAGATTACCAAAATCAGGAAAATCAAGAAAAACTCACTAAAGCCCTCCAAGCCTGGGTTGCAGATTTCTATACTAGCCTGGCTAAAAATCCTCAAGGTATCGATAGTAGTAAATTTACTTTCTCCACCTATCCACCACAACAAGTAACAATCGGGAAACTCCCTGGTATTCGTTATGGTTTTGTCAAACTCAAATCAGAGAGTGGTGTGGGGGAACAGCACATTGGCCATATTACCTATGATGGTACACAACTATATATAATAACCACGTCTTTTGCTCCGGGTGGTGGTACAGGTAAGTTTGCCAAACTGGAGAACTTCGCAGTCTTTCAACCATATCTGTATGCGATCGCAGAAAGCTTAAACTTACCTATTCAGAAAGCATCTACTAAACCCTAACTCTACGGCAAAAATGACTAAAAGTGAAAATTTCAGTTATTTTACTTAGTTTTTGTAGTTTATATATAGCCATCTCTACTTAGATATTAAAAACTAGCTAGTACGAAGAAAATCTTTAACAATGTATTTTCTATATGATAGTAATCTTTCGCTAACTTTCTCTAATTTCTCTCATACAGTGATATTACTGTCTTGTACATAAATTTTTAGTATTTGTCATCCACATTCAGGATGAATATAAATAATATTACATCTATATCTAGATAGATGTATAATTTATAACTTTGTTGTGCGACTAACCTCTATATTGAATACTACAAAGAAAATCACTGATTTTAATGGGCTTGTAAAAATTTTCTTTTTATACAAAAAATATTCTCCTTAAACAATAATGTCAAGGTTTAATGACATTAACGTAAAAACACTGAATAAATAGTTATTAAAGATTCATGTCTATCATAAAGACACTGAGGTTAATTATTAATTTTTTTATAGTATTTTTAATCTTTTATTGGTTATATAGATATATTGTAATTTTTTTGTGGAAATTTTTATAATGGCTTGAATCATATACGTAGCAATCCAGTAAGTTAATTAACTTTGTATCAAAAAAACTCAAAATTTATTTGTAATTACAGGAAACTACAGTTATATTTTTGAGTGAAATATTAAAAAATACTTAAGTACAGCAAAATAAGTACTTTTAACACTAGTGAAACGCGGTGTACGTAAGTAGATATTGATTGACTGCTATTCATTTGTTCATGACAGTTTTGGTGCAACAAAAGCATAAACCCTAAAAAGATCATCTTTATGATCTCTGACTCCGCATTTTTATCGACTCAATTTTTGCAGAGATAGATTAGTGTATCTGGAGCAGGGATATTTTTATTACCTTTTATCTGTCTTTTCAAGAGCAATTGAAAGTCATGTGATTCAGATTTATTTGTGTATCATACAAAGAAATTACTAGCAGTTAAAATCAGGTGTTTATCTATATTTATGAACTGATAGAGGAATTATGCAAAACTTAGTTATCCCTACCTTATATTCTCCCTTTCATCATGAATTTAACCCGTTTGTAGAAGTATTAGAAGCAACTGTTTTTGATTGGGTACTTCGCTTTAATCTCGTTGCAGATGATTCAGCTTTTAAGCGTTTTTCTAAAGCCAAATTTTACTTATTAATAGCTAGCTGTTATCCACATTGCCCACTAGAAGAACTGAAGATTGCTAATGATTGGCTAAGTTGGATGATGACTTGGGATGATGAATGCGATATTTCCAATTTATCAACCCAGCCGGAAGTCATGCAAACATTACATAAGAGATTTGTGGAAGTTTTAAATGGTGCAGAACTCACCAGTGAAGATTCACTACGTTCCTACGCCTTAGCAGACTTAAGACAAAGAATGTTTCAAAGGGGATGGGCTAGTAATTTTCATTATTTTGTACATAGTGTGGAAGACTACTTACATGGATGCGTTCAAGAGGCTATCAACCGTTCCCAAGAGAGTGTACCTGACCTTGATACATACATTCATCTACGTAGATCAACCGGAGCAATGGAGCCTTTATTTGAATTAATAGAATTTACGAATCATTTAAACATTCCCAGGATTCTGCGGGAATATGAAAAACTCAAACAATTGAAAATGATGACAAACAATATTGTTTGTTGGTGTAATGATATCTTTTCAGCACCAAAAGAAATGGCAAGCAATGATGTTCATAATTTAGTATTAGTATTATATTATCAACAGAAATTGTCTTTGAATGAAGCTTTTAAATGTGCAGCAGCCATGCACGACGCTGAACTTAAAAAAATGTTTGACATAGAAGCTTCTATTCCCTCTTTTGCACCCAATGTAGATGCTGAATTAGCAAAATATATATCTGGATTACATAGCTGGATTGGTGGTCATATTAACTGGTATTCTCTCTCTAAACGCTACCAAACTGGAAAAATATCAGAAGAATTTACCTTACCAGAACTACAGTACTCTACTTCTCAATAAAAACTACAATGGAAATTCAGCATTCAGATCGGATTGGTATTGTAGGTGCAGCCTGTGCTGGTTTAACAGCCGCTGAAGAATTACGCGATCTTGGATATCAGAATATCACCCTAATTGATGCCAAAAATCGCATAGGTGGTAAGACGTATTCTATTCAGTATGCAGACAGAAGTAGCCAAACCCGCGGTATTTACGAAGGTGGAACTGTTTGGGTATTACCCAGTCCCCTATACAAAAAATACAAAAAGCGGTACGGCATTTCTACTACTCAACATATAATGCCACCTGTGCAAATATTTGACTTAGCTACTGGCAAGATTTCCAGCCCCTTTTTAGTTCAATCACAATATTCTTTACTTAGCAAAGTTAGACAGGTAACAAAATTTTTTCGGGAATTAAGTAAGTATACTCGGTATGATAACCCAGGGTATATTAACCCTGCTTACCGAATAATGAATGAACCTTCGCCGCAATGGTTTGCCCAAAATGATTTAGGATTTATTCGAGAAGCGTTAATTCCCATAGCTAATGCAGCCCAATTTGGACATCTAGAGGAAGAAGTAGCAAGTCCCTATGTCATTCGACTTTTAGCATTACTGAATAGATGCAATTTACCCAAAAAATTGTTGCTCAATATGCCTCAGTTACAAGAAGGCAATCAAGAGTTGTGGAATCGAATTGCAGCAACTCATAATTTGTGTTTAGGACAGACTATTAAACGAGTAACCCGTGGGAAAACAATTATTGTAGAAACTGCTTCTCATCATTGGGAATTTGATCGTTTAATTTGGACTGCTCCTGTAGAAGATTTTATCGGTGTCGCTGATGCTTCACCTGAAGAAAGAGATATCTTTTCTAGGGTACGCACGATTAAACGAGCAGTCATTACCTGCCAAGTAGAGGGTTTACCGTCCAATATTTTCTACTGTGTCCGAAATACTTTCAACCATCCTTTGCCGGCCAGTTACCCATTAGCAATGTATGAAGTTGACCCTGGCAGTAAAGTTTACAGTTTCTATCCCTTTATGGATGAAACAACAACTATTGAAGAACTAGAAAATAATGTTGTTGATTTAGTGAAAAAATTGGGGGGAACTGAGGTGAAACTTTTAACTCAACCTCTAATTTGGAGGTGGTTCTCTCATTTTTCGCCGCAAGACCTAGGTAATGGCATTTATGAGCGATTAGAGGTGTTACAGGGCAGCCAAAACACATACTTTTCTAACGAGCTAACTGCTGGGGTAAGTGTACCTTATGGTATGGAATATGCTGCCGATTTAGTACAACGCTTCTTTTCACAAAGACCATCTAGTTTAGGTCAAATATTCCCAGAAAAAGAGCTTTCTGCGCGCTAAAACTAACTGGGTAAAGACGACGAAAATTAAAGCTTGGTGGTCTTAGAAATCCATCAAGTTGACAAATTTCATTCATTTTCACCTAAGTCTTGACGAAGAATACAACGATTTTCCACTACTTGATGTTTTTTACTTACCTGAGTAGTGGGATTTCAATTACAAACTCAGAGCCTTGTCCCAGAGTGGAATTACAAATTAACTGTCCTTTATGTTTCTCTACAACAATTTGATAGCTAATAGATAATCCTAATCCTGTACCACTTCCTATAGGTTTGGTAGTAAAAAATGGGTCAAAAATTTTCTGCCGCACTTCTTCTGTCATACCAGAACCGTTATCAGCAATGCTAATTAGCACAGTATTTGAGTTTGTTAAGTCTGTACGAATATGAATCTGTCTTTTTGTTGATAGATTAGTATTTTTGGTAGTTAAATCTTCTACAGCATCAATTGCATTACTCAGAATATTCATAAATACCTGATTCAGTTGACCAGCATAACAATTAACCGGAGGTATTTTGGCATATTCTTTAGTGACAATAATCTCTGGAAAATCACTTTTTTCTTTAAGTCGATGCTGCAAAATCATTAAAGTATTATCAATACCTTCATGGATATCTACAGGCTTCATCTCTGATTCATCGAGACGGGAAAAGTTACGTAAACCCAAGACTATATTACGAATTCTAGAGCTTCCTAGCTTCATAGAATCGAGAGTTTTTGGTAAGTCTTCTGCTAAAAAATCAATATCAATCGCTTCTGCTTTGTCTCTCACTAAATCTGAAGCATGAGGAAATTCTTGCTGATATAAAGATACTAACTCTAGCAAATCCTGCACATACTCACTAGCGTGAGTGATGTTGCCATGAATAAAGTTGATAGGATTATTAATTTCATGGGCGATACCTGCGATCATCTGTCCCAAGGAGGACATTTTTTCACTTTGAATTAATTGAGTTTGTGTGCGCTGCAATTCTTGTAGAGCTTGTTGCAATCGTTGATTTTGGTGATGAAGTTCCTGTGTTCTAGTTTCTACTTTGCCTTCTAAACTATGACTGTATTCTTCTAAACTTTGATGAGCCTGTGCCAAATTATTGTATAGGATGGCGTTCTCTATAGAAATTGCTGCTTGGGTGGTGAGGAGTTTAAGCACTTCTACGCGATCGCGGGTAAATGCTTCTGTGACTAAATTATTTTCTAAGTATAAGATACCTAGTAATTTACCTTGATTGATAATAGGGATGCACAATACACTCTTAGGTTGTTTCTCGATAATGTAGCGATCGCCTGCTAGAAACGCCACAGTCTTAACATTATCAATAACTAAGATGTCTTCTGTCCGTTTGACATAGTTAATCAAGGTCACAGGTACATCATTACTAAATTCCAAACTACTTGAGGGAAAAGATGTAGAGATAGAGGCACTATCTGCACTGTGACTAACTGTAGTAACTCTTAATTCTGAGGTATCATCTTCACTTAAGATTAAAGCTGATTTAGAAGCTCCAGCATTTTCCATGACAACTTGCATCAATGTAGCCAGTAGCTTCTCTATTTCAATTTCTCCTGATAGGGCTTGTGAAGCTTTGATTACAGATGCTAAGTCTAGAGAGTCGGAAATACTAGTTTTAGAACCAATTGCGGTTTGCTGGCTAATTCTTCTGGAGACGCTTTGATGAGTAGAAAGTGTAATTTTTTCGCTTATTTGCAGACTCAGCTTCTCTTGCTGGAGAACAGGTGCAAGTAATTGGGGATAGCGTTTTGCCAAATCATCAACTTTAGCTTTTGCGCCCCACCGACTGTAATTATAATAAGCATCTGTTAGATAAGTTTGGGCTATTTTTGGTTTACCCCATTCTAGATAGAATTTGGCTGCTAGTTCATAAGCCAGTGCTTCTTCTTGAATATACTCATGTTTGTGAGCTAGATTAATGGCGCGATCGTAATCATCTATCGCTTCTAGATATTGATTAGTGACACGATTTTTTTCTGCTTCTACAAGATGATATTTATGCAGATAATTCATTGGAGCATGATGTGACCAATGCAGCATTTTTTCTTGGTTAGCTATCACTTGCTGCAGAAGTTGCTTTTGTTCATGTTCTGGAGTAACAACATAGATTGCCAAATGAGCCAGTGAATCATAGAAATATAATTGAGGTGTCATCAACATTCCTATGCCACCATATAAATATTTTTTGCCATGATTTGTATATTCAAAGGCTTTATAATATTCACCAAATAAATAACATATCTGACTTTTACACAAGTAAAAATGTAAAATGGCGATTCCGTCGTTAGATTTCAGATGAATTAAAAGATTCTTCTCTTCATCATAGGCATCACCGATTAGACTACAAACATTCTCCGAATTTCCCAATAAATTTAATACTATTTGCCGATATATTTCGTTCCAGTAAAAAACACCTTTTTGTTTAATGCGATTAATGGAATTGCTATGGTTGGTTATTTCTATTAATAGCCCATTTAGCTCCATACCGCTAAAAAACAAGAAATAGCAATAAGCATTAATCGCGTAACTAGCAAATTCTAAATCTCCAGTTTCTATTCCAGATAAGTAAGCATCTAGAAATGAGTTGATGCTAGCTTTAATATGCTCTTTCCAGTGTCTGATGTGAGAATTGAATGAGTGGCCAATCTTAGCCATGACTTCTTTTGCTGGAAACTTACTTAATAAACTTGAAGCCAGTTTGCCAAATTGATAGCCGTACTCAATATTTTCTACTCCCCCACACAAAATTAAACCATACACGACATAGGCAAAAGCAGATAACGTATTATTTCCATATTTGAGTGATAAATAGATTTGCTTAAGTGCAATTAATATGAACAGATTAGGAGCAGATTTATATGCCAAAACAATCGTACTCGATAGAATCCGCATAACTGCTAGAGGTTGTAATGCTGACATCTCTGGCAAATCAATTAACTTCTCAATGGTACGATTAGCTAAAGATAAATTTATTTCCTCCATTGCTTGCTGAATATCAGACTGGCTAGGATTTTCAGGAAATTCCACTCCCAATAATTTCAAAAACGCTAATCCTATATTTACAGCTTCTATGGCTTGATTTTGCGCTCCATAGGCTTGAATTTTAATTTCATAAACTTTTACTTTTTCCAGTAATGTTTTAGCTTGTAGAGACACTACTTGAACTAATGTTTCCATCTGCTCGAAATCACCGGCTAAGTAAGCTGCTTCTGCTGCTGTCTCATGTAATGCTAGAGTGAGATCATATTGTGTTTCCCAACTAGTATCTGCAAGTAGTTCAATTCCTGTCTTTAAATATTTAATGGCGGTTGTATAAGCTGTGGAGTTTAAAGCTTTACGTCCGGCAACTAAATTCATTGCAGCTAGTTCATCACGTTGATGATGATTGGTGATTAATTCCACAGACATATTTAACTGATTAACTAGCTGAAAAATATTTTCTTCCCGTTCTTCAATTGGTATGTTACTCAACAATAATTTACCAATTTTTAAATGAATTTCTCTTCTTGTTGCTTCAGGGATTAAAGTATAAGCTGCTTGCTGAACTCGGTCATGAATAAATTTATATTTAGGTGTTGGTAAGTTTCTAATTTGTAATTTATTACTAGTAAAATTATCTAAAGAAAAGTCAAAGATACTATTAGTATCTTGAAATAGTTTATAAATCTCTGTTTGAGGTAGGATTATGCCCTCATGTAATGATTGCCATATATCAGAGGCGGTATCTACTACAGATTTTTCGTGTACGATCGCTAAGGTTTTTAGGTCAAATTCATTACCAATACATGCTGCTAGTTTTAATACATCTTGAGTCATTTTTGGCAATTTCTCTATTTGCAGTGCCATAAATTGCACGACATCATCAGTGAGAGCTAATTCCTGTATTCGATGAATGTCATACTGCCAATATCCGACATCAAAGTTAAATTTAATTATGTTTTCCTGATCCAGAAATTTCAGAAATTGTGTAGCAAAAAAAGGATTGCCTTTGGTCTTAGCAAACACCATTTGCGTTAGGGGAACAGCGATTTCTTCTTGGCAATGTAGAGTATCGGCAATTAAAAGATTTAAATGACTTTGATTTAAAGGTTGTAAATCAATATAGTTAACTGTAGTTCCTGTTTTAGTAATTTCTTGTAGTGTTAAAGAGAGTGGATGTGTTTGGGTGACTTCATTGTGACGATATGCACCAATTAGAAGTAAGCTACCTGCTGTTTGCTGATTGGTTTCTGTGGTATCAAGTGGCCAGGGTTCTCCATCAAAAATGGGTGTCCATACATTCTCTTTAATCTCATTATGCAACAGAGGAGGATTTTTCTGAACTGCATTAGTTTGACTCATTAAGAATTGAATGAATTTTAAAGAAGCTGTATCTGCCCATTGCAAGTCATCTAGAAAGATTACTAAGGGATGGGATTTAGTATTGAATACTTGAATAAATCTTTGAAATAACAAATTGAAACGATGTTGAATAGCAATTCCAGAAAGTTCAGCCACTATTGGCTGTTTACCGATAATCTTTTCTAGTTCAGGAATGACATCAATAATTACCTGGGCTTGTTCACCTAAAACTGATAGGATTTTAGTTCGCAATTGCTGAATTTTCGCATCACTTTCTAAAAGTATTTGCCCAATCAAATCACGAAAGGCTTGTACTAATCCTGATAAGGGAATATCACGTTGAAATTGGTCAAATTTGCCTTTAATAAAGTAGCTTTGCTGCCGGACAATAGGTTTGTGAATTTCATTAACAACGGCAGTTTTGCCAATACCAGATAATCCTGCAACTAAGATCATTTCTGTCGTTCCCCTAGTGACACGCTCAAAAGCTGCCAGTAGCGTCGTAACTTCTTGTTGGCGACCATAAAGTTTTTCTGGAATCAGAAAACGGTCGGAAATATCCTTAAGTGCCAACTCAAAGGGGTCAATCTTGCCATTATTTTGCCATTGGTGATAGCAAATTTCTAAGTCATGTTTGAGTCCATAAGCACTCTGATAGCGATCTTCGGCATTTTTTGCCATCAATTTCATGACAATATCGGAAATTATCTGCGGAATCCCTTCTCTGTTGCTTAATAGTGGTGGCTGTTTAGCGATGTGGGAGTAAACCAACTCCATCGGTTCATGATTGGTAAATGGTAATTGTCCACTCAGAAGTTCAAAAAATGTCACTCCTAAAGAATAGAAATCACTACGGTAATCGATACCTCTGTTCATTCTTCCTGTTTGTTCAGGGGATATGTAGGGTAATGTCCCTTCTAAGACATTGGGATTTGTCAAGTTTTGGATTTCTCTGGGTAACAGGGTAGCAATACTGAAATCAATCAATCTGACTTTCAGAGTGTCGGGGTTGATGAGGATGTTGGCAGGTTTAATATCTTTATGAATAATGCGATCGCGATGTAATTCTTCTAAAACAGAGACTATAGCTATAGCTATGGGGAAAAATTCTGTGGGTGTTAAACTATACTCTTGCGTAACTTTATTCTGCTGAACCCAGTCTTTGAGTGAGATACCACCAACATCTTCCATGACTAGGGCATAGCCATTACGATAATTTTCTAAACTCAGAGGTTTAATTATCCCTTCAATATCTAAATTTTTGATAATTGTGTACTGATTACGGAATTGAGCTATTTCACTGAAGGTAGGATATTCATTCCGCATCAATTTGATTACCACAGGTTTTCGGTCTTGTTCCCTAATACCTCGATAAACCAGGGTTTTGCTACCACAATAAATTTGTTCTGTTAGGCGATATCCAGAAAGAGGAAATAATGTATCTGATAAAACTAGCATTGCAGGGATATTTATACTTAATATTATTGCTTGATGTATTTTAGTATTCCCTGAAATGCACTCTTTTCCTCATATTTTTTTCACAAGAAATTTATTTTTTAACAAAAATATAAATTGATTTTTTATCAGCAGTTTCACTTAATAAAGCCAAAATTTTCTGAATAACTTACGTATAAATATCAAGTTGACAGTCTGCCGGATTTGATTATCTCATAGGTAATAGCCCTTAAAAAATCAAATTGAGCTATTACCTAGGAATTTAAATTTCTGCTACGGCTCGTTCAATTAAACGACGTGCTAAAGTTTGTGTACCAGTATGTTCGTAATAATTAGTGGCTACATCTAGAAATGCTGCTAAGTAGTCTAACTTGTCATCACTAAATTGAATAAAGTTTTGCAAATTACCAACAACTTTTTGCGGGGTCAAATTATTAGCAGCCACAATCCCATTCATCCAACCTTTGACTGAGTCTAAACTTTCACCAATGAAATTGAGTTTACTGCCAGCATTATTACCAGGAATGACATTTTTAATGCTTTGGAAAGTGGAATTTTGATCCAACTCATTGGGGTTAGTCTGATTTAATCCAGATAAAGCTTTATTCAGGAAGTCCGGCCCCAATGGGATCAAACCATCAACACAAACTAATGCCACCATACGAATTAGCGATTCGCCACTGTATTCTCCTAAAGAAGCAACAAAATCACCGATACTATCACCAGGAATGCCGTTAATTTGACAGAAAGCAACTAATTCCGCTACTAATTTCAAAGATAAATCGATAGTTTGAGCTTTGTCTGATTTAGGAGTTATGGAGTTCAAAAACCCTAAAAGTGGAATGCTTTCACCAACTTTGTTGGCTAAAGCTGCTGCACCTAAGGCTTTATCTGTACTGTCAACAGTTTGATAAAGCCACATTGCTGTTTGATACCCTTGGGAGCGATCGTTGTAAAGATAAATTGCCCGTTCACCAATTTGCTGAATTAAGCTGTCGTCAGTTTCACCAGTGACGGTCTTAATAGTATTAACAAAGCCAACTGTATTTTGCCACTCACCAGGAGCAATAAAATCTAAGGCGTTTAACATGGAAATCGTCAAGCCACTAGTTGGTAACTCATCAACCAACTCAAAAATTGCTTTGCTCACAAAAATCTCCTGATCTAGATTTTTTATCTCTAATTACGTACAGCAGATGGCAGGTAAATGAGGTACAACATTTAATAACAAATTCATATACCAAAGGACTCACAATCCTGTTACCTATTACCTGCTGTGGATGCAGACTGACTATTTGAGTTTGGCTAGTCCATCCAGATTAAATTTTTCTATCCAATCGGCGCGATCGCTGGCTGTAAATGATGGGGAACGGGACAATACTTTTACCTGGTATTTACCTACTAACACCGCAGTTTGGGTATTACCTACTTCCACAGCCGGATAACCAGCAATTGTTTTCGTACTATTGGAGAATTTTGCGGTTGCACCCGGTGTACTGGTGGTGTCTGAAATAGATAACATTGCTACGTCTTTACCAGCTTTTTTCAATTTAGCTTCAGCAAAGCCTTTCTTCTCTTGAGTGTAGACTCGTTGATAATCGTTTTCTTCGCTGGGGAAAAATTTATTGAACTCACTGCCTTGAGTGGCATTTTTAGCAACAGCCTGGCCACTCTTTTGGCGACTGCTTTCTTGTTGTGCTTGATCGAAACGACCTGGTGCTTTGGGAGTACAGGCTGTAGTCAGTAATAACACTGACAGCAACACAGCAGCTAAAATCCTACGCGCACGGGGAAAAGTCATCTCTAGCGTCTCCTTATGCTTGAGCTTTGAGGCAATTATCTGTGCTGCTGTCGGCTTACATCCAGAAACTTTACTTTTTGATAAGTATTGAAGGAGGTAGAGGGGGTAGGAGGCAAGGAAGGCAGAGGGAGCAAAGTTAATAACTATTGCTCTTACCTCAGCACTCAGCACTTTCAAGTCAGGAGGCAAAAGGTAATAGTTTTTCCCCCACACCCCTACACCCCTAAACCCCTACACCCTCTCAAATCTAGCTGTATCAGTTTATTTTTCTCGATAAGCGATCGCGGCATAAAAAGGATCTCCTCCTGGCGCACCCAACCACTGCAAGAAATTTGGTACTGTGGATTTACGCACAATGATTTCTGGGATAGTAAATCCCGGTACGGAAGCAAAGTAGCGTTTAACTAATTCCACTCGTCCTAGTTCGGAACTATCCCGCCACGCTTGAATGGCTTTTTGAAAGAACATCCGATTGGAAAAGCTGAAAATTGCCACACCACCGGGTTTCAAGATGCGGTGAATTTCAGAAAATACTGCTTCTGGATATTGTAAGTATTGTACGGAAACACAATTAATCACAGCATCAAAATCTTGATCTGGCAAAGGTAAAGCCGGATTTTCGTTGAGATTCTGAACAAAATAGTGATTTAACCGGGGATTACGTGCTAATTCTTCGCCATTGAGTCCATGTCCCTCAACATGGGCAAACTCTAATTCATCCGGTAAATGAGACACCCAACTGCTCATCATATCTAGTATGCGAGTATTGGGCTGGAGTCTTTCTCTATATAACTCTGTTAGCTGTTGGATAAAACCTTCATCAACATGGGTGACGAAGCGGGGATAGGCATAAAACAGCTTGTCGTCTGTATCGTCTAATTTTAGGCGTTGATCCGGTTTGAGTAACATAAAAGTCTATTTGTCGAAATTTTTCTGGAAATTGGTGCAACTTCAGGTATTCTTTTGAACAAGCACTATGCAATATATTTTAATAAAAGTCCGTTAAATACTCGCATTTACGCAGCATTCAATGTTGTACAAACTACCATTCTTAAAACCTATTTGGCGGCAAATCAGCCTATCAGTAACATTCCCTTACGTAAGTTTGCTGATTTGGACAATTCCCTTATTACTATTTAATTCTGGGGAAAACAGCGTCATGGCACATGACGAAGGGCTTTATGCTTGGCGCGCCCGTCAGATGTATAATTCTGGTGATTGGATTGCACCTTGGGGTAATGCTCATCATAAAACCCCTGGCTTTTATTGGTTGATTGCTGTTTTCTATAAGTTATTAGGAATTAGTGAATTTAGTACAAGAATAGCTAACATGATATTTAGCATTTTTTGCCTATTACTAACCTATGAAATTGGCAAGATTATACTAGGTAAAAAATTAGCTTGGTTAGCTAGTACTATTTTAAGTGTTGAATTTCTTTGGCTGCAATACTGTCGTTTAGGTACGCCTGATATACCAACGATTTTTCTGATAATTTTAGCTATTTATGCTTTTATCCAAGCAGAATTACATCCAAAATATAAATATATTTTGGTGTTTATTTCTGGTTTAAGTTTAGGTCTGGGCTTCTTGATGAGAAGCTTCATGATTATTCTCCCAACTGTAGCTTTATTTCCTTATTTAATTGGTGAACATCGTCGCCATCGACATCTGACTAACCCTTATTTTTATATAGGATTATTTGTAGGCTTAATACCGACATTGGTTTGGTTATGGTTTAATTGGCAACGTTATGGCAATAGTAGCTTTGCAGCTTTATTTGGTTTTGTTGTAGATTTAGGTTCTGAAGAACGCCAAGGTAATGGTATAGTTTTCTACTTTTGGAATGTCCCTTTAAAGGCTTTTCCTTGGGTATTTTTTAGCCTTTTAGGTTTATTTTTAGTTATCCGTCGTCCCCTTCCTTCTTATCAACTCATCCTCGTAGGTTTCCCTGTTGTTTTGTTTGCTGAATTGAGTATTTTTTCAACACGTTTATCGCACTATAGTTTGCCACTTTACCCATTTATCGCCTTATTAGCAGCAATCGGTTTAGATTGGTTGGGTAGGATCTATCAGTTGGGATACACCAAGAAAAAAACTCTGCTGTACAAGGGTAATATCCCCCGAACTTTAAGCTATGCTTTTGGTTTATTAGGCATTTTATTGATATTCGCATCTATAGTTGCATTTGCCTGGGGCGATCGCAAATATGCAACCCTCGGTTTAGTTGTGGGTTTAAGTTGGTTAATTCTGCCTATAGTCTGGATTAGTCGTTACCACTTTGGCTATAAGTTTCTGACTGCTGGCTATTGGATAGCAGGCTGGTTAATTCCCTGTTGGTTAGCCCTGGCTGTAGCCGGTGGCTTGGGTTTATTCAGCGACTATAACCCTGCTTATAGAACTTTTTTACAACAACAGGCGATCGCCTCTATTGTACAAACTCACCCCATTCACTTCGTTAATATGGGTGGTAAAAATGCTGTCCTCCTTAGATTCTATACTCCAGTTCACGGTCAACGAGTAGAAACAATTACCCAACTACCAGCCCTTAGTTATGCTTGGGTTTATAAACCAACACCATCCCAATTATCCCGACCACATCGTGTAATTGACTCAATACAAGACTACAAATTAATTCAAATTTTACCCAGCAAATAGGACATGGGGCATGGGGCATAAATTTATCTTGACTTGACTTATGCATCTCCGCAGTTCATGACGGCTACTTACTCCACTTGGGCAAAGCCCAAGACCGCAATGCTATCTGCCTTTAAAATATTGCTAAAAACATCAAATCAATTTATGATAAATACTACGTACACTAAATAATTACTCCATGATTGCTCAACCTAATCATTCTTCTATTTCAGCGTCGTGGCAGCAAGACCTTGCCCCATACAATTTGGGCTACAGAATTAAACTACTCTCACAATTACTGACTCGCAAATTTACCGAAAGACTAGAACCATTTGGATTGACACCATTTCATTGGCTGGTTTTGTGTTGTTTGTGGCAAGAAGATGGTTTACCTACTTCCAGCATTGGAGAGAAACTGCAACAAGTGGGGGGTACTCTCACAGGGGTACTCGACCGGATGGAAGAACGTGGTTTAGTGCGCCGTGAACGAGATACCCATGATCGCCGGATTTGGCGCATCTGGCTGACTGATGCTGGTAAGGAACTAGAAACTGTCTTACCACCGATCGCGTCTGAGGTGCGTGAGGAAACTATGCAAGGTATTTCTGTTGCTGATCGCGAGATGTTTTCCCAACTGCTGAATCGGGCGATCGCCAACCTGTCTTAAGTATTGTGGCTTAATCATCCAACTGGGTGAAGAAATCCTATAACTATTTTCGGATAATGCTACGTACACTAATTTTTTTAGATAGAATTATTAGCTCATGTATATTACGTACTTAAAATATTGATTAAGACACACAAATGATTAAAAAATTGAATTTAAGTGAACACAATTCATGAATTATCGAAAACAGCTGCAACTACCTGCCTTTCGCTCAAGAAATTACCGTTTATTCTTTGTTGGACAAGGGATTTCTTTAATTGGAACATGGATGACGCAACTAGCCACAGTTTGGCTAGTCTATGATTTAACCAATTCAGCATTCATGTTGGGGGTTGTGGGATTTACTAGTCAAATTCCTAACTTTTTCCTTGCTCCATTTGGTGGGGTATTCGTAGACAGATTTTCGCGATATCGTACATTAATTTCTACACAAATACTAGCGATGCTCCAATCTCTAGCATTAGCAGTATTAACTTTAACTGGTGTCATTCAAATTTGGCACATTATCGCCTTAAGCTTATTGCAAGGATTTATTAACGCCTTAGATGCACCAGCTAGACAAGCATTTGTACCAGAATTAGTAGAACGCAGAGATGATTTAGCCAACGCGATCGCGATTAATTCTACAATGATTAATGGAGCGCGGCTAATTGGCCCAGCAGTTGGCGGTTTATTAATAGCCCAGATTGGTGTAGCCTACTGTTTTTTAATTGATGGCTTAAGCTACATTGCCGTCATCGCTAGTCTATTGGCAATGAACATTAAACCTTGGAAAATGTTAGTAACCCCAGGTAATCCCCTACAAAAAGTCGCAGAGGGATTTGTCTATGCTTTTAGTTCTCCACCTATTCGAGCTATTTTATTATTATCAACTCTAGTCAGTTTAATGGGTTTACAAAATACTATTCTCGTACCGATTTTTGCTGAAAAAATCTTAGGAGGTGGAGCAGAAACATTAGGATTTCTCATGGCAGCTTCAGGACTGGGAGCTTTATCGGGAGGAATTTATTTAGCTACACGCAGAACAATTGTAGGGATTGGGAAATTGATTGCGATCGCCCCAGCAATTTTAGGTGTTGGATTGATTACCTTTGCTGTTTCTAGATATTTACCAATGTCTCTATTTACAATGTTATTTGTCGGCTTAGGGACAATTTTACAAATAGCAGCCAGTAATACATTTCTGCAAACAATTGTCGATGAAGACAAACGAGGTAGATTAATGAGCCTATATACCATGTCATTCTTAGGCATGATACCTGTAGGTAATCTCCTAGGCGGATTATTAGCTACTCATATAGGTGCGCCTAACACATTAATTTTTGACGGGATAGCTTGTATTATCGGGTCTGTGATTTTTTATAGACAATTACCAGGATTGACGAGATTTGTCCGACCAATCTATGAAAAGAAAGGTATTTTAGCAGTTGAGTAATTGTAGAGACGCGATTTATCGCATCTCTAGAGATTTTAATCCAAATATTTCTGCACGATCATGAAACACCAGGATTATCTAATGTTTTAATTCGTTGCAGAATTTGCTCAACTTGGTAAACCTTCTCGTTTCTCTGCTGTTTTTTAAAGATATTCAAAGCTTTTTCTAAAGAAGCTTGTGCTTGCTCCTTTTGATTGGTTTGCCATAACGCCTGACCATAATTAATCAGTGCATCACCATAATCAGGATTAATTTCTAGAGCTTTCTTGAATTCTGTAATAGCTTCCTCCCAGCGACTTTGGTTAGCGTAAACTGCACCGATCGCGTTATAAGCTAACGCATATTTAGAGTTGAGGCGAATGGCTTCACGGTAAGCACTAATAGCAGCTTCTGGTTGGCTAAGACGTGCAAACACATTGCCTAATTGAAAGTGTGCAAAAGTATCTCTGGGATATTTTTTGACCAGTTGACACAGTGTTTTTTCTGCACCCTTGAAATCGCGCCGACTGTATAAATCATTAGCTTGTTGAACCAGCAGCGATCGCTCCTGTGATGTAGTATCTTGAATTTGTGCGATTTTTTGCGGTTGTTTAAGTTGCGATTTTTTTTCTGGCGTACTTAAAGCCGATTGACAAGATGATTTTGCTGGCGATTGTTCCTGTGCTTGAACAGCAGTTGACAAAACTAGGGGAAGGATACTCAGTGATACACAGCTAAAGGCTTTCAAACATCCTGACAGCAATTGACTGGTCATTTTCATCACTCTCATCCTTTAATCATGTCCTGATCCCCATGATAAACCGAAGTGCGTAATGACTACCCCAGCATCCTTGCGGACTCATGAAATCCTTATTAATTGCACTAACAACCATAGCTGTTTGCGCTTAACTGTGGTGCAGGCGATCGCACCAATTATGATCAAATCTGTGGGATTCTTTTAAAGATTTAGGTACACATCGCCGCAGGTATCGCTCACAGGAAGTTTACAAGCTTGTTCCTTCAGTTCTTGCAAGGACATACGAAAATACTCCAACAAAGGTTGGCATCTCAATTTTAGTACATTTGATTATTGGGGTTGCTGGTGTAAAAGGAAACTATGAGGCAGGCGATCAAACTTATTACATTCAAAGTTAATGGTTGAGTGCTTGCTTATGAGTAAGATTTTGCAAATAGTTTAGAGATAAATTTTTCCATTTACTATGGCGTTTATTTAATTTGGAACAAGGAAATATATTTTAATCTTTTTGTTTTGTGATAGATATTTTCCATTTTTCCAATGTCATTTTACCATTGTAAGAAAGCAATTTTCCCTTTTCCCAATCTTCCATATCATAGCCACGTCCAATCAGTAAGTTTTTCTGTTCTGGTGTTATCTTTAAAATTTCAGGTAATAAACTAGCGAATAGAAGAGGTTCTTTTTGATGTAGATATTTGATTTCAAAATAATTCTTACTAAGCTTAAGAACATTTTTTTTGAATTTCGGGCTATGTTTGTAGTAGCTAATTAAGCTGTCATATGTACATATAAGAAGATCATCATTACAAAGACTAGCCAATCTAGACCTCATCCCCTGATTTACAGATTTTTGCTCACTTCTACCAATCACTAATAAGTATTTAAAAAAAATAGGATTAGCCTGAAGATGTGCCATAAGTGGATTCAATCTTCTTAAAACTTCATTTTTATTTTTAGCTATAAATTCTTGCCAAGAATGAATTTGTGACATTGCTTCAGTCATATCTGAAGTAGGAACAATCTTATTTTTGTCATCTCGGAAGAGTTTTTTATTTGGATGTTCTAGCTCGACTAAAACAACATACCAAAAATCTGAAGACTTTGTTAAATAAACAAAATCAGTTACTAAGGATGTGTCTAAAGGAAATTTAGATATGATTGAACTGAAATGAACATGATGGTTCAAAAGAAATGGTGTGTAAAACAATTCAGTATTTTTCTCAAGAAAATCTTGGCAGTTTTGCTCTGTCACGTCATCTCGGTTCAATAGTTCGTGAAATTCGATAGCAATATCAGACATTGGAAATTAACACTATATAAACTTTTCTAAAATTACTCTAAGTTAAACTAATTAAAAATTAATAAATCTAAATTCCATAAATTTTTTTAATATTCATTTTAGTTTTTACTCTAATAACCAACCGAATAAACTGCCTACCGTAAGCTGTAACTCACTCGCAAAAGATGGTACAGGAAGTAACTGCTCTACTTGATCAAATAACTCTGGTGGCTGGTTTGAGAAATATACAAATACTAGTCTTTCACTTGGGTCAATCAACCAACCCATTTGAGTTCCGTGCTTCAAAGAATGCAAGATTTTAGCAATAACCTTACTTTGACTTTGGTCAGGATAAAGGATTTCAATAATCCAATCGGGTGCTAATGCAAAAACATTTGCTACACTCCCATTTTCATTTCGAGGAACTCTATCCCAAAGAAACACAGATACATCTGGAACAATAGCACGTCCTGCAAAAATGCAACGCAACTCTGGAAATGCGCGCGCAATTTTCTGCGGCTTAGTGACTCCATTGATGGTAATAATTAATTCACCTTGAATGGTACTGTGTTCGCCCTGTGGCATAGATTTTTGAATAATCTGACCATTAATATACTCACTGGCAGGTTTAGTTTCTGGTAGCTGAAGAAACTCCTCTAATGTCACAGTTTTGGATGGTATCTGTACCATTGGCAACTACCTTTCCTATTCTCCACTGATTTCAACTAACTTTTCACCTCTTCGCAAAAGCTCTAAGCATATAGTAGTGCTGCTTTGAGGTCATCTGCTTCTAGATCAGGCATTTCTTCTAATATTTGTTCTGCATTAAGTCCAGCAGCAAACAAGTCTAATACATCTGATACCCGTATTCTCATACCTCGAATACATGGACGACCACCACATTGTTTGGGATTAATTGTAATTCTGCTCAGTAAGTTTGACATATAGTTTTAGTTGGTGATTAATCCTAATCTACTATTTAAACAACAGCCGCCTCTACGATCGCACCTTGCATTTTGGTCATAGCATCAATTAAACTCTGCAATTGTTGGTCGGCTTTTAACACTGCTAAACCACGCACAGTTACCTTCCCAGGAGAGTAAACGAAACGCGTCTTGAGATGGTCTGGTAAGTTCGCGGCTAATAAATTCCACGCTGGTTCTTCCATTGGGGTTTCTAAAACAACGTGCTGTTTGTTCTCTGGTTTGATGCGGCTAAATCCTAATTGTTTTGCTAGTTGTTTGAGTTCCATAACTCGCAATAGTTGATTTGCGGGAACTGGTAAATTACCATAGCGATCGCTCCATTCTGCTGCAATCTGCGTTAACTCTTCCTTGGATTTCGCAGCCGCTACGCCACGATACGCACTCATCTTTTGATCAATATCGGTAATATAATCCGCAGGGATAAAGGCGGTGAGGTTGAGGTCAATCTGTGTATCGTCAACTTTGGGTATTTCTTGACCGCGAATTTCTCGGATTGATTCTTCTAACATTTCCATGTATAAATCAAAACCGATCGCTTCCATTTGACCGGATTGTTCTGCACCTAGCAAGTTACCCACGCCTCTGATTTCCATGTCGCGCATCGCTAGCTGATAGCCAGAACCGAGTTGTGTAAATTCTTGAATCGCCCGTAACCGTTGCCGTGCGGCATCAGATAACGCCCGTTGTTTGGGATAAAATAACCAAGCATGGGCTTGAATACCTGCGCGTCCTACCCGTCCGCGTAATTGGTATAGTTGCGATAAACCAAACTTGTGCGCGTCTTCAATTAAGATGGTGTTGACGCGGGGAATATCTAAGCCTGATTCAATAATTGTGGTACACACTAGGATATCTGCTTCACCATTGCTAAAGGTGAGCATCGTTGATTCTAACTCGCTCTCGTCCATTTGACCGTGAGCGATCGCAAATCTTCCTCCGGGTATCATTTCTCGCAGTTTACCTGTTGTCTCTTCAATTCCCTCTACTCTGGGAACTACATAAAATACTTGTCCACCGCGATCCAATTCTTGACGAATTGCACTGCGTATGCTTTCAGGGTTCATCGGTGAGAGGTGAGTTTGAATTGGTCTTCTGGTGGGGGGTGGGGTGGTAATCAAACTCATTTCCCGAATCCCAGATAAGGACATATATAGGGTGCGGGGAATGGGCGTAGCGGAGAGAGTTAGGACATCTATTTGCGTTTTCAGGGTTTTAATTTTCTCTTTCTGGTTCACCCCAAATCTTTGTTCTTCGTCAATGACTAACAGTCCTAAATCTTTGAACTGTACACCTTTACCTAAAAGTTGGTGTGTCCCCACCACTACATCTAATTCACCTGTGGCTAGACGCTTTTGAATATCCCTTCTTTCTTCGGCGGTACGGAAGCGGTTGAGTAAGCCGACGTTCACCGGATAGGGAGCGAAACGTTCTTTGAGGGTGTGGTAATGTTGCTGGGTGAGAATTGTGGTTGGTGCAAGTAAAGCGACTTGTTTACCGGAGGTGATGGCTTTGAAAATAGCGCGGATGGCGACTTCTGTTTTCCCGAAACCGACATCACCACAGACTAACCGATCCATTGGGCGATCGCTTTCCATATCGCGTTTCACATCCTGCACCGCTTTTAACTGGTCGGTTGTGGCTTGGTAGGGGAAAGAATCTTCCATTTCCTCTTGCCAAGGCATATCTTGAGGATAAGCGTAACCTTGTTGTTGCGATCGCGCGGCGTATAATTTCAGCAAGTCTACCGCTAATTTCTTGATGGCTTTACGGACGCGGTTTTTGGTATTTTCCCAAGCCTTACCAGTCATTTTATGCAGTTCTGGGGCTTTATCGCCTGTACTGCGAAAGCGAGACAATGACCCTACTTGGTCGGCGGCGACTCTCAAAAGACCGTCAGCATACTGCACCACAATGTAATCACGGGTTTCATCGTTAATTGTCAAGCTTTCTAACTTGACGAATTTACCAATCCCATGACTTTTGTGAACTACATAATCCCCTGGACGCAACTTATTGGGGTCAACTTGCTTCGATGCAGCCTTGCGCCGCTTGCGGATGTAGCTGGGTGTGGCGAGAGAATGCTGTCCAAAGAATTCGCGGTCAGTGACGACTACTAAGCGGAAAGTCGGTAAAATAAAACCTTCCAGTTCCGCCAGTCCCGAATATTTCAACGCTACAGGGACATGATTGATTTGTAGCTTGTCAATGGCTTGGTAGTCGCGGGGGTTAGGAATAAACTGCGCTGGACAGTCGTGTTCTTGGAGGAGAGAGACAGAACGGGAAGGTTGAGCCGAAATTAACCAAATCGAGAAATTGCGATCGCGTTCTTGGCGTAATGTGTCTGCCAGTTTCGCAAATTGATGCGGTGTTACAGGTACACGCCGACTAGCTAAATTCATCCCGTCATTTTCTTCTGCTAGTTCGGATAAATATATCGTTTTAAATCTGGAGACATCCGCCAAACAGTCATCAAAACACCGATGAATCTTGGGTAATTGCAGCGCACCCAAATCATATTCCCCAGTCCCTAATGACCATTGTTCCTCAGCATTTTCCACCCAGCGATCGCTATGAGCATGGCATTGTTCTGGCTCATCAATGGCAATTAGGGTATCCTCTGGTAAGTAATCTAGAATCGAAGCAGGTTTTTCAAAGGCTAACCCCAAAAATCTCCGACTTCCTTCAACTACTGTCGATTCTTGGGTATCGAGTTCTGAACCAGAATTTAACTCAGAACTCAAGACTTTGAATTCAACACTACCCTTGAGTGCTTCTAAAATAATCGGAGTGAAGCTAGTAGGGGTGAGAGTAATTTGTGCAACTTTGTCAAGGGCTGAACGCTGAGTTGTCGGGTCAAATTCGCGGATTTGTTCAATCTCATCGCCAAACCACTCCAACCGCACTGGTAACTCCGAAGAGACAGGAAAGACATCGACAATATCACCGCGCCGACTCCATTGTCCTTCCGTCTCTACCAAAGGTACACGTTCATACCCCAAACGCGTGATTTTTTCACTGAAAGCATCCAGGTCAAATTCCATCCCCCGCTTGAGGGTGAGACACAAAGGAGTCAAAGCATCTAGCGGCGGTAAATGCGGCTGCAAAGCTCCCACAGTAGCCACTACCGCGATTTTATTAAACTCTTGATAGTTAACTATTGACTGTTGACTGTTGACTGTTGACTGTTGACTTTTAACCAAATCCGCTAAAACCTGCATCTGTCCCCAGGTCATTTCCGTTTCTGGGTCAAAGGGTTCGTAGGGAGAAGCCTCGGAAGTCGGGTAAAAATGCACAGTTTGCCATCCCATAGCTTCTAACTGTGCGTAAGCGCGTCCGGCTTCTTCTAAAGTGGCACAAACTACAAATAAATTCTTTTGAGAATTTTGTGCTAACGCCGAAGCCACCAAGCCTTTAGGTAGGCGAGGTATACCATTCAAACGCAACTCTTGTTGACGATTTAACTTAGAAAGTAACTCAGTGGTGAGTGGCGATCGCCCCAAGGCACGCACAATAGAAGAAAATGCCATAAGTTCTACTAGCGGAGGAAGTCTTTCCTGATTCAGAAAGTATAGTGACGGCTATGTCCACTATTTTAAATGTTGAGTCAATAGTCAATGGTCATTAGTCATGAGTTGTTCTACCTTGTACCCCCACACCCTTACACCCCTACTCCCCCACACCCTTACACCCTTACACCCCTACTCCCCCTTCCCAACCTCTAGCCATTTCTCAAAGAAACTTGAATACTAGATACTAATTATCAAGCTATGTTCGCTTTTGGATAGCGGCAATTTATAACAATGTCCATTGAAATTTTAATCATTCTCGTACTTATTATTGCTAATGGTGTGTTCTCGATGTCTGAGATGGCGATTGTCTCAGCGCGGAAAGTCAGGCTACAACAGCTGGCTAACCAAGGTGATGCCAAGGCCAGGGTTGCACTAAAACTGGCAGAATCTCCCAATAATCTTCTGTCTACTGTTCAGGTTGGTATTTCCCTCATTGGTATTCTGACTGGTGCTTTTGGGGGAGCTACCATCGCCAACAGCCTAGCTATCTATGTGAAACGTATACCTTTTTTAGCTGCTTATAGTGAACCAATATCCTTCGGGGTCGTAGTTTTAATTATTACGTATTTATCTTTAATTATCGGTGAACTAGTGCCAAAACGTTTGGCATTAAACAACCCAGAACGCATTGCTTCGGCAGTGGCGATTCCCATGCGTGCTTTATCAGCCTTGGCTTCTCCGGCTGTACATCTGTTGAGTGCTTCGACAGAAATGGTGTTGCGGATTTTAGGGATCACCGCTTCTGAAGAACCGCTAGTGACGGAAGAAGAAATAAAAATCTTAATAGAACAGGGAACAGAGGCGGGGACTTTTGAGGAAGCGGAACAGGATATGGTAGAACGCGTTTTTCGTTTAGGCGATCGCCCGGTGAATGCCTTTATGACCCCCCGCCCTGATATCATCTGGCTAGACTTAGATGACTCTCCCGAAGAAAACCGCGAGAAAATTACTGAGAATGCTTATTCTCGATATCCCATTTGTCAGGGTGGCTTAGACAATGTGTTAGGGGTTATTCCCGTTACTGACATCCTGGCTAGGAGTTTTCGGGGTGAACCCTTAGACTTAACCGTAGGTTTACGTCAGCCTGTATTTGTTCCCGAAAGCACCCGTGGTTTAAAAGTTTTGGAGTTATTTAAGCAAACCGCTACTCACATGGCCTTAGTTGTAGATGAATATGGTGTAATTCAAGGTTTATTAACACTCAATGACATTATGAGCGAAATCGTGGGTGATGTTCCCGCTAGTCCCGAAGAAGATGAACCACAAGCGGTGCAGAGGGAAGATGGTTCTTGGTTATTGGATGGAATGTTAGCAGTAGAAGAATTTTTTGAATTGTTTGATTTGGAGGAGTTGGAATTTGAGGAGAGGGGTAGCTATCAAACCCTGGGAGGTTTTGTGATTACCCATCTAGGCCGCATTCCCGCCGCCGCCGACCATTTTGAATGGGAGGGTATGCGAATTGAGGTGATGGATATGGACGGTAATCGCGTTGATAAGGTATTGGTAGTACCACGGGATGGGAATGGGGAATAGGGAATGGGGATTTTAAATTTTAGATTGACACCCCAATCCCAAATTTAAAATCCAACATCCAAAATTGAATTGCCCGACACCGGAATCTAAATTCAACTCTGAGACAATCTTTTGACTTCTTCCCCTGCTAACATCTGATGAGCTTGAGCCAAAAATTGTGGAATTTTGTCAGCATGGGGACTTTGAGCAAGGCATTGTTTGAGGTCTAGTTCATCTAGCTTATCGGCTTTGTTCCCAGGAAACCAATGACTACCATTACCTAAAAGGTTATAGCGCATTTTGCCATATTCTACTAAGTCGTAGGCGGTGGCTAAATTCCACAGCCACAAAATCATCTTAATATTGATCTCTCCTGGAGTTTCTTGCCATGTGGGGAGATTTGTTTGCCAAGTTTTTACCCAATCTTCCCCTAAAGTAGCGATCGCTTCTTCTTCCAACCTAGCTAAAATTGGCGGTAAAATCTCTGATGCTTGGTCTAATAATTCTAATGTTTTCAGGTGTTCATCAAAATCTTGGGGTTTAGCTGCACCTATACTCAAAGTATGCACTTGTGAGTGATTTAAACAAAACAAATCATTAAACACCATCGGACTCAAAGGCGCACACAAATCCACTAGCTTTTGTGGAGGGCTATACAATAGTCCTCCTTTATTCGCAGGGCTAATAATAAATACGCCCATATCATGATTCGTTGCAGCTGCAATAGCCGGCCAATTCCATTGATTAATGTAATACCAATGCAAATTCACATAATCAAATTGATTGGTATTTATTACTTCTAAAATTAAATCTGTCGCCGCATGAGTAGAAAAGCCAATAAATCTAACTTTCCCTTCTGCTTGTAGCTGTCGCGCCACATCTAAACAGCCACCGGGGCGGAGACTATATTCTAAGAACTCAGCGTTGTTGATCCCATGTAATCCTAGCAAATCTACATAATCTAGCTGAAGATAGTTCAGGGATGTTTCAAATGTCTGGCGGAATTCTTTTGCATCAGCTACAGGAGCAACTTTCGTCTGCACAATCAACTGTTCGCGGGGAAACTTGGGCAATATTTTTCCCAATTGCATTTCCGAACTACCATATCCACGGGCAGTTTCGATATGGTTAATTCCCAATTCTACGGCTCGGCGAATAGTTGCTTCCAAATTGGCTTGGTTATCCGCAGGAACATCTGAAGGATCAACATCTTCCCATTTATATTGATATCTCATCCCGCCGCAGGAAAATACCGGCATCTGTAATTCTGTCCGTCCAAATCGTCTATATAGCATCAGTTAATTTGGGATGTTTAGCTTCAAGTTTAAAACAAGTCATGGATTCAATCAAAATGGCTGTCCTATAACTGAATCACCTGTAAAAAAATAACGTTACCCTTTTTAACCTGAGTTCGGGTTAAGCCAGAAGCTCAAAAGCTTATTCTGTAAGGATTGAGCAAAAATCTAAGTGATAAAAGAAGCGATTAAAGTGGAATCATTTTGTCACTAAGTTTCACAAATGAGATTAATCTCAACAACATGCTTTATTGAGAATAGATGAAAACATAGCTTCAGACCGAACAACGAGAACTCAAGGGTTTCGAGGATTTCTTATCCCGAACTCAGGTTTTTTAGCAAATTAAACTTGGAAAATTGTAGATGCGAAATTGTAGAAGTCGGTATATTATCTCGTCTGCAAGAATTAGCAAAAAACGACAAAATTAAAAGTACTCTAGTCTTTCCTCTGGCTGGAAAAGCAGAAGAAACAGCTTCTAAAATTCAACCATTGATGCAAAATAAAAGCATAATCAATCCCCCTAGAAACTCCAATTAAAAATTTAGGATTAGGGGGATCAATTCAGGCAAAATATCAGCTACTTCTCAAGTATTAACTAAGAAGCATTTTGCAACTCTGCTGTACGTATAGATAGCTGTTGTATTTGATTACCTCGTTGCACTTTCACCTGTAAAACTTGACCTAGGCGGCTATTTTCCACAACATTCTGTAACTGTTCTGCACTGCTGATAGCTTGTCCATCGATCTGTACAATCACATCTCCGCGACGGATACCAGCCTCAGCAGCCGGGGAATTGGGTATAACTCGCATCACCAGAACACCGTTAACTTCGGGGATATTGAAGGCAGAGTTAGGATCAGTGTTATTTTGTTTAGCGAGTTGCGGGTTTAAAGTTACCATCTGCACACCTAGATAGGGGTGAGCAACTCTACCATCTCGTTGCAATTGTGCGGCGATCGCTTTAGCTTTATCAATGGGAATCGCAAAGCCAATACCCATAGCATCAGCACGAATCGCTGTATTAATCCCAATTACCTCACCTTTATCATTCAATAATGGGCCGCCAGAGTTACCAGGGTTAATAGCTGCGTCAGTTTGGATGAAGTCTAACCGCTTGTCAGTGATACCTACTTGCGCGCTAGAACGTTTGAGGGTGCTAACAATACCCAAGGTGACGGTATTATCAAAGCCTAAAGGATTACCAACTGCGATCGCCCAATCTCCCACTTGTACATTCTTAGAAGAACCCAACGGTGCGGCCGGTAAATTATTTCCAGCATTGATTTTCACTACAGCCAAATCTGTAACTTCATCAATACCTTGAACTTTGCCGTCAAAGGTGCGACCATCTTTGAGCCTCACTGTCACGCGATCGGCTTTATCTACCACATGGGCATTAGTTAAAATTAAACCACTCTTATCAATAATGAAGCCAGAACCTAAACCGCGTAGTTGTTCAGATGGTACTTGTCCTTGAAAACTGTCACCAAAAAATCTGCGGAAAACAGGATCATCCATAAAAGGATCGACACGACGGGTAATTGTGCGTTCCGTATCCAGTCTTACCACAGCAGAGCCAACACGATTCACTGCTGCTGTGACAAAGCTACTGTTACCTACAGCCGCCGCAGCTGGTGATTGCTTTTGAGCAATCAATTCTGGTACATTCTCAGGTTTAGCAGCACTAGGTGCAGGTTCAGCCTGAGAAGGTAACACACGTAAAGAACTAAATGTGAGCGCAACTCCTAGAATTATTGCTAATACATGAGTACCGAGTTGGCGTATAGACCGGGGAAGTTTAGTAAATCGCATATTCACAGCCTAATCTAGAAGCCTAATTTTTACCTGATGGCAACAAATCTATCTAAAATTATTGTGGCAGATGGGGGATAATCCTTGGATGTTGACGTTGACTCTCAACTGCAAGTTTCACTGTCTCTGGCCGGAGTTGTAATCTGGTCAAAAGACAAACCATCTGTATTCTAAGTTAAGGTAATGTGCAATTTCATAGCTATTATGGCAATTTCCCCTTCCTAAGTTCGGGTATCACCCATTTATTTATACGGTCATAACATTCACTCGTTCCAACTCATCTGCTTCTTCCTGTCCTCCTAGTATTAAGCTAGGATCTTAAAATTACCAGTGCTTTAATCAACTATGAATGGCTCAACCCGATTAACTAAGGACTCTTCCCCGACATTGCAGTCTAGCGAACACTTACACAGTCATGATGTAGAAGATGAAAGCACAGCTCATCCTCACGTCCACAGTGAAGAATCTTTACGACGAATCGTTAATCGGTTATCTCGGATTGAAGGGCATATTCGCGGCATCAAGACAATGGTGCAACAAAGTAGCCCTTGTCCTGATGTTTTATTACAAATCGCAGCTGTTAGGGGTGCATTAGATAAGGTTGCAAGAATTGTCCTGGACGAACATTTAACCGAATGTATCGCTAGAGCTGCCAAAGAAGGAGATATAGAGTTAGAAATTGAACAACTTAAAGCTGCATTAGATAGATTTTTACCTTAAAGTTTCACATACATAAAAAACAGAAATAGAAATTATAAATGTCTTGATATCCAGCTTGAAAGCTGAGATTTCGTGACTCACCTATTGCACCAGTTTTTCAATAAAACTATGTCTGTTTATCTGCTTTTAAAAGTATAAGTAACTTGTAATAACCCAGAGTCAAACTTTTTAAAATCTTGCAAAAATAAACTGTTTTCGAGGCTAGGATCATTTACTACTAATGGGATACCACTACCCAAAATAATTGGATGGATAGAAAGAATTAACTCATCAATCCAACTATTTTTTAAGAAAAAGTAGATTATTTGCGCTCCGCCCACTAACCAAATATTTCCACCACTGGATTGACGAAGTGTTCCTATAAATTTTTCCCAATCATTATTGACAAATAGTGCATTATTTGATGTTCTACCTCGTTGTGTTTGAGAAAATACAAATACTTCCTTATCTTGATAAGGATAGTCACCAAAACTTAAAACTTGTTGATATGTCTTGTTACCCATAATCAATGTGTCAACTTCAGCAAAAAACTCTGCATAGCCATAATCTTGATCTGTGAATAGCCAATCTACTTCACCTGATTTCCTGGCGATATATCCATCTAGGCTAGCAGCTATGAATAAAATAATTTTTCTCATAATTACCTAAAGTTTTTATCCAAACTATAGTCGTATTTATCTTTATTTATTACTTTACGATGCTGGAAAATTATTCTTTTAATTATTCCTTAACTACTAATTCAGGCAAGCATTTAATTTTGTTTTTACACGGTTTCATGGGTAATATTTATGAATTCGATAGAGTGATTCAGCTACTTAAAGATGATTTTTCCTATTTAGTAATTGACCTACCAGGACACGGTAATACTCAAGTTTTAGGTGCAGATGAATATTATACAATACAAAGAACTGCCGAATCTATTATCGGTCTAATAGATAAATTAAATATTACTAAATGCTACTTGGTTGGTTATTCAATGGGTGGTAGATTGGCTTTATATTTAACTATACATTTCCCTCAATATTTTTCTAAAGTTATCTTAGAATCAGCATCTCCAGGTTTAGCGACAGAAACAGAACGATTAGAAAGAATAAAGCGTGACGCTCAAATAGCCAAAAAGCTAGCTAGAAGTTTATCTAAAGCTGGTTTTGCATTATTCTTATCTAATTGGTATAGTCAACCAATCTTTGGCTCTATTAAGCATCATCCAGAATTTAAAATTATGCTGGAGAGCCGATTGCAAAATAATCCTCTAGATTTAGTTAAATCACTCCAATTTATGGGAAACGGTAACCAACCATCATTATGGGATAAATTGACCCATAATCAGATTCCTTTACTGTTATTAGTTGGTGAAAATGATGCAAAATTTATAGATATTAATTACAAGATGGTTCAAATATGCCCAGTAGCGCAAATGAAAATAATTGGCAAGTCTGCACATAATATTCATTGGGAAAACACTTCAGATTTTGTATATCATCTCAAAGAATTTTTCCAGCAATAAGCTAGGACAGGACAGTAACACTAAAAATGTGACACTAATTAAGTAAAACGACTAAAAAAACAAACTATATTAAGTCATATAAAAATCCTAGGATTCAGTTCGTAGTCAGAAATTTAGTCCTTTTTTCGGAACTAAAGTTATCACTACAGACCTTTAATTATTTACCCTGTTTTACTTAGCAGAGTGATACTGATATATAAATTCATGAAACTGAGTTACGAAAAGGGATTTACTCTCCAATATCTCAAATTTTTAAGTTGAATAACCAATAGTCAATAGTCATTGGTTTACGCTTTCTTCACTTACCCTTCTCCCTACACCCCTGTTTTTTGAATTTTATTCATCTATTCTTGATATCCTTAATGGAAGCTTAATATAAACTCTTGTCACCTCATCAACATTTTATATAGATGTCATCACAGAGTAATAAAAAAATATTTAGTTGCAATTTGATATTGTTCAAAAACCGTAAATCAATCATTGTTACTGTTGTTATTTTTCTGACGTAAATCTTTATGGGCAAGACTTACAGCCATACAGTTACGTCAAAAATGTTTGATTTATTGTTTAAAAACAACTTAATAAAATCTTGATAAAACCAGAATTATGGCTTGTATAAAACCCATTTTTATGTACATTTTTTTCCACAAAATACGTAAATGTGTCAAGGTATTACTGAGAAGAATTTGTTATTCTTACATCAATTAATACCAAGCACATACTACTGATGAACAGTTCACAGCAATTTGATCCCGTATTTGCAGAGCTTTTTGCTCAGATCCACCCAGATATAAAAAATACTCTGACTATAGAGCAAATAGCAGCAATTCAAAAAGCCTTTGGTTATAATACTTGGACTTCTCAGCATCCTTTGGACTTACGAGTTACGCTACCTATTCCCGGACTAAGATTTTATATGGTGTTATTAGGTGGGCCAGAAAAACGTTCCAAGCAAAGATTACAATATGGAAAATTTTTAAACCCTGTTTGGACTCCGAACAACATCATATTTATGATAGGATTTCTCGCTGCCCTATCAGTTTGCACTTTGCCCATATTATCTGGTCTGTTGTCCTTGCTAAATTCCATATCAAATTACCACTTTTCCTCTTCTCCTACCTCTATTCCCTGGATTTTTGATCAATCGGAATGTGAGCATACTGGTAGAACCTGGAGTCAGGGAAAGTGTTGGGATGATCAACATGATTCTCTGTTTTAAATTTAAGTTATTTTTACAGGAAAAAGATGAATAACAACAATTTAAGGGAGAATATTGTCACAAATGATCCTTTTGTCATAAGTTTTTTAGCTCGTATTCCTCTGAAAACTTCTGCTACCTTTAATGATACCCAATTGGCAGAGATAAAAAGGGTATTTAATGGTCGCACGCAACGGCAGCATTATGTAGATATTCGAGTTTCTCTGCCGCTCTTTAAAGAGCGATTTTATATAGTTTTCTTACTAGGTAAGGAAACTCGTAGTACAAAACGCGTACAAAATCATGTTGGTAAACCAGCCAACAAAATTTTACTCAGGCTATCAGGCTTTGTTATCATCACATCTTTACTGTTCACTCTCTATATGGTTAATCAACTCTTGGGAAATAGTGACGTTCCCGGAGGAGAAATTCAAACATCTGTTCAAAAGTTGAAGTCTAAAAATTAGATTTTACAGGGATGTATCTACCAATAATCAGCCCTGATTTTAGTATCTACCAACCGATAATTTGTGCCATTGTCATCAGTCAATTTTATTGCGATCAGCTATGTTGGGCGGAAAGCCATCCCATCTCTTCATCTATATATCGCTTCATACCTTAACAGCATTCTTTACTACTTGTAGTCTATCCCCAGCAAAGCGATAATGAACTCTGTTGGTTTTGAACCGGGGAAACATGGGATACGACTTCACAACACTAGCAGTACTCTACAAAAATACTCTCTTCAACAATGTCCTCCCATTTTGGCAAAATCATTCTCTTGACGGGGAGAAAGGCGGCTACTTCACCTGTCTCAATCGTCAAGGTCAAGTTTACGACACTGACAAATTTATTTGGTTGCAAAATCGCCAAGTTTGGACTTTTTCTATGCTTTGCAACCAACTCGAAAAACGCGAAACTTGGTTAGAAATCGCTACCCACGGGGCGAAATTTCTGGCTGAACATGGTAGAGATGCTGAAGGTAACTGGTACTTTGCTCTAAACCGTGAAGGACAACCCCTCATCCAACCCTACAATATATTTTCTGACTGCTTTGCTGCTATGGCCTTTAGCCAATACGCTTTAGCTTCTAGCGAAGAATGGGCAAAGGATGTGGCTCTACAAGCATATAACAATGTTTTGCGTCGTAAAGATAACCCCAAAGGCAAATATACCAAAGCCTACCCTGGCACGCGTCCCATGAAAGCCTTAGCTGTGCCAATGATTTTAGCCAACCTCACCTTAGAAATGGCCTGGCTACTTCCTAGTGAAACCTTAGAAAGTGTCTTAGCTAGCACAGTGCAGGAAGTAATGACTGATTTTCTTGACCAAGAACGGGGGCTAATGTATGAGAACGTTGCTCCCGATGGTTCTCACATTGATTGTTTTGACGGTAGGTTAATTAATCCTGGTCATGGGATCGAAGCCATGTGGTTTATTATGGATATTGCCAACCGCAACAGCGATCGCCAAACTATTAACCAAGCTGTTGATGTTGTGCTGAATATCTTGAATTTTGCTTGGGATAGTGAATATGGGGGACTATTCTACTTCATGGATGCACAAGGCCATCCCCCACAACAATTGGAATGGGATCAAAAACTCTGGTGGGTACATTTAGAGTCTTTGGTGGCTTTAGCAATGGGTTATCGTCTAACTGGTCGTGCTGAATGTTGGGAGTGGTATCAAAAGATGCACGATTACACTTGGTCTAACTTTGCTGATGCAGAATATGGTGAATGGTTCGGCTATCTGAATCGCCGTGGAGAAGTGCTATTAAACCTCAAAGGTGGCAAATGGAAGGGATGTTTTCACGTTCCCCGCGCCATGTATTTATGTTGGCAACAGTTTGAGGCTTTGAGTTTGCAGCCTCAGAATTAACTGGAAATTATTAGTCAACAGTAATTAGTTATTCTAACCATGTTCCCCTGCTTTCCTAAGCCCCTAAAGTTAACTTGGTGGCAATTCCAAAGGCAGTGTACCAAGTAAACCCTTGCGATAGTCTGTCAGAAGTTGCCGAGCTGTGCGTTCTACGTCACCTTGATAGCGATGTTCAGCTAAAGCGTGTAAATAGGCTTCGCCGGTGTGGGGTATGGGGTCGAGTTCATAGCGTGAGTATAAGGGTGACTTTGGTAGTAACTCGCCTGCTTGCTCTTGGAGAGAGTTCAATAAATCTACTAACACTGCTGCTACTAGCTGATTATCGTAAGAAGCTTGACCAATGTCGTCACAAATTGCCAGTTTTACAGCTGCTTCTTGATTACCCAATTTAGCGGGGATAACTCCAGGCGCGTCTAGTAATTCCAACTGATCGGAAATACGTACCCAGCGTAGTTGACGCGTTACCCCTGGACGGGCGGCACTTTCGACAACGCGCTTTCCTAATAAACGGTTGATGAGGGCTGATTTACCGACGTTAGGAAAACCAATCACCACAGCCCGGACTGGACGAGGTAACATCCCGCGATCGCGTCTTCTTTGGTTGAGTTCTACCCCAGCTGCTTGGGCGGCTTTGGCAACGCCTGTGATTCCTTGACCATGTTGTGCATTCGTAAAATAGGGTTCTTCACCTCGGTTTTTAAAGTAATTCACCCAAAGCGATCGCACCTGAGGAGGTATCATATCTAACCGATTTAGTACTAAAACTCGTGTTTTATTTCCCACCCACTCATCAATTTGGGGGTGGCGTGTTGCCAAAGGAATGCGCGCGTCTCGTACCTCAAAAACCACATCTACTCGCGATAGGTGTTCTTTGAGATTCTTTTCTGCTTTGGCAATGTGACCCGGATACCACTGGATCAAGTTCAATTTGTAGTTATCTGTTAAGCCCATAGGTTAGGGAATTGGGAATTGGGATTGGGGATTGGATATCGGTGAACAATTAATTTTCCTTTATATCCTTCTGCATCTCCGCAGTGCGGTCTGCTTTCTGAATACTTAATTATGGCTTTGATGCAAAATCAAACGATTGCCATCAGGATCGTAGACGTAAATTTCTCTACCGTGGGAGGCTAAAGTTATTTCTCCGGGTGGGGGACAACCTAAATCTGTGATGTGGGCGATCGCTGTTTCTAAGTTACTCACCTCTAGACATAGACTCATCTTACTTTTTACTGAGTCTTGAAATTCATAAGCATGTGTTGTTTTAGGGTGAAAAATACCTAATCTCATGCCAGGAAACTGAAACTCAGCATACACGTTGGGGATAAAATTTATGGGATTTTGGTTCAACAAATCAGTATAGAAGTTTACTAATTTATCTAGCTCTGATGTGGCGATCGTCACAATTGCATCAGTACATTGTAAACTCATTTGATTCAAGATAGAGCAATTTTAGTTACACACATCACATTTACATTACCACTACTAAGTAGTTAGGCGAAATTAAATTCGTCGAGACAGGGAACAGATAATAGAGCAAGAATGTGTGTAATTAACTCTGCTTAATTGCTTATTTACTCACGACTGATTAAAAATTGCTATATATCTGCACATAAACAGAAAATTTTTCAAAAATATAGTTATTTTCTGCCTTTAGTGAGACTAAAAAATACTAGTTACTATTTATTCTGAGTAAATAACGGCACGATTCAATACGCACTGAAAAACATCGATAAAATATCTATCTATGTTTATTTAAGTTTCTACGTGTCTAAATTCTAGGGTTGAAGCTTGCGCTACCCTAGAAGGCAAAATGATCATTTAGGGGTTACTATGTCAGAATTAATTCAAGCAATCCTGGATAGTGAAGAAAAAAGTGATCTGCGTGGCTTTGTTAGTCAATTACGTCAAAAGGAACAGAATTATTTACTACGTAATGACATCTTGAATGAGTATAGTGAATACTGCACTAAATTTGAGAAGCCAGAGACATTTTATGCTTCTTCTCATCTGGGGAAATTAATTTACTATACCCAAGAGATTATTCAAGAAGATTCAACGCTGTGTTTTATCATTCGTTCTCAAATTGCTAGTCAAGAAGTTTATCGACTAACAGCAGACCTAGATGTTGAGGCGATGACAGTACAGGAATTATTGGATGTGCGCGATCGCTTCGTCAATAAATTTCATCCTCAAGATGGTGATCTGCTGGAGTTAGATTTTGGGCCGTTTTATGACTACACCCCTGTTATCCGAGACCCGAAAAACATCGGTAAAGGTGTACAATTCCTCAACAAATATCTCTCTAGCAAACTGTTTCAAGATGCAAAACAATGGCTAGAAAGCTTATTTAACTTCTTGCGTCTGCATCATTACAACGGTGTACAGCTATTAATCAACGATCGCATTCAATCACACCAGCAGCTATCTCAGCAAGTTAAGAAAGCTATCAAATTTGTTAACGACAGACCCAACGATGAACCCTATGAACAGTTCCGCTTTCAATTGCAAAGTATGGGTTTTGAACCAGGTTGGGGTAACACAGCTACTCGTGTGCGAGATACCTTAAATATTCTGGATGAATTAATCGACTCACCAGACCCCCAAACTCTAGAAGCTTTCATCTCTCGCGTCCCGATGATTTTTAGAATCGTCTTGGTGTCAGCACATGGTTGGTTTGGACAAGAGGGGGTTTTGGGTCGTCCTGATACTGGTGGTCAGGTGGTGTATGTCCTCGACCAAGCCAAGAATTTAGAAAAGCAACTACAAGAAGATGCTGTACTTGCTGGTTTGGATGGGCTAAACGTCCAGCCAAAAGTCATCATTCTGACGCGTCTGATTCCTAATAGTGACGGGACTCTTTGTAACCAACGCCTGGAAAAAGTCCACGGGACAGAAAACGCTTGGATTTTGCGCGTCCCTTTGCGGGAATTCAACCCCAACATGACGCAAAACTGGATTTCCCGGTTTGAGTTTTGGCCTTATCTAGAAACCTTCGCCATTGATGCGGAACGGGAACTGCTGGCAGAATTCCAAGGTAGGCCAGATTTAATTGTGGGTAACTACACCGATGGGAACTTAGTTGCGTTCTTGTTAGCACGACGGATGAATGTGACTCAATGTAATATTGCCCACGCTTTAGAAAAATCCAAATACTTGTTTAGTAACTTGTATTGGCAAGATTTGGAAGATAAATATCATTTTTCATTGCAATTCACTGCTGATTTGATTGCGATGAATGCAGCTAATTTCGTCATCAGCAGTACCTACCAAGAAATTGTCGGTACACCCGATAGTATAGGACAGTACGAATCGTACAAATGCTTCACCATGCCGGAGTTGTATCACGTGGTGAACGGGATTGAATTATTTAGCCCTAAATTTAATGTTGTACCGCCTGGGGTAAACGAAAACGCCTATTTTCCCTATACACGCCACGCAGACAGAGTAGAAAGCGATCGCGATCGTCTTGCCGAAATGCTATTTACTTTAGAAGACCCTAGCCAAATTTTCGGTAAACTCGACGATCCTCATAAGCGTCCTATCTTCTCAATGGCGCGTCTCGACCGCATTAAAAACTTGACTGGTTTAGCAGAATGCTTTGGTCAAAGTAAAGAATTGCAAGAACACTGCAACTTAATATTAATTGCTGGTAAGTTGCGGGTGGAAGAATCAGACGACAATGAAGAAAAAGATGAAATCGTCAGACTCTACCGCATTATTGACGAGTACAATCTGCATGGTAAAATTCGCTGGTTGGGTGTACGCCTATCGAAAAATGATTCTGGTGAAGTGTATCGAGTCATTGCAGATCATCAAGGCATTTTCGTCCAGCCAGCATTATTTGAAGCCTTTGGTTTGACAATTCTAGAGGCGATGATATCAGGATTACCAACTTTTGCCACTCAATTTGGTGGGCCGTTAGAAATTATTCAAAATAAAGTTAATGGTTTTTACATTAACCCCACCCATTTGGAAGAAACAGCCCAAAAAATTCTCGAATTTGTCATTAAATGCCAGGAAAATCCCCAATATTGGAATGTAGTTTCTCAGAAAGCTATTGACCGAGTCTACAGCACATATACTTGGAAGATTCACACCACAAAATTGTTATCTCTAGCTAGAATTTACGGCTTCTGGAACTTTACATCCAAAGAAAAGCGGGAAGATTTGTTGCGCTATCTTGAGGCTTTATTTTATCTGATTTACAAACCCAGAGCGCAACAACTTTTAGAACACCATAAGTATCGATAATAGATTAATAATTCAACGTTTGTAGTAAGAACTTTAGGTCTAAGAATGGACTGAAGTCCTTACTACAAAGTTGAACCGATAATTTTATTATCTTGAATATGCTGTTAATGAATACCAAGTTCTTGGCCCAACTACACCATCTACTTGGAGATTTCGCCGCGATTGAAAGGCTTTAACTGCACTTTCTGTAAACGCCCCATATACCCCATCAATGGGAACACGATAGCCATTAGCTACTAATAATCTTTGTAAGACTCGTACAGCACTACCTGAATGACCAAAACGTAAATTTGGGACATTGCGAATAGTCCGTTGGTTGCGTCTAGCAATAATAATTTCACTACGAATTTGTTGTGCTACAAGCACTGGTTGACGTGGGAATTTTACCTGTACAGCATGAAAATTTTCAAACTCATCTACACTATAAACATCTTTAACTAAAGGTGTTTTTTTTATCTGAGTTTGTTGATTTTCAGAGTTGAAAGCTAATTGAATAGTTGGGGAATTGTTACTTAGCGGCACGAATTCAGGTGGCGTGGTCTTTGCAGATGACACTAACTGATATGGTGCAATAGAGGTAGTTTTTTTCACGCCATTGTCAAGCTGAATTACAGGCTGCTTGGGTACAATCGACGGAGATGGTTGCTGGATTGCTAATACACCCGTCATCAGCAGGACAATATCATTCATGTTAATTGATGTCACTATCACCCATAATTCCTTTGACAGAAAAAAATCATTAATTCCGGAATAGTGCTTACTTAAATCTCATCAGTTACATTTTGAGCAATCACAGAAAATACTAAATTACTGAGTTGGAATTCCCAATATCTTTTCTTACTTGGTTGTGAGTTCTAGGTTATCGATAACCAGTAGATTTACAATTTATCTTATTGATTTTTTGATACTGCAAATTACAGCAGTTAATCATTTGCTCAACTGCCAAATCGCCTTGATATGCAATTTTTACCTTGGTAAACTGGACAAGAATAATAAACTCTAGATGTCAAAGAAATTATTCCATCTTTAGCGGTATATCTATATATGTAATTTTTGGGTCTGAGAACTATAAATTACTTGTAAGTAGAAAATATCTAAATAAATGACAAAATACTACACTATTTTTTAGAATAAATAGAGTAAAAGCACACAGATATGCGCTCCTACTGATCATCAATGTCTTGATTTTTAGAGTTAGTATTATGTTGGAATTAAATAATTAGGTGAAATGTTAAAATGAATACTAATAATAAAAAGCGATCGCCTACTAATTAAATGTTGAAATAAACAGGCGATCGCTTTTTATACTTTTACCTTTTACATTTTACCTTCAACCAATACCAGTAATCGGTGGGTGGAAGTAAAAAGCAAATCCCAATACAGTGTAAGCAGCTAAGAGTAAAGTTCCCTCTAACCAATTAGATTTCCCATCAGAACTAATACTATTAGCAATTAATACTGATACAACCACAGCGACTAATTCAAATGGCTGAAAATCTAAATCCATTGGCTGACCTAATATCCACCCAGCAATTACTAATACAGGGGCGACAAATAAAGCTATTTGCATACTAGAACCTACAGCCACCGACACAGAAAGATCCATTTTATCTTTCATGGCTACGGTGACGGCTGTGGCGTGTTCCGCAGCGTTACCCACGATAGGAACTAATATCACCCCTGTAAACAGGGCTGTCAAACCTAGCTGAGAAGTGGCTGTCTCTAAAGAATCAACCAATAACTCCGACTCTAATGCCACAAATAGGGTACAGACTAACAACACCCCACTCCACAGCCAAATATTGGGCTTAGTATGAGTTTCCTCATCTTCCGTTTCTGCTACACCTACATCGTATAAATAGGCGTGGGTTTTCATCGAAAATATTAGCGTCAAGGCGTAAACCAAAATCAACACCACAGCCACCGCCAATGAGAGATGCTGCAGCACTGGTTCACCAATACCTTTAGCGGTGTAGTTCATTGCTGTGGGTAGTAAGATGGCAATTACCGCCAAATTCATCGAAGAAGCATTTACTCGTGCCACAATGGGCTGGAATGTCTGTTCTTTATGGCGTAGTCCGCCTAAAAGCATAGAAAGACCCATTACCAAGAGTAAATTACCAATAATTGAACCAGTTATACTAGCTTTGACGACATTTACCAACCCAGCATTCAAAGCCACTAAAGCAATAATTAGTTCTGTAGCATTGCCAAAGGTAGCGTTTAACAACCCCCCCAAGGTCGGCCCCACCACCACAGCAATTTCTTCGGTAGCCGCACCCATCCAAGCAGCCAAGGGCAGAATTGCTAAACCTGCGGTGATGAAAACTAGCAAATCACCCCATTCCAGAAAGTGCGCCGCCAAGGAAATGGGGATAAATAGTAAGAGACATAAAAAAAGAATGTTTTTCGCTGACATTTGTTACTTGTAGTGGAACTATTACTCACTGATTTTTGTGACAAATCAAACTATACAAGGAGTTGATCACTGAATTTTATACCTCATGGACTAGACTTCAGGATACCCACAAGTATCTATAAAACGTAATCAGGAACAAGAAAGTTGATATCGATGTAAACTATAGTTGCAATTTCTTATAATTTTGCAATCTTCCTTAGCAAAACTATCAATTAGAAATTGGCGTTTTACACCAAAAATGGGGTTTAATAAATTAAAAGATAATTAAATTTTGATTGGTTCTGCCAAACAAGAAACTCCGCTAAGGGGCGTTGTGCAATGGCTGATAATTTCATGAAATATGGTAAACAGCTTGGCGATAACGCAGATTTATTATCATAATAAGATTACATTCGTCGCAATTTAGCTGTACCCCGTACTCATAGTTTTCATATATACCGGATTTTGTTTTCAAACTTGTGTAGAAAGGTTTGAAGACGATGTGTCCGGCATGAGTGTAAGTCTTTTTTTGGATAAATATACATGACTTCTGCTGCTGAACGGCCAGCTAGTTCTGGCTCACCATCAACATCCAATTTCCCCATTCAAGATACTCACCAAAGCGATCCCCAGAGACAAGCTACAGGTGTGTATGTGACCGTGCATGGTCATTTTTACCAGCCACCGCGGGAAAATCCTTATTTAGATGCGATTGAACGGCAACCCAGTGCTGCACCTTTCCATGATTGGAATGAGCGGATTCACTGGGAATGCTACCGTCCTAATGCCTTCGCTAGAGTGTTAAACGACCGGGGCGAAGTCCTGGGGATCGTCAATAATTACGAATATATGAGCTTCAACATCGGCCCGACTCTGATGTCGTGGCTAGAACGCTATGATGTGGAGGTTTATCAACGGATATTGGAGGCGGACGCAAAAAGCTGTCAGCGATTAAATGGTCACGGTAACGCGATCGCGCAAGTATATAATCACATCATCATGCCCCTGGCAAATGAACAGGATAAATACACCCAAATTCGCTGGGGGAAAGCAGACTTCCGTTCTCGCTTTGGTCGTGATCCCGAAGGCATGTGGTTAGCAGAAACCGCCGTAGACTACGCAACTATAGAAGCTTTAGTGGCTGAAGGGATTCGCTTTATCGTCCTTGCACCATCCCAGGCCCAGCGTTGCCGGCCCTTTACCACAAAAGATGATCCCCAACCAGAATGGCACGAAGTTGGCGGTAGTCAGATTGATCCCACCCGTCCCTATCGTTGTTATTTGAAAGGCGATCGGGGACTGGGAAATTTAAGTGACCAACTCCCCATTCCCAATTCCCAATGCCCATATATTGATGTCTTTTTCTATGACGGCCCTATTTCACGGGACATGGGCTTTAGTGATGTTGTCTATAATTCTCACCACTTTGCTGGACGCATTGGTGCAGCTGTCCGCGGGGATCATCGTCAATCACAATTAATTTCTGTGGCTACAGATGGGGAAACCTTCGGACACCATAAAAAAGGAACAGAAAAAACCCTAGCCTACGCTTTCATAGCCGAGTTTCCCCAACATGATTGGACAGTAACCAACTTTGCCCACTATCTCAGCTTAAATCCTCCAACATGGGAAGTTGAATTAAAATCTGTGACGGCGTGGAGTTGCGCCCACGGTGTAGATAGATGGCAAGATGACTGTGGTTGTGGTGGTGAGGGGGGTGTATGGCATCAAAAATGGCGGCGGCCATTGCGGAATGCTTTAAATTGGCTGCGAGATCAGTTAATTGAAGTTTACGAAGAATATGGTAAGCAATTTTTACGCGATCCTTGGCTAGCTAGAGATGAATATATTGAAGTGATCCGCGATCGCTCTGCTGCCAATGTTAGCCGTTTTCTATCGCGTCACCAAACCCACAGACTCAACGCTGCCGAACAGGTAGACGCTTTGCGTTTATTAGAAATGCAGCGTCATGCTTTATTGATGTACACCAGTTGCGGCTGGTTTTTTGAAGAACTGTCTCGCCCCGAAGGTACTCAGATTCTCCGTTACGCCGCCCGCGCTTTGGAGTTAGCGGGAGATGTGGCTGGAGTCCAACTAGAAAAAGGCTTCATCAAACGCCTGGGTTTAGCCCCCAGTAACGTAGAGAATTTTAAGCATGGTGCAGAAGTTTATCGCCAATTAGTGCAAACTGCTCAGATTAGTTTTAAACAAGTAGCTTCTCATTACGCCATTACATCTATATTTAATGGTCAGGGATCAACACTCAAAACTCAGCAACCTGCTCAATTCTCAGCACATTCTACGGTTTCCCCAAAACAATACAGCACTCACCAAAAGCACGTCTATTGCTATACCATCAATGAAATAGACTACCAACTGCAACGTATGGGAGCGTTGACTTTGGCGGTGGGGAATTTAAAGCTAGTTTCAGATATTACTTGGGAAAGTGAAAACCTCGTCTTTGCTGTGCTGCATTTAGGTGGTTGGGATTTCCACTGCTGCATTCAACTATTTACTGGACGGCGTAACTACAGCCAGTTGAAGGAAAAGCTGTTTGCTGCGCTACAACAAGCTAGTGCTGCTCAAACCATTTTGGTGATGACACAGATGTTTAGTGGTGAAGCTTACAACTTGCAAAATCTATTTGCAGAAGAACGCCACCGCATCATGCGGTTACTCTCCCAAGAAACCTTGATACGTCTAGATCAACTGTATACCCAAGCATATCGAGATAATTATGGTGTACTAGTAGCATTTCACCGAGATGAACTGACTGTACCGCAAGAATTACAAGTAGCAGCCGAGATTGCTTTGGGATACCGCTGTATGAATATATTGCGATCGCTAGAGCAAGATATTACCGAGCCTGGCTTAGTTTGGAATCACACAGTAGAATTAGAGGCGATCGCCACTGAAGCGAAACATCTGCGTTGTTCTTTAAATATTCCTGAAGGCAAGCAAATCCTAGAACAGTTAATTTTACGATTACTGTGGAGATTGCTACACGATAGCAATGGTAGTTTTACTACAGACATCGAATGTTTAGAACGGTTGATAGATGTGGCATATCAGTTAAATATCGGTATTTCATTACATCAATCCCAAGAACTATACTTTAGCTGTCTTTACAGTCAAATCATGCCTTTGTGTCTGACGAGTCCAGAAGATAGTAATCAATGCCAGAATTTACTCAAGTTGGGTCAAAAGTTAATGGTTGATGTCAGTAAAATTGCCAGCCAATTAGGATTGTAAATATCAGTTACAAAACGAAAATCAAAACTTATAGAATTTTCTTTTTTCGTATGAAACCACCCTGAGATATGGATTCTGCCTAGGGGTTGAGCGTTGCTCAACCCCTACTCGTGTGTTTGTATTATTTTTAACTAAAATGTTACAAGCAGGACATACACAAAAAATATACTCTGAGTAAATGGGATAATTTATTTTCTGGAATTTCTTACCAAGAAATAGATTTCTTTGTGGGATATCCGGCTAGCATGAAAATGTCACACTGACAAAAATGTGAGTAAGATTTTGAGAGATGTGTGTACACCGTAGCATTTATATAGGGGAGTACATCAATAACTAGCGACGATGATGAAACCAAACTCGTGGAAAAATCACCTGGCTGATGTCTGGAATAAGACAGCCGGAGGCCTAATGCAACGCTTACCTGTAGACCAAGCCGCAAAAACCATAACACAGTGGTTTAAGGTGAGCGAAAGTGAAATTACAGAAATTTTAGAGCAAGTCCGTAAAGAACTACCAACTACAGAAGCTTTGTTAATTGGGAAACCGCAAGCTGGCAAAAGTTCCATTGTGCGAGGACTTACAGGGGTTTCAGCGGAAATTGTTGGTCAAGGATATCGTCCCCATACACAGCACACTCAACGTTATGCTTATCCTTCTAATGAACTACCGTTGCTGGTTTTTACCGATACAGTAGGATTAGGGGATATTAACCAAGAAACTCAGGCGATTATTCAAGAGTTAGTTGGAGATTTACAACAAGAAACTAAACGCGCCAGAGTCTTAATTTTGACAGTAAAAATTAATGATTTTGCCACTGACACACTCCGCCAAATTGCTCAACAGTTACGGCAAAAATATCCAGAAATTCCTTGTTTACTAGCAGTTAGCTGCTTACATGAAATTTATCCTCCTAGTGTTGCTGACCATCCAGATTACCCCCCAGACTATGAAGAAGTAAACCGAGCTTTTGTAGCGATGCAAGAAGCTTTTACTGGATTGTGCGATCGCTCGGTTCTGCTTGACTTTACCTTAGAGGAAGATGGGTATAGTCCTGTATTTTATGGTTTGGACGCACTCCGCGATAGTCTAGCCGAATTACTTCCCGAAGCAGAAGCACAGGCCATTTATCAGTTATTAGATAAGCAAGCATCTGAGAAACTGGGGAATATTTACAGAGATGTAGGCAGACGCTACACTTTATCATTTGCTCTGATGGCGGCTACTGTAGCAGCTGTACCATTACCCTTTGCGACTATGCCCGTACTAACAGCTTTACAAGTGTCGATGGTAACTCTGTTAGGCAAACTTTACGGGCAAACCTTGTCACCATCCCAAGCTGGTGGTATTGTGAGTGCGATCGCAGGTGGTTTTTTAGCTCAGGCCATTGGAAGAGAGCTAGTTAAATTTGTACCAGGTTTTGGCAGTGCGATCGCCGCATCTTGGGCCGCTGCTTACACTTGGTCATTAGGGGAAACAGCCTGTGTTTACTTTGGTGATTTAATGGGTGGTAATAAACCTGATCCCCAAGAAATTCAGTCAGTCATGCAAGAGGCGTTTGAGAAAGCCAAGGAACGCTTCAAGGGAATCAAGAGTTGACTAATAACTAATAACTATGAAAGCAATTTTAAGTATTTGCTTGGTCTTTTTATGTCTATTGGCATGGACTAATCACACTATAGCAGGCGAATTATCTGAACGCTTGGCTAACTTTCCACAGTGGGAAAAATTAACTTCAGTGCAACCAGCAAAAGGAGATTTAGTTTACCCCGAATGGATGGCTGGAAGTTGGGAAGTTAAAAGCACTTTGGTAGATTTAGCTGCGCCTCTAGCACCAGATATTGTGACACCTGGATTTGAAGGAAATCGTCAACAACTCAACAAACCTGTGAGTTTTTCAGTCCGGTTTACTCAAGAAAAAACATTTAATTATAATAGTTTAAAAATTATCTCTAAAATCAATAATCTTCCTCAAAATATAATTGCAGATAGAGCATTTAATAGTTTGAATTTAGCAAGGGCTTATTTAGGAGATGATGCAGTCTTAGCAGTCAAAGTTGATCCCGATTCTCCTAATCGTCAAATTACATTTTTACGCCCAGAACGCCAATTAGTTTCGATTGTGACTGCGCGCGCTACAGAAACTACACCAGATGGTAAATTCATCACAACAGAAGTATTTCAACAACTATTTAAAGGTGGTTCTCGACCTTATTTAAACTCTGTTGAATCCACAACAGCCTATCATCAACTTTCTACAACTAATCCAGCAATTGAAGCAGATCAAGTTACTGCTGTCTACCTCTCACCCCAAGACCCAGATTATTTTCAAGCAGGTTCTCAACCTGTAGCTCTGTATCGCTATTACCTAGAATTTTTTCCGCAGCAATAACAGATGAAATTAATTGAAAAGTTGGTGATGAATTGTGGCGATAACTTAGATATTCCAAGCTTACGATAGACTTGTATTACCATGTCAGTCACTCGTCATCACCCTGGAAAATTATGATATCTGCTGACAAAAATGTACTAAAGTTATGCCAAAAATACATATAAATCCTAATAGAATGGTGTTAAAATTTTCAACTATCCCACCCCTAAATCTCTAAATCTATACAATCACTCACCCTTTCGGGTGATTTCTGAAATTAGCTCTTGACTACAATTGTAATATTTATGTAATATTGTAGCTCCAAGCGAACACTCGCACTCTTGGGCAGTGTGCATCATGGCTAAATTTCGAGATATTCTCAACTACTTTAGTGCTGACTGGAAGCTGAGTATTTTCAGCATTACAGCGTCTAGTATTTACGAAATTGTTGATTTAGTTGTCCCTTACGCGATTGGACAGATTTTAAATGTTTTGTCTAATCAACCTTTGGATCAACCATTGACACAGGTGATCTCAATTTTTTCTGGCTTGACTAATTATCCAGCTAATAAAACTCTATCGTTGAGTGTCTTGCTAGCGATAATTTTTCTTGTCACTGTAGTCAGAGCGCCGACACAACCTTGGTTAACTAGTTGGTTTCATTGGGATATCGCTTTAAAAGCGCGTCGAGATAAAACCCAAATAGCAATCGAGAAAATTCTCACACTTCCCCTCGAATTTTATGATGAAAATAACCCAGGGCGGATAGCTGGTAGAGTTGCTAGAGGCATTTCTAACCACACTTGGACATATCCTGAAATCGCTGGACAGTTAATTCCTAAACTGTTTCGGGTGGTTGGTATTTTTGTATTTATCTTATTGATTGAATGGCGAATAGCACTGTTGTATCTAGTTTCTTTTATAGTCATCCTTGGCTTTAGTTTAAAGAAATTACAACGGATAATTTGGCATGAAGGCAAATTAGATAAATACATGGAAAATACCGAAAGCCGCACTTCCGAGCTAATCACTAATATCAAAACTGTGAAAGCTTTTGCGACTGAGGCTAAAGAACTGAAACGGCAAAAACAACGTTTAGACAGAGAATTTACAGTAGTCGATTACCGCATTCACAAAGGATATGTGAATCTGATTACTTGGCAAAAGGCTGTAATTCAGTTTTGTGTATTTAGCATCTTGGGTTTAACTTTAGCTGCCACAGTCAATGGTAGAGTTTCTCTCGGTCATTTTATTATGACTTTAACTCTTTCTAGTATGGCTTATGCTGAGTTAGAACCAATTAGTAACTTATCAGAAGTTTTTGCGCGTCGTTATTCTTCAATGTTGCGGTTTCATGAATTTCTACAAGAACCAATCGGTAATGAATCAGTGGAAATTTTAGGTGAAGAAGACGAGATCACATCACCTTATAAATTCACTGGTAAAGTTGAATTTGCTCACGTCGGTTTTGGTTACGATGCTAGCCGTCAAGTGTTGCAAGATATCAACTTATTTATTGAACCGTACCAAACAGTAGCCTTAGTTGGACGTTCGGGTTCTGGTAAATCTACCTTGGTGAAACTACTATTGCGCTATTTTGAACCTCAACATGGACAAATTCTCATTGATGGTCAAGATATTCGCACCTTGAATGTAGGTAAGTATAGACGTAGGCTGGCGATCGTTCACCAAGAAGTAGATGTGTTTAACGGTACTGTCTTGGAAAACCTCACCTACGGTAGACCAACTGCTACTTTTGCAGAAGTTCAAGAAGCCTGTAAAATCGCCAGAGTTGACGAAGTAGTGCAGCAACTACCCCAAGGTTATTACACCGTAGTCGGGGAACGTGGCGTAAGGTTATCTGGTGGACAAAGACAGCGTTTGGGGATTGCTAGAGCCTTGCTAGTACAACCCGATGTGCTGATTTTTGACGAAGCCACCTCTAGTCTAGACTACGAGTCTGAGCGTTCCATTCAACTGGCGATGCGATCAATTCAGGGAACTTGTACCACAATCGTCATTGCTCACCGTCTAAGTACAGTCAGGGAAGCAGACAAGATTGTGGTTCTAGACCAAGGAAGAATTGTAGAGGTCGGTAGTCATGATGAACTCTTACGTCATGAAGGGATTTATCGCCGCTTGCATTCTCTACAAGAAACTGGGGAACTTCTAGAGTAGATAGTTTTGTAGTAAGGACTTTGGTGCTGAGAGTCATTCAGGACTAAAGTCCTTACTACAAACTAAAAAATTTTTCTCAACCCCTTGCCATTCCAAAAATCTGCTGCTATTATTGTAAATCGTGGGACATACGGGTCGGTGTCCGAGTGGTTAATGGAGACGGACTGTAAATCCGTTGGTTTACGCCTACGCTGGTTCAAATCCAGCCCGGCCCACCTTCAATTTTAGATTTTGAATTTCATGTGGATTCAAAATCTGAAATTCACCTAAAGTTCGCCCGTGTGGCTCAGTGGTAGAGCACACCCTTGGTAAGGGTGAGGTCACGAGTTCAATCCTCGTCACGGGCTTTTTAAATTTTACTACTTGTATCGACGAGGTGTATATACGTAGACACCTCCATTGCTACGTTTGATAGTTCTAGTTTGGCTAGAACCGACAATAATCACTGTCCGCATATCAGAAACATCTGGTGCTAACTGGTCAAGGGTAATTACTTTTACACTCTGCCCTGGTCTGCCGAGGTTTCGCGCCAAAACTACCGGAGTATTGGGAGTTCTGTAGCGCAGTAAGATATCTCTTGCGTCTGCTAATTGCCAAGAGCGTTCTTTGGAAACGGGATTATAAAAAGCAATGACAAAATCAGCTTGGGCAGCTGCAACAATGCGTTGTGTAATGATTGCCCAAGGCTTCAAAATGTCAGATAAAGAAATTGCACAAAAATCATGTCCTAAAGGTGCGCCAACGGCGGCGGCAGCGGCTTGCATGGCGGAAATTCCTGGTGCGACGTGAATATCAATGCTGTTCCATTCGGGTTTGTGGTGATGGTCGAGGACTTCAAACACGGCTGCTGCCATTGCATAAATACCAGGGTCGCCAGAAGATACTACTACTACATAACGTCCAGTAGCAGCTAAATCTAGTGCCATGATTGCCCGTGCAATTTCTTCGCGATTGTCTGACTCATGGCGTTGCTTACCAGCGGCTAAAGCACCGACTAAATCCAGATAGGTTTTGTAGCCTACTAAATCAGTGGCAGATTTGAGGATTTCTTTGACTTCTGGCGACATCCATTGGGAACTACCGGGGCCTGTACCGATAATTGCTAACCGACCTTGGGGCTGACCAATGTTGTTAGGATCAATGGGTTGGGGGGAAATGGCGATCGCTATCTGCGATGATTGATCAATTAACTGACCACCTGCACCTGTAGCTGCCAAAGCTATGGTTTCGGCAAGGGTATTATCTAATTGATTTGTGGTAAAAAAGCGCGCAGGCACGCCGTAAGTTTTGGCTAAGGTGTGGATAATTGGTTGCGCTGCAATGGTGATGGGTGCAAATATCCCGGCGATAGATGCGGGGGCAATGTTTGTATTTACTAATAATTTTTGTACTGAGTCTAAAGTAACATCAGCATGAGCAATGGCGATCGCTACAGTTTGGGGATGATAAACCAGACACTCAGCGGTAGAAGTCACACGATGTTCTGTGAGTCGAATCGTTAAATTACCGTCAGGATTAATCGGTAACTGACTATTAGTTAGCCAAGGTGCTGTTCCTTCCAGCTTTACCTGCGCCCCTGCTAGCAAATCGGAGATAAATTTCTTTGCATCCTCTGGGTTAGCTAAATAATAGCCAGGGGGAGGAGATAGCAACGCTGTACGGAAACGAATATCCCCTGTAGTGGTGATAGCAGCCTGGGTATCCATGATCTCAGCAATGCGCCGCGCCAAATCATTGACTCCATTCAACCCCCCCAACAGAGGCACAACTGCGCTACCATCCTCAGCCACCGCTAGCACGGGTGGTTCTTGGCGTTTATCGGCAATTAACGGTGCTAAAGTTCTGATGAGAATACCCGCCGCACAAATACCAATTAATGGAGTTCCTTGAGCAAATAATTCTCGCAATGTCTCACCAAAGTTAGTAAAGCTGACATCAACCCCAGAGGTGCGATCTGCTAAACCGTAGAGTGTTGCCTCTGGTAAGACGCTGATGATTTTGCGGGCTACTGCTACACTATTTTGACTTAAGACGATAACGGCAGGTGCAACTTTGTTCATGAGACTTGTGAAAATTTTTTGGGATGGATATTTTCAGGTGACAGAATGAAAAAGGAAAAAGTCATTTGTTAACGCGCCACCTGTTGGACGCTGGCAAACTACCCTTGTTTAAGTTGTTTAAGTTGCTATAGACAATTAAAGTATCACCTGTTGTATGTTCTTGTGATAGTCTATCGGGGGTAAACATCAAATGCTAGAGCCAAATACTGCCCAACCAAATGAACGCCACGCACTTGTGATTGGCGGAAGTATTGCCGGAATGCTTGCAGCACAAGTGCTAACCAAATACTTCAACCGGGTAACAATTATTGAACGCGATTATGTGAGCGATCAACCAGAATATCGCCCTGGTGTAGCCCAATCTCACCATCTCCATGTCTTATTGAAACGGGGTTTGGATATTTTAGAACAGCTGTTTCCCGGCTTCAAAACAGAATTACTTGCATCTGGCGCGATCGCCGCTAATGCCAGTGCCGATTACCTGTGGTTCGGGTTAGGAGGATGGACACCCCGCTCTAGTTCAGATTTGAATGTCTACAATTTAAGCCGGAATTTTCTGGAATACCTGATTCGCCGTCGTTTAGCTACTAATAACCGCATTGTATTTATGCCAGCCACACAGGTTACTAGTTTGCTGTCTAACACCAATAATACTCAGGTGACGGGTGTGCAGGTACGACAAAAATTAGAAGCACAACAAGATGACTCCCTTAGACAAACAAATATTCATGCTGATCTAGTAGTAGATGCTAGTGGACGTAATTCTTGCGCGCCTCAGTGGTTAGAAGAAATGGGTTATGCAGCACCCAAAAAAACTGTAATTAATTCCTTTCTGGGCTATGCTAGCCGCTTCTATCAAATACCAGAAAACTTTCAGGGTGATTGGCAGGGTATAGTATTAACAGCAAAAGCACCAGGCACACGCAGTGCTGTGATGTCTGCGGTTGAAGGCAAGCGTTGGATAGTGACACTGATTGGTGTTGGTCGAGATTATCCACCTACTGATGAAGCTGGATTTTTAGAGTTTGCTCGTAGTTTACGCCATTCTATGATCTACGAAACGATCAAAAATGCCATAGCTATTTCACCTATTTATGCCTATCACCGCACAGAAAATAGGTGGCTTCACTATGAAAAAATGTCAAAATTACCGTCAGGTTTTGTGCTGGTAGGTGATGCGGTGTGTGCTTTCAATCCCGTCTATGGACAAGGTATGACTGTTGCGGCTTTAGGTGCGTTGACGTTGGATGAATGCTTGAGTCAGCAATTCTCTCGTCATACTGATAGCAATTTAGTAGGGTTTTCCCAAAGTTTTCAAAAGCGACTGAGCAAAATCATTGCTGTCCCTTGGTTGATGGCGACTGGTGAAGATTTCCGTTGGGATACTACTGTGGGTGGAAAACCCACTTGGATAACACAATTCATGCAGATATATCTTGATCAAGTGTTGTTGCTAGCTGCTGAAAGTGCTGACATCCACAGACTTTTCTTAGAAGTAATTAACCTCATCAAATCTCCTACTGCCTTGTTTCAAATCAGTGTTTTAAGGCAAGTTTTACTAAGAATTTTTCAGGGAAGTCATCTGAAGTGGCATCGAAAAGGGGATAGTCTGTTGATAGACAACTGATTTGTCGTTAACTTTTGGCGAAAGCCTCAGACAGACCAACAGGTGCTTCGTGCATGAAGCGAAGCTATTCCATTCGGGATAGCTAACACTTCGCTAATTTTCTCAGAAATCAACGGTCAACAGCCACAATGAAAAGATATACAAGCTGACGGGATGACAGTTTAGGATTTGTTTTCTAAGAATGCAGGTTCAATTTCCCACCATTTTTGAGCAAAAGGTTGCCGACGTGTATTAGTTCCACAATGAATTTCCCCACGGCTGCGGAAATAAGGTTCCCAATCATCAATAAAGTGACAAACTAAACCCAAAGGTTCTAAAACTTCTTGTACATAAGCTTCAAATTGGCATTGGCTATTAAGTTTCGGGCCGAATGGTTTGGGGATACCAAGATGTTGATTGAGAACAATCATGTTAACCATGTTGGGGAAAAAAGTTTCAGCCCGCCCATAGCCATCATCTGCAAATAAAGCAGGTAGTTCGATAATGTCTTCGTCGCTTAATTCTAATTCTTGTTTGAGAATTTCTCGGTTCCAATTAATATATTCTTGAAACTTTTGATTATGATTAGTTAAATCTTGATCATCAAGAATATTTGCCACACTAACGTCAGCTGGTTTATTGAAGAGTTTTTTGCCCTGCCTTAATAATAATTGAGCATGACCTTGCTCCCGTAAACGGTTGAGAATGTTATAAGTTTGTTTCGGACTAGCTAAAAGTAATTTAAATCCTTTAGAGGTAGGGGCAGGCACAAAAGTCATAAACTCATCAATATGCCCTACACTTAGCCAATCAGAGAAGATTTCCAAAGGTGCTTGAATTTTTTGAGCGTAAAGAAAATCTCGTAAGACTTTTAACATCCGACGACGCGGTTCAAGAATAATGTCTTTGCGAGTTCCACCAAAAATCAGCCGACCAAAGGGATAATGAACGCCTTTGACTGTTACTGGGGGAGAAACTTCTAAATTCCCGAAAGAGTCTAATTTTGTAGCTAGATAGCGACTTTTGCGGGTAACATAACCAAAATCAATTCCTAATAGTTTGCGTTTGGGAAATTCTACTAATCCGCGATCGCGTGGCGAATCAAAGACGACGGGTAGTAGATGTCCTGGGGCTTGAGTGTAACCGATTTCAATTTCGTCCTGCATCCAGGGATCATCTTGATGAAACTCAAAAGGAATCACATCAAGTTGGGCGTTAGCTTTGCCTACAACTTTTCTCAATTCCTCGATAAATTCTTGGTTGATTCCATTTGATAAACGAGAAACAAAGACTGTGATAGGCGATAAAGTATTGGGAGTCATCATCCAAGGTGCAACTCGAAATACTACGCGATCGCTATACACAGATTTGCCATTTTTGACCAAACTTAAATTAATCTCAACGATGCCATCAAAGTCAACATCAGGATAACTCAATCCCTCAATTGCTAAAATAATATCTCGATCAGTATCTCTAATTCTAGCCCTCGTAATGCCTGGGCCAATTAACTCATAGCCATCTCGATCTAATTCATCATAAATGCGAATGCGTCGGGCCGTATCTTTGTTAACTGACAATTCAAGTTCGTATCCAGAAGGTAAATTTCTTAACCCAGCTTTACGTACAATCATAAAGCTAAAATCTTTCAGGTCAAGAAGTCCTTTAATTAAACTTTCTTCCCCATCACTTTGACCATCAGTATAAAAAGTGTCGCGATCACTATTCACCAACAAGACAGCACCATGATTATTAATTCCCCACTGCCAATCTCTTTTATGAGGATTATTGGCTTCAATAATGCCATCCCGATCTGCATCGATATCAAGACAAACTTGAACCGCCGTTAGCTTGATGCGTACTTGATTTAGCTGATGACCGTTATCATCTTGAAAGGTAATTTGTAAAGCACGATCTTGAATCTGGTCACTAAAAGTTCTGGCTAGAATATTAATTTCTGGAACTTGTGTCAAAAATACAGGAGTTTGTGTAGAAATTGCTTGGTTGCTGCTATCAGAAACAATTTCAATTTCTCCAACTGTTTTTAATATCACAAATTCAGTTTGGGATGGAGCAAGTTTTTTTAAAGAGATTTGGACTGGCTGACCAACCACAAGTACATCTTCATAGTCCCAATTTCTGTCTCTATTTCCTAAGCGGCGTTCATCCAATGTTGCCAATTCTAGTAATTTAGTCATAATATTGATTAAGTTTCTACTTTTAGAGAACAATCCCGAATTAAACTAAATAACCTGCATCACTTTGAGAAAAACTTCAGAATTTATTTATTCTTTATGAAATTAAATAACAGTAACTTACTCCAAGTTGTCTCATTGATCCTATACTAATTTCAAGAATTGATAACAATTTGATTAATAAATTTTTCTGATGTATCTGAGCAGCATATTAAGATAGCTATTCATGAGAAGATCGCACAACTAAATATAAAAAAATCTTTTCCCTACACCCTCCTCTACTCCCTTTTTCAACTAAGATTAATGAAAACTCCCAATCAAAGCAAAGTTAAAACGCCAGTCTGGGTAGTTGGAAAAGGTCAAAAGCATCTGCGACAAGACCATCTCACCACCGAAGAACCTTTAGAAATTCGCTTAATTTCCCCAAATCGCACCGTAGCGGTTACCATGCGAACCCCAGGGAATGATTTTGCCTTAGCAGCTGGCTTCCTCTACTCTGAAGGCGTGATTAGCTGTAAACCAGATATCCAACGCATCAGCTATTGTGTAGATAAATCCATCGATGGTGAACAACGTTACAACATTGTCAATGTCGAATTACGCGCAGGTTTAATAGCAGACTTACAACCTTTAGAACGGCATTTTTATATCAACAGTGCTTGCGGAGTGTGTGGGAAAGCCAGCATTGAGGCTTTGCGGTTGCGTGGTTGTCCTGTGATTGCAGATGAAATGATGGTAACACCAGAGCTAATCTACAGCCTACCCGATAAATTACGGGCTGCTCAAAGTATCTTCACTGCTACCGGGGGTTTGCATGCGGCGGCGGTGTTTGATAGCCAAGGGCAACTATTAAATTTACAGGAAGATGTTGGCAGACACAATGCTCTAGATAAGTTGATTGGGACAGCTTTATTAAGTAGTGAATTACCTTTTAATAACCATGTTGTTATGGTAAGTGGGCGTTCTAGTTTTGAAATTTTACAGAAGTCTCTAGCAGCTAGAGTACCCATTGTTTGTTCAGTGTCTGCACCCAGTAGTTTAGCGGTGTCTGTAGCACAGGAATTTGGTATTACTTTAATTGGGTTTGTGCGCGGGGAAAGATTTAATGTTTATTCTGGGATGGACAGAATTGTTACTATGTAGCTAAATAAAGATATGATTTACTCACACCGAGATATAGAGAAATGAGAATAATTTCTCTGAAATTTGTATTTTGATTTGATTATGCCAAAAGTAAACTTAAATGGGATTGAATTGTTTTACGAAATTAAAGGTATAGGTGAACCTTTACTGTTAATTTCTGGATTTTTATGCGACCATACTTACTGGTCGCTCATTATGCCATATTTTACTTCCCAATATCAAATAATTCGGATAGATAATCGAGGTGTAGGGCGGAGTTCTACACCTGATAGTCCCTACAGTTTACAACAATTAGCTCATGATGCGGCTGCATTACTTAATCATTTAAATATTCATCAAGTACATGTTGCAGGTCATTCTATGGGTGGGCAAGTTGCCCAGGAACTAGCATTACTATATCCACGAAAAGTTAAAAGTTTGATACTGCTTGCTTCTCTTGCTAAGGGAGATGAGCGATTTAATCATATTATTAATACTTGGGGTGAATTACCTCAACATATAGATACAAAGCTTTATCAACAGCTGATATTACCCTGGATTTTTAGTGAAAATTTTTACTCAATTCCAGAGATGATAGAACAGCTAATTGAATGGGCTGTAAATTATCCTTTTTCTCCCCCAATTCATAGTATTTATCAGCACAGTCGGGCTATTCTTGGTGGCGATACTATCAACCGTCTACAAAATATTCTTTGTCCTACTTTGGTGTTAGTGGGTAAGCAAGATATCCTCACACCTGTCAAATTTTCTCAGCAACTAGCAGCAGGTATTCCCAAAGCTAAATTATCAGTTATTGATAGTGGTGGACATGGTTTTATCATTGAATCACCCAAAATTGTGGCTACAGAGATGCTCAATTTTTTAGCACAACTCAATTAAAACTTGACTGCTTGGGTGTAGTTTCACCAAACTTAATAAGTAGAGCGATCGCAATGCTCACAGCTAAAATTAATGTCATACTCAAAGCTGAACCAAAACCCCAGTTTTGAGTAACTCCGAGAAATTGATTATAAACTAAGCGTGCGGCCGTCATACTAGAAGCACCACCCAATAATTCTGGATCAACAAAATCCCCTAGGGCTGTGATAAATACCAGCAAAGAACCGGCTGTAATTCCTGGTAAAATCTGCGGAACTGTCACCTTCCAAAAAGTCTGTACAGGATTCGCACCTAAATCTGCTGCGGCTTCTAATAAACGCTTATCTAACTTTTCTAAAGAAGCATATAAAATTAACACCATATAGGGTAACAGGCTGTAGCTCATGCCAATCAATACAGCTGGTACTCTGTTGAGTAATTGTAGAGTAGGTAAGTCTAGACTAGCCAGCAGACTATTCAATAAACCACTGCGTCGCAAAATCGTCACCCAAGCGTAGGAACGCAGTAGGGAAGAAGTCCACAAAGGTAAGACAAAACCTAGTAGCAGCAAATTGCGCCATTTTTGAGGTGCAATTTGAGCAATCCAATAAGCAACCGGAAAACCTAGAATTAAACAAATAATTGTCGTGCTAATCGCTAACCATAGCGATCGCATAATTACTTGTAAGTATAGAGGATCAAAAATACGGATATAGTTAGCAAACCCTCTAGGGTTAACTATATCACCTGGTCTAATATCCGGTACTAAACTTAATTGCAAAATAATTAGTGTTGGCAATACCAGCAACAGCAACAACCAAACACCAGCCGGTGCAAGTAATGTCAAAGGTTGCAGCCAATTAAATCGACGGCGATTTAATTCTATGTTATCGAGAGTACGAAGTTTGGTAGACACAAGGATTGGGGTTGGGAGACAGGGTAGACAAAGCGGAAAACATTGACTCTTGCGGGTGACGCTTCTAACGTCGCTACCGCTACGCTAACGATAGTTGCTTTCCGACGCAAGGCGACAGGAACGCACTATCTCACTATTGACTAACTACTAGTTAATTTTGTCCAATATCGCTCATAAACTTCCTCAAATTGTCCCAAGGGACTAATACGTTCACACTTGGCTAGTAAAGTCTCTGGAGGAAAAAAGTTAACATTATTTTTAATTTCATGGGGTAATATTTCAAATCCGGCGCGATTGGGTGTAGCAATTTTCAATCTTTGACTAATAGTGGCTGCTATTTCTGGTTGTAAAAGAAAGTTTATCCAAGCATAAGCACCATCCCGATTCGGTGCTGATTTCGGAATTACTATTGTGTCAGTCCATAGTGAAGACCCACTGCGAGGAATTACATATTTTAGTTTGGGGTTTTCCTTACTGACTCTGATCGCATCGGCGGAATAACACATGGCTAAAATTAAATCACCTGCTAACATCTGATTTTGCCAAGCATCAGTGTCAAAAGCTGCGATCGCTGGTTTTAAATCTGTTAATTTTTGATATGCTTGTTTAATTTCATTTTCGTTTTGCGAATTGTAAGAATGACCCAGCATTCGCAATACTGCACCCATAACTTCCCGCACATCATTTAATAATGTCATGCGTTTATTGAGTAAACCTTGATTCTGCCAGAGATAATCCCAATCTTCAGGTGCTTGTTTGAGGATTTCTGAGTTATAAAGTAACCCAGTTGTTCCCCAATTGAAGGGAATACTATAACGGTTTTTAGGATCGTAAGTGGGATTTTGAAACTGAGGAAATAAATTATCTAAACCAATTAAGCGATCGTGTTGTAATTCTATTAATAAATCTTTATCTACCATTTTCTGCACCATATAATCCGATGGGTAAATCAGACTATAAGTACCGCCACCGCTAGCTTGCAGTTTCGCTAGCATGACTTCATTAGAATCATAAGGATCTACTAATACCTTCATCCCCGTTTGGGTACTAAAGGATTGCAATAGTTTTTGATCAGAATATTGTGTCCAAGTATATATATATAATTGATCAGTGCGACCGGAACTAGTAGAAGCTCGCACATCAGCCAATTTCCAACCACAGCCAGCTAAAGATAAAGTAGAAAGTGCTGTTATCCCTTGAATAAAATCGCGTCTGTTAGTCATCAGTTAAGAATCAATTGCTAGACAATCATCTTCTGCCCACCAAGCGTAAATGGGGGTGTCACAGTCTGGTAAGCTGCCAAAGGTGTTGGGTTGTAAGACATTAATCCTAATCCCGTTAATTAGTTCCACAACATAATTAACGTGAGTCCCTAAATACATGACATTTACTAGCCTCCCTTCAAAGCAGTTATTGACTAAAGTTGGCTGATACAAGGAAAGCTGAATTTTCTCTGGACGCACACTGACAACTACAGCTTTTAATAAGTCTGTTGGTGTATCTTCAGTGCGATTAACGACGACTGTGAGTCCGGTTTTAGTAACAACTTGCACCATTGCAGTTTCTACGGCTGTGATTTCACCGCTAAATAAATTCGTATCGCCAATAAAGTCTGCGACAAATGATGTTTTGGGACGTTCGTAAATTTCGCTAGGAGTACCAATTTGCTCGATTTTGCCTTGATTCATCACGGCGATGCGATCGCTCAATGATAACGCCTCTTCTTGGTCATGCGTCACCATAATAAAAGTTAAACCCAGGTCTTTGTGTAAATTAGATAACTCAAACTGCATTTCCTTACGGAGTTTCAAATCTAAAGCCCCTAATGGTTCATCTAGCAGCACTACAGCCGGACGATTGACTAAAGCCCTGGCTAATGCTACTCTTTGCTGTTGACCCCCAGACAGTTGATGAGGAAAGCGCGATCGCAAACTTTCCATTTTCACCAGTCTTAAAGCTTCGTTGACACGGCTTTCAATTTCGGCTTTACGGAGTTTCTCTTTTTTCAGCCGTAGACCAAAAGCGATGTTATTCCAAACATTCAGGTGGTTAAACAACGCATAGCTTTGAAACACTGTATTCACGGGACGACGGTACGGCGGTATATCAGTCATCGGCTGACCCTGAATCAATAACTTACCTGCATCAACCCTTTCAAACCCAGCAATCAGACGGAGTGTTGTTGTTTTCCCACAACCAGAAGGCCCTAAAATACTAAAAAATTCCCCCTGTCTAATATCTAAATCTATTCCGTGTACTGCCGGTTCTTGGTTAAAAAACTTGAATACACTACGCAGTTCAACATCAAGCGGTTGAAAAGCCACAATTCCTCTCTGGTGCGGGGTTACAGTTTGAGCCATAATTTTTAGTAGAATGCCGCAAGTTTAAGTAAATTTGTCAGTTAATGTAACCTATTAAGTAGAAATAACATCACACTTGGGTTCATTGTATCCGCCGAAAACCACTGTGCCAAAAAGAATGTTCCTAATTGTTACACACTCAATATTAAGTAACCGTTTCCGGGAACTCTACATCAAGGATACCCATCTCCATTGCTGGTGTAATAGTCCAAAGTTAGGAGTAATCCCAGCTTAATCTCTGGCTTATCCCTTAGTTGATAAACTAAAGAAACAACATCCCCTGTGCCTCATCCCCAAATCAAATTAGTTAATCTATATATAGTTGTCCTATGGCTACATTCCAACCAACTCCCTTGGGAGGAAAGAAAAATACACGTACAGTTGGACGGAATTACCAATCTATAGTTTTGATTATATTTACCTTATTAATGACGGCCGGGATCGGTGTGCGATTAGCACATTTGCAAATTGTAGAAGGAGAATCCCACCGCAAACGAGCCGAATCAAATCGGATTCGGATGATTCCCAAACAGCCAGAAAGAGGTAATATTTTTGACAGGAACGGCAAGCTACTAGCTAGTACACGCTATCCCCGTTCTATATACTTGTGGCCAATGGCACATACCAAACCCTCTTGGACTGTAGTTGGGCCGCGTCTATCTAAAATTTTGGAGATTCCCCAAGAGGAAATCGAAAAGAAACTTCAAGAAGCAGGAGCTAACTCATCTTCATTAATTCGGATTGCGCGTGATTTGAACGAAGCCCAAATCACCGCTATCAAAGAGTATGAAAACGAACTCCAAAATGTGGAAATACATACGGAAGCGGTGCGTTATTATCCCCACGGTCGGGAATTGGCTCACGTATTGGGATATACACGAGAATTAACTGCTGAACAACTCCAAGACAAGAAAAAAGACGGCTATCGTCTGGGAGATGTTATTGGACAAATGGGTGTAGAGAAAGCCTATGAATCCATGCTCAGGGGTGAATGGGGAGGTCAGCAGGTAGAAGTTGATGGTGCTGGGCGACCATTGCGGGTTTTGGGGGAAAAACAAGCTAAACCCGGTAATGACATCCACCTAACCATAGATTTAGATATGCAATTAGCAGCAGAAAAAGCTTTGGGAACTCGCAATGGTGCAATCGTTGCACTTGATCCCAAAAATGGTGCTGTCTTAGCAATGGTTTCTCATCCCACTTTTGATCCCAATATTTTTTCTAAGCAAAAACTGACACAAAAAGATTGGGAATTTGTACAAGGTGCAGATCATCCTCTACTGAATCGCGCCCTCCGTGCTTTTCCTCCTGCCAGTACCTTTAAGATTGTCACCACAACCGCAGGTTTAGAATCAGGTAAATTTTCCCCTAGCACAGTCCTACAAACCTATGGTTCTTTAACCGTTGGTGGAACTACATTTGGTGAGTGGAATCACGCAGGCTTCGGCCCATTGGGTTTTGTGGGAGCAATGCAGTGGAGTAGTGATACCTTCTTTTATCAAATTGGTAAGGGGGTCGGCGGCCCTACTCTGATCAAATGGACTCGTAAATATGGTTTTGGCCAAAAAACAGGCTTTGAATTCGCTTCAGAAGAAGCAAAAGGCTTAGTACCCGATGAGCAATGGAAACAGAAAGTTTGGAAAATGCCTTGGACTGTAGGCGACAGCATCAATATGTCTATTGGTCAAGGTGCTTTATTAACTACTCCTTTGCAAGTGGGGGTAATGTTTGCTGTACCAGCTAATGGTGGTTATCGTGTCCAACCACATTTACTCAAAGACAATGAAGAAGCCAAAAGTTGGCGAGAAAATGTCAATATGAAGCCATCTACTGTCAAAATCTTGCGTGATGGCTTACGTAAGGTAGTCTCTGATGGTACAGGCAAAGTTTTGAATAAACCAACCGTTCCCCCAGTCGCCGGGAAAAGTGGTACAGCTGAAGCGTGGAACCGTGGTGTCAAGCAAAATCATGCTTGGTTCGGTGCTTATGCTCCTGCTGACAAGCCAGAAATAGTCATTGTTGCCTTTGCTGAACATTCCGGTGGTGGTGGCGGTAGCGTTGCAGCCCCGATGATTTTACAAATCATGGAAGAATATTTCCAACGCAAGCATCCCGGTAAGTATCAAAAGCCCGTCGTTAATAATCAATAGTTGTTGGGCATTGGGCATTGGAATTATAAGAATAATCTTTCCCATTCCCCATTCCCAAAATTATTGCTTCTGGGTGGCGATCGCTAATTTTGCCCCCTTAACTTGTCTGACTTGATCCATCACTGCTACTACTTTGCCATGTCCTACCCGTTCATCAGCATTAATTACTACTAAAGTTTCTGAGTTAGAACCAACTACATTACGTATCTGTTCTGCTAGAGAATTTACTAAAATTGGTTGACGATTCAGGCTCACTTCTCCTTTTTCGTCAACTGTGATAGTAACTTTTGCAGGTACTTGCTGTTGATTAGATGTAGCCGCCTTGGGTAAATTTACAGGTAAGCCCTCTGACCTAGTTAAAAACAGCGTAGACATGATAAAAAACGTCAAAATCGCAAAAATCACATCGATCATCGGCACAATATTAATCTGTGCTGGGATATCGGGTTCATCTTGTAGACGCATAAGCTCTTTCTCCTCGTTCATAGCGGCGGCGATAGAGTAATTCTAACTGTCCTCCATATTCCTGGAACAAAGCCATCTGCCGAGTATAAAGTCCACGAAAGGAGTTAGCAAAAAATAGTGTAAATATAGCAACTATTAACCCAGCTGCTGTAGATACTAAAGCTTCACTGATCCCAGCAGTTACACCTGCGGTTTTCGTACCACCAACATCACCAATATCCAAGGAAGCAAAGGAAGTAATCAAGCCTAAGACTGTACCAAGTAATCCTAATAGTGGTGCTAAACCAATAATGGTGTCAAAAATATTTTGAAAGCGTTTGAGTATGGGTATCTCAGCTTGTGCTTCGCTTTCTAAAGCTAAACGGAATTCTTCGGGAGTTGGTTCTTCTAATTCCAATGCGGCCAGAAAAACCCTAGCAAGGGGTAAATCTGCATTTTGCCGGAGTTGATCGATTGCGCCCACTACATTATCTAACCGATAGAGTTTTAATACATCTTTGACGACACGACCTTGACGATTGTTGATCTTTAGCCAAAATCTCACACGTTCAATAATCAATGCTACGGCCAAGACAGAAAAGCCCAAAAGCGGCCACATAACTACGCCGCCAGCTATGAACAGATTCTTAATTCCCATGCAAAGCCTCGTTATCCCAAAAACAGAAAAACTACTAGCATCCTCAGATAAGTTGAGAGTTATTGTCAAGATACTTTTAATGAATTTGCAAAGTTTATGCAACCAGCATGACAATAATTTTCCGCTAGAAATCACTCACAGAGCTTATATAATCTTTTTATAGGTATTTAATGCAGTTAATAACTTGACTAGTTAATTACTTGATATTTGTATCTAAGCATTCTACTATGTCTAAGTTAGTAATATTAACTTGCAATAAATTATGACCTCTTCGGGCATAGCTGTTGAGCAGCGTTCCAAGGAAACTGAGGCTCTCAGATCTTTTCTGGTTTACAGTCTGATTGGCTCGGTAGCGTTGCATATTGGTGTATTAGCCATAGGCATAGGAAATCTATTGCAGAGAACTTCTGAGTTTGACACTGAACCTTTGGAAGTGACAATAGTTGAGCCACCTACGGTAGAAGCAGAACCAACACCACAGGAGATTACAGAACCAAAAGCTGAACCAGAAACTCCTTCACCGCCAGTGAGGGCAGATGTGAGCAACCCCAGAGAAGTTGCAACACCTCAAGCTATAACTCCCGTAGCGATCGCTCCATTAAAATTAAAAACTGAGCCAGCACCAAAGTTTTCTAGTAACCTGAAAACGCCCCAAGTTCAACAACCGCCTGAAAAAACTAGCGAAACGCCTGAACAACCACAGTCAAATACACAACCCCAACGCGTTCTCACATCCGAACCTACTAATACACAACAAACGACAACTCAAGCTGTAGAACCAAGCAGTGACAGATTAAGAGGTTTATTAGGCAATCTGAGAAACACTAGAGCCGTTCAGGGAAACAGTAATAGTAATACTGTAGAAGAATCTAATAACTCTGCCAGTCCAGGCTCTAACGTTGGTGTTAATACAGGCAATACCGGAGACAATGGCAATGTCAGTAATCGACGCAGCAGAGGCAATGGCACAGTAGCTACAGCCCCAACTGGTGTCAAAATAGAAGCTCCATCAGGCAATAATAATCCTGGTAATAACTCTTCCAGATCTGGAAATGGCCGTGCGGCTTGTCGTGAATGCGGCACTAGTTATCCAGAAGCCGCCAGAAGACGCGGTATAGAAGGCAAAGTGAAAGTAGCGGTTGACACTGATGAAAAAGGTAATGTTACCAATGTCAGAATTGTAAATTCTAGTGGTAATCGTGACTTAGACGAAGAAACCCTCAGACAAGCACGTAACTGGAAATTAAAACCTTCTGCGACTGGTAGGCAGGGAGTAGCTATCGATACTGAATATGCGATCGCAGGTTCTCGACGTTATCGCGAACTGCAAGAACGTAAACGACAAAGACAAGCAAGACAACAATCAACTCCTGCTAGCACCAACACCGCAGAAAACACATCTAGTGGTCAGCAAAGTACAAGAGCATCAAATAATACAGAAACCAGAACCAGACGCAGGCGTTTATCTCCAAATACTCCTACATCACAACCATCAACAGCGTCAACCAGCAACACCAGAACATCCGACAATCAAAGAAGCGTCCGAAATTCTTTACGGAGGTTGCGACGTGAGCCTACAGCTACACAATCATCACCTCAATCGCAACCAACTGCAACTCGGCGACGGCGACGGATTCCCACACAAGAAGCCTCATCTTCTAGTACTAATAGATTAAGGAATGCTTTACGCCGTTCTCGTCAGCCGTCTCCATCTCAACCATCATCATCTACCCCTACGCAGAATAACAATGAGTAGTTTTCTGAAATCATAGGCGATCGTATCTATTTTCTGCTAACTATTTCTTAATCCCGTCAAACTTTTCTAATAGGTTTCGATTGAGTAAATCTACAAAGCAGAACGTAGTAGTAACTGATTCTGGAGGTACTTATTTCAGTTTTCAGACGGATTCCTGATTTATTAGATTAAATCGGGAATCTACAGCAATCTGAATCTAATTATTACTGTTCGCTCTGGGTGTAGTCATAATTATTTTTCTAGAGAGGTAACAAGGGAAAGATGACAGTGAAGATGGAAGAATATCTCGAAGTTTTGCCTGGCTTTGTCAAAATAAAATACAAGTCCTAATTAAATCATCAAAATTGATGTCTTTATTATAAATAAGTAGGAAAATTTTTAGTTTTTATTGATAAAAATTCTCTTGGATAACCAATAAATTCTCACATTTTTATAAATAGTCGATGGTAAAAGTTTTTTTATTTTAATTAAAATCTCTGGGTCATTAATTTTTATCTGTTGAGGCTGAATATTTTGATGAGAAATAAAGTATTTTGAGAAATGGGGAAATATATGAATAATAATTTTTTTACATACATTTATAAAAGTGTTAATAACTTTTATATATAAATCATGTCGTAAAATTGTCATAGAAAAATCAAACTGTAAAGCCTTGTATAAGTAATATAAACTCTGAAAATTTTTGCCAGAGATGCTACATTTGCGAGACATATAGATATGAAAAAGACTATAAGACCATCGGTAAAGGTCATGAGGAATTTCAGGATGTCTTTGCTGAACAGATGTCAACAAAAATTGCTGCGAACTTATCATTGAATTATAATCGTGAGACATACTAGCAGTAGTCTGGCGGTAGCCAATGAGAAATTCAGGTACAACTCTTACCTGATAACGCTCTGCAATTCGCAAATAAAGATCCCAGTCCTCACAGCCTTGACATCCGTTAGCTTTCAATTCACAGTCATAACCACCTACGATTTCCAAACAACTACGCCGAATTAAGCTGGAACTAGCATTGCCTAAAAAATTACTATATAGTAATGCGATGTACACTTCACCTTCATATTCAGCCACATGAAAATCACCCACAGGGTTATCATTTTCATCAATGACAATTGACCAAGCGTAAACTAAACCAACAGATGAATCAGATGCTTGAAAACATTGGACTTGTTTTTCTAAATTCTGAGGATACCAAATATCATCAGCATCAATAGGGGCAATAAATTCTCCTTTAGCGTATTTAATTGCTAAGTTACGAGCCGCAGCTACCCCAGAATTTTGTTGATGTAATAAGCTAACACGATCATCTTTCTGGACAATTGATTGAACGATTTCAGATGTCTTATCGTCAGAACCATCATCTACAACCATAACTTCAATATTTGCGTAAGTTTGGTTAATAACCGAGTGCAAGGTTCTCTCAATAAAAGCTGCTGCATTATAAGCTGGGATGATTACTGAAACTAATGGTAAATTATTGGATGAAGTTGATAATAATATTTTATTATCTAAAATAGATGCTTCACTCATAACTATTACCTAAACTATTTTTTATAAAGTTAAAAATTCAGCCGATTTTAGTCACAATAAAGTTACGTATTTGCTGGCCAATTGCTTCTAGAGAAAAGCATTTTTCTGCGCGATCGCGGGCGCGTTTACCCAATTCATGCCCCCAAGGCGGGTTATCTAAAATAGAACCAAGGGCTTGAGCTAAGGCTGTGCTGTTTTCACGGGATACAACTATTCCTCCAGATAACTCCATGTCTGCCAAAATATCAGGAACGCCAGGAGCATCAGTGGCTACTACAGGTAAGCCGCAAGACATAGCTTCGATGGGGGCGACAGGAAAACCTTCGTGACGAGAAGGCAGAGTGTAAATATCTGCTGCTGACAAATAACGTTGGATAAGAGTGCGATCGCGCACGTATTCATTTTTCCAAATGATTCCAGGTAAACGCTTTTGGGTAATAAGTTGTTCTAACTTGTCAGCATCAGAACCTGTTCCCACAAGTAATAAACGCAAATTCCTGTCGGAGCGATCGCGGCAAACTTTTTCCCAAGCATCCACCAAAATATCCAAGCCTTTACGATACATTTCTATGCGTCCGTGATACACCACCACTTGAGCATCTAAAGGTATACCCAATGCTTTTCTCGCTTCAGTGCGATCGCTAGTTTGCCAATTCGTCACATCCATCGGGTTGAAAATGCGTGCGATTTTTTCAGGCGGTAATTGATAGCGAGACTGTAACCTTTGAACTTCGGTTTGTGTCGCTACTATTAAACCAGCACAGGCTGAAAGCGTAAGCGGACGTAATAAGCCTTCCCAGCGTGAGAGTTGAAAATCACCCCCTTGAAAAGTAGCAAACACTGGTAAGCGCATAATTCGCCCTAATAATATGCAAGTATCAAAGCGCGCATATTCGTATTCTTGACACAAAATCGCTTGACATCCTTCGCGGCGCAGTTCGTGGGCAAGATGTAATAGTGGTGTAGCTAAATAGGGTGCAGCATCTTTCACTACTGTCAACAGATGACGACGGATTCCCGACACATCCCCAAATACTTCGTTAACAGTCCAGCCGTAAGGGTTTAACATGGGACGACGCACAGCTTGATAAAGCTGAGGCGCGGGTAAAACGCAGATAGTTGCACCTGTCAGCTTATGGGTGTAACGCACAGATCTATTTACCCGTGCAGAGACGCAAAATAGTACCGTCCGTATATTGGCCAGCTTTAAAGCATCGATATAGCCAAACATCCAACCGCCGCTCATCTCATTGCAAAAAGCCTCGAAATTCACGCCGATGGTGTCTAAAAAATCTTCAATTAAATCGCCCCAATGTAAAAGAGCAATGCTAAATTCTGATTGGTTACTCATCAAATGCTGCCGTTGGGAGTGCAAAAATCATCAAACTTGAGTCAGCTGATTCTTAGTAGGTTTTTAATGCTAATTTTTGAGCTAATTTTTCTGCCAAAGTGAAGCTGTTTCTGTTCCTAACCCTTGTGGCTTGTGCAGGTAATAACTCAACCATGTCAAGGGACTAAGTATTTTACATAAAATGCGACGTTGACGATGAGGTAAACTTGAAAATGCCACATCATGGCATAGAACAGTCAAAGGATTAATAAAAGTAGCATATTTCTGACAAGGTAAATTGATTAAATCCTTTAGTGCTGTTAAGGTATAGCCGCGTCTCACATGACCCCATTCTGCCATAACTTGTGCTTCACTAGGACAAATAGATTTCATGAATTGGTAGTAGGGAAACTGCCAATTTTCATTGGGTGTACTAATTAACAGAAAACCATGAGGACGCAAAACTCGTAGTGCCTCTGATACCGCTTTTTGATCATCTGGCACGTGTTCTAATAAGTCGAACATTGTTACAGCATCAAATGATTGATCAGGAAAAGGTAAAGCTGTCGCATCTCCACAAACAAAACTAACTCTTTCTTGCTGATTGCAAGGAGCTTTGGCATACTCTGGATTGAAGTCTATATTAGTGATATTAGCTTGGGGATATAGTAAAGCTGTTAATCCACTTTGACCACCACCAACTTCGAGAATTTTCTGTAATGTTTGACTGGGTGCAATATAATGAATAGCACGCATTTTTTCCCGGTAAAAGAATCCTTGAGTCAGAGGTTCGGGAAAAGGATTGTGGGATAAAAATTCTGACAAAGGTAGCTTATAACTGTCTATGTTTGGAGATAAAATAACCATGTTATTTAATGAGAGTTAACCAATTTTGCAGAGCCGATTAATATTTGTCGTTGTTGTTGATCCATACGGATTAGGCTGAATATTCCCGTCCATTTACCTAGAATAAAGCCCCAGACAATCGGAATTTCCGCAGCTTCCATATAACCGCGTTTCATCTTTACTCTTACGGCTTGTTTCCAAATATCAACTGTAGCCGTGAACGTAGAATAAATAGACTCTAAAATTAGGCGTTGATATGAATTATTCCAAGTTAAACTGTCGCCCATTAACTGACTAATTCCTAAACCGTAATTGATATTAACGAGATATTGATGTTCAGTCCGTCTTTTAGGAATATAGTGTAGTAATTTACAGGCGGGATTATACCAAATGGCGTAACCTGCGCTGCGGATACGCAAAACAATTTCTACATCACCGCCAGAAACTAACTTTTTACCTACGCGATCGCTTAAAAATTGCTGATTGATCCAGTTAGTCTCTAAAATAGCTTTTCTACTAATAATTAACCCTGCACCAACTAAACAAGTTGGTTGCATAATCTCCATACCATGATCTTGTTGTGCAAATGAATATCCATACTTCAGTACATAAGCAGGCGGAGGCGTTTCCCAATCCAAAATTACTTTGCCACCAAAAGCTCCACAATCTGGATACATAGCAGCAAATTTAGCTGCTTCTGCTACCCAGTTCACATCTAACATACAGTCATCATCGACAAAAGCAATCCAATCTCCGATAGTATTTTGGATACCGCAAAGGCGAGCGTGATTCAAACCTTGTTTTGGTTCTACAATCATCGATAGTTGGGGTATACTTTGAGAATTAATATATTGCTCAACAACTGCTGAGGTTTCATCTGTGCAGTTATTATTAACAACTAAAACTGTCCACTTCACATTAGCTGGAACTTGTTGTTGAGCAATTTTATTTAAGACTCTGTCCAGTAAACCAGCATTATTGTAAGTACAAATAACTAAGTCAATAGATATGAGTTTATCCATATTCTCAAGGTTATTAATTTGGAATTTTGACTTTTGATTTTTGAATCCCCTCATTTGCGTATCTTTTCTGAGCGAGGGAGGTTGACCAAGCGGGTTGATTTCTGTGATTTAGATAAAACTTGATACCAGAAAGACAGCCGATTATTTCTGTAAATACAGAACTAGAGCGCGGCTGAAATCCATTTTTTAGTATTCGCAAAATTGATCTAAGATAATATTTAGGCAAAGTAATGCACAAACGACGCAAATTTCCCCAGTGTTTGTAGTTAGCAAACTGCACTAACAACGCTGTAACATGACCGCGCATATATTGATAAGCTTGGTCTTGAAAAGCCTCAAAATCACGGCGATGATAGTGAAAAACTACAGCCGTTGGTTCATAGCGACACAGCCAACCTTCAGCCAGGATTCTGTACCACATTTCCGAATCTTCACTACATCCCGATGCGCCTGCGCCTAGTCGTTCATCAAAATATCCAACAACCTCAAAAGCCTGACGATGAAAGGCCATGTTAGCACCTGCACCAATCCGCCATACCGGAACACCTCGATGTTTCATATTTTCAAAGAACTCTATCCCAAAGTTGGTGGCGCGGTACTCCCACCTTGATTCCCCTGAACCTTGATGAAACATGAATTGCGCTTCTGTTTCCAGTTCCGCAGGTAACATGAGTCCGGTAACAGCTAGCACTTGGGGATTGACGAACGCTTGCTGTAAACGGAGACACCAATCTGGGTGAACTTCCACATCATCGTCTGTGAAAGCAATAATTTCTCCTGTGGAATGGCGAATCCCAGTATTACGAGCTAGGCTGAGTCCCGGTTTGGGTTCTAATACATACTCAACTTGGGGTATTTGTGCAACTATCTGGCGTGTGGTGTCGTTTGAGGGTGCATTATCGACAACAATAATCTGTTGTGGAGGGTGAGATAAATTGAGTAGCGATCGCAAACATCGTTCTAGTTGTTCTGGCCGGTTGCGTGTACAAATCACCACCGATATAGAATTTCTAACTGGTTGTGCGTAGGTTTTTTCCAGTTGTTCCAAGGGTTTTTGCAAAGCCAACAAAGCCTGAAAATCTGGTGGTTGATCCCACGCAGGATCGGGATCAACCACGGGTAAAGGTGCTTTAAAGCCGTTTTCTAGTAAGCGATCGCCTACAGCTGGTGTAATGGCTTGCAATGCTAGATTTCGCAGTGCGGTTGCTGGGATGGGTAACTCGGCTGTGAAAATTTCGCGATCGCCAAGGGGAATACCTCGCCACCAAAAAACAGCATATATCCCTTGATATTTGGGTTCAGGATGTAATTCTGGGACACCTGCACTCAAATCAATATGCAAAACTTTCCAAGGAGCAAAATTACTCATGAAAATTGCCTCCGAATAGTTTCAATCCGTTTTAAAGAACGAGAATATTCACCAAAAAATCCCATCACTCCACCCCAAATTTCTGCCAAAATCATTTTCGGGGGTAGAACATGGCGACCTCTCCAACTATCTCTTAATTGCTTGAGTTGATCATAAATCCACCACAGGATGAGATGGCGTAAGTTTGAACGTTGCGCTGGGTCAGTTTGATAAGCTTTCATCACAAAAGCCATAAATCCTAAACCCCAACTCCAGTATTGACGAGATAGTTTTTCGTATTCTCGACGGTGTTGATGAAATACTAAATATTCCGGCTCATAAACTAGGGTATAGCCTGCACGAATTACCCGATAAAAAATATCTAAATCTCCACCACCAGGTAATGGCGCACCTGTGTCTAATGCTTCATCAAAACCGCCAATTTTTAATAAAATCTCTCGTCGAAATGCCATATTGCAACCCGCACCAAATATACCTGCACCACAGGGATGTAAGGGATTCCCCAGTAATATTTGACCATAGCGAATTTTTTGAAACCCGCGACGAAAACCCCCTCTTTGTTCAAAGAGAATTTGCGCTTCTGTCTCTAATTCATAGGGTAATACTAAACCTGTAAATGCCGCAGCATCAGGATTTTCTTGCCATGCTGTCATCAATCCTTTGAACCATCTGCGGTCTACCACGACATCATCATCCAAAAAGGCGAGAATTTCACCCGTTGCCGATTGCAGAGCTTGATTTCGCGCAAAATCAAGTCCTGGCTTTGGTTCTCGGACATAACGCACCCACGGTAATGAATCTACCAATTTTTGAGTGCGATCATCAGAGGGTGCATTGTCTATAACCAAAATTTCTAATTGGGAATATTGTTTTACTAATTCCTGTAAAGATTGTAAACACCGCGCTAAATTTTCTGGACGGTCTTTAGTACAAATAGCAATCGTTACTGAGGGAAAAGAAGTTTGATTAACATCAAAATTCAAGTCAGTTTGTAAATATTCTTGAATCAGTTGATTACTAATTTCTTTAGCAATTAACTGCCCTATTTCTTCTCTATCCAGTACCATTTTTGCTGGTAATGCTTGCATAATAAAACCAATAGGTTTATCCTTATGGCGCACAATTAAAGCAATACCTGTTTCATCGGGGGATAATGAGACAGTGGGTAAGGTTTCTGTAACTTCGATTTCTTGAATCTTGTAAGGCATAACGATTTACTGACAAATTTTTAGATATGAACATTCCGATGTTGTAAGTTATAAAGTTGGGCAAATAATCCATTGAGATTGAGTAAATATTGAAGATTACCTTGCTCAATTACTCGTCCTTCATTAAGTACAATAATTTTATCTGCTTGTTCAATAGTAGCCAGACGATGAGCTATGACAATTACTGTACGATTTTCACTCAGATTATTCAGAGCTTCTTGAATTAAATGTTCGGAAATACTATCAAGAGCGTTTGTCGCTTCATCGAGAATGAGAATCTGTGGATTGCGAACTATCGCCCTTGCTAAAGCAATACGTTGTCGCTGTCCTCCAGATAAACGCACGCCGCGATCGCCTACTTTTGTTTCATAACCTTGAGGTAATTCACTAATAAATTGATGAGCATTGGCTAGTTGTGCGGCTGCTATAATTTCAGGTCTTGTTGCATCTAAACGACCATAAGCAATATTTTCTAAAACTGTTGTGCTAAACATATGCACATCTTGGCTGACAATCGCTATTTGATTGCGCCAATCAGTTAAATTTAGTTCTCTCAGCGGATAATTATCAATATAAATTTCTCCTGAATTTCGTTCATAAAACCGACAGATTAAACCAATTAGAGTAGACTTCCCAGCACCTGAAGGGCCTACTATCGCAGTTGTTTTACTTTGAGGAATAAATATCGAAATATCTTGAAGAGCAGGTTTTTCTGTTAAGTTATAAGCAAAGCTAACTGATTCCAAGTAAATTCCTTGCTTTAAGTTTTTAAACTTAATATGACCAGAACGAATATAAATTTTATCGGAATTATCTAATAGAGATATTACGTCTTCTACAGAACTAGACAAAGCAATGAGACTGACGCGTCCAGCATCTAGTTGCTTAACTTGAGGCTGTAAACGGTAAAGGATAAAAATAAAGGTGAGTAGTCTTGGTAGAGATGTTTTGTCTTGCAGTAATGTAATGACTAAAATACACACTAATAAAATAGCTGACAAAACTTCAGAAATCGGATTAACGCTAGCAGCAAGAATATCAAGTTTGAAAAATGTACTGCGTACCTTTCTGGAAACTTTATCAAAACGTTCTTGCTCATAATCTTCACGCCCAAAGGCGCGAATTACTTTCATCCCGGCTAATCCTTCCCACATCCGACTAGCTAGAGCAGAATTACTTTCTACTGCTTCTTGTCCTAAGTATTTGACTTGTCGTGTAACTAACTGAATGCTTAAGGAGATGAATACCATTAAAATAGCAACTAAAATAGTTAACTGCCAAGAAAGCAACAACAGTAAAATTATAAATACAAATATCGTGCAGCAATTGATGATAAGACCAACAAATGCTGATAAAGCGTCACTTGTACGCCATGTTTCAGCAGCCAAAGTATTCATCAATTTGCCTGATTCATTACCTTCTAAGAAACTATAACTAATACTTAAAAGCTGCCGATAAATCCTCGAACGTAGCTCATGGCTGATACGTGAGTTAAACCAATTAAATAAAATGCTGTTACTATAAAGCAGCAAGTTTTTTAAGAAGATACTACCTACAATACATATAGCAATAATAAGTAGACGATTATGAGGAGGTATGCCAACAAATATACGATTCAGCACATCCACTAGAAAGTTGCTGCTGTTTGTTTGAAAACTTGATTGTTCCAAACTTTGTAGTAAGGGAATAAATAAACTAATGCCAATTCCTTCAAAAAAGGAAGATAGTGTACCCAGGACAACAATCACAGGGATTGCCCAAGGATAAAATTTTAAAAGGGATAATATATTTTGATATATATTATTTTTTTTCATGCTTTTAGAAAAATTCTGTCATATCTATGGGAACACAAAAATATACTGTGGAAGTACCAAATTACATGAGTACATCCTAAAACCTCAACACTAACCTCTAGCCTCTAAATTTAAAGAGATACATTGCGTTAAAAAAATAAATGCTATTAATTTTGTTCTAAACTAGACAATCTTTGTAAACGCAGAATATCATATATTTTCCACGTTTTAAGTTTTGATTTTTGCAGTTTTATTTGCTTGATATCAGTTATTTCTCGTCTATTACTAGGTTTTTGTAATCTGGGAATAGAGTTTTTATTAGCCATTTTTTTAAATGACGGATTGATGATAAGATGGAAAATACATTTATATAAACCTGGATGCAAAAGCAATATTAAATCTAACTTAATAGCTTGGTAAAGGGAGAGGAGAGTATTTCCGTAGTCATCACACTTGAGGCTTTGCCATGCTAAATAGTATTGAAAATAGCTAGCAGACCAATGAAAGATATAATTGGGTATTTCTGGGTGTCTTTGTCGAGAATTTAGCATCATCAACTGATATGACTTTGCCATTGATATATATGACCTAGACATACTACCAGTGACCTGGCGATAACCAATTAAAAATTCTCGCACCACACGGAATTTATAATATTCAGCAATACGTAAATAAATATCCCAGTCTTCGCATCCTTGAGCATGGTGCTTTTTTAATTCACTATCGTATCCACCAACTTTTTCAAAACACTCTCGACGGATTAAGGGTACACTAGCATTACCTATAAAATTGGTGTACAAAAGTTTTCTGTACACCTCTCCCTCTATGCTATTGATATTTAAGTAATACCAAGAATTGTAATTGCCAATAATCCCATCATTTTCATCAATAAATGCTGACCAAGCGTAGACTAATCCTACAGATGAATCAGAATTTAGTAGCCATTGTACTTGTTTTTCAATTTTATGAGGATACCATATATCATCAGCATCAATAGGAGCAATATATTCTCCTTTAGATTTAGCGATCGCTAAATTGCGAGCAGTTGCAACTCCTTGATTTGATTGCTGTAGTAGAATAACACGATTGTCTCTTTGGGCAAAAGATTTAACTATTTCAGGTGTTTTATCTAACGATCCATCATCTACTACTAAAACTTCAATATTTGTATATGTTTGTGCTAAAACCGACTCTATTGTTTTGCAAATAAAGTTTTCTGCATTGTAGGCAGGAATAATAACCGAAACCAAGGGAACATCTAATTTCATGGGCATTGAGTCTCTCCCAGAATAACTTCAACTAAATATTTAGCTTGAAGTTTTACAGGGCAATTACAATTTATGGCTTTTACCTTACCACAATTTGATAGGTATTTTCTGGTAGAGCTACTCTAACTATATGAAAATTTCAAGAAGCAAAATTTGATAGTGATTATGAAAACAGAAGTGAATAATTTAATTTTTGAATTTACTTTAATAACATACGGAATAGTTTAAAAATAGCTAAATTTTGTCAATACTTATTTGGGCATAAATAAATCTGCATTAAGAATGATTTGTGAGCCATTTCGTTTGATATTCTCTTTATGAAAATTTTAAAAATTAAATATCCCACTTCTCTATGTCGTTGGACATCTAGCTGTGCAAATATTATTTCTGTTTAATCATAACGGCGTGGAAACAAAACTTTTTAAAGCAGGTTCAAATAAGCTTAAACGCTATTTTATTCTGCCTTTCCTAGCAAAAAACATCAATACCAATCTAATTAATAAATAAAAATGTTATTGAGCTATCTTAGCTGGTTTAATATTTTTGGCTTTGTAGAATGTCTCTAAACTATCGCGATCGCCAACAAAACGCCAGTGCCAAGGTTCATAACTCACTCCTTGCACGTTATTTTGTGGAAATGATAGCTCGAAGCCAAAACGGGCAGCATTAGCTTGCAACCATTGAAACGCTCTGGTATTTTCAAAGGTAGCTAGCAGATTTGTAGCTGGTACTGCGCCATCCCCAATATCTACAGCATAACCAGTATGGTGTTCACTATGACCAGGAGGCGCACTGAGTGCGGCTCTTTGGGCTGGGGTTTGGTTGCGTTGTGCGCCAATGGTAAAAAATAACTGTTCCTGCTCTTTTACCGAGCGAAAACCCGAAATAGGAACTAAAATCACTCCTGAACTCCTCGCTGCTTGCACCATCGCCTGATATCTAGCGGCAGCGTTTTTTCGCATTCTGATGCGGCCATCGGCGGAGATTGGTACTAATTCTGACTGAGGTGCTTCTGGGTATGCTAAATGTCCTAAAACACTATCAATATTACTGGGGGAAGTAGTAGGAGTTGGTGCAGGAGTAGAACTAGTTGGTAAAGGTTGAGATTCTGCGGTTTTTTTCGGTGTGTTGAGCGCGAACAAAAAACCGCTAATAATAGCCAGCAGTACAAATAGTGTTACTCCTCCTAGCAGTAACACCAAGGGTTGCAACTTTGACTTTGGCGCGACATCAGGAGTATCGCGTAAAGCTGCTGGAATGTCGTCACTAGGTTCGCCTAATGAGTTTTTGGGTTTTCCAGAATATCCAGCTTTATTCAAAGGTTAACTCCTGTGTTGGTTCTCGAAACATAAAAGATTTTAAACTAGTTTGGGAAAGGGTGTAACTGTTTAGGGGTGTGAGGGTTGAGGGGTGTAAGGGTGTAGGGGGAGAAAGATTTTTATGTTTGATTATGGGTTTTTCCCGTGAATAGCTCAAGAGAATCTACTTTTACATCCATACTGACAGAGATAGTATTGATAAATCTCCTAGAACTATACGCTAAACTTGTGGATTCGTCCTCTGGGAATTTATCTTGAGACGTAAATGACACAATACAGTTCCCTCGGTAAGTTTTAAATCATACAGTCTACCAACCGTAAGGGAAGGGAAAATGATCGCTGCGATGGTTGTAGAAGTGTAGTCTACCAAAACCCAGAAATTGACTGTGGGTTTTCTCACCTAGAGGAAAAGCAGTCACACCAAATAAATAAACGCCCGCAGATGTGGGATTTTGCCAAGGTTTTAAACCGATGGTAATGGTTTTCCCTGGAGATACTGAAGGTTCAAAGGTTAGGGATACTGTTCTGGTTTGGCGATCGCTACTCACCTCTTTTAAGCCAATTCTCTGGCCTCTGCGTGAGCGTGTACCCTCAAAAGCTATGGTACTGTCCAAATCAAACCGAATATTATCTACTCCCTCACGCTGATTAATCGTAATCTTGTGTAAAGGTTCGCTGGCATTCTCTGGCAAGCTGATGGTGAAATAATAGGTTGCGCCCCAGACATAAACTTCATTGTAGGTAGTAGCAGCTTCAACTAGACGTGGCGGTTGTACAAAATAGACTGTGCCATCTTGCAACTGCACAGCTTGACTTTGACTATATGCTCCCATGAAAGCTGTAGTGGCGATCGCTGTACCTAATAAAACTGCTAGGCGCATGACTGTATTGATGTAATCAACTAGATCATAATTATACGGGCATCGTTTGTTAAAAACTCTCGCCAAAAATTAATATTTGTTATTAATACATTGCAAGCATAACTATATGTTAATGAAACCTTTCATACTTTGTTAAAGTTAATTGATATGTGTTGTCAGAGCTACTATTAAAGTTAGAAACTAAAGATACAACACAGGCAATTATTTTTATGACTACTATTTCTACCATTGAATTCAGACGGTCAAGTTGGCAGACTGCCGTCTTGTTTGCTCTTGGCTTTTGGCTCAGTGCCAGCTTAGTTTTAGATTGGGTAATTATGCCTAGTCTTTATGTTTCTGGGATGATGAGCCAAGATAGTTTTACGACAGTAGGCTATGTGATTTTTTGGGCGTTTAATCGCTTGGAATTGTTATTTGCAGCCGTTGTTTTGACTGGCGTTCTGGCGTGGAGAAAAATTCATTATCAGTGGCATACTAACAGTTTATTGTTAGCAGTCATACTGTTTGCGATCGCCATTTTTAATACTTATCTATTAACCCCGCAAATGTGTGCTATGGGGATTCATCTCAACTTATTTGACACAGTATCGACAATCCCCACGGAAATGAATCTACTGCATGGTAGTTATTTCTTCCTAGAGGTAATCAAATTAGTAGTCGGCGGCACACTTTTGTTCCGGTGCTGGCAGAATTCTTAAGGGAGGCAAAGAGAAAAACGTTTGACTGTTCATGTTTGGCTAGGTTGTAATTTTTTATGAAAACTAATCGAGTAGTTTTGATACTTATAGTATTGAGTTTCATCTCGATTAGTTTTCTTATTTTTTGGCAAATTAATTCATGGCAAGTAAAAGATGCCAAGCGTGTCAAATTTTGTTCTAATGCTAAATCTCTAACAGCGATCGCTACTGATAAATATGACGCTAACGGAGTTAAGTATCGTGGCGGGACATTATTTAGAAAACTCTCTCTTCAGTCTGACAGAACCATTCCTGTAGTGATATTTCCCCAATCTCTCTCCGCCAAAGTTTGGTTAAAGTTTCCTCAGTCATCTATCTATTATCTAGGTCGGGGTGGTGATAAAAGTTGGCAAGAATGGCTTTCCTCTGACCATTTCTACTTATTAGCAATCCCGCCACAGGTGAAAGGTTTAGCGTTTAGTAGACTGTGTTATCGCAATGGTGATGTTGGCGTTCAAACTATTCAAAAGTTAGAAAAACTCTCTCCGCAGAAGATAGTAATTAATCAAAATATTGATATTTCTCTAACTGCACCATTACCTCAAATAAATTCATCCCATATCCTTGTCAATGCAGGAAGCGATCGCCGAGATATTTTAGGCGGCAAAACAGAGGTATACTTCACGACTGAAGACATGGTTGTCAAAAATTAAAATCATCCTTGGTAATGCTGTAAACTAAAGCCTCAGCACCCAAGAGGGCGATCACATCTTCTAATTTCTCTCCTAACTTCTCAGCCACCCGTCTAGAAGCTAGATTTTCTGGGCGGATTAAGCTGATTAAACGAGACATTCCCAAATTTTCAAAGCCATAAGCCATCGCCGCCTTTGCACCTTCGGTAGCATAGCCAAATCCCCAAAATTGTCTCCGCAAAGACCAGCCAATTTCTAGTCCAGGCCATCCGTCTGGTTGCCAGTAGCCAATTCTACCAATCATTTCGCCATTGGATTTTTCTTCAACCGCCCACATCCCATAACCGCGTAATTGCCAATGTCCCACAATCATCGCCATATTGCGCCATGATTCCTCACGGGATAAGGGTTTGCCATTACCGATGTAACGCATCACTTCTGGATCACTGCACATATTGGCGTAAGCCTCAAAGTCTTGCTCATCAAATGCCCGTAAAATCAAGCGAGGCGTGGAAATTTGGGAAATTAACATTTGTAATTGCAGATTTTAAGGAGTCTGTTCAGAATCTAAGGATTCTTCATTATTAAAGAACAGCAGACGGACAGCGAGAACGGCAAAACCTACAGCAGCGATCGCTTTTAATAACCGGGTGGGTAATACCTCTGCGACTGCACCCCCAGCTAATGCACCGAGAAAACTAGCTAGGAGTAAGGCCGCCGCACTACCAAAGAATACTGCACGTACAGATTGACCACGGCCAGAAAGTGCGATCGCCGCTAACTGGCTTTTGTCGCCTAATTCGGAGATGAAAACTGTAACAAAACTCAGTCCTAAAAGATGCCAATCCATAATTTTGAGTAACGGGAAATGGGGAATAGGAAATGGGGAAGATTAACCTTGTAATACGTCCCAGAAAAGCATGGCGGAGACAAACAGCAGCATGACTCCAGCTGATTTGTCTAAGGCTTTGGGACTGAATTGCTTAGAAATCCAACTACCTAAGAGTACGCCTAATAAGCTGGTGGTGATGAGTGCAGCCGCAGAACCGAGAAAAACTACCCAAGGTGAATGAGATTCTGCACTCATTAATAAGGTAGATAGCTGGGTTTTATCGCCAATTTCTGCGAGAAAAATAGTAATAAAAGTAGTAGTAAAAACAATAAGTGGTGAACCCTGCTTTTTCTGACTGTCAGCACTAGCTACAGGCTGAATCGGCTCAAAGATAGCATTAGCAAGGCGAGATTCAGTACTTGCCGTTAATTCTGGCTGGTTTTCAGACGCAGATACGCCAGTAAGGATTACGGGTGCAGAGTCGAGTTTCACAGGCGGTAGTTTTGTTACTAGAGAATTTTCATATTCTTCTCATTTTTGCAGATTGTTGTAACAAATGACAACTCTACTCGAAAAAATGCAACTTTCCTGTGAGATATACCATAGCAACCTATCAAAATAATTTTGGCTGACTAGTAGATGTAGCCATCTGAAAATACATTTACCACTGACAAACCCATACATTCCTCCAAACGCAAACAAACAGCACATCACTGCACATCGCGCGATCGCTTCTTTAGATAAAGATGAGACATTGCCAAAATTTAAGCTTTTTTTTAGCAAAAAGCCCCCAAAATCTAACTGAAATAAGCACTATTGCCGACTAAGTATGAATCTGATACTCATATCAATAATTGTTGTAAGTCAATTAAAATTTTCCCAATCAAAATTTCCGGCGGCGACTACCAAAAATTGCTAAGTCACTGAACTAACTACTTAAGATTTACAACCACGCAAACATAGCAGGCAAACAAAGAAAGAGGAGATAAAGTATGTCCCAAATGCTAAATCGTCGTCGATTTCTTCAGGCATCGGCGGCGGCGGCAGCCAGCGTAGGTGTATCCGCTATTCGCTCTTATGCTGCTGGTGTTGATGAATATGTTGAGGCAATAGTGATTGGTAGTGGTTTTGGTGGTGCAGTTGCATCATTGCGCCTTGGTCAAGCAGGAATCGAAACAATCGTACTGGAACGAGGACGACGATGGCAAATTACTGATGCAGGCGATACCTTCTCTACAACAGATAACCCAGATGGTCGTGCTGCGTGGCTGAGTTCCACTACGGTTTTACCCCCACCAGTTCCAGAAATCCCCATTGATGTATATACTGGCGTTCTTGATATTAAGAGAGGTAATGGTATCAATGTATATCGAGGCGCAGGTGTTGGGGGTGGTTCGCTTGTTTATGGTGCTATCACTTATCAACCCACAGAAGAACTATTCTATAAAGTTTTTCCACGCACCATTAACTACAACAGACTGGATCGGATTTATTACCCACGGGTGCGTTCCATTCTCAAAGCATCTCCCATCCCAGATGATATTCTCCAAACTGAATACTACTTGGCAAGCCGCATCCTGATGGAGCAAGCCCGTAAGGCTGGTTTAAATACACGTAAGATTGACGCAGCCATTGATTGGGGTATTGTTCGTCAAGAAATTACCGGTAAAAAGGTTGCTTCCATTATTAATGGTCAAGTGTACTACGGTACAAATAGTGGTGCTAAAAATAGCTTAGATCGCAACTATCTAACTATGGCAGAGGCAACTGGGAACGTGGAAATTCGACCTCTACATACAGTTACTACGATTGGGGAAGCAGATCGTGGGCGTTATCGAGTTGTTTGCAATCAAATCAACGAGCAAGGAGTTGTACTTGTCCAAAAATCCTTTGTTTGTCGCTATCTATTTTTGGCTGCGGGTTCGATTGGCACTACTGAACTATTGCTGCGTGCTAAAGCCAATCGTACTTTGCGCCGACTAAATAATCAGGTAGGGAAGTTTTGGGGAACGAATTCTGATTCCTCCAATTTAATGATTAATGCTGGCCTGACGAATCCAACACCAGGGAATCCAGGTGTAATCGCAGTCGAGCATCTCGACAACCCTATTGCCCCAGTAATACTTGAAGCATTTCACGGACTTCCTTTTGTACCACAAGGTATTCTTCCTGTTCTTGGTCAGGGAATTTCCCAACCAGAGGGCAATCTTACCTACAATAGCACTACTCAGTTAGCGGATTTGTTTTGGCCTAACAACTCTGCCGATAGTCAAAGAAATAATCAGGCTCTCCTGTATACTCTCCAACGGCTCAACCAAGCTAATGGTACAAGTCTCGCTGCACCGCCTGACTACAGTTTTACAGCACATCCTCTTGGCGGTGCAACAATTGGGAAAGTATGCGACACTCATGGGCAGGTTTTTGGTTATCCTAATTTGTTTGTTGTGGATGGTTCGCTTATTCCCGGTTCAACAGCCTGCTCTAATCCCTCACTTACTATTGCAGCTTTGGCAGAACGGAGTATGGATCACTTTCTCAACCGAATTCCTAGAGGTAGAAAAATATAACCTTGCGATTCAACCTTATGGAGCGCAAGGTAGAACAAGCGTTATTCGAGGTTGGGAAGGCATTAACGTAACTGCGCGATGGCGTTCAGCAAGAGCGTGGCTGATCGCCACAGCCGAAGGACAAGTCCGCCCTCTTACAAAACTTGAACTTCAAGAACAGCAGGAGGCAAGGCAGACTGCTGTGGAAAAAACTGATGGTAAAGTGCCGATTGGTAAAGTCTTCAAAGATGTCCTGCAAAGGATAATGGAACGCATCCAATACGGTTCGTATAAGCAGGGGAGGCAGGGGAGGAAAGAGGGTTATTTTCAGAATTCTTCTCTTCCCCGAAGTTTGCTTGGAAGGAAACCCTCCTGACAACTTCTCTTCCTACTTCTCTTCTCCCCTTGCTTCCCCTGCCTGCCTTAACCAAGAAATTCCTTAACCGAACACTATTGGGAACGCACCCAAGTACCTAAAGACATGGTAGGTGCGATCACATCTATTCTCATACCAAATTAACCTGCTGATGCAGGTTTACTGGACATTAACCGACTCTCTCCACCTCATCAACTGATTTAGGAACACCGGCCGTTAACACTTCATGTCCTGTGGGTGTGACTAACACATCATCCTCAATGCGAATCCCAATACCCACCCATCGCGGATCTGTTTCTGGTTGATCTTCGGCGAGTTTTGTGTCTGGAACAATATAAATCCCTGGTTCTACCGTCAAAATTTGACCTGGTTGTAATATCTGCGGTTTATCTTCACCATGCTGATAAACACCCACATCATGAACATCCAAACCTAGCCAATGGCTGGTACGGTGCATATAGTATGGTTTGTATTTCTCTTCCTCAATCAGTTTATCAACTTCGCCTTTAAGGATACCCAGTTCCACCAAGCCTTCTGTTAAGACACGCACAGCCGTATCGTGAACGGAGTTAAAAGTATTACCTGGTTGTACTTGAGCGATCGCTTGTTTTTGTGCTTCTAAGACAATCTCATATAATGCTTTCTGCTCTGGTGTGAACTTACCAGCTACAGGAAACGTCCTAGTAATATCAGAGTTGTAATAGCCATAGGCACAGCCAGCATCAATCAGTAGTAAGTCATCCTCCTGCATCTGGCGGTTATTTTCAATGTAGTGCAGGACACAAGCATTTACTCCAGAAGCCACAATCGAAGGATAAGCCGGCCCCATCCCACCCCGCAGGCGAAAGATGCGTTCCATCTCCGCTTGAATTTCATACTCATAACGTCCCGGTTTAGCGATCGCCATTGCTTGATTGTGTGCTTCAATTGCGATCGCAGCAGCTTGACGCATCATTTCTATTTCTGCTTCGCTTTTGATTAGCCTCATACTATGTAAGACGGTACCAGTATCCTCGATGCCGATTGGCCCTGTACCCCGCCGGGGATAAGTCCGCAGTAAGCGTTGGTAATGATTGAGGATTTTATCGTTAAAAAAGCGATCGCGCCCTAAATGATAGTGTATGCGATCGGCTTTTTCTAAATACTGGGGTAATTTCTCATCTAGTTCAGTGATGGGGTAAGCTTCATCTGCACCATATAATTCTTTGGCTGCATCTACCCCGCAACGATAACCAGTCCAAACTTCTTTTTCTCGCTCCTTGGGTTGGACGAACAACACAAAGCGATGTTCTTGATGATGAGGTGCTAACACAGCTACTGCTTCTGGTTCATTAAAGCCAGTCAGATAGAAAAAATCACTATCTTGACGATAATTGTATTCGACATCGTTGTGCATAACTGCCATTGGCGCACTACGAAAAATGGCTGTTCCATTACCAATTTTGGCCATTAACTGTTCACGACGCTGCCGATATTCTAATTGCATAAGTGGAATTTATTGGCGATTTTATAGTATCTTCTTACACTTTTAACAACTATGGGTGATAGTTGCTAGTTGAAGTCATTCTAGCCAATCTTGATTTTACCTTCAGTGCCTTTTGAGAAACAAGGCAGTCTCTATCAAAGCATTAAACCTGTAGAAATGGCATTTTTATGGGTTAAAGCTCTGCTATCGCTAACCACAAGCTGTTTGCACTCCGCTACCCTAACAGCAGTCAAAATTATTACGTCTATTTATTTTTACTGTATTTAGCTTATACAAAATCAATTTATTGTCTAGTATTTCACGAAAAAATACCTGTCTGTTTATCTCAAACAGTTAATTTTATAAAAGAGAGTATTAAAATAACATTTATCAATATTGTCTTGATTTTATCAAACATTATTAGCTCGATTATTTGACAAATACAAACTCAATACATTTGGCATAACTTTTCTGTTGCAGCAATATACATAATTCATTCATTTTGTTCACAAAGCATGACATGAATACGCTAATTGCATTACTTTTAAGACCAAAAGCACTATCACAATAGATAAAAAAAGTCATGTATTCATAGGGATGTATGGGAATGATGATTTTTACAAAAAACAAATGTTATTTGCATAAAAAATTTTTTCTAAAAAATGTTATTTAGAGACAGAATTATCCATATCTAAAGAGTTAAAACTTTGATAGCAAACAGTCTTAAAAACATACTATGCCTAGCGAACAAGATAGCGCGTTTGATATATCTTTGGCCAAATCACAAAGCTTGCTAGCTACTTCTCAAACTCCCTCAGCTTTTAATATTGCATTACCAAGCAGTCCTACTTCTTCCTCTATAGAGTCAGATTTAGGCAGCATTATATCGCCCACTAATAGTGCTAACCCAAATCCCAATCCTTATCTAACTAGTGCTGCAATTACTCCCGACTTTAACGGCGACGGTAAAACAGATAAAGTTTGGGTCAATACTCAAACAGGAGAGATTGTTGTTCGTCTAATGGATGGAGCAACAACTATACAAGAAGCTTCCCTGGGTCAATATGATTTGACCACCTGGAGTTATGAGATTGCTGATTTCAATAGTGATAACAAAACAGACTTCTTGTTGCGGAACAACGCCACAGGTGAAAATGCGGTCGCGCTGATGGATGGTACAAGAGTTTCTAACTTTGTCTATTTAGACAGAGTTGATGCAGGCTGGACAGCTAGCATTGGTGACTTCAACGGCGATCGCAGGACAGATATCTATTGGCATAATGCCACCAGTGGCCAAAACGCTATTTGGACTATGGATGGTACAACTGTCACTAGCGCAAACGTCCTAGACACAACAGCAGTAGGTTTAGCTCCTACTATTGTTGATTTTGACGGTAACGGTAAGAGTGACATCTTCTGGCGCAATAACACCACAGGCGAAAATAGCGTCTGGTTTATGGATGGTTCACAAGCCACCAAGTATGATCTCCAAGCACAAGACTCATCTTGGTCTTACACTCTCGGAGATTTCAACGGAGACTTCAGAACAGATATTCTCTGGCGCAACACCGCCACCGGTGAGAACAAGATTTGGACGATGAACGGTATCTTCGTCACCGAAGGGACTGTCAATACTCTTGACGCATCATGGAAAGCCAACATTGGTGATTTCAATGGTGATGGTAAGACCGACATTTTCTGGCACAACGAAACCACCGGCGAGAACACAGCTTGGTTGATGGATGGTACATCCGTTAGCAGTGAAGCTTTCTTACCTAGCAATAGTGCTGCAATGTCACCATACCTCGGTGATTACAACGGTGATGGCAAAACAGACCTCTACTGGCGTGATCAAACAACAGGTACAGACACAATCTGGATCATGGATGGAACTAAAGCCACTGAAACACCTGTTACCAATCCCTTAACTCCAGAGTGGTACACTGGTTGATCATTAATTAGGGAGTAGGGAATAAGACATAAAATAGGAAAAAGACAAAAGTAAAAAGATTCTTTTCTTTTGCCTTTTTCCTTTTACCTTTTTACTTCCTTCCATTCCCCATTTTCTAGACAGTGAGGTTAAAATCACAGACAAGGTTTAAATCTGAAGTGGAATTATGAAGACTGCTGAAAAGTTAGCTGCTGGCTGGCTATTAACACTCGGATTCACGTTTTTAACTTCTTCTGTCTCTGCTGTAGTGGAAAGAAATTCTATGTTCAAACCAATTTCTCCAGGTGAAAATGGGGAGTTGGTAAAAGAATATTTCAATAGAGAAAGAGCATCTTTATTAAATGCTACTGCTACACAAGGCCTAATATTTGGTTTACCTACCCTGATTTTAGGTTCATGGATGGGTTGGGGACTATACCGACAAAGTAAAGACGAGAAAAAAGCCCTTCAGCAGCAATTAAGCGATCGCCTACAATCCACTTTTTATCAGATGATTCAAGCAAATGACGGGCGGATCACTGTTTTAGGCTTTGCTATGCAGTCACAACTACCTGCGAGTGTAGCTAAAAAATTTTTAAATGAAAAAGCTAAAGAATTCAACGCCAATTTTAAAGTAACTGAGGAAGGGTCAGTATCATATCATTTTGACCTCTAATATCTAATTAACTTGACAAATAAATCTAATGACGCAGATTTTTTTGAGCATAGCTGCCATTTTAGGTGGTTTGTCAGTGGCCGCTGGTGCTTTCGCTTCCCATGCACTGCGAGAAAAAATTAGTGAGCGATCGCTAGAACTTTTTGATGTTGGTGCGCGTTACCAAATGTATCATGCTCTAGCCTTGTTGCTAGTAGCAGTCTTAATCAGCCGAACACAATCACCACCAACCACTTTGATAGCGAGTGGCTGGCTTTTTATCGTTGGTATAGTGATTTTCTCCGGTAGCTTGTACGCCCTCAGCCTCACGGGAATTAAAATCCTCGGTGCAATCACACCCTTGGGTGGCGTAGCCTTTCTTTTAGGTTGGGGTGCTTTAGCTGTTGCGGCCTGGAATTTGAAGTTTTAAAAGAGCAGGGGGACAAGGTAAATTTTTTCCAATCCCCAGTCCCCAGTCCCCAATCCCTAATCCCCAATCCCTAATCCCCAATCCCTAATCCCCAATCCCTACTCTTTCAAACAAAGCCCGATAAACAGGTTCACCCTTGCTTTGTGTGGATATTTCTCTTTCTGTAGGAACTTGTAAAGGGTTTTCTGCTAGCCATTCACCTGTACCGATTCTTTGAAAATGGGGGTTTTCCATAAAGCGATCGCACATTTCTACTGCGACAAATTCCATATCTGATTGTAGAAATACGACTCCACCCACAGGTAAATAATTAGCTAAATCTGCAACTAATTCTGGTTGTACCACACGACGTTTAGCATGGCGAGTTTTAAACCAAGGATCAGGAAATTGAATCGTCACACGCTGTAAAATTCCTGGTGGAAGTGAAGACAACAGCACTTTTAAAGAGTTATTCGCATTACAAAACACATAATGGAGATTTGTTAAACCTAGTTCAAAAGACAATCTATTGGCCTCTACTACTAATGCTTCTCGGATTTCTAAACCGAGAAAATTCCAACTAGGTTCTATTTGCGCCATATTCAACACAAATCTTCCCCTTGCACAGCCAATATCTAAATGCAGAGGTTGCTGCAAATTAGCATAAATTTTTTCCCAGTCTATGGGATTTACCGGTTTTTGATACTTTTGCGCCAAAGGGTTAACATGCTGGCGGACGCGAATAAATGGCAAATTAATACTCCTTTTTTTTAGTTAATAATCAATAGTCATTAATTATTGGTTATTGGTTTTCTCCCCATGCCCCTGCCCCCTGCCCCTCATCTATACAAATGTTAAGTCTAGGCAATCCTACTCTGGTGGACGAAGCAAAGGTTATACTTTTTAGAAAAGTGTGCTTTTAACTACTGTTTTTAAGAATTGTTAGAAATCAATGGTGCTAAATTTTCGCTTTGCCGTAGTGAGCGACTTACATATCGCGCTTCCTCACACAATCTGGGATCATCCTAGTCGATTTCATCTAGTGGAAGTAAGTATTCCAGCTTTTGAACGTGCTATAGAACATTTAACACAACTTAATTTAGATTTTATTTTACTGCCAGGAGATTTAACACAACACGGTGAGCCAGAAAATCACCTATGGTTACAAAAAAGACTATCTCAATTACCGTTTCCTGCCTATGTTGTTCCTGGTAATCATGATGTTCCCGTCTTGATGGGCAATCAGCAATCCATCGCCTGGGCTGATTTTCCTAATTATTACCAAAAGTTTGGCTACGAAAATACCAATCATCTGTACTACACACAGCAATTGTTGCCAGGGGTGCGGCTAATTGGTTTAAATTCTAATTATTTTAATCAACAAGGTGAGCAAATAGGACGTTTGGATGACGAACAGCTGAGATGGTTAGAAGAGGTACTCGCCACAGCCAAAGATGAATTAGTTTTGGTGATGGTACATCATAACGTAGTTGAGCATTTACCTCATCAATCTCGTCATCCGATGGCAAACCGATATATGCTGGCCAATGCCCCAGAGTTATTGCAAATACTACGACGGTATGGGGTGAAGTTAGTATTTACAGGTCATTTACACGTTCAAGATGTTGCCTGTGATAACGGTGTATATGATATTACTACTGGTTCTTTAGTCAGCTATCCTCATCCTTATCGAGTTTTAGAGTTTCATCGCGATCAACAAGGAAAAGAATGGCTGCAAATACTGTCCCATCGTGTAGAATCAGTACCTAATTTCCCTAACTTGCAGCATTTATCAAAACAGTGGATGGGCGATCGCTCTTTTCCTTTCTTGATGAAATTACTGACATTACCCCCATTAAATTTACCAGAGACACAAGCACAAGAACTAGCCCCTAGTTTGCGGGATTTTTGGGCAACGATCGCTGATGGAGATGCGTTATTAGATTATCCCCACTTTCCGCACAAAGTGCGCCGTTACATTCAAACCTACAGCGCGATCGCTCACACTGGTACTCCCAGTTTCATCGATAATAACAGCACCCTGTTGTTAGAAAAAAGCTTCGACAGTTAACTGTTGACTAATGACTATGACTAAATTTGTCGGCAAATCCCAAAGACAGAAGTATAACCGTGTAGAAAAGTCCTACCGCCAATAGGGCCAATTTCTCCACCACAAAAAAAGCCCCCAACTGGGATATTGGGAACGTAGCGTTTAAATAACTCAGAATCAAAATTGGGTTTGCCGTACAATCCTTCACCACGGCCTACACAGGCAAACATTAAAGCACCGACAGCAGCATGATCTAATCCTGATTGTTGTTGATATCGCTCTAGAAGAAATTCTAAGTCTCCAGCCGAGGCTTGAGCGTCACGCAGATGGAATTGCAGGCGTTGGCCAGGACGAACCAGATCACCGATCGCGATCGCGCCTCCAGATGGATCTACCCCTAAAATAGTCCGAATTAAAAAATCACCCTGCTGCAAAGACATTTTAAATTCATCCATTGCTACCCCAACAAACAGCGAATGTTGTGCCAACGTCCGTTCATGGTCACTCAGGCTAGCAATCAAATCTCGCAGCACCATTAAAGGCACTTGCTCATCTATTTCCAAAATAATATTCCGTTCAGCTTTTGTGACTTGCAGTGGCTTGCCAATCGGTTTACATCCTTGTGCCACGATCGTTTCTAAAATAATGTTGCCACTTAAAGCCAAACCCACAGTCCCTTCTCGATGCAAACTTTGGTGCATTCCTCTCCTAATATCGTGAGCAAATAAAGCCAAACGACCACCAAAGCCTCCTGCACTGGCTTGTCCACCCACGATCACCGAACCAGGATAAGCAAAATCTAAACCCTGTAATAAATCGTTAACACCCGACGAAAAAGCACTAGATAGCAAAACAAAGTGTGGTTGTGGTGATGATGGCACACCAATCAAGTTAATCCACTCATCTGGAGAACTATCCAAATCTGGTAAATCTTCAGCCACCACATGAAAGACTTGCAAATTTACTCCCGGTAGATGAGCCAAAGTCAAGCTTAAAGCTGCTTCTGCTTCCAATTCTTGGGTATCTCCATCCAGGTCAGTACCAATTACGCCACCCCCACTACAACCAATCAGTACAGGTACAGACAACTTTTCTGCCAACAAAGGTAAAACCCTAGAATACTCACTGGCAAACGCAGAAGAAATAAACACTAACCCTAAATCCGCAGGTACAGTTAACGATGAGACAGTCCTTTGTACCACATCTGCTATAGCTGCTTCTAAAGAGGGACGGGTTGATAGGGCATTTACCCACTGCATTTGATCTGCCATGTGTTTTGGGATGCGGTTTCTTGGGTGGTCAGTAGTTTTGAGTTTTCTATCCTAAATGGCAAATAAGGGAATTAGGAAAAGATAGATAGGAGAGTAATCATTATTTTCAGTCAATTTTATGGGCAAATAGCCCTTAATTGTCTAGAGTGCGATTTTAACTAGAGTTGCTATGTTGACTTTGCGGCTAACTCATCTAGGAAGATAAGTCCGAAATTCCTGCTTATATGCACTAAATGATAGTGTACTGTTAGATTTTTGCAGTTCCGATCTATAAAATCTTAAAAGATAAATGGCAATCTGGTGTATATTTCACAGATTGTTGTAATTGTTATCGTTACATCAAAATACAGAATTAGCGGCATCCGTTAATTAGGTACAATGGTGATTGATAGAACACAAGAATAGCAATTTTTGCAACTTTATCTATACTACTAGTACGATTACACAACGAGACGAACACAATGACTGATACTCAAACCAACAAAATTCAAGACCAAATTGAACAAGAAGTAGAACAAGCTCGTGCCATCTGTGATATCTCTGGAAGCAACTCGGCAGAGTGTGCTGCTGCTTGGGATGCGGTAGAAGAATTACAGGCTGAAGCTTCCCATCAACGCCAAAACAAGCCAAAGACTGCTTTTGAACAATACTGTGATGACAACCCCGAAGCAGATGAATGCCGTCTTTACGACGAGTAAAGACTAACTCCGGCATCTTTGTTCGGCCAGACAAGCAACCAGAAGTTGTGAGAAAATATTTTTCGCCTCTTTGTACGCCACCCCGTAATTTCAACTCTCTGTAAGAGTGGATTTGTCGCCGAAGGCACTAAGGCTATGAACACGAGAGTTTTTGTAGGCGTATCGCACTTGTACCAATATCGTAGATTCTGCAAGTCTACCGAAATTTGCTACAGTGGGTGCAAAATATTGCTTTTCAAACTCTGTGAGTTGCTTGTTTTTTTCTCTGTTAGCAGGGATAAGGGTGTAGCCCAACGCAAATTATGAATATAGTGAATGCAATATATTGATTCTTGAGCGTTTGATGTAAATATGCAAAATAATGTTTGGTTTCGCCAATTAGTCTGGATTGACTATCGGCTCGCACTACTATTCTTAGTGACAATTCCCTTAATTATCTTGGCATGGGCTTATGTCCAAAAAGTAGAAGGGATACAAAGACTGTTAATGATTTATTGGCGAGTCTCCAGTCTGCTTGCAATCACAGTTTACTTGATGATTGCCCAGTACCAAGTGAGCTTTATCTCTGGGTTGATAGGGTTGATTCTAGTTCCGATCTCGCTGTGGTTTTGGGTGGATCTCAATGATGAAATTGAGTACTTGCCCAGTACCCCCTTAAAGATAACTTTCACGTCTTGGCGTTGGGCTGTAACGCTTTATTGCTTGTTAGGCTCAATCGCGTTCATACCTTTTTTGGGTTGTGCTTTTTCTAGCAACGCCATTAAAACGCCTGAATGTCTCGTCTGGTTTGAAGCTCCGTTGCTGTATAAAGACTATTTTCATCACAATAGCAAACACGCCTTTTTAGGCTTTTTAGGCATAGTGGGTTTAATAATCTACGTACTGTACTTAAGCTATTTTGTCCTCGTCAAGCTGGGCAAGCAGGGACGCTCGGCTACACAACAATAAACTGTCGCTGCATTGCAATTTCACCTTTCAATTTTCCAAAATGAGTTCCATTGGCAAGCGACTAGAACAATACACCATCAAACGCCCACAAGAAGTCTTACTCGTGACAGTAGAAATCGCTGATGAGCAAGATAAAGTAGCGATTTTCAAAGGTTTCTCCAGTTCCTTGATGCGCCCCACCGCATTTGACCCCGAAATTCCAGTTATCCCAGATGGGTCAATAATCATTAACATTGACCGCATAGCCAGTCCCTATAATCCTGAAGCACCCCGTTATCTCGAAAGGCAAATTTCTTGGGAAGCGATGCAGGTTCTGCTCTCGGAAGTGGGTGTATAGGAGGCTGATAGGGGGAAGGACTGTTGTACAGGCGGGTTTAACCAACATATCTGTTTTCCCCATGAACATCTCACAGAACCCGCCCCTACTGACTAATGACTAATGACTAATGACTCGTAGTGGATACACTTTACCCGTTTTTGCCTGTGCTGCCGCTGTGGCTGCTTTGCATTGGTTACGTTCTCGTCAACCCTTACTAGTAGTAGCAGTTGACTTGATTACACCTGCACAAATAGCAGAAATCTCTATAGAGCAGGTAGCAGGACTATCTGAGAACATGGCTTTGGCTATTACTCGCTCTGATCCGGGTGACAATCTGGACTTGACCAAAAATACCCCAGTGTGGGCGTTGGTGGAGTGGGGAAGAGTTGGGGACGAGCAAGTCAAAATTCAAGGTGGAGAGGGAATTGGTAAGCAAGTCAATGCTGACAATCATCCAGCAATTTATGGTTACGCGCGGCAGTTGATGCGCGAGAATTTGTCTCGACTACTAGCATCAGGGGAAAACATCACAGTGACGATCATCTTACCAGAGGGGCGATCGCTCGCTGTCCGTACCTCAAATGCTGCCTTTGGTGTGGTGGAAGGACTTTCTCTGTTAGGAACATCAGGAATCTCTCAACCTCTAAGCACGCCTGAGCAGTTAAATACTTTTCGGACTGCATTACAACAAAAAGCGAGTCAGTTTACTAGTCTAGTATTTTGTATTGGCGAGAACGGCTTAGATTTAGCTCCAAAAATCGGTATTAACCCTGATAAATTGGTAAAAACTGCTAACTGGTTGGGGCCAATGTTAGTGGAAGCTGAACTTTTGGGTGTTAAGGAAATCTTATTGTTCGGCTATCACGGTAAGTTGATGAAGTTGGCTGGCGGGATTTTTCACACCCACCATCACTTGGCTGATGGGCGCAGGGAAGTTTTAACTACTCACTGTGCTTTGGTAGGATTAGGTAAACAAGATATCGAAGCAGTTTTTCACTCTCCCACGGCTGAAGCTGCACTGACACACTTAAGAGGCTTAGATCAGTCTACCAACAGTGATTGTGTCAATCAGGTTTACAGCGCGATCGCCGAAACTATCGATGCTCGTTGCCAAGAATATCTTCAAAGTCATCGGACTCAAAACACTGGAAACACAGTCTGTGGCTCAATTCTTTTCGATCGCGATCGCAAAATTATCGTGAAGAGCAAAACTGCTTGTAACTTAATTGGAAATTTATGTTAATTTATTATGAATAATCATAAATAATTCCAATAAATAACTTTTTCAGTAAGCACCCTAGGGTAATTTATACCTTTTAATGCCTTGTATATCAGCCTAACAAACGTTAATCGTATAGCGTTTGTGATAATTTACTCTACCCTTTGCTGGCTAAACTAAGCAGCGAAACTGTACATCTCAACACAGAGCAATCATCTACTTCTAAATTTGCACTTTCTATTATGAATACAGTGGTGACTCTACCAACCGAACAAGCCCCTCAAGCATTAGAAGAGTTTGGGCGGCTTGAGCGTCAAATTATCGTCATTTTAGACTTTGGTTCTCAGTATTCTGAACTGATTGCCCGGCGTATCCGCGAAACTCAAGTATACTCCGAAGTTCTCTCTTATCGCACCCCAGCTGAACAGTTACGCAAACTCGACCCCAAGGGCATTATTCTCTCTGGTGGCCCCAACTCAGTTTATAGTGATGGTGCGCCCCATTGCGACCCAGAAATTTGGCATTTGGGTGTTCCCATCTTAGGTGTTTGCTACGGTATGCAGTTGATGGTCAATCAACTCGGTGGTGAAGTAGCTAAAGCTGATAGGGGCGAATACGGCAAAGCCTCGCTATATATTGATGACCCTACAGACTTATTAACTAACGTTGAAGATGGCACTACAATGTGGATGAGTCATGGTGACTCAGTAACTCAAATGCCGCCAGGGTTTGAAATCCTAGCTCATACAGAGAATACCCCTTGTGCTGCGATCGCTGACCACGATAAAAAACTGTACGGTGTTCAGTTCCATCCAGAAGTTGTACACTCTATCGGCGGTTTGGCGTTAATTCGCAACTTTGTTTATCATATCTGCGAGTGTGAACCCACCTGGACAACAGCCGCCTTCGTAGAAGAAGCAATACGGGAAATTCGCGCTAAAGTTGGCGATAAACGGGTGCTTTTAGCTTTATCTGGGGGTGTTGACTCTTCCACCTTGGCTTTCCTACTACACAAAGCAATTGGTGATCAACTCACCTGTGTATTTATCGATCAAGGCTTTATGCGGAAGTATGAGCCAGAAAGATTGGTGAAGTTATTCCAAGAACAGTTTCATATTCCTGTCGAATATGTTAACGCTCGCGATCGCTTCCTAGCAATGATGGCAGGAGTAACAGATCCAGAAGAAAAACGCCGCCGCATCGGTCACGAATTTATTCAGGTATTTGAAGAAACATCCAAACGCCTAGGCCCCTTTGACTATCTGGCGCAAGGAACTCTTTACCCCGATGTGATTGAATCTGCTGATACCAATGTTGATCCCAACACCGGAGAACGGGTAGCAGTGAAAATCAAGAGCCATCATAATGTCGGTGGTTTACCTAAAGATTTAAGATTCAAGTTGGTAGAACCTCTGCGAAAACTGTTTAAAGATGAAGTCCGCAAAGTCGGACGTTCCATTGGTTTACCAGAGGAAATAGTCCAACGCCAACCATTTCCCGGCCCTGGTTTAGCAATTCGCATCTTAGGAGAAGTCACAGCCGAACGTTTGAATATTTTGCGGGATGCTGATTTAATTGTCCGGCAAGAAATCAACCAACGTGGCTTGTATCATGAATACTGGCAAGCCTTTGCAGTCTTGTTACCCATTCGCAGTGTTGGTGTCATGGGCGATCAACGCACCTATGCCTATCCCATTGTGTTACGGATTGTCAAGAGTGAAGATGGGATGACAGCAGATTGGGCGCGCGTACCTTACGACGTGTTAGAAGTAATTTCTAACCGCATTGTCAATGAGGTCAAAGGTGTGAATCGTGTGGTGTTTGATATTACCTCTAAACCACCTGGAACTATTGAATGGGAATAAGCGTAATTTTGGCTTGTAGATTGCAAGTCTAGATTTGCAAGTGGTTAAATAAGGTGGGTAATGCCCACCTTATTTTTTGCCATATTAAATTGTATTCAAACAGAATCTTCTGATTCCCAAACCCCTACTTCCTATTTAATAGATTACACAGGTTATTTTGAATGGTCAAAGTAAAGGCAATTTAATAGTGAATGTAGCACCCTGTCCTGCACCAGTGCTAGTAACGTTAATTGTCCCACCGTGTAATTCTACTAGATGACGAGCGATCGCTAAACCTAGTCCTAAACCACCCTGATGATGATGATCAGCTTGATGATAACGTTCAAAAACGTGGGGGAGAAATTCTGGACTAATACCAATGCCGGTGTCAGTCACTGCAATTTGGGCTTGAGCATTTTTTGCGAATAAAGTGACTGTGACTTTTCCCCCCTGAGGGGTGAATTTAATAGCGTTGGAGATAAGATTGCCTAAAACCTGTAGTAAACGGTTGATATCACCAGTAATAGTGGGAACTGATTGATCTATTCTAGATTCTAGAACAATATTTTTAGCCTGGGCTGATGGATAAGCGGTCTCAACTGCTACACCGATAATTGCCGCTAGATTAACATGAGTCAGTTCTAATTGTAATTTGCTGCGGAGAATACGTGAGATATCGAGCAAGTCTTCTAGGAGTTTTGCTTGAGATTTAGCGTTGCGTTCAATCGTGTCTATAGCACGGGTAAGATCAGTTTCATCGAAGTTGCGCGCTTTGAGCAGCTGCGCCCAGCCGAGAATAGCATTGAGTGGCGATCGCAAATCATGCGATACCATCGCCACAAACTCATCTTTCGCTCGATTGGCGGCTTCTGCTTCTTGCCGGGCAGTTTTTTCTAGTTGTAAAAGTCGATCACGTTCTGCTTGTAACTGTTTGTAGTCATGAATATCTGTACTAGAGCCGAACCACTGTATGATTTGCCCTTGCTCATTTTTGATAGGGACTGCTCTAGTTAAATGCCAACGATAACTACCATCATTTTTTTGATATCTGATTTCCTGTTGATAAAGTTCTCCAGTTTGCAGAACTTTCATCCATTCCTGCATAACCGATGGGATATCATCTGGATGTATAACCTCTAGCCAACCAAACCCTAGTGATTGCTCAATGGTTCTGCCAGTGAATTCATGCCAACGTTGATTCAGATGTTCAAATTCACCTTGAGCATTACTAATCCACACCAAGTGAGGTACAACATTTGATAGGTAGCGGTAGCGTTCCTCGCTATGGCGTAAAGCTGTTTCCACTCGTTGGCGTTGAGTCAGATCAATCACAAAACACACAGCATAACCCGCTGCTTCCCTTCCTTCAATTTGAGCGATTCCTACTAATACAGGTACACGCGAACCATCTTGATGCAGATATTCTTTCTCAAACGGTGTACAAGCTCCATAAAGTTGCAATTCTTGAATTTTTTTCTGGTCGAGTTCTTGATATTCTTGCGGTGTCATTCGATCCCACCGCAGGCTACCAGCTTCTAACTCTGCATGGGTGTAGCCCAACATTTCTAAAAAAGCATTATTGGCTTCATATATCTGGCCACTGAAGTCACCGAAATAAATCCCAACTATATTCGATTCCACAATGCGACGGAATTTGGCTTCGCTTTGGCGTAATGCGACTTCTGCGTATTTGCGATCGCTAATATCCGTCGTACTGCCAACTACTCTGACTGCTTCTCCTAAATGATTTCTGGTTATTATTCCCTGATCTAAGACATAAAGATACTGGTTGTTTTTATGACGTACTCGATACTCAATCGTATACTGATTTTGCTTTGCAACTATATTCTGGAATTTTTGTAGTACCAGTTCTAAATCATCAGGATGAATGTGCTGTTGCCACCATTCAATAGTAGGTTCTGCTTCCTCTAAGGAATAACCTAAAATTCGGGTTAACGCTTCTGTTCTCGTAACCTGATTTGTTTGTATATTCCAGTCATAAATTAGAGAATTCACAGCGGCGGCAGCTAAACGAAAACGTTCATTACTATCACGCAATTCGTTTTCTGTGCGCTTGCGAGTTGTAATATCAAAAGCTGTACCAACTATTTGACGCGGTGAAGTGTCAGCATTCCTATTAAATATAGAATTACGACTTTGAAACCATCGCCATTCGCCATTAGCGTGTCGCATTCGATATTCATGTTCTACGACTTCCCCATCTGCAACCGAGTCAAATTGCCCAAATACAGCAGGGAGTTGTGCGAGATCGTCAGGGTGCATGATTTGAGTTAAGAATTCTTTTCCCAAAGCTTGAATTGATTGGGGAGTATATCCTAATAGGTTTGTGACTTTCTTATTCAAATACACATTTCGCCGTTCTACTAAATCGTAAACATACAAAATTCCCGGTGTTGTTTCTGCAATGCGTTCGATGAGTTTTTGGCTTTCCCGTAAGCGTTCTTCACTCCGGCGTAGCTCGGCACTTAACTGTGCTTTTTTAATTGCCGAGTAGAGTGTTGAGCGTAAACGTTCCCCAGTAGTTTCTCCTTTAACCAAATAGTCGTGAACACCACTTTTCATAGCTTGGACAGCAATGTCTTCGCTACCATAGCCTGTGAGCATGACTACAGCAGGCATATTTTCCTGAGCTATTTTTTGTAGTTCTACTAAAAATTCCAAACCATCTGAATCTGGCAATAGAAAATCTAATAAAATGCCGTCAGGTAGAGACGTTTGACATAACGCTAATGCGTCTTCCCCTAATTCTTGTTCTATAATTTCATAGTTATACTCTCGCTCTTGCTGAAGATAACGACGATAAACCTGACGGTCTTCAGGAGAATCATCAATGATTAAAATCGTTAGCGGTTGTGCCATGACTATTTGCTAACAGTATCAGGAAGAATAACAATATCTAGCCAGTAAATTAAAAAGCTGTGAATTGTTGTTACTAATCGATTTATATCGATTGGTTTAAGAATATAACTAGCAACACAGTATTGATAACATATTTCAATATCCTGAGGATTAGAAGAAGTTGTGAATACGACTATAGGAATAGATCTGAGGTTTTGGTCTTGTTTAATTTGGGCTATAATTTCCCGCCCATCAGTACCAGGTAAATTTAAATCCAGCAAAATAATTGATGGGCGTGGAGCAGTTTGAGCATCTTGATAAGTTCCATAATGGTATAGAAAATCTAGAGCTTCATCTCCATCAACACAACGGAAAACAGGATTTAATACTGCTTCTTTTTGAATAAATCGACATAAGGCTTCAAAGTCTTCATCGCTATCTTCAATTACTAGTAAAGGTTGGGTAATGTTGCCAATCATGGAGTAAGGGTGTAATATCAATTCAAAATTCCAAATAAAGCTTTTTTCCTGCTTTCGGCTTCCTCTTAATATTCTGCTCCTTTTAATGTGAAATAGAAAATGCTACCTTCACCATAGGCTGAATCCAACCAAATTTGACCACCATGTCGTTCGACAATTTTTTTGGCAATGGTGAGTCCTGCGCCTGTACCCCCACCGTATTTGCTGGGGCCGTGTAGTCGTTTGAAAATCCGAAAAATTGATTCAAAATGCTTTTCTCGAATACCGATACCGTTATCTTGAATGTAGAATGTGATTTGTTTAGTGGGATGATCTAGATAGCCAATTTCAATCCATTTGTTGGGTTTATCGTTATATTTAATCGCATTAGTAATGAGGTTACTAAAAACTTCGCCTAACTGGACGCGATCGCAATATACTGTTGGCAGTGGTCTGGGAATGCGGATTTCTACCCCTGATTCTTCAATCCGAATACTTAACATATCTAAAACCCGATGTAATACATCATTGAGATTAGTCGCTTGCATGGAAATATCCGCTCTTCCCAACCGAGAGAAATGCAATAGTGAATCAATTAAATCCTCCATGCGTTGAGTCAAACGAATCAGGGTAATTAACTTTTCCTTGCCTTCAGCATTGAGAATTTCGCCATAGTCCTCCATTAAAAAGTTAGAGTAATTGTGAATTCCCCGCAAGGGTTCTTTCAAATCGTGCGATGCAATATAAGCAAAAGCATCTAATTCTTTATTACTGCGCTCTAGTTCTATATTTAATTGAGCTAATTCATCGGCTTTTTGCAGCACTACACCAATAATCGCACTTCTTAACTCTAGAGCAGCGTTGATTTCATAAGATTTCCACGGTAGAGACTTCAGTAGCACTGTCTCTTTCCACAATTCAAAAGATTTTCGGGGTGACAAGCGCACACTTCCGTTAGTTGTTACTTCTACGGGCTTATGAGGATTACCTCCCCAATTTACGGTCTGTACTACCTCTGGACGAAACCACAAAATATAGTTTTTCTGACTTTTAGAAATAGAAAGTACTATCAACCCACTAGCCACATCGCGCAGTTTTTCTGCTTCTGGATAAACTGTCGCTAGAGAATTAGTATAAAAAATTTCTTCATGCAAATTTTGATTTAACCATTCTATTAACTTGTCAATATCTGGGTGATTGGGTATATTGCCGACAGTAGAATATTGACCATGAATACAGACAACAGCCCCCGTGGCATTGACTAAATGAAGTAGATTCGGCTCATACTGAACTAACGCGTCAGTAAAATTATTTTCTGCCGACATATATTCTACTAACTTGCTATGCACAGACTTAACTTTAATTTTGGATTCTGTGTCTTCACTATCTTCTTTCGCGCTCATTTCTACAGAAGTCATTTGCCCTAAAAATTCGCAAGCACTCCGAATTTCATAGGGAATATATTTCGGTGACTGATGATGACAAGCAATTAATCCCCACAGTTTTTGATTTTTGATCAGAGATATGGACATAGAAGCAGTAACGCCCATATTCTGCATATATTCAATATGCAGAGGTGAGACGCTTCGCAATATTGATTTACTCAAATCTAAAGGCTGACTATTAATAGGATTATTTGTAGGAATAATTGTTACTGGTTGATAATGAGAATTCGGTATAATTCTCAAACAATTGTCAGTGTAGAGCTTTCTAGCTTGTTGAGGAATATCAGAAGCCGGGTAGCATAAACCTAAATATGATGTGAGATATTCAGGTTTTTCTTCGGCGATCACTGTACCATTCCAATTTTCATCGAAGCGATAGATCATCACTCTATCGAAACCAGTAATTTTCTTGACTTCTTTTGCTAAAATTTGACTGATTTCAGAGATATTAGTTGCTGCTTGTAATCGAAGTATTGCTAATTTTACTAAATGGTAAAATCTAAAAAAAGCATGATTTTTGTCTGATGGACTTGGTTCTAGTTCTAAGATGATAATTTTATGAGAACGATAAATAATGCCATCAAAATCTATAGTTTTATCATTGACTGTAATGCTAATTTCTATAGGGTTAGCAATATGCAACTCATTACTAGCTAAACAATCTTGGAGTAAAGTGATTTGTTCTGTGTCTAATACAGTATCTAAATTTTGATTAATTAATCTTTCTGGGTGTATACCTAAAAAAGTAAATGTATTATTACTAACTTGTAAAATAGTTAATTCTGCTGGGTGCAAAGCTAACAGAACGCCGTGGGGCTGAATAGAGCTAGGAATATGGATTGGTTCTTTGTCACAGTTACTCAGGTCAACCTGAAATGCCATAGTAGTATCGTCAGTGTTCACTTTTTATCCCTGATGATGTTGACTAGATATCAGACTGACTCTAATATACTTTTTATTTAGTTGACGGATGATTTTGAGAGAAGAATATTAGCATACTTTGATGGAGAAGCACTGTATAAAAACTAGTAAATATATGATTAATTTTATTCGTACTTATTAGCAATAGTTAATCGCATAAATAGATTTAAATACACCGTATTTGCAAGTAAATCTCTGTTTATGACAAATTAGACAAAATTTAATTTTTGTGAAATGGTGAACAGTCATCTCTCTACTTCCCCTACACCCCTGCTCCCTTGTCTCTCATAAAACACAATAGCGATCGCGCCCCTGTTGTTTGGCATTGTACAATGCTCTATCGGCTAAAGCGACGAGTGTATCCGGGTTGATGTCATTCGCAGGGATGAGAGTAGTAATACCCAAACTCAGTGTGACGATATCTCTAATATCAGACTGTGCATGGGGAATGGCTTGCGCGTGAATTGCTTGTTGAATACTTTGTGCGACCTTGATTGCTTGTGCTGAGTCAATATTGGGGAGGAGTACCGAAAATTCTTCTCCGCCGTAACGTGCCACCAGACTAGCAGGATAATCAACTATCTGCTGTACTGTTTGCGCGACCCTGATTAGACAATCGTCGCCGACAAGATGAACATAGTAATCGTTATAGAATTTAAATTTATCAACATCAAATAGAATCAGTGATAGGGGTTGTTGTTCTTGTGCAAGGCGTTTCCATTCTTCTTGCAATCTTCTATCCAAGCAGCGACGGTTAGCCACCTGAGTCAAACCGTCGAGATTTGCTAGTTGTTCTAATTTCTGATTAGCATCTTGCAGAGCTAGTTCAATTTGTTTACGTCCAGTGATATCGCGGATGGTAACAGCAAAACCATCACCTAACTTAACTGCAACAAAATGATGCCACAAAGAATTGCCAAATGGATAGTAAAAATCCCGTTTTAAAGGTTTCCCAGTTTCGACGATATTCACGAACTCATGAAAGAGTTGTGGATCTAAATTAGCTAAAAATCTTTTGAGTAGTAATTTACCCATCATATCTTCACGGTTACTGTTGAAAGCTTTGGCAATGATAGGGTTGACCACTAAGCAAGCAAAATCATCGATCTCCCCAGTTATAGGGTTGCGGACAGCTTGCATAGCAGCAATACCGTCTAGTGAACTATTCAAAATGCTGGCAAGCATCGCCCTAGACTGATACAGTATCTCTTCTGTTTCTCTGCGCCTAATATTTTCTCGTTCTAGAAGCCGTTGCTGGCGTTGAATAGTTAGCTGATTTTCAATGCGTGCGACAACTTCCCCCATTTGAAAGGGTTTGGTGATGTAGTCTGTCCCCCCTAGCTCAAAGGCGGTGACTTTATCGAAAACATCATCTAAAGCACTAATAAAAATCACAGGAATGGTACGTAGTAGCTCATCCGCCTTGAGAATTCTACAGACTTGATAACCATCTATTTCTGGCATCTTGATATCTAAAAGGATGATATCTGGCCGCTTCACCTTGACTGTTTTCAGTGCCATTCTTCCGGTCGTGACACTGCGGACAGTGTAGCCAAGATTGAGCAGAGAATGGCTTAATAACTGTAAATTTTCAGGAACATCGTCTACTAGCAGAATATTACCCTTATTTTCTGACTCAGAATCAAAATTCATTGCTGATGAGAGGTTCGGCTAAATCAACCAACTCCTCAAATTTAAATTGCCGAGTCAGTTTTGTCAGTGTTTCTCGCAAATGAATTTCAGCTTCAGGAATTTCCCCTACCAGTTTGATGACGAGTTTGGTATTAGCCTCAAGCGCAGCTGCATATAAATGAGCAATCTATGCTAGAGAAATACAGGTGATGTTTGGCAATATCAAGATATTCTGTTGTTTTTTCCACCGACTTACTCGTATCTTCCTCCTAAATCAAAGCTAATTTTTTCCGATTCATATGCTGGTGGTTCGACATGAATTAAAATCCTCACTGGACTAAAGCGTGCTTCCAGTTGACGTTCTACTTGTTCTGTAATGCGATGAGCAGTTTCCACATCAGGCGCATCTACGATGAGGTGCATTTCAATGAAGACTTGACGGCCTAAAATACCGCGCGAAGCAATATCATGACAGTTAATCACTCCAGGAACAGCAGTGGCAATACCGTGGATTGCTTCTGGCGCGATCGCTATTTGATCTACTAACCAAGGTAAATTTTCTTTTAAAACTGACCAACCACTCCAAAAAACCAGCAACGCCACCGGGAAAGCCAAAGCTACATCCAGCCATTGATAACCCAGCCATACCCCAATCAAACCACCGATCACGGAGATTGTGACCCAAACATCACTCATGGTATGAGTAGCATCAGCAATTAAAATTTGGCTACCAACTCGCTTACCCACACTGCGCTCATAAAACGCCACAAAGATATTCACACCTAAGACAATTAGCAGTATCCACAACTCAGGCGGAGATATTCTCACTGGTTCACCACCCTTAATAATACGTTCAATTGCGCCTTGGAGAATTTCAAAACAAGCAATTCCTAGAAAGGCGGCGATTCCTAAAGCACCCACAGCTTCAAATTTTTGGTGTCCATAGGGATGCTCGCGATCGGGATAGGGAGAAGAAAATTTACTAGCAACTAATCCTAAAACGTTGTTTGCACTATCTGTCACACTATGCAAAGCATCAGCCAATAAACTCAGAGAACCTGTCAAATATCCCACAAATGCCTTTAATCCCATCACAAATAAATTCAGCACTAGGGTAATGATTAAAACCTTTCTGACCTCAGCCCTGTTATCGTAAGTCATAGATATTTTTTACATGAAGTTCTATGACTTATCAGTGTACTGCTAATGTCATTCTTTTAATATCTACAAATTGTATTAAAGTCTTACGCAGCAAGGATTATATCTATCTTTAATTGATGATTTTTAACTATATTTATTGAGATTAATTGTAATTAAAACAAGCTATAAATTAGATTATTATTGAATAATACTCTGTAGGTAAAAGCATATCTTTAGCATTAAGACATCTCGCTATGAGAGATATGATTGCGGTGTAGTTCAAACTACTGCTAGTAGTAAAGCGTAGTTGCCAGAATTATCTGGCACTACTATCTAAATCACATTGGTATTTGGCTATACTTTGCCGGTGAACGCTCTTTCAGCCGGGCCTGTCATGTAAACCCGTTGGTCTAGTTCTGACCATTCAATATGCAGTAAACCACCAGGTAATTCTACCGTAGCGGCGCGATCGCACTTTCCGGTCAACACCCCAGCCACCAAGGAAGCACAAGCCCCAGTTCCACAAGCCAGCGTAATACCTGCGCCTCTTTCCCAGACACGCATTTTCAGGTAATCACGACTAACCACTTCGATAAATTCGGTGTTGGTGCGTTGGGGGAAAGCTGGGTGGTGTTCAAATTTTGGGCCGATAGCTTCTAAAGGAATCGCTGCCACATCGGGGACAAATGTAATACAGTGAGGATTGCCCATGCTGACACAGGTGACATCCCATGTTTGCCCTGCTACTTCTAGAGATTGGTTAATCACTTTCCCATCGGTAGCACCCAAGCTAGTAGGTATTTCACTAGCTAGTAATCGAGGTACACCCATATCTACCCTAATTTGACCATCAGGCATCAGCTGGGGTGTAATTACGCCAGCTAAAGTGTGAATGCGGTAAGTATCTTGATTGCGAGATATTCCTTCTAAGTCTGCGAGAAAGCCTGCTAAACAGCGAATCCCGTTACCACACATTTCTGGTTCTGAGCCATCGGAATTAAAAATTCGCATGGTGTAATCAGTGCCGTTTTCCCCAGGTAAGGCAAAAATCACACCATCAGCACCGATACCGAAATGGCGATCGCATAATTTAACAGCTTGCTCAGGAGTCAATACAGGCGAGCTTGAGGCACGATTATCAATCAAAATAAAGTCATTGCCTAAACCGTGATACTTAGTAAATTCGATTGCCATTTTTCCAATGATGAATTATCAATGATTAGGTATTAGGGATTGGGTACTGGGGATTGGGATAACTCTTTCCCAGTCCCCACTCCCCAGTCCCCAGTCCCTCAATTATTCCATCATTATCAAAAATGACTATCACTGATTTTGACACTTCACTGCCTAGCATTCGCCAAGTCCAAACCCTGATTAAAAATACAGGAACAGTAGAATTCAAGCTAGTTACTGGTGACTTGCTAAAAGGCAGAATTTTATGGCAAGACCCTAGCTGTGTTTGTATTATGGATGAAAATAGTCAGCAAATTACTATTTGGAAATCAGCGATCGCCTACTTGAAAACAGGGGACAGATGATAGGGAACAAGGAACAGGAAATAGGTCTTCAAAACCCCTACACCCCTACACCCTCACACCCCTATACCCTTATACCCCGCCTAAACCTCCTTAACTACTTGTGTATCTCTAGCTTTTACCATTGGAATAGATAAGGGTAATTGATTAATAAATAGCGGTTGGAGTTGATTTAAACCATTCAAGCTACCGCAGAGTAGGACTTGATCATTAGCGCGCAAATCCATACTGCTATCAGGACAACGGATAAATTTGCCATCCCGTCGCATGGATTGGATTTGCACCCCGGATTCTAGATGTTGAGTTAATTCGGCTATGGTTTTACCCAAAATTGGGGTATGAGCATCGACAGTAATCCACTGACAGGCACTATTTTCTCCCGGAATAGCCACCTTCCCTTGGGCTAATTCTGCCAAAGCTGCTAGTTCTTCGGATGCACCCACAACCAAAAGGCGATCGCCTGCTTCTAATTTGGTTTCTTGATTGGGATAGTCAATTTCTTCGCCGTTAGCACGGCGAATCGCCATCAAGCTCACGCCTGTGAGGTAGCGCACATCCGCTTCCTCTAAACTCATACCAATTAGGGGTGAGTCTGCTGGGAGGGGGTACCAACGGCGATTGAGGTCGCGGGTAACTTGGTCTAAGTGGCGGGACACTTCGGAAGCAGTACGCTCTGGACGCAGATCTAAGTAATGATCATTACGGATTTGCTGCATTTCCCGTTGCACTACAGAGGGTGAGAAGTTGAAGCCAGTTAGTAAATAAGTAGCCATTTCTAAACTCGCCTCAAATTCTGGCTGAACTACTTCCCTTGCGCCTAGTTGATACAAAACCTCAATATTTTTATCTTGAGTAGCCCGGACAACTAAGTTTAATTCGGGATGTAATTCTAAAGCGCGTTTCAGACACAGACGGATACTCATGGGGTCAGGAAGTGCGATCGCCATCCCTTTAGCATGATTTACCCCGGCAGTTTCTAAAACGTGTAAACTCACGCAATTACCGTAGACGTAAGGGACTCCCGCCTCCCGTAACTGCTGAATTCTGCTTTCTGATTGGTCAATTACTACTACAGGTAAATTATGCTGTTGTAACAGCTTGACCAAATTCCTACCCACTCGCCCATAACCACAAACTACTACATGATCTTGAAAAGGTAGTTCTTCAGAAACATCTTTGGCTTGACTTTCATCTAAATAGGGTTGCAGCCAAGGCATTGATTCCATCAAGTTAAATAAAAATGGCACTAACCGCAGTAAAAAGGGAGTCAGCATGAGTGTGACGGCGGTAGTTCCCAAAATTAGTAAATATATCCGCCGCGACACCAACCCCAAAGCCTGTCCTTCACTGGCTAATACAAAGGAAAATTCCCCAATTTGCGCCAGTCCCAACCCCGCAATTAAAGCTGTTTTTAACGGGTAGCGGAACAGTTTGACTAAGGGTGTGATAATTAAAAACTTGCCGACGAATACTAAAGCGACTAACCCTAAAATTAATTCCAGGTTGTTCCACAAAAATACGGGATCGATTAACATCCCAATGGCAGCGAAGAATAAACTCGCAAAAATATCTCGCAGTGGTTCGACATAAGTGAGAGTTTGGTCAGCGTACTCTACCTCAGAAATCATTAACCCAGCGACAAACGCTCCCATTTCAATGGAGAGTCCCAGATATTCTGTCAACAGGGCTATACCCAAGCACAACGCCACTACCCCTAACAAGAATAGTTCCCGGCTTTCGGTACGGGCTAATAGTCGCAACAACGGCGGAATCAGCCAAATTCCCGCCACCACAGCCCCCGCCGCAAATAAACCAATCCGCACCAAGGCTGTCAAAAGGGCAATCCCAATCGCTTCCCCTGGGGCGTGGAGTGCAGGTAACACCGCCAGCATTAATCCCAGGGCTAAGTCTTGGACGACCAAAATCCCCAACATCACCTGACCGTGGGGAGTTTCGGTTTCGTTGCGCTCCATCAAGCACTTAAGCACAACTGCTGTAGAAGATAGGGAGAGAATACAACCTAAGAACACACCCTTGGCGGGTAAAGTTCCCCATGCTCCCGTCACTCCACACACCACCACCGTCACCAGAATGGTCAAGGCGATTTGTAGCCCACCACCGCCGAGGGCGATCGCTTTCACTTTTTTCAGTTCAGCAAAGGAAAACTCCACACCCAAGGCGAACAATAGGAAGGCAACCCCAAATTGCGCCAGTGTTTCCACTTGCACAACTTCTTTAATCAGCCCCAACCCAGCCGGCCCCACAACCATCCCACCGATGAGATATCCCAACAGTACGGGTTGTCTTAGCATAGCTGCTAATAAACCGCCACAGGCAGCAACGCCTAAAACAGCGACTAAATCGACAATTAATCTAAAATCTTCTTGCACCAGTTTTTCTAAGAACTATTAAGACCCATTAACTTTAGAATACAAATTTTTATCTATCTGAGGGGAGGGTAACAGCAATTCAAAATTCAAAATTTAAAATACCCTAAGAGGTTGTTTGAAAAGTCTAATTTATTACTTACCTTAGCGACTGGAAGTCGCGGCTATACAGACCAAACCCACCTGCGTTGGTTCAAAACCTTTGATTTTTCATTAGTCCGTGCAGGCGGTGAGACCAGTCCTGTAGGCGGGTCTCCCGCCTTAGGGAACTGGCGAACCCGAAGGGACTTTGTTTGTGTAGTAGCGAATTATATTCGCCCTGTACTACAAAATTTACATCTCAAATTGTGTTTGTAATAAAAATTGCCATAATCAAGCCAGTAAATTTGGGAATTAGGGCAAAAGTTTGCACCACCAATCAATGTATTTATTTATACTAAACCCATTAAATTATTTCTATAAGCTTGTAAAGATTGAATAAAGTTTGGTTAAATTATAGCTTTAATTAAGATTTGTAACTCCATTTTGGGAAGACTAAATATGGCAATCATGTTGGTTCTAGTTATTGGTGCTGGAACTGGAGAAGGATTTTTTCGCTGCGAACACAAGCCATACCACATTAAGGGAAAAGGATGGAGATTATGCTTGCTATCCATAGCATGACCAATGCTAATGAAATCAGCCTGCAATTAGATTCGACCTTAAGAGACTTACCAATGTGGGAAGTGCAATTTGAGCTACATCTCCCAGGAAATACATTAATTAGAAGTTTTGAAGAAGAGCCATTATTGCCAGGAATTATTTTGACAAAAAATCAATATTTCGTCGGGATGATTTCACGACAAAGATTTTTTGAGCATATGAGTCGCCCCTATAGTTTTGGGCTGTTTTCCATGCGTCCTATCGAAGCCCTTTATAATTTCTTGCAGCCTGAGATGTGCATATTTGATCAGGATATGACGATTGTAGAAGCGAATCAAATGGCATTGCAGCGATCGCCTCAACTTGTCTATGAACCAATTATTGTTAAAACTCAATCGGATCAATATAGCATCGTTGATTTTCACCAGCTACTGCTAGCAAATTCTCAAATTCACGCCCTAACGTTGAATCAACTACAGCGTGTAGAGGAACAATCACAATTAGCCAAAGCTGGGTTTCGTGATTTAAAGAAAAACTATAGCAGACTTTTACAAAATGAAAAAATGGCCGCTTTAGGTCAGTTAGTGGCTGGTATCGCCCATGAAGTCAATAATCCCGTCAATTTCATCACAGGCAACCTGATTCACGCTACTCAATATATTGATGATTTATTTGAACTGATTAACTTATATCGCCAACACTACCCCAAGCCAGTCGCAGAAATTCAAACTGCGATCGCTCAAAGTGAATTTGAGTTTATCATTAATGACCTTCCTCACCTTCTAAATTCTATGAGTACTGGTTGCGAACGCATCAGTCAGATTGTTCGCTCCTTGAGAAATTTCTCGCGTTTAGATGAATCTGACAGAAAAATAGCCAATATTCATGAAGGTATTGATAGTACACTATTAATCTTACAAAGTCGCCTCAAACCTCACAATAAGCATCCAAGTATCAGCATTATTAAAGAATATGGCAATCTCCCATTAGTAGATTGTTATCCAGGATTACTCAATCAAGTATTTATGAATCTAATTGCCAATGCTATCGACGCTTTAGAAGAATCTATGAGCAACAGTCCAGAACTATTGACTAAACCACAAATTCAAATTCGCACTGAAAATACTAATAATCAGCAAGTCATGATTCGCATAGCTGATAATGGGCCAGGGATTCCCGAAGATGTGAAAAAAAGATTATTTGACCCATTTTTTACCACCAAACCTGTAGGCAAAGGTACAGGTTTGGGATTATCGATATGTCATCAAATTATTGTAGAGAAACATGGGGGGCAAATGTATTGTGTATCAACTGTAGGAAAAGGCGCGGAATTTATCATTCATCTTCCAGTCAATAGTCAACAGTCATTAGTTTCCTAGTCCTCAGCATTCTTTCAATGTGAATTTTAAATTTGTGAATTTAAAAATTTGCATGGATTTGTCCCCAACTACCATTTTCCTTGCATAGATATACAGATCCGTGTCAGGATGAATCTGCACTAGCCGATAGTATTTGTTTTAACCAACAATTTTATGCTGAAAAAAATGACAGTTAGCGTGATGCTGCTTGCAGTGCTAGGAAACTTAGCATGGTCATCAAATGCTAAAGCTAACTTTAACGGCAAACTCACTGTAGAAATTGATGGTTTGAAAAACCAAAACGGTCAAATCTGCGTCAGTATCTTTGCTAGCAGTCAAGGATTTCCTAGCGATCGCAAACGTGTTTTAAAAAGTCAGTGTAGTCCAATTGGCGAAACTCCCTTAAAAGTTAGCTTTGACAGCCTAAAAGCGGGTAGTTATGCTGTTGCTGTAGTTCATGATCAAAATAGCGATCGCACCCTCAACCGAAATAATCTAGGTATACCCATTGAAGGCTTCGGCTTTTCCAGAAACCCCGAAGTTCGCACTAAAGCACCCAATTTTAGTGAAGCCGCTTTTGTATTAGCCGGCCCCGATACTAGTATTCAAATCCAGTTGAAGTATTTGTAGAGCATGGGTATGGGAGACAGGGTAGCTAAATAAATGTTGACTAATGACTATTGACTCTCGACTCATTAAAATGGTCAGCATATTTTGCTTCTCATGCTGCTCATGACCATTACTAAAAAACGTCATCTGCCAAAGTTGATTAGTTTTGCGAAAAATCCCAGTCTTTCCCAAAAATTAATGTTAATTGGGTTAGCCATGACTTTGTTCTTCATTTTCTTGGCTTTCTTTGCACCTGTATTGCAATCTTGGGGATGGCTACAAAATCCGAAAGAGTTTCTCTCAAACCCGATACAAGAACCACCATCGGCTAAATATTGGTTTGGGACTAGTCGTTTAGGACATGATGTCTTCTCTCGAACAATATTTGGCGCGCAAGCAGCTTTGCAAGTGGTAATTCTAGCTACTGCGCTAAGTATGGTGGTTGGCGTACCTCTGGGAATGTTGAGTGGATACCTCGGTGGTAAGCTAGATAAAGTATTGCTGTTCCTTATGGATAGCATCTACACCTTACCAGGGCTACTACTTTCAGTAACACTGGCGTTTGTGGTGGGGCGAGGCATATTCAACGCAGCGATCGCCATTAGTATTGCATACATCCCTCAATATTATCGAGTTGTACGTAATCATACGGTGAGTGTCAAGACGGAAGTATTCATTGAAGCGGCTCAAGCAATGGGTGCTTCTACTTGGATTGTATTGTCCCGCTATCTGTTTTTGAATGTCATTCAAAGCGTACCTGTACTTTTCACTCTCAACGCTGCTGATGCGATTCTGGTACTAGGTGGTTTGGGCTTTTTGGGGCTAGGCTTACCGGAAGAAGTGCCAGAATGGGGACATGATTTAAAACAAGCCCTGGAAGCCTTACCCACTGGTGTTTGGTGGACTACCTTGTTTCCTGGTTTGGCGATGACTTTGATGGTGGTAGGGTTATCACTACTCGGTGAGGGGTTAAATGAATTTGTCAATCCCCGTTTACGGGGAGAAAATGGAAACCGAAAATAGTCAACATCTTACAGGGGAATTCAAAATTCAAATGCCTGTTTTTGACTTTTGGCGTTTTGAAGTTTCTAAATATTGCGTTAATTAAGTACTGAGAGATTAGAGTGAAAGATAACATTTCTTTAATTGCGGCTGCGGCGGGTGGATTTATGCTTTCTGTGGCTTTGGCTGGGATTTTACATGGTGCGCCTGTGACTGCTTGGCGAGAACAATCAAGTTTTAGTCCTACTATTGCTACTAATTTCAGTGTCGCTCCCAAACAGACTAATAACTTAAAATTTTTAGGTGAAGAAGCACACAAAAGCTAATATGCTTGTGTAAATTATTTCAAAACAGGCAATTTTTGATCAGCTGAGTCACAACTAGCTGATTATTTGTGGTGTGAGGATTTGAAAGTGGGGAATTCTCAAGTAATTGGGATTGATTTAGGGGGAACGGCGATTAAATTAGGGCGATTCAGTCAAGATGGTAGTTGTTTGCAATCTTTGACTGTCGCCACTCCGCAACCTGCGACACCAGAAGCGGTGTTGGCTGTCATAGTAGATGCGATCGCGCAAATTGACCCGGATAATCAAACTATGGCTATTGGTGTGGGTACTCCTGGCCCGGCTGATGCGACAGGACGCATTGCTCAAATTGCGATTAATTTACCAGGATGGCAGAATATACCGCTAGCTGATTGGTTAGAAACTAAAACCAACAAGCCGACGATTATCGAGAATGATGCTAATTGTGCGGGTGTAGCTGAGGCTTGGTTAGGTGCGGGTCGTCAATTTCGCAATTTTATGATGCTAACCTTGGGAACTGGTGTTGGGGGTGCAATTATTCTCAATGGTAAATTGTTTGTCGGACATCAAGGTGCAGCCGGAGAATTGGGTTTAATTACACTCCAGTCTGATGGGCCAATGTGTAAGAGTGGTAATCAAGGTTCTTTAGAGCAATACACATCGATCAAAGCCATTCGTCGTCTCACTGGCAAAGAACCTGTAGAATTAGGAATGCTGGCGCAAGCCGGAGATGTCAACGCCTTAAAATTTTGGCAAGAATACGGCAGATATTTAGGTATTGGTTTAACTAGTTTAATTTATGTTTTAACACCAGAAGCGATCGTTATTGGTGGTGGTGTAAGTGCCAGTTTTGAGTTTTTCGTCCCATCTATCAAGGCAGAAATTGAACACCGAGTGATGCCAACATCTCGTGCAGGTTTACAAATCCTGCCGGCACAATTGGGTAACGCAGCCGGTATGGTAGGTGCAGCTAAACTGGCATGGCAGAGGACAGGGATAAATGCTCAATAATGTGAATAATGGCTAGGAAAAAGAATACCCTGTAGTCTTCTGCACGAATTGTAATACTTTGTTGTAAGACTCTGGATTACTTACAGGGTTAATCACAATTGGTATAGTCCCATCAGGCAACCAAAAAGTTATCCTGCCATTTTGTTCTTGACAAAAGGAACTAATACAGTTGAGGTTAATTACATATTCATTTCTTTCATAAAGAATTTTGACCCAATAGGCATTTTCTACTTCCAACCCCGTAACTTTATCTATATAGTCTAGAATCTTTTGATAATCCTCTAGATTATTGTGTGGATTAATGACGATGGGAATAGCACTATCAGGCAACCAAAAGGTAACTCTGCCGTTTTTTTCATAACAAAAAGCATTAACACGGTCAAAATTAATCACATATTCTTTCCTCTCATAAATAATTTTTACCCAGTATGCCACAACATCTCCTCAAGTCCCAAGTTCATGATTGATGTTTACCCTGTCTACTAAGAAATCTAGTGATTTCATAAGTTTAGTGTTGTTGTTTGTGCATGGAAAATTCAAAAAATAAATTTTGAATTTGGTAGATGCTTTTGCCTTGGACGAATGTAAGTATTGCGAATTGGTTAAGATACCTCTACTGGTGTTTGAATGCTAGCAGTGGGATGATTGCGAGCGATCGCAGTCTGCATAAAGCCTTTAAATAAAGGATGGGGGTTGCTAGGACGAGACTGAAATTCTGGATGGAATTGACACGCGATAAAAAATGGGTGTTGCGGTAATTCTACAATCTCTACCAAGCGTCCGTCAGGGGAAGTTCCACTGATTACATAGCCAGAATCTAATAACAACTGCCGATATGCGTTATTAAACTCATAGCGATGGCGATGGCGTTCATCAACGATTTCTGCTTGATACAGCTTAGATGCCAAACTATTAGGGATAATATGACAAGGGTAGACTCCCAAGCGCATCGTTCCGCCTAAATCTACAACATCTTGCTGATCTGGTAGCAGGTTAATCACTGGATAATTGGTGCAGGGATCAAATTCTGCACTGTTAGCACCTGCTAACCCACCGACATTTCTTGCCCATTCGATGACAGCACATTGCATCCCCAAGCATAAACCGAGGAAAGGAATTTGGCGATCGCGAGCATATTTAATGGCGGCGATTTTGCCATCTACCCCACGAGTACCGAAACCTCCAGGGACAAGTACACCATCTACACCCGCCAGATATTTTTCGGCTGGTTGGTTTTCTAAATCTTCGGAGTTTACCCAGCGTAACCGTAAATCACCGTGGGTGGCAAATGCCGCATGACGCAGTGCTTCTACTACGGATAAATACGCATCACTTAATCTGACGTATTTACCGACAATGGCGATTTCTACGGGATGTTTAGGACTATATAACCGTTCTACCATCGTTTGCCACTGTTCTAGATTTGGCTGGCGTTGTTCCATTTGCAACAAATCTAGGGCTTGTTGTGCTAGTCCTTCCCGTTCTAGAGTGAGTGGTACTTCATAAATACTGCTGGCATCTTGGGAAGTGATCACGCACCCCACAGGAACATCACAGAATTCTGACATTTTCTGTTTTAATCCCATTGGGATGGGGCGATCGCTCCGACAGACTAAAATATCTGGTTGAATGCCAATAGATCTGAGTTCCTTAACTGAGTGCTGTGTCGGCTTGGTTTTCATTTCCCCTGCCGAAGCAATGTAAGGTACTAAGGTAACGTGCATATACAGCACATTTTGCCGTCCTACCTCTTTGCGTAATTGACGTATAGCTTCCAAAAATGGCAGAGATTCAATATCACCGACAGTACCGCCAATTTCTGTAATCAATACGGAGGGATTTTTTTCTTTCGCCACTAATAAAATTCGTTCTTTGATTTCATTAGTAATGTGAGGAATTACCTGTACTGTGCCACCATTGTAGTCACCACGGCGTTCTCTGGTAATCACTGCTTGATAAATTGATCCGGTGGTAACGCTGTTCAGCCGTGACATCAAAGTATCGGTAAAGCGTTCGTAATGTCCCAAGTCTAAATCGGTTTCTGCGCCATCTTGGGTAACAAACACTTCTCCATGTTGGAAAGGACTCATTGTTCCCGGATCAACATTAATATAAGGGTCGAGTTTCAAAATCGACACCGAATAATCTCGTGATTTGAGTAAACGGCCTAGACTTGCTGCTACAATGCCTTTGCCAATACTGGAAACTACCCCTCCAGTTACAAAGATAAACTTAGTCATAGTAGTTTGAATTGCCATCGACTGCTAAAAATAACTTCCAAAAAAACATCCCGTCATTGTGCCACAGTCACTACTTCAAAATTCAAAATTCGTTTTAGAAAATTCTGTTCGGAGGAAACCTCCACTCAGACTTTCCACAAAATTCAAAATTAAGAAATCCTTGTTTTACAAGGGTTTCTGAACTGGAATTCTGTTGCCGAATTTTTGTGAATTGGTGTGACATCGTGAATTCTTCTGTGATCCTGCTGTGAAAAAACTCTTCGTCTCAGTAATCTTAAGCTGCTTCCTCACCTCCTCTGTAGCATTGGCCGAACCAACACCATCGCTAAAAGTTGTGTATCCTCCCACAAATCACCAGACTAGTGCGGAAAAAATCTTCTTTATTGGCACAGCACCACCTAATGGACAAGTTCTCATTAATGGTAAGCCAATTAACCGCAGTCGATCTGGTAATTTTGCACCCAGCTTTCCCTTAAAGTTGGGAGAGAATATTTTTACCATCCGTCACCAAAATCAAGTGCTGGAGATGAAAGTGAACAGGATTAGCAATCAGCCGGAAATTCCACAGGGGTTAGCTTTTGCTCAAGGTTCTCTGACTCCAGCCTTCGACATCGCCAGACTACCGGGAGAACTAATTTGTTTTAGCGCAGTTGCACCGCCTAACGCCAGTGTCTCTGTGAAATTGGCGGATCAGACTGTGGCACTTTTGCCTCAACCGCAACAAGCACAACTACCAAGTAATTTGGCAGCCTTGACGGGACAAAATCAACCTACTACCCAGTCTAACGCCGGAAAGTACGAGGGTTGCACCGCAGTCCAACCTCTTAATTCTTACACCCTTCTTGTCGGGAATAACATCATCTCTGGTGCTGTTATTCCTGATTCAAGCCAAAGTAGTGTTGATCTGGGTAAACCGGAATTTCAGCTAACTTTAAATGGTAAGACGATCGCTCAACCAGGAAATGGTAAAGTGACAATCCTCTCACCGACGCAGTTGCCAGTCGTAGAGGTGACACCAGAAGCTGGTGTGGCTCGAACTGGCCCCAGTACAGATTATTCTCGGCTAACTCCATTACCCCAGGGAACAAGGGGGACTGTTACAGGAATAGAGGGTGAATGGTTGCGTTTAGACTATGGTGGGTGGATTAATAGCAAAGAAACCCGGACTTTACCTGGAGCAATTCCGCCACGCTCAATCATTCGCAGTGTTGGATATCGGAGACTTCCCGGTACAACAGAGATGGTTTTCCCTCTACAAACTCCTGTCCCTATGAGTGTAGAGCAAGGTGAGCAAACTTTGAGCCTCACACTCTACAACACCACTGCCCAAACTGATATTATTCGTCTGGATGATGACCCCTTAATTTCTCGCCTAGATTGGCAGCAGGTAGCCCCAGGACAGGTAAAATACACCTTTAACCTCAAAAAACGTCAACAATGGGGATACAAGCTGAGATATAACGGTACAACCCTGGTATTGGCTTTGCGTCATGCGCCTGTTATCAAGCAGAGTAGGCAAAAGCCCCTATCTGGTATCAAGATTCTACTAGATCCTGGTCATGGTGGTAAAGAATCTGGTGCGGCTGGACCGACCGGATATTTAGAAAAAGATGTGAATTTGGCTGTGTCTAGGCTGTTGCGTGAGGAATTAGTCAAGCGGGGTGCAACGGTGGTGATGACAAGGGAAGATGATCGAGATGTGTCTTTACCAGAGCGTCAAGCAATTATCAATCGAGAATCACCTGCGATCGCACTTTCTATTCATTACAATTCTCTCCCAGATAATGGCGACGCGGAAAATACTCAGGGTGTGGGGATGTTTTGGTATCATCCCCAGGCAAATAATTTAGCGGTGTTCATGCACAACTATTTAGTGACAAAGCTAGGTAGACCTTCCTACGGCGTATTTTGGAATAACTTAGCACTCACACGCCCAGCCGAAGCACCGTCAATCTTATTAGAGTTGGGTTTTATGAGTAATCCCAATGAATTTGAGTGGGTGACAAATCCCCAAGAACAAAAAAAATTAGCCAAGGTTTTAGCAGATGGGATAACAGAATGGTTTAGGAACGTTAAATAGCATATTTGATCAACGTGGAACGTAAACAAAAGTGTTGACTGTTGAGTGTTAGCTGTCTGGAGTTGATCATGCTGAAAAATGCCAGAAAATATCCAATTGCTATGTTGACGACTCTAGCTTTTATTGGGACTGTAATCAGTACAAATACTCAAGCGATCGCTCAAACTTCATTAACTCAGCCTCAATGTACTGAGCTAAAAATTCAAGAGCATATCCAGAAATTAAATCAGGGCGATCCTGCTGATTTTAATACACTGGTAGCCTGTAAGTCTAAAGCCGTTCCATCTCTTATCAAAGGTCTAAATAGCTTAGATGAAAACCTCCGCATCACTATCATTGCTGCACTGGGGGAAATTGGTTTAGAAGCATCACCAGCAGTACCTTTGTTGAATAATTTATTAAATAACAAAAGCAAAGATGTACGGGTAATAGCTGCCCATGCGCTCAAAAAAATCGGTAAAGACCCTGTTCCCGCTTTAATTCGTGCTTTAGGAAATACATCTCCTACTATACGCGAAGAGGCTGCTGATGCTTTAGGAAGACTTGGTATAGAGGCAAAAGAAGCTGTTCCGACTCTGATTAATGCACTCCAAGATTCAGATAGTGGTGTTCGCGCTCATGCAGCCGATGCACTGGGAGAAATTGGCACACAAGCAAAAGACGTTATTCCGGCTTTGACTAATGCCCTGAAAGACCCAGATAATAATGTGCGCGTTTATGCGGCTTATGCTCTAGGAGAATTTGGTATGGAAGCAGAAGCAAAAGAAGCTGTTCCGGTGCTGACTAACGCACTCCAAGATCCAAATCGTAATTTTGTTGCTCATGTAGCCTATGCGTTGAGCAAAATTGAAGATCATGTTCTCTCTTTAATTCTGGCTCTACAAAATCCTGACCCTCAAGTACGCGCTCAAGCGGCTGATACTTTAGGGAAGCTTGGCCGTTATGCAGAAGATGCGTATCCGGATCTGTTTGAAGATGCTTATCTAGCTCTGAATAATGCGCGCAAAGATCCAGATAGTTACGTCCGCGATCGCGTAGCTTATGCGATTATTAGCCTTCAGGAGAGAGTAGCCACAAGTGTATTCTTAGTAAAAGAAGCAACATCTACTCATGTGAGCAACAACCTACCGATTATGTGTAAAATTCCAGTCATCAGGTCTGTACTGAGATGGAAATGCCCCTCAGTAGTACGGTTGAATAGTAATGGCAAATGAATTTACCAATGCTAATTTAAGGGGTAAAGACTTCCGAGGAAAAAACCTCGCTGGAGTTGATTTCAGTCATGCTGATATCCGTGGCGCAAATTTTAGTAATGCTATTCTCGTTTGTGCAAATTTCACCTGTGCTAAAGCTGGATTGCCAATTTCCCGCACAATTATTTCTGTTTTATTATCAATAATTTTATCTTTATTTGCCGGATTAATTGATGCCTATAGTGGTGCTATTATTGGAGATTTATTAAGTGATAATGCTAATATACCTAAGGTTTTCGGGATTATATCGATATTAACTTTAGCAGTTTTTTTAATTGTTGTTCTTTGGAAAGGTTTAGGAGTAATACTAGCAACATTAGCTGAAGTATTAGCTGCTTGCTTAATCATTGGAATAGCATTATTTCCAGAAAATGAAATAGGAAGTTCTTGGGCAGTTGGGGCAATATTGGTGATACTGGCTTTAGCTGGCTCAATTGCTGGTGTTGTGAATATGGCTTTAGCTGTAGCTGTCGCCAGAGCTACGGTTTTGCCGGGAATTGTGAGTTCAACTGGATTAATGGCTTTCTTGGGTGCTTTCTTGGGTGCATTGTTGGGCGTGCGATCGCGAGTTTCAGCATACCTGATGGCTGGGTTAGTTGGTTTAGTGGCGATCGCCATTGGTATTTATGTAGGTTGGGAAGCTATCACTGGAAATCAGAAATACTTGCTCATTCGCTCTTTAGCTATTAGCATTGTTTCCCAAGGTGGAACTAGCTTTCGCGGTGCTAATTTAACAGATGCGAACTTTACTCAAGCTAACCTCAAAAGTGTAGATTTCCGCCAAGCTACCCTCACCCGCACTTGCTGGTTTCAAACAATAAATCTAGCTCAAGCGCGTTTAGAAGGTACATATTTAGAAAATCCCAAATTACGGCAGTTAGTTGTGACCAAAGAAGGCAGAGAACAAAATTTTGATCGCTTAAATTTGAGAGAATTAAATCTGGAAAATGCTAATTTACAAGATGCTAGTTTTATCGGTACGGATTTGAGTGAAGCCAACTTACAAAAGGCTAATCTAGCAGGAGCAAAACTGGCTCAATCACAGCTATATCAAACTATTTTAAATCAAGCTTGTTTAACAGGAGCTTATATTCAAAATTGGGGAATTTCCACTGATACTAAACTGGAAGATATCAAATGTGATTACATATATATGCAGTTACCAACCAAGGACGATCCCGATCCTTGCCGCAAACCCGATAATCGTCGGGAAATTTTTCAACCGGGGGACTTTGCAGAATTTATCGCCCCAATTATCAAAACTCTCAATCTCTACCAAACTCAAAATATTGATCCGCGTCAGGTAGCTAACAAATTCAAAACTCTGGACTTATTCCATTATGAAGGAATTGATCCCACTGCTGCGGCGATCGCTGTTACACAATTAGCAGAAAATCACCCAGAGGCAGGATTAGAAATTGTGGCTCTAGAAGGCAGAGGTAAAGACAAGATTCGCCTGCAAGCTATAGTTGCTAATGATGCCAATCGTTCAGAACTTTATCAAGAATATTTTAAAAAATATACCGAAATTCAGTCTTTACCGTATAGTGATTTACAAGCCCTGCTTTTAGGAATTAAGGAAAAAGAAGAACGGATTCAAAGTTTAGAAAAACTTCTAGAGAATGCCATACATCAGCCCAAATTTTACGTAGAAACATATCAAAATCAAGGAGAAATTTTTATGTCACAAAGTAAAGGAAATGTCAATATTAGTGGCTCTCAAGGTAATATCAGTGGGATTTCTGCCGTGGGTGAAAATTCTGCAATGACAGGTGTTGCCATTGGTGCAATTAGTGGCAATGTTACCAATACTATTAATGAGTTACCTGCATCTCCTGAACCAGATAAACCAGGAATCAAAGAACTACTAACTGAACTACAAACTGCTATTGAAGCTGATAACAATTTAGGGGAAGAAGACAAAGCAGAAGCTTTAGAACAGGTAAAAGCAATTGCAGAAGCAGGACAAAAACCAGAAGACGGAGCAATGCAAAAAGCCGCAAAAACGGCTCTGAAATTTTTGAAAGGTACAATTGCTGACTTACCTACAACCGCAAATTTAGTGGAAGCCTGTACTAAATTGTTACCTTTGATTACTAAATTCTTCGGCTTACCATAATCAAGATTGAGCAGAGGAAATGAAGTGAAATTCATCCCACTATTGATAGGATTAGTAGCTTTAAATTCTCTTATCACTCCCACTGTGACTTGGGCGCAAGATAAAACTCTAAATCTAGCTAATTCTTCTTTTGAAAAGCCCTTATCTGGAGTCAAAATTTTACTTAATGCTGGACATGGTGGTAAAGAATTGGGTGCAGTTGGGGCTACTGGTTTGTTAGCAAAAGACTTGAATCTGCAAGTAACTAAGTTATTGCGAGATGAGTTAGTGCGGCGGGGTGCGATTGTGGTGATGACAAGGGAAGATGATCGAGACTTATCCCTGGCAGAACGTCAGAAAATTATAGATCAAGAATCACCTGCGATCGTCCTTACATTTCACTATCGCTCTCTCCCGGATGATGGTGATGCTGAGAATACTAAAGGTGTCAGTACCTATTGGTATCATCCCCAAGCGCATAGTTTGGCTATTTTACTACACAACCGTTTAATTAATGATTTGGGTAGGCCTTCTTACGGTTTATACTGGCAAAATTTAGCACTCACACGTCCCCATACTGCACCATCAGTATTATTAGAGTTAGGTTTTATGAGTAACCCTGACGACTTTGAGGAGGCGACAAATCCCCAGGAACAGAAGAAGTTAGTCAAAACTCTAGCAGAGGGAATTACTGAGTGGTTTGAAAGTATCTAGTTTTCTTGTCCTACAATGTTTCTCAAGTTCCAAACTCATTTGATGGACTAATAAATTTCCATTACCTAATCACTAAATCTCAAGAAAAATATCAACATCAACTTGAGCTTGTTTTAAAATACTTCGCAGTGTTCCCTCCTTAATCTCCCGATGATGAGGAATAGTGGTTTTTTGATTGGTTTCTGGATTAAACCAAATTTCATGATCTCCTTTAGCTGCACGATAAAACTCAAAACCTAGCTTTCCTAATTTCCGAGTCACTTCTCGATAAGAAAAACCTGCCAGCCTTCCCATCACACCTCCATGATTAGAGAATATTCAAATTGAGAAGGTAAATCTTGCGAATGAAAATCTTGATTTTTCTCTTTCTCTAATTCCAATAATACCTTAGCTACATCTTCAGCTATTTCTATAGCCTCTTGTACTGTTTTACCCTCTGCAACTAACCCCTGTAAATCATCACTCGTAGCTACAAAATATTCTTGTTCATTTTCAATAAATTTTTCAATTTTCAGCCTAATGAGAGTTTGCATTTACTTAACCTTATTACCGAAAATCAGCTTAGGAATAATTCTCTAATTTTCATGTTAGCTTATCTTTAAACTAGGCTGCGGGAGTACAAAATCACTGTATTAAATAAATCAAAAGGCACAAATATATCTAATAACTATGCTGGGATAGGGGAAATGTAGAAACCTTGTATCTCACGTCTCTACATTTCTATCGCAAAGATTCGGAGAGGGCATCTTCTAAGCCATTCCATTGTCTGATTTATGCAAAATCGGCATCGTAAATAAACCCCAAGCCAAACCTGTAATTAACCCAAAGGGTGTGACTAAATAATTATTAAAATCCCACAAACCAAAGATTTGCGCTGCTAATTCCAGAGGATACGCCATCATCAATACACTAGCTAACGCTGCACCATTCCAGCCGTATTGACTGAGCCAATAAAATCCTTGACCACCAGTTGCAGCATACAGCAAACGTGTAATTAGTAATCCTGTGACAGTACCATAACAGCGCATACACACAGCCATAAGAAATGGGGGTGCTAAATCTAAGCCCATATCTGGTTGCGGACATACATGATTACCCATGAAATAAATGATGTCCGCAATACCCCCAAGTAACCAAACTCCAGACGCAGCCAAAAAAGGAGCAATGGGAGGGCCGAAAACCATTCCCACTAACATAAAGTCAGCGATGAAACTAACCCAGTTAATCTGCAACTCTCTTGTTAAAGCTACTCTTACCATTTCCTTTCTATGCGTCTTGTGTAGTTGATGATAGACAGGGGGCAGTGTGAAGGGTGATGAGGGGAAAATAGAGTTTCTCCCCTGCTCCCTTGCCCCTGCTTCTTCATTAACCTACCTTAGAAACGTAGGGACTTGTCAACTTATCTAATTGCTGGATTAATAGACTCAGGAATAATCCCACATCTGTGACTACGCCGACTGATTCTATTGAACCGCGGTCGCTCAATTTTGTGACAACAGCTGGGTTAATATCCACACAGACCATTTTCACGCCGGCGGGAGTCATATTCCCTACGCCAATGGAATGCAGCATTGATGAAAGCATTAAAATCATCTCCGCCCCTTCCAAGTGTTTGGCGTATTCCTCCTGTGCTTTAATTAAGTTCATTTGGGTATCGGGTAAAGGGCCATCATCCCGAATTGAACCAGCAAGAACAAAAGGTACTTGATTACGGACGCATTCATACATCACGCCGCTCTGAATTACCCCTGCTTCTACGGCTTTGGCAATACTGCCATGACGACGAATGGTATTAATTACCTTGAGGTGATGGCGATGTCCACCGCGAACAGCGACACCCCGCTTCATGTCTACACCGAGGGATGTACCCATCATATTTTGTTCGATGTCGTGGACTGCGATCGCATTTCCACCCAGTAAGGCTTGGACATAGCCTTCCCGAATCAGTCGTGAGAGATGTTCGCCACCGCCAGTATGAATCACTACAGGGCCAGCCGTCACAACTACTTTACCGCCAGCATCCCGAATTTTACGTAATTCCCATGCGACTTGTTCCACAACCAATTCCACCCGTCGTTCACTGGAAACACCAGCCGACATAAAGCTGAATTCTTGAGCGTTGCGTTGTTCCCGCGACTCGGTTTTGCGGATGGTGCGGATACCTTGCACGTCTACAACTACCCGTTCGCCTACTTCGAGATCCCGTAGAATTTTACACCTTGCTAGTAATCCTGTGGGGGTTTGAGTAATGGCGATCGCGCCGTCCATGCGCTGATTTTCTACCTTCACCCACTGCCCATTAATTCTGACTTCAGTAGGATAAATCGTACTGACATAGAAGTCATCAGGGGCAACACCATCTTGAATTACAGGCTCAAGCTTGACATCGCGCTCATCTTGCGGTAAGTCAACTGCACCTAAATCAATCAATTGGGAGATGATTTCTTCCATCACCTCATGGGAAGGCGCGGAAACCTTCACCTCAGCTGCGGAGGTACTTTGGCGTTGTTCTCCCAAGTTGAAATTTAGAACTTGGAAACTACCGCCAGTATCAACAATCAAATCCAAGGCGCGGTTAATCAAGCCAGAGTCAAGCAAATGTCCTTCAATGCGAATAATCCGGCTTTCAACTGAAACATTAGCGTGGACTTCTTCCCGTACTGGTTCTGTGACGCGCAAAGTCAGACATTTTGCCGCACCACCAGCTTTGAGAAATTCGGTCAGCGGTGTTTCTAAAACCCGGAAACCCACATCAGCAAGCCTAGACTTTAAGCCCTCGCTAGCTTTGTTCATAATCACGATGCTTTCAACATTCACTGCATTACAGGCAAAATTCACAGCATCGGCTTCAGCAATGGTGATGCGCTTTTCAGGTGCAACACGCATTTCAATCAGGCGGTTGGAGTAGGAATCAAACGCACCAGGATAATACAGTAAATAGCCGTTAGCTAATGGACAAAAACAAGTATCTAAATGATAGAAACGCTCATCGATTAATCGCAGGGATAATACTTCAATATCCAACCATTTAGCTAGATATGGATGAGAATCTAATTCCGAACGGAAACCGTAACCAGCCCACAACCAACGCCCTTCTCTATCTAAAAGTGCGTCACCTGCACCTTCAAAGGGTAGGTCTTTCGGTAATTCATAAACTGTGTAACCATTACCTTCAAACCATTTTTTAAAATATGGTTCTTCTCCCTGACGCTCTTTGTGTAAAAAGCGACTCAAGACAACGTTATCACCCAAGACTAAACCAGCATTAGCTGTAAACACCATATCTGGCCAGCCTTTTTCGGGTGTCACCAAATCCACAATTGCGTGATCCTTGAGAACTTGATGTAGTCCTTGCCACTGTTCCACGGCGCGATCGCGTGATGATTTGTGAATATTCCCTTCCATCCAGGGATTAATCACATAGTCCACCTCATAGTGGTCAGGAGCGCACATTAAAAAACGAATCCGGGAAGTCATAAAATATTACAAATGCTACAGGTTTCTTTTGCTCACAAGTATTAGCTTTTCAAGGCAAGTATAATATGTCACAGCCTGTCTATCTTGAGATAGTTGTCAGATTGACAAAGGTTTGGCTCTGATTCTATGACCGGAAAAGCCACAGTAATGCTAACAAACCTATCAAGGGTAAGGACTTAGTAGTATAACTCTGAGGCTACAAGCTCGTATAACTTTTGTTGCATTTCATTGAAGTCGAATATGACAAATTTAACCTTCACTATAGAAGATAACCCTGATCCCGGAGATATTCGGACAGTAATTAGCAAAATCCTGGAATATAACAACAATAGCCAGCAGGATAAAGACATAGCTTATCCTCTGAGCGTTTTCATTCGGGATGCTCAAAATGAAATTGTTGGTGGTCTGATGGGAAAAACACACTGGGGATGGTTGTTTATCTCTCACTTGTGGGTAGCTGAAGGGTTGCGAGGTCAAGGCTATGGAAAACAGCTTTTACTAAAGGCTGAACAAGCAGCAAAACAACGAGGTTGTAGTCACGCTTACCTAGATACCTTTAGCTTTCAAGCCTTGGGTTTTTATCAACGTTTGGACTATAAAATCTTTGGTGTTTTGCAAGACTATCCCCCAGGACATGCACGGTATTTTTTACAAAAACAACTTAACTAGGGGTGTAGCTGTTCAAAACCCCTACATTCTGACACCTGTTTTCTGAGGTTTTTTGTGGAAATTGTTGACGAATGGTTGCAAAGTCGCCGTAAAACTTGACGATTGGGATTTACTCATTAAAGTTGGTGTAACAATCAACTTTTCTGAAATTAATCTAGATAATTATACAGAGAATATGGCGACTGGTAAAACTATTATCGATGTAATATTTGCAGGGCAAACTACTTTTAATACAAGTTTCATTCCCTCTGGAGCAGCAGGTACAGTCAACGGTCAACAGACACCTTTAGGTGGTTTATCTGGTGTGACATATGATGCGGTGAATAATGTTTATTACGCAATTTCAGACGATCGCTCCCAACTTGCACCAGCTCGCTTTTATACATTTACTATTGATCCAGTCACCATTGCCACAACTGGAGTAAATTTTATCAATGTTACTCCCATCACAGATTCTAACAACAACTTCTTTGCAACCAATAGCCTTGACCCTGAGGCGATCGCTTTCACGAACAATGGTACAGTTTTTATTTCCTCTGAAGGAGAAGTGAATCTTAATGCTGATCGCGTCATCAATCCCTTCATTACAGAATTTAACCTGACTACAGGTGTAGAAGTGCGATCGCTTCCCGTACCCTCGAAGTTTCTCTATGTAGTACAGGACACTAATAATAGTGGTGTTCTTGATGCAGGGGATACTCAAATTTCTGGGGTGCGTAATAACTTAGCATTTGAAAGTTTAACTATCACACCCGACCAACAAACTTTATATACAGCGACAGAAAACGCCCTTCTCCAAGACGGCCCAGTAGCCGCTACTAGCAATACTTCCCGTTCTCGCATCCTGCAATACAATCTGGTCAGCGGACAGCCGGAGAAAGAGTTCCTTTATATCACCGATGCGACTGTAGTATCAAACCCACCAGGAGGTTTTAGCGAAAACGGTTTAGTAGATTTATTAGCTATTGATAATCGAGGTACTTTATTGGCGTTAGAACGCTCTGTGGCTCAGGGAGTAGGTGTTGTCATCAAAATCTACGAAATTAGCTTGCAAGGTGCTACGGATATCAGTGCCATTGACTCTCTAAATAGTTTGAGTGCTGAACAACTAGCCGCTATTCAACCCGCTCAAAAGCGTTTGCTACTTGATTTAACAGAGTTGGGGCTACCTAATAGTGACGGTATTCATCCCACTGGTTTAGATAATATTGAAGGGTTAGCTTTTGGGACGAAATTAGCTGATGGTAGACAGTCTATTGTTCTGGTGGGGGACAATAACTTTAGCCCAAATCAATTTACCCAAATTTTGGCTTTGAGTTTAGATGTAGTAACAACAGTTACCCCCACAGTCGAAACTCCCATCTTATTAGATAATGATGAACAAGATGCGGATGCTGATGATCCGGCGATTTATTTACATCCTACGGACTCAGCTAAGAGCTTGGTACTGACTGCGGTCAAGAATGCGGGTTTACGGGTTTATGATTTGTCTGGTCAGGAATTGCAAACAGTAAATCCTGGAAACATTCGCTACAACAACATCGATGTCCAGTATGGTTTTACATTAGGTGGTCAAAAAATTGATATTGCTGTGGCGAGCGATCGCAACAATGACAAATTAGCTATCTTTAAAATTAATCCTAATGCCACTAACGGCAATTATTTAGAAGATATCACCGACAGCAGTATTAACACTATTTTCCAAGCATTACCCTTTGCTCCTGAATATCTTCCAGCAGAACGCAGTGCTTACGGATTGACAATTTATCGTAGTCCTGTAACTCATGATTATTACGTCTTTGTCAATCGCCGGGAAACTGGAGATATCGCGCAGTTAAAGCTGCTTGATCAAGGCAATGGTAAGATTAGTGTCGAACTTGTCAGGAATTTCACCATTACGCCTCCATCTGAGTTTGGAGACGTTGACCCGCAAACTGAGGGGATGGTAGTTGACCAAGAAACTGGCTATCTCTACATCGGTCAGGAAAATGTCGGAATTTGGAAATTTGAAGCTGAACCAAATGGTAAGAATAATGGTCAACTGATAGATAAAATCAAGGATTTGGGTGGTAGTAATCTTGTTGACGATGTAGAAGGTTTATCTATTTACTATGGTGCAGATGGCAAAGGTTATTTACTAGTATCTAGTCAAGGAGATAACACTTTTGCGGTTTACCGTCGTGAAGGAAACAATGAATTCGTTGGTCGCTTTGCTGTTGGTAATAATGGTTCAATTGATAGTGTTCAAGAGTCTGATGGTACAGATGTAATTAACGTTTCTTTAGGTGCTAAATTTCCATTTGGTTTATTTGTGACTCAAGACGGAGATAATCTACCTGCGGAAATTGTAGTCGATGATGGCGAAGAGGAAAACATCAATAGTAATTTTAAATTTGTGCCTTGGGAAGATATTGCCACCTCCTTCCCAGAGGCTTTAACTATTAATACTGATAGCTACGATCCTCGAAATCCAGTCAATCGACTTTCATCAGAAATCACTATTTTACCTGCACTGAATCAAGTTACTGAAGATATTTTTCAAATTACTGGAGGTAACAATCTTAAACTCAAAGTTACTTTCTCAAGCTCTAATTCTCAGCAAGTCAATGAATTGGGTGTATTTATAGTTGATGATGTGAATGGCACAATTAACGGTATTGCGCCTGGTGCAGCAGGATACACAAATGCAGCTTTAGCTAGAAGTAAAGTCATCCTTTCTGCGATCGCTAATCATCCTAATGGTTTTAATCCTGCTAATTTAGTGCGTTTTTTAGAATTTGATGAAAACGCTCATTTGAGATTCTACTTAATTAAAAATACTTCTCAAGATGCTGTGAATGCTGGAAATAGTTCTATGGGTGACATCATTTTTTCTAGTAAGACCACCCAGAAAATTATTAATTTAGGTGCAGAGGGTTTTTCTCTGGAATGGGAAGACAGTTCTAGTAACGAATTTAAAGATTTAGCAGTAAAAATTCAAGCCGTTGATGAATCTTTACCTGTGGGAACAAAATTACAAGGAGAATCTCAAGGTGAAGTAATTGATTTGCGCGAGATGATTGATACTGTCCAAGCCAATTTCACTGTCTATCGTGAAGCTGATTTTGATAACTTTGTCGGTTTCTACAAAGTAGCTGGTGTAAATGGAGGAATTGATACTAATAATGATGGTGTAGCTGATGTTCTCCCTGGGCAAAGTGGATATATTCAAGCTGCTGTACAAAATCGCATTGCCGGAATTGATTTAACAGTTAGTAACCAAGGCACTGCAACGTATACTGGCACGTTGCTAGGTGGTAATATATTTGTACCCTTCATTATTGTTGATGGCAGACCAGATGCTTTAATTGATAGCAATACCAGCAATAATCCTGCAATTTACTTCCCTTATTTGGGCGCAAATACTGATAATTTTGATCATATTCGTTTGTTAGGAAATAACGTCTTTGGTTTTGAAGACTTACCAAACGGTGGTGATCAAGATTTTAATGATGTGATTGTGAAAGTTAATTTGAGTGTTGGTTAATTATTAGTTATTAGTCATTAGTTACTTTCAGCCATCTCAATCTTATTTCTCTATGACTTCCTAACTATGATGCACGAGCATGATATTTCTGCTGGATAATTCCTTTTAAAATACGTTTGAGAGCAGCTTTTTTAATTAACTTCAGGGCTTGTTTTGCATCTAGCCAGCGTCGATATCTTTTACTAGCTTCTGGATAGTTACTACTAACTATTTCGACTGGTAGTAAATACATTTTTACTTGGTAGATTTTACCTCGTTTACGATATTTATAACTACCTAATTTATTAGCTTCTACTTGACCAATTACTCCTGCTTCTTCCCATGCTTCTTTAGCAGCTGAGGCAGGCGGAGTCATACCATTGACAATCCCTCCTTTGGGCATTACCCAACGTTGGCGATCGCTTGATGTAACTAGTAATATTTCGACTCTGCCATTTCTGACTCTATAGGGAATTACACCAGACTGCTTAAAGACTTTGCTCACTTTTCGACTCATAGCAATACTCTCTCTTTGTGACTGTTTTTGTGTACGCTGTTTACTCCAAAATACGGAGATTCAATAACGGATGAATTTTAGTAAAGATATGTTTTATCTTATTAAAACTGATCCATACCATAAACTGATGTGAATTTTCTGAATAAAATTACGCAAAAAATTCAGATTGCAGTCATGTGAAGCAAGTTTCTCCGTTCAGCCACCCATGAAACTACTGCACAAAGACAGACATCAATACGCGATCGCCCATAACAAAGTCAGAAACATTACTCTCTAGTACCAAGCGACGCAAATAAACACACTATCTGAAAATAGGCAAACAGCCGACACAATAAGCATTCTTTCTTGTTCTTTTTACCTTTGACCTTTTACCCTTCTTTAAGAAAGACTACGCCAACGGGTGAATCTAGAAGCATCGCTCATGCCATTTCCTTGATGCCGAGAAACCTGTCCACCACAATGGCTCATTTTTTTCTTCACACAAGCTTTTGATCTAATCGAGTTGCTTGTTCTAAAGCGGCTTTTTCTTTGGCTCTATAAGCGTAGGGTTGTAATTGAATGCGATCGCAACCCGTTAAAATGCTCAAGTTTTCTAAACTCACTCCCCGCATGAGCATTTCTACGCGCCAAGTATGTTGTGCTTGAGTAATTTCTGGTGATTGTCCTTGAGGTGTTAACAATCCATGCGTCCAGATTTGCCAACGCGTCAACACCTCTGATTCAGTAATTGGTGTACCGACTGTATCTAGAAACATTGCCGTCTGGCTATCTTTACGGCTTTTCAGGTATTTAGTAACAGGATTATCGGTGTAAGAACCATAGCGTTTACCCAAAATCCATTGATTTACAGGTACTTGTCGCACATATCCAGGGGTTGTAACTTGCAGAAAATGACCATTAGCATCATATATTTGCTGGTTGCGCTGTAAATTGACGATTTCAGTTAAAGATAAACCAGCCGCAAATAATAAGTAAGCGATCGCATAATCTTGCAATCCCGATTTTTTAGCTTGCTGCAAAATTGTGTGAACTAAAACCCCAGGTAAATCAGCTATTTCTTGAGTATTTTTCGTATTTGATGACATTGCACCATGCAGAAATAACTCTACTAAATTCTCTAGAAAATCATCTCGACTTTCCCACAGTTCATGAAATTCGCTCGTAAATTCAATTACCGCATAACCCAAAATCATGCCATTGAGAAAACTAGCCAATTTTTCTGCTGGTAGATAGGTGTGTAAATCTCCCTGTTGAATCACAGTAGCTAAGTATTCAGCGACGTAACGATTCGCCTCAGTTAACCCTCGTCCCAAAGCACGACGATTTTCCGCCGGAAATTGGTCAGCTTCTCCCACCACAGAACGCACCAATTCTGGCATTCTCTCCAATGCCTGTAAAGTGTCACTTGCATAATCTTTCAAGGCTTGATAAACATCACCAGGAGGCGTAGCTCGTCTGACCAGGGACTCACCTAAATTAGTAAAAGATGCTGATTCTTCCAGTACAGCTAACAATAAACCATGTTTATTCCCAAAATTGCGAAATAATGTCACTTCGTTTACTGCTGCTTTTTCAGCTATTTGGCGGGTGGTAGTGGCACTCACTCCTTGAGCAGTAAACAACTCCAATGCTGCTTGAATTAAACGTTGACGGGTGGAAACAGGTTGAGATGTCATAAAAAAATGTAAGTGACACTTGCACAGGAAAACATAAAACTGTTAGCATGGCAAATGTAAGTGATACTTGCTCTAGTCTACTGTAATGAAATCAGTTGCTGAGTGGATAAATCCCTTGTGGGCTATGTAATGCAATAGATATCAGAGCAAATCTTTACATGAACCATCGACAGGAATTGTTATGACCGCAAAACATCTAGCGATCGCCTCTGAAAGAGAAACACCACTGCGTATCAGGTGGATAAATGTGGCATTTTTTGGGATTATTCATGCCTTAGCTTTATTAGCACCTTGGTTTTTCTCTTGGTCAGCATTGGGTTTGCTGTTGTTTCTACACTGGTTGTTTGGCAGTATTGGTATCTGCTTGGGATATCACCGCTTACTTAGCCATAAGAGTTTTCAAGTACCTAAATGGTTGGAATATGCGATCGCTCTCATTGGCGCATTAGCTTTACAAGGCGGGCCAATTTTTTGGGTGGGAGGACACCGCCAACATCACGCCCACACTGAAGACATCAATCTAGATCCTTACTCTGCCAAGCGTGGCTTTTGGTGGAGTCATATGTTGTGGATCTTATATCCTCGTTCTGAGTTCTTTGCTCATGAAACCTATCAAAAATACGCCCCTGATTTAGCAAGACAACCTTTTTATCGCTGGTTAGACCGCTATTTTCTCCTCTTGCAAATTCCGATGGGATTGTTGCTGTATGCGTTGGGAGGATGGCCTTTTGTCATCTATGGGATGTTTCTCAGAGCCGTATTACTGTGGCATTGTACTTGGTTCGTCAACTCTGCAACTCATATGTGGGGTTATCGCACCTTTGATGCTGATGATAATGCACGTAATCTTTGGTGGGTGTCCATCGTTACCTACGGCGAAGGCTGGCACAACAACCATCATACTTATCCCCACGTAGCCAAAGCCGGTTTCCAGTGGTGGGAGATTGATGTTACTTGGTGGAGTATTAAGCTTTTACAAACTCTAGGTTTAGCCAAAAAAGTCATATTACCCCCATCTTTGAGTAGGGAGTAGAGAGTGATTATAAACTCAGTCATGAATTTTTAGTCACGAATTAGTCTCTCATGGTGAAGCAACCAACGCTTACGTTCTATTCCGCCTGCGTATCCTGTGAGTTGATTGTTAGCACCAATCACCCGATGACAGGGAAGGACGATAGCAATTGGATTGAGTGAATTAGCCAAGCCGACAGCACGATAAGCCGTCGGCTTATTAATTTTGGCTGCTAGTTCACCGTAAGAAATAGTAGTTCCCCAAGGAATAGTTTGTAATGCAAGCCACACTTGCTGCTGAAATGCAGTACCGCCAGTATCTACGGGAATATTTTGGAAGCTATGGCTTAGGCTTTGCCTGTCGTAAACATCACCTTTAAAATAAGCTGCAATCTGACTACTAAATCCCTGTGGATTTTTCACATTTTGCAAAGAAAATTTACCATAACGTTTTTGAAGCAGTTTCAACATTCGTTCTTCATTATCAGCAAAGTCAAGGGCGCAAAGTTTTTCCCCATTAGAGACAATTGAGATTGTCCCGATTTCTGAACTGATTTTGTCAATTAATAATTGCATGGTATTTGTTTATATCCCGTATTTCTATTCTGCTATGACTACCATCGGATGATTCAATGGGTGGTTTTGCGCGATCGCCACGGAGAATTGCTAGCAGGGCAAATTGTGGCAATGGTTTAAAAAAAGATTTAGAACTCAAAAACTCTGTTGATACTCATGCGAATATACCTGAATATTGGGTTTCAATTTTGTCTACCAAACAAATAATTTCGTTTTGATAACCCTAACATGGACAGTAAAGACAAGTATAAACAATTACAAAGATAATTATTACACCGTTGGTATTTTTAGATATTCATATGTCAGTCGAGAGGCTATTGGTGAGAGTCTGAGTCAATTATAGAGAGATATTTTTATACTTAAATAAACGTAAATTTAGTTCGGTAATGAGATGAAATATACTGGTGAAGACCAACGGCTTCATCTACTTAGCAACAGCCGCAAACAGTATGAATGAGCATATAGATCGACTGATTGAAAGTATTCATCAAGAGCTACTGCCCCAATTTAAAGTCCAAAGCGTGAATCCTCACGATCCCGTGGAAGTTAGCTATCTTCCCCATCCTTGGCAGTTAATTGGTAGGGGTAACTATGCGGCGGTGGTTAATCACCCTGAATACCAGGATGTGGTAGTCAAAATTTATGCACCTGGAAGACCAGGATTTTCAGAAGAAGTAGAGGTGTATCGTCGTCTCGGTTCTCACCCAGCATTTTCGGAATGTCTATATGCACAAGATGACTGTTTAGTCCTCAAACGATTATACGGTGTGACTCTATACGACTGTATTCAACGCGGTTTGCGTATCCCCAAACAGGTAATTCAAGATATTGATCAGGCTCTAGATTATGCTCGTCAGCGTGGACTTTATCCCCACGACGTTCACGGGCGTAATGTGATGATGTATGAAGGTAGAGGTTTAGTAGTAGATATTTCTGACTTTCTTCATCAGGAAAAATGTTCTAAATGGGATAATCTCAAGCGAGCCTATTACTGGGTATATCGTCCCATCCTGTCACCACTACGACTGAAGATTCCTTACTTTTTACTTAATTTTGTTCGTAAAACTTATCGCTGCTTTACTGTTTTAAAAGATAAAACACGGAAATCAGTAAGTCAAAGTTCCTCTGCTTCCCTAACCACTCGGAGTTAGAAGCAGATAAAAGTCAAGAGAAAGAAGCATTTTCATGGAAAATCATGAGTAAGTTGGTTAATAGTGTGTAAACAAAATGCTAGTTTGGGAAACTGTGACCCCAAATTTCAAGGAATATTAACCAATGCCATACTTGAGTGATGTAAGTGCAATTCGTGCCATAGTTGCTGAATATACTCAAGCTACTACTCTGTGGATAGATACCGAAGTAGCTGAATTTAAAAGTCGTAATCCCAGACTATCGCTGATTCAGGTGTTAGATGATCCTCACGATATGAGCGGCGATCGCGTTTACCTTTTAGATGTCCTCAATCAACCTGATCTAGTAGCTGATTTTATTGAGCAGGTTATGCTCAATCCATCCATTGAGAAAGTCTTTCATAACGCTAGTTATGACCTAAAACTTTTGGGTAATAAACAAGCTAAAAATATCACTTGCACTTTAGAATTAGCGAAAAAAATTCCCTACTATCTCTTACCATTACCTAATTATCAATTACAAACATTAGCCACAGAATTATGTAATTTTAACTATGTAGATAAACAGGCACAAAGTAGTGATTGGGGACAAAGACCACTCAGTGATGAACAAATAGAATATGCTTATCTAGACTGTATTTATCTTGCTCAAATACATCAACGTTTGTTAGAATTAGGATTAAGGAGCAACCCAGAACCAATATCAGAAGATTTAACAGTTTTGAGTACACAATTTACTCAAATTGCCGAACAATGGAAGCTGTTAAACTCTGAATATGAGCATCTACAAGAGCGGTTAAAAAAAGCCATGCAGGCTCAAAATGTAGCCGAGACTGCTGTTTGTAAACTGACTAGTTATGAGCGTAAAGTGGTAAAAGTACAGTTTACAGAACTAGCTAGACTAGTACAAAATCAAGATATTAGTTTAGATTTTCCGGTTACTCTCACTCAGAAGATGCAAAAAGATTTAGGGGAGAATCTTGAACAGTTATCTGTGGATATCGAAACCACTCAATCTTCCCGGCTGACTCCCAAAAAGTTAGAAGATGATGAAGATGAAGGATAGGCACAATTCGTAATTTTGTAGCACATCAATCAAGTATGTAATTCAATATATTTGGCTAAAAGTATAATAAATAACAATAGAATTTATTTTATAAAATTCCCGGTTGTGTAAACAGACTACTGTTAATTAAACCTAGAGGAGAGGAGGTAAGCGCGTCTATTGGCTGGGTTCATCTCAAAATAATTAGCATTCATATTTAGTGAGTCTTCAACACTGAATTTGGTACTAGTTATATCCAGTTTTGATAGCGATTGAGAGCAACTTATGAAACTGCGGTTATTGGAGCAAAGGCGGGTGAAGTTAACTAAAATATTGACGATAGGTGTGTTGACCGCACTAAGCGCAATTACCATTGTTTCTTGTAGTAACAATAAAGATGTTTTGGTGACAGAAATAGGAGTGAATACTCCCAACCGTCGGTCAGCAAAAAACTCTCAAGCTGGACTAGCTTATATTGAAGGGCAAAAACAGCACGCCCAAGGTAATTTGCAAGCTGCGATCGCAGCTTACAATAAAGCCTTGAGCCTAAATTCTGAATATGGTGCAGCCTATAGAGGTAGGGGCTTAACTTATTTTGATTTAGGTGACAAACAAAAAGCGATCGCAGATTACAACGAAGCTATCCGCCTTTCTCCCAACGACGCAGAAGCCTTCAATAGTCGAGGAAACGCCCGCGCCTCTTTAGGTGATCAAGCTGGTGCAATCTCTGACTATAACGAAGCGATTCGCCTATCACCCAATTATGCCGAAGCCTACAATAATCGGGGAAATGCGCTTTCCGTACAGGGAGACAAAAGCGGCTCAATTGAAGACTTTAACCAAGCCATTCGTCTCAATCCCAGATACGCAATTGCTTACAATAACCGGGGAAATGCTCGTGCTGCTCAAGGTGACGCACAAGGAGCAATCAGCGATTACAATCAAGCCATTCGGATCAATCCTAACTTTGGTGCAGCCTACAACAACCGTGGAAACGCCCGTGCAGCCCAAGGTGACAAACAAGCAGCCTTAGAAGACTTAAAAAAAGCAGCAGCCATCTTTCAAAGACAAAATAATAATGATTTATATCAGCAAGTGATGAACAACATTAACGAACTGGGACAACAGTAATTTCTATTTATAGTTAGCGGAAGATAGGCGTTTCATTTCACATAGTTTTACCGCTATTGCCCATTTAGCTTTTTATTCAAATTGTTTTTGTGTCTTTTGTCAGGCATCTGGAAGTATTTCTGAGTAGCCTATTTTTAGTTGTAATGACATAGGCTCATCACTAACTCATTTAATTTAATTATGTGACATCATCTTGAGTGTTGCGATCGCGCCTGTTTTCACTCATGCTGAAGGTGGATGCAGCAAAGACTACATTGATTCTGAGACAGCGATCGCCATTGTGGCATTTAGTGATTAACTTGTCTCTCCTGCTTGTTGAAGTGCAAAGTTGATGACTTTATCACTAAGCCGGATACCTTTGTTGTTCATACGTTCAATAGCTTGCTGCATGATAATAGGATATCCTTCCTGCTTGGCTCGTAATAAAATGCCAATAGAGCCTGTGAGTGAAAGACCACTTAACCTAGCTATTCTTCTACCTACTGTTTCATCTATGCAGACAGTTTGGATATTTTGATTTAAAGCCAACTGAATTACAGATGCTTCACCTAAATCTAGAGAATTGAGTAAAAGAGGAGATATATTGAGTGGGGTTGGCGATTTCTCTAACCAATTGGCAGCCTCAAATTCTGGTACTGCAAACCCACTTGTACCTCCTACTATTATTTCTTGGCAAACTTCAAAAGGAACTAATACTTGAGCGTAAAGCGATCGCAATACCTCTAAATCCCCAAGTGCCGCTACTATACTGATTAAGGGAGCAGTATTAATAACTATGTTCTCAGTTTTAGGCATTCTCTAAATCAGTCAGCAATTCATCTTCTGTTAAATCAATCATCGCTACACCATAATGATGTAAATTTAGTAAAAAAGAAACCCTATCTATGCTTAATAATTCGGCAGCCATACCTGAAGATAGACGTTTCATTTCAAAGAGTTTTACCACCATTGCCCATTTAGCTTCTTGCTCAAATTGTTCTCGTGTCTTTTGTAAGGCATCAGGAAGTGTTGCTGGGTAGTCTATTTTCAGTTGTAATGACATATACTTTTGATTTATTTACTATATAATCTTACTTTTAACACTATTATTCTCCCAAAATATCCGGTGATATCCGATTTTTAAAACATTGGTAATTGTTATGAGTGAGTGAATTACTCGAATGAGAAAGCAAATAGCTTAAAAAATAAAGCTATCTGCTTGTTTGCTAACCGAACTCAATTTTTACCCTTGCATTAATGCTTTAAACCGTTCATCATTTCTAATACCATCAAAATCGGGGTTGCTTAATGCTTCTTGACGGCATCGAGAAGCATTAAGATTTATTGCTTTTTGCAAGTCTTCAATTGCTAGGTCAATGTTTCCTTGCAAAGCATAACAGCAAGCTTTGCCATAATGACCACTTTCATCATTAGGTTTTAATTCTAGTGCTTTGTCACAACTAATTAGTGCCTCTTGGTAGCGTCCTGCACGAGCTAGTAAAATACCTTGATTAGTCCACCATAGAGGATCGTCTGGTTGAAGTTTGACAGCTTCGTTGATATTTGCCAGTGCTTCGTCATAACGACCTAATAAACTCAGGGTTAAACCCTTAGCAGATAAATAATTTGGTTTATTTGGCGTAATCTTTAAAGCCTTATTATAGCTAGTCAATGCTTCCTCATAACGTTTTAACCATTTTAGAGTGACACCTTGATTGAACCATGCTTCGGGTAAGTCATCTTTAATAGCCAAGGCTTTGTCATAGCTAGCCAATTCTTCCTCATAACGTTCTAAATCACTCAGTACAATACCTCTATTGAACCATGCTTCGGGTAAGTCATCTTTAATAGCCAAAGCTTTGTCATAACTGGCTAATGCTTCCTCATAACGTTCTAACCTTTTCAGTGCAATACCTTGAGCCAACCATGCTTCGGGTAAGTCATCTTTAATAGCCAAAGCTTTGTCATAACTGGCTAATGCTTCCTCATAACGTTCTAAATTCATCAGCAAAACACCCCGATTACTCCAAGCTTTGGGCAAATCATCTTTAATTCCTAAGGCCTTTTCATGGATAGCCAAAGATTTTTCGTATTCTCCTGATTCGTATAGCAAATCGGCGACATTTAGAAATAGACGACTGCTAAATTCAGGATAAGTATCAGTAGCAATAAGTTCAGCTTGTTCAATTGCCCGCATTAGCAAATCTTTTCGCTGAATAGGGTTGCTTCTTAGGGATTTATACAACAGTCCTGCATATTTACCCAGCCCATCTTTTAACAAGTCAACTTGAGTGAAACAAGGTCTTAATGCTGCCTCTATCTCTTCCTTAGAGGGGCCAGTCCCATTTTCGTAATTAATATCATATTTAGCTGGATCGTTTGCTAACATTACCCAACTAAAGATAAATCCCAATTTTATGCTTTTCAAAAACCTCTCAGTCGAATCCGGTAAGAGTCGATAATTCTCTACTGCTGCTTCCGCAACAACTGCTGTAAAAGGAATTATCACTACTTCCAGTTGCTTCAAATAGCGAGAAGCAAACAAATGTGAGATGAATTGACGCTGACCCTCATCTCTTATTGCAAAAAGAGCATGATAGAGAAATTCAGCAGTGTACTGTCGCCAATCAGCGTTTTCGTATTTTTCTGGCTCAGGACTATCTTGGGTAACTTCTTGGTTCGCTTGTTGCTCAAAATATATAGCTAGCAATTCATGGATTGCACGAAATTGTGTTTTATCATCTTGACAGAATGAAAGTCGAAAAACATTACGGGCCACATCATCCAAGCGATAGCGACCTTGAACAAACTCAACAAAATCACACTTTATTAGCCAATCAAAACAGTTGAAATTAGCACAAGCACCAGTTTCAAAGTCTATTCCTTGTTTTTGCATTAAATACTCAATTAACGACCGATCAAACCAACGGCAACAAGCTGCTATTTGGACTATTTCCTTTTGCTTTGTACTCAATCCTTGCAGTAGTAGATTAGTAATTTCTTGGTTGCCACGAGAAAAATCAATCTCTCTATTGGCTTCCTTCTCTCGTTTAATCCATTGAAGATAATAAGGTAAACCTTTAGTTGCTTTATATATTTTCTGAATATCACCAGATTTGGTAATGCCGATATGCTGAAGATATTCCTTTGTCTGTTCTTTATTGAATTCATCTAGTCGTTGTTCATATATCAAATCCCTATCCTGCTGCAATTTGCGCCAACTTTCTTTCTCAAGTAAAGAACGTCGTCTCATTTCTTGCACCAAGCGTAGATACCCGTAAAAAAACCAATAATCAGTCCAAAACTATAACAACCGTCAAATCAAAACGGACAAGTATAGTTAGTTACAAATATAACTTAGCCTCTGTAGTATTA